>Ga0075421_100002013_pt1 | contig 24098 bp, 19 predicted proteins | sample SoiMetdeltSBSDD5_FD_75292 | JGI IMG/M metagenome (GOLD analysis project Ga0075421, IMG submission 75292) | Bulk soil microbial communities from a Populus tree surrounding site in Tennessee, USA - Soil MetaG P. deltoides SBSDD5 | ecosystem: Environmental > Terrestrial > Soil > Tree plantation...
TGAGAGGGCCGCTGACGCCCGTGGTCTTGGCACGGAGGCGATACTTCCCCCGTCGCTGTTCCACGCTGCTATTGCCAAGAACAAGGTCTGCCCGAGTAGTGTCGAAGGTGATACGGCTCGCCGGCACCTTGCCGGCAAACCGCTCATAGCCTCCGTCGGGCCGCCGGTGGGTCGCGAGCAACTGTCCACCCCAGCGGCCGGAGGGGACCTCTCCGCCGATCAGATAGGTGAGGTACCACCATTCGTCATCCGCCACGACGACGTTGAAATAGTGCCACTCTCCCCAGGTGGAGTCCGGTTGGGAGGGGCGGTGAAAGCGGTCGAGCTCGTCATAGAACTGCTGGGCCGACGGCGCGATGTAGCTCGAATCCACCGGACCATCATGCCACCGTCCCGCAATAACCTGAACTCCCGAGCCGACCGCTGCGGCTCGGCTGGGAATCTCACCGCCGGCCCGAACCGGGACTATCCCGCCACGGTGTTGCAGGTAGAGCAGCTTTCCTTCGACAACAGGAGAGGCCGACTGGATCAGATCGCGGTGCCGGGCCCCCCCGAAGACCTGGCGGGTGAGGAAGCGAGCGCGATCGATGCCGAAGAACATGCCGCTGGGGCCACCGGTGCGCATGGCCTCGACATCGATGCCCTCCGGCAGCACGGTGATCTCGCCCCCTCCAACCAGTGAGACATCACGCGACTGCTCCAGCATCGCCTGGCCTACGGAGAGAAGTACGATCATGACCCCGACGCCGAGGGAAAACCCCAGCAGCAGAAACAGGGATCGGACCTTCCGGACCAGCAGATGGCGAAAGGCAAGTACCGTGATCATGAGTCGGCAGCCTGGACCCGGCCGTCCAGCATGTGGATGATCCGGCCGGCCTGCTCCGCCAGGTGCTCGTCGTGGGTGACAACCACGATGGTAGTGCCGTCCTGGTGCAGCCGGCGGAACAGCGCCAGGATCTCCCGCCCGGTGCTGGCGTCGAGCTCACCGGTGGGCTCGTCGGCCAGCAGCAATGCAGGGCGATTGGCCAGCGCCCGGGCGATGGCTACCCGCTGCATCTCACCACCGGAGAGTTGGGTGGCGCGATGGCCGGCCCGGTGGGCTAGGCCGACGTACTGGAGGAGCTCACGCGCCCGCTCCTGCCGGGCCGGGCGGGGCACGCCTGCCTCCGCCATCGGCAGCTCCACGTTTTCCCGGGCGGTTAGTACCGGAAGGAGATGGAACCGCTGGAAGATGAAGCCCAGCCGGGTCAACCTGAGCCGGGTCAGCTCGCGGTCGGAGAGGGATCCGAGTCTGGTACCGAGGATCTCGACCGTGCCGGATGTGGGCGTGTCAATTCCCCCCATCAGCTGTAGCAGGGTCGACTTGCCGCTGCCCGACGGACCGGTAACCGCAATGAATTCGCCCCGCTGAATTTCCAGTGAGACACCCCGCAGCGCGTGGACTGCTTCACCACCGTTCATCGGGTAGTCTTTGGACACTCCGCTGGCCACCAGGACCGGGCCGGGTGGAATCGTCGCGGTCACGTAGCCTCGGCTCGGAGAGTCGCCGCCACCGGGGATGTGGCGGCGAGCCAGGCGGGGTACAGCGCAGCCAGCGTACCGGTCAGGAGGAGAACGATCCCGGCCGTGGCCAGGCTGTCCCGCCGGGGCACGAAAAACGAAAACGCGGCCGGTAACCCCGGAAAGCTGGTCAAAATGCTATCCAGATAGCGCGCGGTGCCGAGTCCGAGGACAATTCCGATGATCGAGCCTACTGTGGTGAGGACGGCCCCCTCCAGCATGATCTCGCGGATGACCGTGCGGCGGCTGATGCCCAGCGCGCGCAGCGTGGCAATCTCTCCCAGGCGTTCGTTCACGTTGATGGTGAGCAGGGTGCCGATCAGCAGCACCGTCACGACCAGGCTCATGGAGCCGAGGATGTACGCCAGCTGGCGGAAGTAGACCAGCCGCTGCTTGAAGTGGCGCACCAGATCGGCGACGCTATTTACCTCCAGCTGGGGAAACTCCCGGCGCAGGCCGGCAGCGACCGTAGCAGCCAGGCTATCGTCCTCCGCCCGGACCGTGAGCAGGGATGCGCGATCGTCGCGCCGCTGGCCCGCCAGCGACTGCATGACCGACAATACCGTGCCGACCGAGGGCTGGCCCCGATAGTCGTACACCCACCGCACGATGCCGCTCACTTTCAGAGTGCGGCCCAGCCGCTCGGTGACCACCTGCGGGTCCAACCGGCCGATCAGGGTCACGCTGTCGCCCACCGCCGCGTGCAACAGGCGGGAGGCCGGCTCGCTGAGCAGCACACCGGAGCTGTCACCGGGAGCGAGATCCGACCCCGAGAGCATGGTATAGAGTGCCTGGGCCTCGGGCTGAATGCCGTACCCGAAGAGTGTGACCAAAGAATCTCCTCTGCGGGCGTGCAGCGAGGTTCCCAGGACTGCCCCAGCAGCCGCCACCGCCGGCACCCGCCGGATGGCCTCAACCAGACGGCCGGCACCGGTGAGAGTCGCCTCGGTGTCGAAGGGCAGTGTGCCTTTGGGAGTGAGGCGAATCTGGTAGCCTCGAGACAGCAGCAGCTCGGTGAAGGAGCGCTCAATCCCCCCACTCAGCATGACCATGTCCAGCAGTAGCGCGGCGGAGATCGCTATGCCGGCCACCGAGAGCACGGCGCGCAAACGGTGACGGCGCAGACTCTTCAGACCCCAACCCAGCCCGCTCATCCGCGGCCCCAGAGTACCAGCGGCTTGGTGTGCACCAGCCTCCATGCGGCCACTGCGCCCGCCCCCGCCCCAAGAACCAGCGAGAGCATCACGCTGAACCAAATGATGTCGGGGGTGATGAGGGAGAAAGTGAGCAGGGTATCGAAAAATCGGCGATAGTAGGCGTTGGTGGCGGCCCCTGCCAGATAGGCCAGGCCGGTGCCGAGCAGGGACCCCAGAGCGGCTACCAGGACTGCCTCGAGCAGAAGGGCCCCGAAGATGGTCCGGCGGCGGACGCCGACAAACCGCATCACTGCGGCATCGAGCCGCCGCTCCTCGACCTTGAGCAACATGATGCAGAGCAGGAACACCGCGCTCGCCACGATGGTGATGATGGCGATAGCCCGGTGAAACCGGCTCACCACCCGGAAGGTCTGCGAAGACTCCGAGGCAATCACCCGGGAGCTGTGGGCCCGGTATCCGTAGGCGCTGCGGTTGAGGCGGGCAGCGGCCGAATCTGCAGAAATACCGCCCCTGAGGCCGATACTTAGACGATCCACCCGGTCCGGGGTGCCCAGCAGGCGGGTGAGGTCCGGCAGGTGCATTCGCAGGTGCCACTCGCCTTTGGCGATTTCGGCTGGATCGGACCTGGGCTCGTAAATGGCAGCGACAACGCCGGCGAACCGGATCGAGTCGGCCGCTGGGCCGAGGCGTATGGTGTCTCCGACCGCGAGGTCCAGCTCGCTGGCCAGCCGGCGCTCGATGGCAATCTCCGGCAGCTGGGCGGGCAGCCGGGTGGACAGAGTCATGGTCACAAGGACCAGGAGTCTTCCAGATTGCCGAACGAGTGGGGTCATAACTTCCTTTCAGCCGGGATCGGTCGGCTGGTTAGAGCCTGCGTCGTAAGGTAGTTAGGGCGATTCAGTCCCTGGCTTTAATTGCAACTGAGGAGCTCTCATGGTCGCGCAGAGCCCGAGGGTAGCAGTGCTGGGCATGACCGAATTGGGACGGGGATGGGCCACACTCGTGTCCGGGGCTGGGTGGCCGGTGACCATTTACGACCCGGACGCGGCGCTGCTGCACAGCGGTGAGGAGGAGATCGCCAGCCGGAGGCGTCACTCCGTCGGCTCAGGCATTCCGGCCATGCGGGACGAACGGGAGGATCCCGGATCCAACGGGCCACGGCTGGGACGCAGCCTGCTGGACACGGTGACCAACGCGGACTGGATCATCGATGCCACTCCGGGTGACCTCCTGCACCGCCAGCGCCTGCTGGAGCAGGTGGAGCGGGCGGCTCGGCTCGCCGCCATCGTGACCAGTAGCGCCCCAGGAGTTTCTCCGACCGACCTCTGCGCCCGGCTGCGGCGGCCCACCCGGCTGCTGGTGGCTTACGCCCTCGAGCCGGTCGAGCATATCCCAGCGATCGAGGTCGTGCCGGGACCGCAGACCGACCCGGCCGTCCTGGACGAGCTGCGTCACTGGCTCCGGAAGCTGGGCCGGCTGCCGGTGGTGTTGCGGAAGGAAGTCCCCGGCAATGCGACGGGGAGGATCGCGGTGGCGGTGTGGCGGGAGTGCATCCGGCTGGTGCTTGACGGGGTACTCGAGGTTCGCGACGTGGACGCGCTGATGTCCTCGGGATTGGCCGCCGGCTGGACCGCAGCGGGACCCTTTCAGACGGTCTACCTGGCGGCCGGGGAGCGGCAGACCGCCCAGCTTAGCGCCATGCTGCGGGCCCTGGAAACCCGCTGGGAAGGCGATACCAGCTTTCAACTCTCGCACAGCGAGCACCAGCACCTGATCCGGCTGATCGAGCGGGCCTACGACGGCGAAGCCGATGTGCTCAAGGGGGCGCGGGACGAGCGGCTGGCGGAGCTGAGGAGAATCGTTGGTTACTGACGCTTGAAGGGGTGCTCGAGACTGAGATAGAGGAAGACCGCGTTGTTCAGCTCCGCCGGATGCAACCCGATTGTGTAGGCGATCCCAGGGACTATCTGCAGGTCTCCGGCCAGATCGAACGCGGCGCGGATCCCGGGGTTCAGCAAAAAGAACTCCTCCCGATCGGTTACACTCTCTCCCACCACTGATTCCGTACTGAGCCAGACCGTCTCCAGCACCAGATTCAATGCTGGCCGCATCAGCCAGATGGCGCTGGCGCCGAGATTGATGCTGGTCGTGGTGGCCTGGGCGCCCAGCGCATTGTGGGCGTTGGGACTGAGCGTCGCGCCTGCGTTCCAGTGAGTGGTGAAGGCCGGCCCGAGGACGAGCGTCAGAGGAAGGTTTGCCTGATAGCTCACCCCTCCGGTTCCCCGCTCGAATTCATCATCGCCGGTGGGAAACAACACGCTGAAGCGAGGCGCCATTACGGTGCGCGCCTCGGGGTTGCCGATCAACTGATAGCGATAGTTCAGAGCGACATCCGCGAGCCCGGTGCCGGTATCTTCAGCATGCTGAACCGGAATAGTGTAGCTGAGCTGGTGACGGATGCCGCCGAGGGGCCATTCCTGAGTGAAGGAGTAGTTCCAGTCGCCCCCGGAGGAGAGAGAAAACGCGTTGATGTGCTGGACGACTCCAGCCTCCTGGTTGTAGGCCTCCTCCAACAGGAAACTGTTGTCCTGGATCTGCGCAGAGAGAGAGGATGGAAGTACGAGGAGGAAAGCGTAAGCGGTAAGCGGTAAGCGGTGAGCGGGCCCTGCCCTATCGGCCTTACTCGGGTTGGACCGCTCAGCTGAGAAGTTGCTCCTCAAAGTCCTCACGCCGGGACCAAGAGACCGGTGAGGTACATGATCACCATACCCGCGAGCACACCGGCTACGTTGAGCGGCGCCTGGAGTGCGGCTCCCGACTGGCGGGCAAAGAGTCGTCCCAGCTCATAGACCACCTGGGCGATGGCTCCGGCCCCAACCGCGAGGAACAAGGTGGTCCACGCCGGAGAGTAGGTGAACCCACCGATCCAGGCTCCCAATACGGTGGGAAGACCCGCGAGAATACCGAGGAGGATGAGAGAGCGGAGCCGGGGACGTTCCTGCGCCAGCGGCGTAACAATGCCGAGCCCCTCGGTGGTGTTATGCAGCAGGAACCCGATCACCAGGAAGGTGCCCAGCGCGATCTCTCCACTGGCATACGAGGTACCGATCGCCAGCCCCTCTCCCAAATTGTGCAGCCCGATGCCCAGCGCGATGAGGGCGGCTACATACAGCGGCGACCGTTCCCCCCGCTCCCTGGCACGCCACCGGCCGACCGCAGCCAACAGGAGCGGCGTTCCCACCGCACCCAGCAGCACCAGGGCATGACCCTGGAACGCGGCCGGCACCAGACTGGCGGTTTCCGTCGCTTCGATCAACGAGCTGACGCCGAGGAAGATGAGCAGGCCAATGGTGAGGCTCAGCAGGAAATCGATCCAGCGACGTCCCACCGACCGCACGAAGGGTAGCCACAGAAGTCCGATGAAGACCGGAATCACCCCCGCGTAGACTCCGAGCAGGGCAAAGGTGGTGAGGTATCGGGCATCGATGGCGGGTGAGCGGGTGGCGACCGCCACCTCGCCGGTGAAGGTCAAGCCAGTGCTGCTGACCAGGGCCACGCTGTGAGGCTCTCCCTCTACCCAGGGGTAGGGAATGGTGATGATCCGGCTCTCCAGCCGCTCCAGGGTCCGGCTGCCGTTCAGGCTGTGAACCCAGTTGGCATCGTCCACCATGACCTGCGCCACGGTGACCGGCTCGGGCCCACCGTTGACCACCTCCACTTCCATGAGCCCGGCCTGCGGCAGCCGGATGCGCTCCACCGTCAGTTGTTCGACCGGTGGGAAATTCTGCCGAAATACTCCGAGCGGGCCGACCCGAAGGAAGACCGCGACCAGGGCCGCGAGCAGTACCAGCGGCGCGAGACCCTTGAACCAGAGGGGAACCCCGCGCTGAGTCGCACCTATCGAAGGGGCAGCTGCGAGCGGAGTGCTGTCCGGCTGCACCGGCATCTCGAGCTTAGACATGGGGAGCCTGCACCAGGAAGACGCCGCTCCAGCCCAGCTCCGCGAATTCGCTCTGGTGAGCGTGGAACATGAAAGGACCGGTGTGTTTGTAGGTGAATTCCAGTACGGCCCGCTCACCCTGGCACAGGGCCACAATGTCGGTCCATTCGTAACGCTCGAGGTCGGTACCCGTCCGGTAGAGGCGGAACAGGTTGCCGTGCAGGTGGAAGGAGTTGAGCAGGTCGAACTCGGTCACGTTCACCAGATACACCCGCACCAGCTCGCCTTTCTGCAGAGTGATCGGATGCTTCTGGTAGTGGAAAGCGACCGTGTTGACCGCATATACCTCATTCTCGCCGTCGATGTTGGTATCGAATCCGTTCATCACCATCACCAGTTCCCGCGCCGGCGGCCGAGGAGTCCTGGGATCGATGATGAACGCGCCGTACAACCCCTTATGGATGTGGCGCTTGATAGGGACCGTGTGGCAGTGATACAGGTGGAGTCCGAATGGCTCCGCATCGAACTCGTACACGTAGCTCCGCCCCGGGTGCACCGGCTCGAAAGCACCGTCCATGTTCGAGGGGTGGATACCGTGAAAATGAATGCTGTGGGAGTGGTGGCCGCGATTGGTGAAGCGCACCCGGATCCGGTCTCCCTCAGTGCAACGAATCGTGGGTCCCGGTACCTGACCGTTGTAGGTCCAGGCGGGATAGAACACACCCGGAGCCACCTCGATCTCCCGATCTTCGGCGACCAGGTCGTACTCCCGCAGGATCTGGCCGGAGGGCAGCCGGGAGACGTTTCCAGTGTCGAACTCGGTCAGAAACCGGGTCGGGTCCGGAGTACCGGGGGCGAGTTGACCCACGGTCATCATGTCGTGGTGAGAAGCCTGGCCCTGCCCAGCTTTGGCATCTCCCTGAGCCAGGCCGGGGAGCGCGAGCACCGTTCCGCCGGCCGCCAGTCCCACCGTGCCCAGGGCGCCGGCTTTCAGCAGATCTCTTCGGGTTAACGACGGTTCCGACATTGGTTTCGCTCCGGGCAGATCAGCCGGTGAAGGTGCCTGCTTAAGCCATCCAGATTCGAAATGTTCCCAGCAGCAGCCAGGCGTTCAGTCCAACGATCGTGGCTGCCACCGCCCAGGCCAGCGCCGCGAGAGGCCTGCTGTTCACGAACTCACCCATCTTCCGGCGCTGACTGGTGAAAAACACCAACGGGACCACCGCAAAGGAGAGCTGAAGGCTCAGGATCACCTGGCTCAGGATGAGCAACCCGCCGGCGCCCCGTTCGCCGTACAGAGCGGTGACGATCACTGCCGGGACGATGGCGATGAGCCGGGTAATGAGCCGTCTGAGCCATGCCGGAAGCCGGATGTTGAGAAAGCCCTCCATTACGATCTGGCCGGCCAGGGTTCCGGTAATGGTGGAGTTCTGCCCCGAGGCCAATAGCGCCACGGCAAAGAGAGTGCTGGCGAGCGTGGTCCCCAGCAGCGGCGTCAGCAGGTGATAGGCGTCCCCAATGTCGGCCACGTCCTGGTGGCCGGTGTTATGGAACGTGGCCGCGGCCAGAATCAGAATGGCGGCGTTGATGAAGAACGCGAACAGCAGTGCTACCGTCGAGTCCAAGGTGGCGAACCGGATAGCCTCCCGTTTCGACGGAGCATCAGGCAGCACCTTGCGAGTCTGCACGATGGACGAGTGCAGATACAGGTTGTGCGGCATGACCGTGGCGCCGAGGATGCCGATCGCGATATAGAGCATCATCGGGTTGGTCACGATCTGCGCGGTAGGCACCAGGCCCCTTGCAATGGCGGCGATCTCCGGTCGAGCCATGGCCACCTCCACCGCGAAGCACACCCCGATGGTGGCCACCAGGGTGATCACGAACGCCTCGAGGTAGCGGAAGCCCTTGTTCTGCAGCAGAAGGATGAGCAGCACGTCGAACGCCGTGAGGCACACCCCCCAGATCAGCGGGATGCCAAACAGGAGGTTGAGCGCGATGGCGGATCCGATCACCTCAGCCAGATCGCAGGCGGCAATGGCAATCTCGCACAGCACCCAGAGGCCGAAGCTGACCGGACGCGAATAGTGATCCCGGCAGGCCTGGGCCAGGTCGCGGCCGGTGGCGATGCCGAGCTTGAGCGCCAGCGCCTGGAGCAGGATGGCCATCAGGTTGGACAGCAGAATCACGCTCAGGAGTGCGTAGCCGAACCGGGCCCCGCCCGCGAGGTCGGTAGCCCAGTTGCCGGGGTCCATGTACCCCACGGCCACCATGTACCCGGGTCCGGCGAAGGCCAGCGCCTTGCGCCAGAAAGAGACTCCTCTCGGGATCTCGACCGAGTGGTAGGACTCGGGGAGGCTGGGTAGGGTTCGAGGATACCGCCAGGCCAGCTCGTTGATCGGCGGGGTAGACGCAACGCTCATACGTCAGCCGTCTTGGCGCACTGAAGCACATGCCCCAGCTCCCGCCCAATTACGTGCTGCTGGCCGGCAACCTCGATGGTCACCAAGTCGTCAAAGGGCTGACGGTCCACCACGGTCACCCGGGCACCGGGCACCAGCCCCAGAGAAGCGATGTAGCGCAGCCGCTCCGGCTCGCTGGCATGGACGCGGTGAACTTCCACAGTCTCTCCAACCGCTATGTCCGACAGTGGGGTGCAGGACAGCTCCTGGATCGACCCATCGGCGGCCGGGATGGGGTCGCCGTGGGGATCGACCACCGGGTTCCCCAGAGCGCTGGCCATCCGCTCAACCAGGGTATCCGATACCGCATGCTCCAGCCGCTCAGCCTCTTCGTGGACCGTGTCCCAGGAGTAGCCCAGAAACTCGACTAGGTAGGCCTCGATAAGCCGGTGCCTGCGAACCATCCGAAGGGCTGCACGCCTTCCCTCCTGGGTGAGCTGAACACCCCGATACGGGATGTGCTCCAGCAGCCCATGCTCTGAAAGGCGCTTGACCATCCCGGTTACCGATGGGGGGGACAGCGCCAGCAGATGGGCGATCTCACTGGTCGAAGCCGCCCGGCCTTCCGGGGACAGCTGATAGATGGCTTTGAGGTAGTCTTCTACCGACCGGGTCAGTGACTCGCTGGCGGCTGCGGCACTCACACTAAGCTCCAATTTAGGACAGCCTAATACTGTGTTAAGATGGTGCTAATGTCAAGTTTGCCCCGGGCAAAAGCCCGGGGCCAAAAGTCCAAAGCTCGCTACTGTAAGTGTTTGAGCAGTGCGGTCAGGATCCGCTCAGTCATGCCCCACACGATCCCGTCCTCCAGCTCGAAGGCGGGAACCACCCGGCTCTGGCCGGCCACCTCCAGCCGAACAGGATGCCAGGTATCGGGACGGAGGAGGTGGCTGAGGGGTACCCAGGTAGTGGCCGTGACCTCGGGGTTGAGCGATATCCTGGGTCGGGAGCTTACCAGAAAGACGTACGGCCGCACCGCAATCGGTGGGAGCACGGGAGTGCGCGGCACGACGTCCTCGAGACTGCCGACCAGGTCGGGAGCGGTCAGCAGGAGGCCGACTTCTTCCCTGGTCTCTCTTATAGCGGTGGAGAGCAGGTCCGGATCTTCCGGTTCTCGACGGCCACCGGGGAGAGCCATATGACCGGACCAGGGATCGCCGACCCGTTCCGCCCGGCGGATCAGGAGAATCGCCTCGGGATCAGGGGCGATGACGGCGGCCACCGCAGCCCAGATCAGCGTGGGATCGTCGGCGGCATCCGGCCGGGCTACAGCCAAGCCGTCGCGCAACCGGTGCAAGCGCCCGGTCAGAGGGGCGGATGGCTCGGCCGGGCTCACGCGGACAGACCCGTCAGCCGCTCACTCACCCCCCAAAGCCGTCGCGCTGCGGCCTCATCGTAGGATTCGTGCGACGAGCGAATGGCCCGACTCTTCTCGAAATACTTGCCGGTAACTCCTTCCACATCGGGCGAGGTCGCCAGGTATATGCTGGTTTCGGCTCCCTGTTCGGGGCTGGCACCGAAGCTGCTGGCAGACCCACCTCCGGCTCGGGGAACGCCCATGTAGTCGGCCAGCATCCCGGTAGCTACGACACCCGGGCTCAGGCAGTTGGCCGTGACCCCGCTTCCCTTCAACCGGCGGGCGAGCTCATAGGTGAACAGGATATTGGCCAGCTTGGACCGGCTATAGACCGCCCGGGGGTGGTAGTCACCCTTCGATTGAAGGTCGTCGAAGTGGAGCCCGGCACCGGCATGGGCGCCGGAAGAAACGTTGATGATGCGCGACGGCGCCCCGGCCTTGAGCTGCGACAGGAGAAGGTTGGTCAGGAGAAAATAGGCCAGGTGGTTGAGGGCGAACTGCAGCTCGAGCCCGTCCACCGTGACCTCCCGGCGCGGGGCAATTACACCGGCGTTGTTGATGAGCACGTGCACTCGGAGGTAGCGCCTGGTCAGCTCGGCGGCGGCTTCCCGGATTGACGCCTGGGAGGACAGGTCGGCGCCGACTACCACGGGAGCCACTGGGGCCCGAGCGGCGATTTCCCGGGCGACGGTCTCTCCGTCCTCCCTGCGGCGGGCGATCAGGATGGTGGTGGCGCCCAGTTGTGCCAGACCTTCCGCGGTGGCTCGGCCGATGCCTCGGGTGGCACCGGTGACGATGCAGACCCGGCCGGACATGTCCACGGGCCGCTTCATGGAACCGGCTGCAGGTGCTCGGAAAACCAGCTGACGCTGGCATCGAAGACTGAATCGAGCTCCGATGTCGCCGAGCGCCAGGGATGGGTGGCGCCGAACGTGTGCCCTCCGCCTTCAATGGGGAGGAGCCTGGTCCGCTCGCTTGGTGCAGCAGCCGCGAGTGCTTTGGCCTCGCCGAATGGCACGGACTCGTCCCGGGTACCGTGGAGGATGAGCCAGGGGACCTGGATGCGACCGGCGGCGGCTTCGATATCCAGTGCCCGGGCGTTTTGCTCGATGTCGTCCAGGACGTTGGTGTAGAGCGGGAGAATCTGACCGGTGCGCGCGTTCTTGATCTCGGTCCGCCCGGCAGCCCGCCAGCCGGCCCGCTCTTTCTCCGGCCACCGGTCCACCCCGAAGATAGCCGCCCAGGTGACCAGCGCCTGAACCCGGGAATCGCGCGCGGTTTGCAGGACCGCCATGCCGCCGCCGCGCGAATGTCCCAGCAAGCCGAGGGCAGAGGGGACTGCAACGCCGAGTTGGCCGGACATCAGCGCGTTGGTGACCCGGCCAATGTCCTGGAGCTCGGCGGAAAAGGTGTTGTGGCCGAAACGGTCCGGCAGGGAGAATTCTCCGGCATCGTCCACGCCGCTGCCACTGAGATTGAAGCTGAGGGCTACGAACCCCGCGCGGGCGAGCCGCTCGGCCAGGTGGGGAAACATTCCCCAGTCCTTGAAGCCCTTGAAACCGTGGACGATCACGACAGCGGGACGGGAGGCTTCTCGAGCGCCGGCCCGGATGTCGATCAGAATCGGGCCCAGCGTTCCGGTTACTGAGTGTTTGCTGAGGGTGGGGGTCGCCATTCGCTGAAGTGTAGCAGAGCCAGGCTCAGACTACCGCCGGCTCCAGCAGCTCGACCTCACCGGCTCCGGCATCCAAGCGAGCTCGAACCCCCAGCGGCATGGTCCACTGGGCTTCGAGATGGCCGACCGGGAAGCCGTAAGCGACGGGTATTCCAAGGGGCTCGAAGTAGGTGGCGAGGACCTCATCGAAGCCCAGTGCGCCATCCCGGCTGGCACGGTCGAGCTGAGTGAAGCGCCCGACTATCACTCCCGCCAGCGATCGAAGGGCACCGATCAATCGCAGGTGGGCGAGGATGCGGTCGATGTTGTACAGGTCTTCCCCGACATCCTCCAGGAACAGGAGGGCGCCGTTCAGATCGGGGAAGTAGGGCGTCCCAACGAGGCAATGGAGCAGCGTCAGGTTGCCGCCGGCAAGCGGCCCCTCCGCGGTTCCGGAGACCAGGGTAACGATCCGGTTCTCCTGAGGGACCAGCACATCGGGTGGAAACGGGAGTCGCTTTAGCCGCCCGGCTGACCTCCCGGAGCCGAGTACCAGCTCGAAGTGCTCCCGGCTGAACCTGGGCATCGCTGCCCGGGCAACCGGCCCATGGAATGTGACTACGCCCGAGCGCCGGCTGACGGCATTGAGCAACGCCGTGATATCGGAAAACCCGATGACTGCCTTGGGACGGCGAGTAATGGCCTCGTAGTCGATCCGGTCGAGTAGCCGAACGGCACCGTAGCCGCCGCGAATGCACCAGACTGCATCGATCGAGGGGTCGCCCAGCGCCTGGTTGAGATCTGCGAGTCGCTCATCGTCGGTACCGGCCAGGTACCCATGTCGGCGATAGGCGTTCTTGCCGAGTACGGGGACGTAGCCCAGCGCACGGCAAAGTTCTTCGGCTCTGGTTAGATCGTCTCTTTCCAGCAGCGGGCCAGCGGGCGCAACGAGACCAATGCGGCTCCCGGGGCCGAGTTTGGGCGGTCGAACGGGTGGTTTTGACCCCATCATGACCCCGGCTTTAGATTCACGAACCCCTTCTTAGGGAGAATATCAGTGCGCGCTTCGCAGCCTGCATTGCTCGCTGCCGGTCGTATCATCGCGGAGATGCGTGACTCGATGGTTTCCCAGTGGGCGGACTGGCTGGGAGACCGGATGACCGCCGCCCCCACGATACCGCGGGCAACCGTCGAGCGGGAGTTCCGTCTGCTGTTCGACGTCATGACCGAGATGGTAGGCCCGCTGCGGCGAGAGGTGAATACTGTCTGGTTCCATGTCTGCGAGCACTACGGTCGAGTGGGTTCCGCCCGGGGGCTTGCTGCCGGCGAGGTGGTCGAAGAGCTCCAATTCCTCCGGGAGCTCCTGATCCGGAACCTGGCCCCGGTACTGGTCGCAATGCGAGCCCGGCAGGGCATGGCAATCATGCTCCGACTCAACCGGGTGATCGACAAAGGTGTCGCGGTTGCTGTCGTCGGCTACACCGACGCATTGGTCGCGACGCTCTTTTCCCAGAACGGAGTTCCCTCCTTCAGCGCCGACCATGATGTGGGCGACGTCGAGCGGCAACTGGATGCCTTAGAGCAGGAGCTGCAGGCGGTCTCTCAACAGGTGGAGTAGGCTCTCCTTCCGCCTCGTGTTGCTCCCAAGCGCCGTCCAGCTGCTCCCGGCGGCTCCCTGGCTGCTCCCGTTCTTTACTCTGCCTCGGCTGGCCCGACGCTCCCCCAATCTGAGCGATGCGCCACGCGCGTCGGGACTGCTGGTGTCCATCATCATTCCGGCTCGTAACGAAGCAGGCACCATCCAGACCGTGGTCCGCTCGATTCTCAACACCACCTATCAGCCGTTCGAATTGATCGTGGTTGACGATCGCTCCAGCGATCAGACGGTCACCCTGGTAGAGCAGATGCAAACCGAGGGACCGGTCCGGCTGGTCCGGGGAAAGGAATTGCCGGAGGGTTGGTACGGAAAGCCCTGGGCCTGTTTTCAAGGCTTCCAGGAAGCCCGGGGTGACCTGTTGCTCTTCACCGATGCCGATACCCGCCATGAGCCCGAGTTGCTCGAGCGTGCCGTTGGCGGATTGCTCACCCAGCGTGCCGACTTGTTGACGGTCTCGCCGGTGCAGCGCTGCCTCACCTTCTGGGAGCGCATGGTCATGCCGCAGATCTGGCTTCTGCTGGCGCTCAGATATAGTCCAGCCAGCGTCAACCGGGCTCGGCGCTCCCGCGACGTGATCGCGAACGGGCAGTTCATTCTGACGACGAGACCGGCCTATGAAGCCGTGGGGACCCATGCGGCAGTGCGCGGGGAAGTGGCGGAAGACCTGGCGCTGGCGCAGACCTACCTGGAAAGGGGGAGGAAGCTTCACTTCGCTTTTGCCGAGCGGTTGATGGAGACGCGAATGTATCAGAACCTCGGCTCACTGGTGGAGGGCTGGTCCAAGAACATCTACCTCGGGGGCCGGCGGTCATTTCCTCACAACCCCACTCTCCGGGCCCTGGTGCCGGTCATGCTGGTGACAGCGATGCTCTATTGGCTGATCCCGCCGGTCGCGCTGCTGGCCGCCGTGGCCGCACCCGGGCTGGAGCTTCCTGCTCGGGCAGCGGGACTGGCAGTGGCGTTTTCCACTCTGTTTTGGATGCTGATCTGCTGGGGAATGCGGATCCCCATCATCTATGGGGCAGGCTACCCGCTCGGCGCTCTGATGACCCTCTTCATCGGGATGCGCTCGACCTGGCGGGGGAGTCGCCGAGTAGAGTGGAGGGGGCGAGTGTATGGAGAAGCGGGTAAGCGGGTAAGCGGGTAAGCGGTTTATTCTCTGTCAACCACCACATCCTGCACCGGGATCCTGCCACCCAGGAGTCTCCCCTGGCTGTCGAGCTTCAGGTGAATCCGGGTATCACCGATATCCATTCGGATGCTGTCACCCCGCAGTGGCGCCAGTCTGGCGACCAATGTCTGTCCCCCACCCAGATTGAAGAACGGGACCCTAGCGCCGCCGTGGGCTACCCGTGCCCGCCGCACCGCCTGCTCCAGCAGGGCAAATGAGAGGTTGAGGTAAGGCACCGCACCCTCCTCGGTCCCAAAGACCCTGGTGACCAGACCGGACTCTCCCACCTCGTCCACAGCCGCACTGTCCTCTTTGAAGATGACCCGGGCTCGTTGCCGCACCTTGGCTCGCACTGCCCCACTGTCGATTCCATCGCGAACGGTCACTTCAATCAGCGGCACGGTGGCATCCGGCGCTACCACGGCGGAATATCGCTCGGAGGTGCGACTCGAGTTTCTGAGCTGAATGGTGCCTTGAAGCTGGGTCGCTGTCCTGGTGAACTGCTCCAGGGCGACGGTATCCTGGCCCCGGCGCACCACAAACGCTCCCGTGTCAGTGGGAGCTTGGGCCCAAAGAGACCCTCCCCCACCGAATCCGAGCAGCAGAATGGGAAGTGAATATCGGGTGATCATCGGCGAAATGTTTTCCCGGCATGAGTGGGAGTCAAATTTCGGCACCGTCAGCGGTGATTGGATGGCGAGGTCTCAGGCACTACATCGTAGCGTGAAGCTCCGTCACCACCGGAGCTCTGCCGGATGGATCTCGAAGGGTCAATCCGGTGCATTCAATCGCTCTCGGATGTTCCTCAGCTGATTGCCAGACTCGGACATCAATCACTCTGGGAGCCTGTCCCCGAGGAAGCCTGGACTCGCCGCGGAGAAGCGCCGCTCAAGGTCATAGCCGTGGGTCAGGCGGGCCAGGTGCCATGGCTTGGGCTCGAATCTGACCATCCGCAGCGGGATGCCAAGCTGCTCGCGCGCCGAATCAGCCGGCGTGGCAAACTGGCATTGGTCGTCTGTCTCGATGGTCAGCTGCGCCGCCTCGCTATTGCCGCGGCATTCGACCGCTGCCCTTCCCTGGAGCTGAATCTCTGGCATCCTGACCCGGAAGGGGTCGCCGCACTGACCCGTCTGGCGGCCCCCGCCGAAGGCGGAGCGTTGGCCTATGCTGCGCGCGCGGCTGAAGCCCTGGCAGGCGAGCCGGTCAGTCAGCGGTTCTTTCGAGCATTCCGCAGCACTCTGGAGCGGATGGCAAATGACTTACCCGGTATGTTGCCGGCGCGAGACCGCCAGGCCCTGGCGCTCCTGCAGCTCACTCGAGTGCTCTTTCTGTATTTCATCCAGGCCAAGGGGTGGCTGGATGGGCGGGACCGTTTTCTTGCCGAGGAGATCGACCGCTGTCTGATGCGGAAACGGAAAATCCATCGGGACGTGTTGCGGCCGCTCTTCTTCGGAACCCTGAATCAGCCTATCGGCCACCGCACCCGCGGCGCCCGGCAATTCGGGTCCCTCCCCTTTCTGAATGGAGGTTTGTTCGAGCCTCACCCATTGGAGCAGCGCTGGCGCGGCGATGTGTCCAACGAGCTGTGGCGGCAGGCATTCGGCGATCTGTTCGAGCGCTTCCACTTTGTGGTGGCGGAGGGGAGCAGTCGGGGCAGCGTTGCGCCTGACATGCTGGGCCGGGTTTTCGAGGGAGTGATGGAACCCGCCAGCCGGCGGTCGTCGGGAACGTTCTACACCCCGGCAGCACTCGTCTCCCAGATACTCGAGACAGCACTGGTCGGCCTACTCTCGGAGCGGCTGAGTTGTACCGAAGCTGAGGCGGATCGGCTTCTGGGCGAGGGTAACCCGCGGGCTGGCCGAGTTCTCCGATCCATCACCATTCTCGATCCTGCGGTGGGCTCAGGCGCCTTTCTCCTCTGCGCCCTCGAGCGGCTCGCCAGTCTGGGGCAGCCTCGTGGCCTCACCGACCGAAAGCGGCGGATCCTGCAGCGCAATCTGTTCGGGGTAGACCGGAACGCCGCCTCGGTGCGTCTGGCTGAGCTTCGGCTTTGGCTGGCAGTAATTGCCGACGATGCCGCCGAACGGCCGGAACGGGTGCATCCGCTCCCCAACCTGGACTGTCTCATTCGCCAGGGTGACAGCTTGTTCGAGCCGAGCGGTTTGCAGGCGAGCGGGCTTACCGCGGCCGACGGGAAGCTGGCTGCGGAAATCGCTGCACTGCGACGGGTGGTGGTGGGCACTGCCGGGCCAGCCAAGCGTCAAATGGTACAGCGGCTCCGGACCTTGGAATCGCGCGCGGTACGCTGCTCGATTGATGCTGCAGAGCAGCGGCACCTAGTGGCGGTAAAAGAGTGTCTGCAGCAGGCCCGCTCGCCAGATCTATTTGGGGGCCGTAGGGGAGTTGACCTCGCGCTCAACCGCCGGCTGGGGGATCTGCGCAGCTCGCTGCGAGAGCTCCGCCAGGCCAGGCGGCGCCTCGCCCAGGAACGCGAGGTTCCCTGGTTTCACTACCAGAGTCACTTCGCGGACGTATTCGCCCGCGGCGGCTTCGATCTAGTAGTCGGGAACCCGCCTTGGCTCAGGTCGGAGTCCATCCCACCAACCATGCGACGGCAGCTCGCGGGACGGTATCGCTGGTGGCGGGGCAAGCGGCGTTGGTACGGCAACTCCCCGGATCTGGCGGTCGCGTTTCTGGAGCGGGCCTTCGAGCTCTCGGCGCCACACGGGACCGTCGCAATGCTGGTCCCGGCCAAGCTTGCGACAACCAGCTGCAGCATAGCTGCGCGGCATGCGCTCGCAACCACAACGACACTGCGAGTGGTCGCCGATCTCACCGGCATGCCGGATGCCTCCTTCGATGCTACGGTCTATCCCCTGGCAATCATTGCCACTAAGGCTCCGCCGCCACCGGATCATCAGGTGCGCACCGGACTCGTCCACCAGGGCGGCGCTCGGGTTCGTCAGTCGGAGCTGAGCGGAGGCTCGCCCTGGATCCTCACTCCGGGGTTGCAGGAGATCATCGCCGAGCTGGAGCGCAGCACCGCGCCACTCGACACCACCGTGGCGTGCCACCTCGGCGTAAAGACGGGACTGAACCGCGTTTTCCTGAATCCGCCAGCGGATCTTGAGCCCGAAGTGCTACGGCAAGCAGTTCGAGGTCGAGACCTCAAGGCGTTCCACTGCCGCTCCCAGTTGACGCTGCTCTGGCCGCACGATGACGCGGGCCGGCCGCTTGGCATGCTTCCACCGAGGGCAGCAGCGTACCTGGCTCAGTTCGAGGCCGACCTGCAGGCCCGCCGCGATTATGAAGCCGGACCGATATGGACGTTGTTCCGGACTCGCGCCGCCACTGCGCAGCACCGGGTGGTCTGGCCCGACGTGGCTCGGCAGCTCAGTGCCGTGGCGCTCACCGCCGGGCACGATGCCGAACGCATTCCCCTCAACAGCTGTTACATCGCACCGGTGCGCTCCGCCTCGCAGGCACATGCTCTGGCAGCCTGGTTGAACTGCACCTGGATCAGAGCCGTGGCACGAGTCAGAGCGGTTCCCGCCTCTGGCGGATTCGCCCGCTTCAATGCGCAGGTCGTCGGCGGCCTGCCTCTCCCTGACGGTGCGCTGGCCGATCCCACACTCAGCCGGCTGGGACGCGCCGGCCAGGGAGGAGAGTCGGTGCAGGACGAGCTGGATCGGATCACCGCACAGCGACTCTCACTTTCGCCTCTGGCTCAGCGTGCGCTTCGTGCGGCGGTGGACGGCGCCTCCAACAATCGTCGCTGAGTCGCTCCTCGGAGTGCCGGATGCTCTGCTGACGGCCCTGCAGCCGGGCCGGCCAGCCTCCGGGGCTGCGGTGGCAGCGGCATTGGCGGGGAGCGTGGCACCAAGGGAGCTCGCGACAGATCCTCCTTCATGGCTCCTCCCGGAGCAGGGAAAGAGCTTTCGACGGGTGCTTGCTACAATCGAGCGCTACCGCGGCGCCGTCCTGGCCGATCCCGTCGGGAGCGGAAAGACGTTCGTGGCCCTAGCCGTTGCGGCAAGACTGAACCGGGGACCAACCGCCTGTCTGGTTCCGGCAATGCTTCTGGCCCAGTGGCAGAGAACAGCAGCACGGCTGGCCATCCCAGTCACCCTTAGCTCTCACGAACAGGTGAGCCGTGGCCATCTCCCCAAGGCAGCTCGGGGTCTGGTGATCATCGACGAGAGCCATCACTTTCGGAACCCGCGCACCAAGCGTTACCGCCACCTGGCTCCCTGGCTGACTGGACGACCAGCCTTGCTGGTTACCGCTACCCCGATCGTGAACAGCATGCGGGATCTGGCGCACCAGCTGTTGCTCGCAATCAAGGATGATGCGCTAGCACCCCATGGTGTACGGTCGCTCCACTCGATGCTGGCCGGAGGGTGCGCGGTTGAGGCCCTGGGACAGCTGGTGCAGGAGAACGAACGGGTGACCGAAGGGCGCCCGCTGCGGCGGGTCCAACGCAGTCTACCGGACGAGACGGAGTCAGCCGCAACGCTGCATTGCCTGGACTTGCTGGGGCAGCTGCGGCTCTCCCGGAACGAGGCGATTGCCGGGTTGATCCGAGGCGTCCTCCTGCGAGCGGTGGCCTCGAGTCCCGCCGCCCTGGAAGGCGCGCTGCGCCGCTACCGAAGACTACTGTTCTGCGCGCGTGATGCGGCGCAGGCCGGGCAACCCATGGATCGGGCCGAGCTGAGGCGGTTTACCCGGGAGATGGGCGACCAACTCGTCTGGTGGGAATTGCTGCCCGGAAATGGGACTCAGGGCGAGATAGAGTTGGACGATCTTTCCCAGCTGGAGCGGCAGGTACGAGAGGTTGGAACGGCCGTCCAACAGCCAGACGGAAAGCTGGACCGGCTGGAACATCTGTTGAGTGAGAACACTCCAACTCTCGTGTTCACGGCATTCCGTGACACGGTCAGATATCTGCGCGATCGCCTGGGTCATCTGCGCCTGGCATGGTGTAACGGAGAGCGGGCCGGCATCGGGCACACTCCTCTAGCACGCGATGCCGTCCTCGGCTGGTTTCGGGGTCCAGTCAACTCCAGCGTCGCCCCCAAGCATCTCGTCGTCACCGACGTCGCGGCCGAGGGACTCGATCTTCAGCGGGCAGCTCGGGTGGTCCACTACGATCTTCCGTGGACCCCGATGCGCCTGGAGCAGCGAGAAGGCAGATCGGTACGCTATGGCTCGCAGCACGCTCAAGTCGAGGTGATCCAGTTCGCGCTTCCACCGGAGCTGGAGCGGCAGCTCAAGCTCGAATGGGTCCTGGCGCGAAAGGCTCGGATTCCCGCAGCCGCCGGGATTGGGCCCAACGGCCGCCACATCTGGCGGTGGAGGGCAGAGCTGGCCGAGCGTTTCCGGAGCGCTTCAGCCCAGTCCGGCGTTGCGGTCATCGATTCTTCCACTCCCGGCCTTCTGGTCGGGTTCGCTCTGCACCACCCCGCGAGTCCGGGTGCTCTTGCGAGCACCATCCTATGGCTGGCAAAGGATGGCTCGTGGAGCGAAGCGCCGGCAGAAGTAAGTCACCGACTCTCCCTGGCCGCGGCACAGCAGGACGTTGTAGTGGTTGATCCCGCTCTGCTGCGTGAATGGCTCGCGCTGCTCGCTGGTCCACTGCGAGAGCGTCTCACCCTGGTTCGGGGCCGGCGGTGGATCTCACCGGACCCGAGCAGTGCGACCCGGCAAGCCGTGAACAGAATTCAGTCGCTCATCGGCGATGCCGCCCGACGGCGTCAGCCCACCTGGCTGGCCGAGCTGGAAGGTGCCCTCGCGTTCCTGGCGAGCGGACACACCGCAGGCGAAAAGACCATGGTCGAACGCCTGGTGCAGGCGCCGGTCCGGGAGCTCGGGGAGCTGATCCGGAGGCTGCCGATCCAGCCATTCAGGTGGGAGGGGCTCGAGATCCGGCTGACTGGCCTGGTAGTGTTCAGGCCTGCGCAGGGCTCCAGTTCCCCGCTAGCTTCTGCGGGTGCCAACACTCCAGACCGCATTATTCGATCTCGACGGGACCCTGATCGACTCGATCAGGCTGATTCTCGACAGCTACCACCACACGCTCACGCAGCACAACCAGCCCGCCCGAACCGATGAGGAGTGGCTGAGGGGAGTGGGTACTCCGCTCCACATTCAGTTTTCGGCCTGGCAGGACTCACCCCAAGTTCTGGAGGCGATGATCGCGACGTATCGGGAATACAACCTCAAGCACCATGACCGTATGGTGACCATCTACCCCGGTGTGCTCGAGGCCATACGTGAGATCAAGGCTGCGGGAATTCAGACTGGTCTCGTCACCAGCAAGAACCGGCAGGGTGCAATTCGAGGGCTCCAGCTCGTGGGCCTCGAGGCATTAATGGATGTGATGGTCTGTGCCGATGAGGTGACCAATCCCAAACCGCACCCGGAGCCGGTCGAAAAGGCCGTGGCCCTGTTGGGAGCCGCTCCCGCCTCTACCGTATACGTGGGCGACAGCATCCACGACATGCATTCGGGACGGGCAGCAGGAGTGAAGACCGCCGCAGCTCTATGGGGCCCGTTCAAGCGGGACCATCTCGAGCATGCGGAACCAGATTACTGGCTGGAGAAGCCGGGGGATCTAGTGGAGTTGTTCACCCATCCAAAACCTCTCTCAGGCGCCTCGTGAGTGTTTCCACCGTAAATGGCTTCTCCAGGTATCCGGTCCCGGCAGGAATCGACCCGTTGCTGGTAAAGGCGCGCTCGGCGTAGCCCGACATGAAAACCACCCGGAGCTCAGGGCGGCGAGCCCGAAGCCGCTCGACCAATTCGTAGCCTCCCATCTCCGGCATGACCACGTCGGTGAGTACCAGATCGATGTCTCGCTCGTAGGCCTCGAAAACTGTCAGGGCTTCGGCTCCATTGCGCGCTTCGAGGACAGTGTAGCCATGCCACTCCAGCAGTCGGCGGACGGACGCGCGCACCGCGGCTTCGTCTTCGACCAGGAGCACGGTCTCGGTGCCGACGTCCGCCGTCCGCTGCTGAGTAGCTCCGAGAGCCGGCTCTGATCCCCAGTAACGGGGGAAGTACAGGGTGAACGCCGCACCCTGACCCGGCGCGCTCTCCACAGCAACTCGACCGCCGCTCTGGTCCACGATCCCGTAGACGGTGGAAAGACCGAGACCCCGGCCACCACCGCCTTGCTTGGTGGTGAAGAACGGCTCGAAGATCCTCTCCTGCGCCGAAGGCTCAATACCGACCCCGGTGTCGCTCACCGTCACCGCTACATGGGATTCCCCCTCGAGCTCGGTGTTGAAGCTGGAGATCAACAGCTGCCCACCTGACGGCATGGCATCCCGGGCATTCAGCGCCAGATTGACGAAGGCCTGTTCTACCTGCGCCGGATCCACGAAGATGTTGCCCAGCTCGGGATCCAGCTGGGTCTCCAGCCTGATTTCAGTCCCGAGGAGCCGCTGCAGCATTGGCTCGAGCTCCGCAATCATCGTGTTGAGAGAGACCACCCGAGGCCGGAGCAGCTGCCGGCGGCTGAAGGCCAGCAACTGCCGAGTCAATCCGGCCGCGCGTTGTCCGGCATCGCGAATCTGCTCGATATCATTTCGGATAGGATCGTTGGGCCGCAGCTCCTGAAGAATCAGATCGCTGTAGCTGAGAATCCCGGTCAGCAGGTTGTTGAAGTCGTGCGCGATCCCTCCAGCCAGCCGCCCCACCGCGTCCAGCCGCTGGGCGTGCTGCAGCTGTTCCTCCCGCTGTTGTTCGGCCGCGTCCCGCGCCTTTCGATCGGAGATGTCCTCCGAGAGGACGACGGCGCCGGTTATCTCGCCAGTGGGGGCCTGGAGAGGCGCCGCGGCCAGCCGTACGGTCCGTCTCCCGGCCGCGGTGTCGACCAGAATCTCTTCGTCGAAGGGGCCCTCGCCTCGCAGCACCCGCCCCGGTCCCCAGTCCACCAGCTGCACCGGCTGGCCGGTGGCCGCCCACCAGGTGGCACGGTCGCTCAGAGCCTGCAGGCTATCCGGAGTTTCGCCCCAGACCTGCTGACTGGCGGGATTAGCGAAGACGATGTTTCCAGTCTGATCCAGTAGCCAGATACCAACCGGCATGGCGTTCAGTACCTGTTCCGACTGCTGTCCCCGGCTCAGACCGGAAACGTCGGTCATCGCCGCAATCACCCGCTGTGGGCGTCCGGCGTCGTCCCGGCTGATCGACGCACGATCCTCCACCATGGCGTAAGAACCGTCCGCTTTGCGGAACCAGTACTCCTCGAGCCATGTAGTGGCTCCGCCGGTGATGGCGGCATCGATGCTCTGGACCACCCGTTCCCGGTCCTGCGGATGGATCCTCTGATACCACCAGTCCGGTTCTTCGGCGAGTGCCTGCCAGTCGTAGTCGAGGGGAGGCGCCACACCAGGGTCCCACGTCATTCGATCGGTAGCCAGGTCCCAGGTCCGTACGGCGCTGCCGGATCCCTGGAATAGAAGCCGATACGCCTCCTCCTGACCACGAAGGCGAGCCTCAGCCTCCTTCCTTTCGGTGATGTCCTGCACCGCTGCGATGAGATGAGACGGCTGTCCGTCGGGCCCAGTCACCAGCGAGACGTTCACCAGTGCCCAGAGCACTTCATCGTTGGGCTTGAGGTATCGCTTCTCGATGGTATAGGAGCGGCTCTCTCCGGCGAGCAGAAGCCGGATGGCTTCCTGATCGACCGCGACGTCATCAGGATGGGAGCGAAGCTCGACAGGAAAGCCGACCAGATCCTCCACCGGTGTCTGGAGGAGTTCGGACAGTGCCCGGTTTACCCGGATCCAGCGGCCATCCAGCGACACCAACGCCATCCCCGTACCGGCATGCTCGAAGGTGCTGTACAGCTCCTCCTCGACGTCCCGCTGGCCCAGCTCAGCCTGACGCCGCAGCGCAGTCTCCCGGCGAAGCTCGATCTCGGTTATGACCCACGACGCAAGATCCTGCAGTAGGGCAATGTCTCGCTCCGACCACAGCCGTGGCATGCGGTCGACCACACAGAGGCTCCCCAGCACGTGGCCTTCGCGGTCGATCAGCGGCACTCCGGCATACGAGACCCAGCCCAGTTCGCGCAGGGCCTGACTGTGGCGGAGCAAGGGATGTCGTCGAGCATCCTCCACCAGGAGCGGCTC
>Ga0075421_100002015_pt1 | contig 24092 bp, 15 predicted proteins | sample SoiMetdeltSBSDD5_FD_75292 | JGI IMG/M metagenome (GOLD analysis project Ga0075421, IMG submission 75292) | Bulk soil microbial communities from a Populus tree surrounding site in Tennessee, USA - Soil MetaG P. deltoides SBSDD5 | ecosystem: Environmental > Terrestrial > Soil > Tree plantation...
GGCGTCACGCACGACCTCGAGTTCGAGGCGTGGGCCAACAAGGTCTGGAACTTCGGCAACGCGCAGGCGCCGGCGGAGCAGCGCGAGAAGGAAGTATCGCTGAAGGACTTTCGCCGCAACCTCACCATCGATGTGTTCAACGAGGCGGGACAGAAGGTGATCTCGTACAAGGTGTACCGGGCGTGGGTGAGCGAGTTCACGGCACAGGCGGACCTCGATGCGAACGCCAACGCGATCCTCATCCAGTCGATCAAGATCGAGCATGAGGGCTGGGAGCGTGACACGTCGGTGAAGGAGCCGGCGGAGTCCCAGTTCGAAGACGTCGGAGTGTGACATGGCGCGCGTCGCCATCCCGGGCGGCGTATGGAGCGATGGCGCGCAGCAGGCCAGTGCCCCGCTCCGCGAGCTCACGCTCCGGCCGATCAGCGGAGAGGACGAGCTGTTCCTCCTCGACACGGCGGACCACGCCGCGCCGAGTGAACGCGCGACGGCGCTGCTCGCACGCTGCCTCGGCGACACGGGCCGAGCGGTCGACGCCCACGCCCTCACGGTGGGCGACCGCGAGGCGCTGCTGCTTCAACTCCGCCGACTGACGCTCGGCGAGACGGTCGACTGCGTGCTCCACTGTCCTGCGGTGGGATGTGGGGAGCGGATGGACCTCGAGCTACGCGTCGCGGACCTGCTCGTCCCCGCCTACGCGGACGTCCGTCGCTCGTACGAGCTCACCGCTGACCTGGATGACGCGCGGTACGATGTGTCGTTCCGCTTACCTACAGCGCTCGACCTCGATGCCGTGGCGCCGATGGCGCGCGTCGACCTGGAACGCGCCGCGAACGCGCTGCTCGCGCGATGCGTCGTCGGCGCGACGCGCGATGGAACCTCGGTAGACTTGGACGCCCTAACGCCTGCCGTGCGCGCATCGATCGCCGCCGCAATGGCCGAGCACGATCCACAGGCGGAGATCGAGCTCGAGCTGACGTGTCCTGTCTGCGGCGGAGCGTCGGCAGTGGTGTTCGATACTGCGACGTTCCTTCTCCAGGAGCTCGATGCGCGCGCGAACCGGCTGATGCACGAGGTGCACACGCTGGCGTGGCACTACCACTGGAGCGAGCGGGACATCCTCCGGATTCCGTGGCGCCGGCGTGCGCGTTATCTGGAGATGGTGGCGGACAGCGCGGCGCGCGCGAGGACCCGGTGAGCGACTACCTCGTGAATCTCGCGCGGCGCAGTGCCGGGCTCGCAGGGGTCATGCGGGCGCGCTCGGCTCCCGTCATCGACGCGAGCGACGCGCAGGACGCGACAGTGCAACCCGTCACGTCACCGGAGGTGACGCCCGCTCCCTCGATCGTGATGATGCCGATGGCTGCGCCAACCGTGGCCGCCGGGGTCGAACCACACGCGCCGGCGGACGCGAGGAGCGCACCACCCACGATTGCATTAGCGCAGGTGGCGCAGCGCTCACCATCGGCGAGCGTGGCGCCGGTCGTGTCGCCAGCTGCCGCGGTCGGCCGCCCTGCGGACGCGATCATCGCCGCACCGCGCGTGGAGGCACCTGCGAGAAGGGAGGACCTTGCCGCGATCATGCCGGCGGCGATCGCTCTCGCAGATGTGAGCCGCGATGCGCACGACGATGAGCCGCGAGCGCAACCTCCGCGTGACGAGTTACGCGTGCCCGCGGCCACAGTCGACCGCGTGATCGCGACCGAGGCGGCCGACGGAGCGCCAGTGGTCGTGACCATCCAGCCCGCCGAGCAGCCTGCCGTAGCGGTGCCAGCACCGCGTGCCGAGCCGGTAGCAGAACGCACGGTACACGTGCGCATCGGCGCGATCGAGATTTACGCCGCGGATGATGGAGCGCGCGCCTCTGCTGCCGTCGCACCAATTGCCGCGACTCCGGCGGCCGGGCCCGCGTCATCGCCCGGAGGCTTCGATGACTTCGCGGCGCTGCGCAGCTACGCCCCGTGGGGGTGGTGACCGGACGGCGCGATGAGTGACTTCCGAGCCATCGGCGGCGCGAGCGCGACGTTGCAAACACTGCTCGCCGATCGCATGGAGCAGCCGTTCGGCACGCCCGTGCCGGTGACGATCGGCACGCCACCATTTACGGCACGAGACAACGAGCAACGCGCCGAGGATGCGCGCGTCAACCTCTTTCTGTATCGCGTCACGGAGAACGGGTATCTCCAGAACCAGGAGATCCCGGGCCGCGCCCCTTCGGGTGCGTACGGGCATCCGCCGCTCAGCCTCAACCTGCACTACCTCGTCACGGGGTATGGTACGGCGGAAGTGCGGGCTGGCCTCGCAACGCTGTTCGACGACTCGACGGCCCAGTTCGTCCTCGGCAGTGCGATGCGCGTGCTGCACGACATCCCGATCATCACCGACAGCGTCAGGACCCAGCGTGCACCGAGCGGGTCGATCGTGCTGCACCAGAGTCTGCGTGACGAGTTCGAGCACATGAAGATCTCGCTCGAGCCACTCACGCTCGAAGACATCTCCAAGGTGTGGACCGCGCTCGCGCTCCGCTATCGTCTCTCGGCGGCGTACGTCGTGAACGTGGTCCAGATCGAGAGCCGCCGCGCGCGAGGCTTCCCGCGGCCCGTGGGTCAGCCGCTCTCACCGATCAGGCCGCCCCTGCCGAGCGACGCACCGTCGCCCGGCCCGATGATCTACGTGCTGACGATCCAGACGCCGACGATCACCGAAGTGCGAGTGATCCGCGCCGGCACGACGGTCGAGCAGCCGTTCGCCTACGCGGCGATCGGCGACGAGATCGTGCTGCGGGGGACGTCGCTTTCCGGGCCGATCACATCCGTCATCATCGGCGACGTCGAAGTGCCGGCGACGTCGACGGATCCGATGCGCGTGGTGGCGAGGATCCCGGACGCGGTGGTGCCCGGCGCGGGACCCATCGCGCCCGAGCTGCAGCTGCAGCCGGGGGTGCGCACGGTGAAGGTATCCGTGCGCGACCCGCTCGTGCCGCAGAGCCGCTTCACCTCGAATGACGCGGCGTTCATGCTGGTGCCGTCGGTGATCCCCGCGACGCTGGTGGTGGCCGCCGCTCCACGACGTCTCATCATCAACGGACAGCGACTGATCGGCCCCGTGTCGGGCGGCGAGACGGTGATCGGGAGGAGCGTCGTGCCACGCACCGCCTATCTGAGCGCGACCCCGACGCAGATCGTCGTCCCTCTCCCCGACACGCTTCCGACGCGCGGCGTGAACGCGATCGTCGGCACCGCGCTGCCGGATCCGATCGTGCTCGGCGCATCGGCGCAGACGATCGACATCACCATCGGAGGGACGGTGAAGTCGGTCGTCGCGAATCTCCCCGCGTCGGTTCCGCGCTCAACGATCGCGAACGCGCTCGCGGGACTCATCCGCGATGCGGATCCGACCAATCCCCGCTTCACCGGCGTACGTGTCGACCTCTGGAACGACGCACTCGTCGTAGTACCAGGCGGACTCACCGAGGCGATCACGATCGCCGATTCGGGTGCCTCGACGTTCGCGGCGACCCTCGGGCTCACCGGTCCGCCGCCGGCCGGCGCGACGTCGGGGCTCCTGTCGGGAGTGCTCGCGTCACCGCCGCCGCTGTCGGCGGTCGTACCGCAGCTTCAGGTCAAGGTCGGAGCGCTCGCGCCACTCGCGCTGTCGCTCGTCAAGCCGACGACGCTCGCGGCGCTCGCCACCGATCTCCAGGCGAAGATCAACCTCGGCGCCCCCGCCGAGTACGCCAACGCGCGCGTCGTCGTCAGCGGCGGCCAGCTACTCGTGATCCCTGGCGCCGCGGGCGTCGTGACGTTCGACCCCGTACCGGGCGACGATACGACCGTGTCGGAGCTCCAGCTGCACGCACGCTACGCGGTGCGCGTTCGGGTGAACGGCGCCGAGAGCATGGACGCCGCGGTGGCGGAGCTTCCGCTGTGAGCGCGGCATGAACGTCACCGGAATGCGCCGCGCGAACGCGGAGTGGCTGCGCGCACGGCTCCAGCTGCTGCGCCTCCAGCTCCAGCGTCACGCGATGGCGCTCAGCGAACCGCCTAATGCCGAGCGTCGCGTGGACTGGCTCGTGGCGGGTAGCGATCTGCCCGCGGTGTCGGTAACGCCAACCGATGTGGAAACCGCGCTCGCACGGCGACTGGCCGACCTCGAGTCGAGCGCGCTCGAGGCCCGCTACCCGCTTGCGCTGCGGAGCATCTCCGACCTCGCCGGTCTGAGCGCGTTCGAGAGTGACCTGTTGCTGCTCGCCGCCGCCCCGGCGCTCGATGGCGCGTTCGCGCGGGCGTACGCGGAGCTGCACGACGACCTGCGCCGCGATCACGCCACGCTGCATCTCGCGCTTTCACTCCTCGTCGACAACGGGGCGGAGCGCCTGCTCGCCGCCGACTGTCTCATGCCGACGCGCACGCTGCGTGCGCTCCGTCTCGTCGACGTCGCGGAGGACGATCAGCGCGAGCCGCTCCTCACTCGGCGGCTGAGCGTGGACGAGCGGATCACGGATTACCTGAGAGGTGTGAACCGCCTGGATTCGCGGCTCGCGCCGTTCGTGTCGGCCGTTCGCGAAACGCTCCCGAGTGAAGGAGCGGCACGGGCTGCATCCGACGCCGTCTCGTACATCGACGCGGCGCAAGGTCAGTGGTGCACGATCAACTTTCTCGGACTCGCCGCGGGTGGCGCGCGCGACGCGGCGGGTCTCGCCTGTGTATCGCTCGCACTTCAGCCGCGTGTCATCGATCTCCGCCGGTTTGCTGTGTGCCCCGCCGAGCAGCGTGCGACGCTGATCGCGCTGCTCGGCCGCGAGGCCCGTCTGGCCGGACTCGCGCTCATCGTCGACGGCACGGACGCCGAGCGAGGCGGCGTGTCCGCGCTGGTGATTGATGAGCTGATCGCCACGTTGCCGGCGACGCTGTTCGTGATCAGCGCCGAACGTTGGTTGACCGAAGCCGACGTGTGCGTGGTGAACGTCCCGCACCCGACGCGGCACGAGCAACGGTCGCTCTGGCGCAGTGCGCTCGAGGCGCATGCGAGCTCCGTAAACGGCGAGATCGACGCCATCACGCAGCAGTTCGACTTCGGCACAGACGCCATCGCCGACGTCGTATCGCGCGCCGCGCAACGCGGCGGTGAGATCACCGGGCGCACGCTTTGGGCGGCGTGCCGCGAGCAGACGGGCGCCGCACTCGACGATCTAGCGCGTCGCATCCCGCCGAGCTACGGCTGGGAGGACATCGTGGTGAGCGACGATGTGCGCGCGCAGCTGCGCGAGCTCACGAGCCAGGTGCAGCAGCGTGCGCGTGTGTACGAATCGTGGGGCTTCGGCGCGCAGCTGGGCCGCGGACGTGGGATCACGGCGCTGTTCGCCGGACCGAGTGGTACGGGCAAGACCATGGCGGCCGAGATCATCGCGGCGCACCTCGAGCTGGACCTCTATCGGATCGACCTCGCCGGCGTGGTGAGCAAGTTCATCGGCGAGACGGAGAAGAACCTGCGCCGCGTGTTCGACGCGGCCGAGCGCAGCGGCGCTATTCTCTTCTTCGACGAGGCGGACGCGCTGTTCGGAACGCGGACCGAAGTGCGTGACAGCCACGATCGTTACGCGAACCTGGAGATCAACTATCTCCTCCAGCGCATGGAGGATTATTCCGGTCTCGCGATCCTGGCCACCAACCGGAGGTCCTCGCTCGACGCGGCGTTCCTCCGGCGTCTGCGCTTCGTCATTGACTTTCCGTTCCCGGCGGCGGACGACCGGCGGCGAATCTGGGAGCGCGTCTTCCCGAAGCAGGCGGAGGTGGACGGGCTGGAGCTGGCGCTGCTGTCGAACCTCGATCTCAGCGGCGGCAACATCCGATCGATCGCCGTGAACGCCGCGTTCCTCGCCGCAGCGGACGGAGTGCCGATCGGGATGCCGCATGTGGTGCGTGCCGCCGCGCGCGAATACGTGAAGCTGTCGAAGCCGATCGGCGTTGCGGAGCTCGGGCAGTACTACGCGATGGTGCGCCGATGACGATCTGGCATCTCGACGTCGACCGCGTGCGCATCGTCGGCGCGGGCGTCCACGGAATGGCGCTGGCCGAGCTGCAGGCGCTCGTCGTCCAGGCGGTGCAGACCGCGATGGAAACGGCGTCGCTGCCGGATGGACGTGCGGCGCGGGCGTCGGTCGAGGTCCGGGTGTCGTCGCTATCGGGCGGGGCGGCGGTCGCCACCGCAGTCGCGGCCGGCGTTAGGCAGGCGGTTGGAGGGCGCGAGCATGGGTGAGCGACATCGCATCGCCGTCCAGCGTTCCGCAATCGTGCCCGCCGCGCGCGAGCAGCGGACCGCGCCGCGCACGCGCGCCGACCGGCACGAGTCGGAGGCCACGGCACTGCGCCACATGATGGCGGCGGGCGCGCTTCAGCCGCGGCTGACCGTCGGCCCCGCCGATGATCCGTACGAGCGCGAAGCGGAGCAGACGGCTGACGTCGTCATGGGGCCCGACGGTGCCATGCGCGCCGGTGCTGTCGACGCTCGACACGTCGGGATCGCCGCGGGTCTCAGCCGGGTGGTGCGGCGGGCGATGGGGAAGATCGATCCGCCGACGAAGAAGGACGAGGAGAAGCGAAAGGACGACGACAAGAAGGACGACGACCAGAAGCGCATCGCGCAGCGGGCCAGTGCCGGGGCAGGTCCATCGGTAGTGCCGACCGGCGTCGCACACACGATCGAGACGACGACGGCGAGCGGTGGCTCACCGCTGCCCCCGGCGCTCCGCTCGAAGTTCGAGCCGCGATTCGGGTACGACTTCGACCGCGTGCGCGTGCACACCGACGGCAGGGCGGTCGGAGCGGCGACCGCGTTGAGCGCGCGCGCCTTCACTGTCGGCGACCACCTCTTCTTCGGCGCGGGCGAGTATCAGCCGACAAGCACGGAAGGGCAGCGATTGATCGCCCACGAGCTCACGCACGTGGTGCAGCAGTCCGCCGACCCGACCCGCATTCGTCGCCGGCCGATCCTCAGCTGGCAGCTCGGCGGCACGACGTTCTTCAAGTCGCGCACCGGAGAGGTGGTCGAGCTACCGGAGGACATGACGGTCGAGCAGGTCGCGAAGCTGGAGGACGAAGCGATCGCGGCCGAGCGCCGGCTGGCCGAACTTCCGCCGCCGAAGCCGGTGCCGGAGGTGCACAAGCCCGCACCGAAACCGGTCGAGACGAAGGCGCCCAGACCGAAGCCGCGCGCGAAGCGACGCGCTGGCAAGGCGCCACCCAAAGCCGCCGAAGCGGCCGCCGCGCTGATGAAGGCGGTGGGCGGAGGCAAGGTCGCGCAGTATCTCGCGGCCAAGGGTGGGCCCGTGTTTGCGCAGGGTGCCGCGAAGCTGTCGAGGCTCAGGTCCAACGAGCAAACGCACGAGGACGGCGGCGAGAAGCTGAAGAAGGCCGAGGACGCAGTGGTCATCCCCACGAGCGAGGAGCAGTCTACCGCCAACGCGGGCCAGGTGAGCGTGGTCGGCGATCGGCCAGCCCCCGTCGTGGACGACAGCAAGGGGAAGAAGACGCTCGCACAGTCGCTCGCGGCGAACGTGCCGAAGTCGATCGGCGTCCTCGACAACTTCCAGCGCGACAAGAAGGCGCAGCACACGGGCGCCGAGGTGCTCGAGGTCGTTCAGGGCGACAGGAACACGGTGGTCGAGACGTTCGGCGACGTGCGCCTAACGCCAGCTCCGGTTCCGTCGGGCCACGAACCCGTTCAGCTGCCGCCCCCCGAAGGCGCGCCACCCACGCCGGCGATGCACCTCGGCCGCGGCGCCATCGCGCCGCTCCAGAAGGAGCACACCGACGTCAGCGACTACACGAGGCAGGCCGACGCGAAGCTCAAGGAGGAAGGCGTCTCGCAGGAACAGCTCGACATGGTCGACAGTGGCGACCTCGCCGAAGCGAACAAGGAGAAGAAGGGAATGGCCAAGGTAGCGGCGACGGAGCCGCTCGCCGTGCAGAAGATGGCCAACGACGAGCGCAAACACGTGGACACGGAGCTCGTCCGCGAAGAGCAATCGGAGCGCAGCGTGCTTGCTGGGCGGCGCAAGTCAGCGCTCGCCACGACGGGCACGAAGCAGAAGGACACGAAGACCGCGCTGGAGAAGAAGCGCGAAGCCGTCGCGAAGGACATCAACGACCGCTACAAGCTCGTTCAGGACAAGGTGAACAAGCGGCTCGCCGATCTCGATACCGAGTCGATGAAGCGGTTCGATGACGGGAATGCTGCGGCGGCAAGGGACTTCGAGGCGAACGTCAAGCGCGAGCTCGACGAGTACAAGAAGGATCGCTACTCGGGGTGGTTTGGCTGGGCGCGGAAGGCCAAAGACTGGCTGCTCGGTATGGACGAGCTGCCACGCGTGAAGGCGATCTTCGAGAACAACCGCGCCGCGTTCGTGAAGCGAGTCGAGAAGCTGGTGGAGGACATCGCCGCCGACAACGCGCGCGTCGTTCGCGAGTGCAAGGAGGAACTGGTCACTGCGAAGCAGAAGATCGACGAATACGTCGCCGGACTCGAGCCGGGCCTTCAGGACATCGGGAAGAAGGCGGCGGCGGAGATGGACGAGAAGCTCGCGGAGCTCGACAAGACAATCAGCAGGAAGGAGGAGGAGCTACGAGAGAAGCTGAAGGAGAAGCAGACCGCGGCGATCAAGGCGATCGACGAGAAGATCGAGAAGATGAAGGAGGCGATGTCCGGCGCGCTGGCGAAGGTGGGCCGGCTGCTGCTGTACGCGGCGAAGAAGTTCTTCACGTGGGCGCTGGAGAAGTTCGGATTCTCGCTGTCGACGATCGAGACCATCATCAACAAGGGCGTCGCGGTGCTGAAGGCGATCTTCACGCACCCGATCCAGTTCGTGAAGAACCTGATCGGCGCGGCGAAGACCGGCTTCCTGAGCTTCGCCAAGAACTTCGTCACGCATCTCAAGGATGCGGTGTTCGACTGGCTCACCGGGTCGCTCGAGGGGATCTCGCTGCCGGAGAGCTGGACGCTCAAGGGGATCGTGAGCGTGCTGTTTCAGATCGTCGGCCTCACCTGGGTGAACATCAAGAAGGCGCTCGTGAAGTTGATCCCAGAGCCGGTCGTCGAGGGGCTGAAGACGACATTCGGCCTCGTGAAGACGCTGGTGGCCGAAGGCCCGATGGCGGCGTGGGAGCAGGTGAAGGAGATGGCCGAGGAGCTGAAGAAGAGCTTCGTCTCCGCACTGACGGACTGGATCAAGTGGAAGGTGGTGGAGGAGGCGGTGAAGACGATCATCGCCCTCTTCGTCCCCGGCGCCGGCATCGTGCGCGCGATCATCGCAATCTACGACACGATCGTGTTCTTCATCCAGAAGGCGAAGGACATCATGCAGATGATCGGCAGCTTCCTCGGCTCGATCGCCGAGATCGCGGCCGGCAACATCGGCGCGGCGGCGCAGGCGCTGGAAAGCGGGCTCGCTCGCGGGTTGAAGCTGGTGATCGCGTTCCTCGCGAAGTTCCTGCGACTGGACGGGATCACGGCGCGGATCCGCAAGGTGCTCGACACGATCCGCGCGAAGGTGGACGCGGTGCTGGATCGTGTGGCGAACTGGGTGGTGGGGATGGCGAAGAAGGCGGGGAAGCTGGGAAGGAAGCAGGAGCCGACCGTCGCGCAGGGTGAAACCCCGCCAAAGGGCGCGACGGTCACCGCCACGCGAACTCTCAAGATGGCGGGTCACGACCACACGCTGACTGCTCAGGTCAAGAACGGGAAGCTTCGCATTCTCATGGCGAGCTCCCTTCAAGTCGAGTTGTTCGACGCAATCGACGCAGCCTTGAAGACTCCGACCGTACAGGGGAACCCGGAACTCGCCGCTGATCTCGGCACGGCTCGCAAGATGACAAGAACGGCCGACATAGAGCACGACTGGTACGCGACGCACGCTGACCCGATGCCCGAGCTCTTTCTCGATCAGCGCCTGGCAATGATTCAGGCCCAGTTGATCGCGATCGGTACCGAATTCAAGGTCGCCGAGTTGACGGATCTCGGCGCGCTGCCACCTGAGAAGCGATACCTCCCGGCTGTTTTCAGAGAGAAGGGTGTGGCACGGCATCGACTCTACGAGCGGCTGCTCAGTCCCGCCTGGTCGACGATCAGAGATCGAATCGTCGATGCCGAGAGGCCGGTACTACTGGACGCCATCGACAACGCGCGAAGCAAGTCAATGAACGGCACTCGGCCGAATGCTGATGCCATCAAGATCTGGGAGGATCTCAAGACCCGTCTCCTCATCCCGGAAGATGCAGATATGGCGAAGTACGATCGTGCCCACGCCAGCAGGGTCGTGTACCACGTCGACCACGAGCCGCCGCTCGCAAAGCACTGGCAGGGTGAGGGGTACAAGACCGGCGATGCAGAACGCGCCGCGGTCGCATCCGGCCAAGGGGGTAAGCTCACGTTCATGACCGAGGAGAACAACCTGAAACGGGGATCTGACAACCACCACTTCTGGAAGCAGCCGTGGGTGGCGCTCAGCTTCACCAGCATCTATGCGGAGGGCGGCATTCCTAACGCGAAAAGGATCGACAAACTGCCATTTACCGACGCGAACGGCGTCGAATTGAAGTAGAGCACCATGCCCTCCGAATCCCCTCTCCGTCCCAACCTCCTTAAAGGCGCGCTCGCCGTGTATCCCACACACACGCCGGGCTCGCAGCCGACGTCGCTCATCATCTTCCAGTTCAATCCGGAATCGATGCGGCGCACGCTCGCGCACCGCGCTCCACCCGCGCCCGCCGAAGCGAAGGCCGGAGCCGCAAAGGAGGACGTGCTCCGCGTCGCCGGCCCGCCGCTCGAGACGATCAACCTCACCGTCGAGATGCACGCCGCTGACCAGCTCGACGATCCCGACGACGCACTCAACGCGGTCGCCGCGCAACATGGTCTCCATCCGGCACTCGCGACGCTCGAGCTGCTCATGTACCCGCCCACACTCAATGCCCAGAAGATCGAGCAGCAGGCGGCCCAGGGCACCGTGCAGGTAAGTCCCGCCGACCTGCCGCTCGTGCTGCTCATCTGGGGAAAGTCGCGCGTCGTGCCGGTCAAGCTCACGAGCTTCGCGATCTCCGAGGACGCGTTCGACACGCGACTCAACCCGATCTCGGCGAAGGTCGAGCTGGGGATGCAGGTGCTCTCCTACATGGAGTTCACCGACTCGAGCATCGGACGCGACGCGTTCCTCGCCTACCAGAAGGGCAAGGAATCGCTCGCGACAGAAAGTCAGCCCGGCAACGCGCTGACGGGGATCCGCAACCTGCTCCCGTTCTAGAGGACACCGTGATGTTCTTCAAAGGCAGCCGGTACGAGAAGGTCCCCGAGGCCACGCACATCGACGCCGACGGCCGCGCGATCCGGTACAAGACGACGCGGTTCATCGTCGATCCGCTCGCCGTCGAGGGCCACCGCGTGCTCAACGCCGAGCGGCTCGATCACATCGCGTGGCAACACTTCCGCGACGCCGAGCGGTTCTGGCGCATCTGCGACGCGAACCGCGCGCTCTGGCCTAACGACTTGCTGGAAGAGGCGGCCATCCTGCGCATTCCCGCCTCGGAGGGCTAGGTGGCGAAGGCGATCACCTACACGCTCACCGTCAACGGCACCGCGGCGTCGGCCGCGCTGCTCAACGCGGTGAAGCAGATCGAGGTGGAGGACCACGCGAACATGGCGGACATGCTCCGCCTGCGCCTCGCCGTCGCCGTGAAGGAGAACGGCAGCGGGTGGACCCTGCTCGACGAGTCGCTGTTCACGCGGCTCGCCAACCTCAAGCTGTCGCTGACGGTGGGCTCCGGTTCGGCCATCCCGCTCATCAGCGCGTACGTGATCGAAGTGGATACCGACTTCTCGAGCGCGCCGCACGCTTCGGAGCTCGTGGTCACGGCGATGGATCCGACCGTGCTGATGCATCTCGATGACAAGGTGAAGCCGTGGCCTAACGCGACGGACTCGGACGTGGCCACGTCCATCTTCTCCGACGCCAGCTACCGGTTCACGCCCGTCGTCGAGTCCACGAAATGGTCGCGTCACGAGAACGACTACACGCTCATGCAGCGCGGCACGGACATCCAGTTCCTCCGCCAGCTCGCCGACCGCAACGGTTTCGAGTGCTTCGTCGAGATGAACGACGCAGGCCAGGTCGAGGGCCATTTCCACCCGCCCAAGCACGACGCGCAGCCGCAGGGCACGCTCACCGTGAACATGGGATCGGCGACGAACGTCAACCGGTTCCGCGCGAAATACGACATGCTCGGACCCGCGAAGGCGAAGGCGCTCACGATCGACCCGGCCGACAAGACGACGCAGACGGGACAGGCAGACGATACCACGCAGGCCGAGGGTATGGGCGATCAGGCAACCGTTCCCGCCGAGCGCCCGCGCACGCTGCTGCTCAGCCAACTCGGCATGGCGCAGAGCGGCGAGGTGCAGCGGTTCGCGCAGTCCGTCGTCGACCGGTCGAGCTGGTCGATCATTGCCGAAGGGGAAGTGAACACCGTGGCGTACGGTGGCGCGCTCAGGGCCAAGAAGCCGGTGATGGTGCGCGGCGTCGGCCAGCAGTTCAGCGGCCGATACTACGTCGAGCGCGTGCTGCACCAGATCGGCGCTGACGGCACGTACACGCAGAAGTTCACGCTCCGGCGCAACGCGACCGGGCTCACCGGCGGCGAACGCTTCACGAGCGACGAGGGCGTCGCGAGCGCGTCATGACACCTCCTCCCACCATGCAGGGCGCGAGCTCCGCGCGGAGCGCTCTCGGCACTGCCTCCAGACAGTTCGGCAAGTATCGTGGCACCGTCGTGGACAACAAGGACCCCCTCAAGCAAGGACGACTGCGCGTTAGGGTCCCGGAGGTTTTGAACGAGGAGGACAGCGGATGGGCGCTGCCGTGCGCGCCCTACGCCGGTGACAAGGTCGGCGCGTACACCGTGCCGGCGATCGACGCGGGCGTCTGGGTGGAGTTCGAGGCAGGCGACGTGTCGCGCCCGATCTGGGTGGGCTGCTACTGGACCAGCGGCAACCTCCCGACGGACGAGAGCGGAACGGCCGCGACGCCCGACGTGAAGATCGTACGCAGCGAGCAGGGACTGCTCCTCGCGCTCCACGACGACTCACAGACGATCGCGCTCTCCGACTCGAACGGCTCGAACATCCTCACCATGGAGGTGCAGCAGGGGAAGGTCACGCTCAAGGCGGCGACGAAGGTAGTCGTCGAGGCGCCGCTGATCGAGCTCGTCGCCGACTCCACGCATCCGGGCGTGTTCGGCGACAAGCTGATGACCTATCTCAACCAGCTCGTGACGCTGTTCAATGCGCACATGCATCCCGGTCAGATGGCGGGCCCGATCCCCGTTACGCCGGCCCCGCCGACGGCGCCCTTCTCGCCGCCGACCCCGGATCTCATCTCGACGCGGGTGATGCTCGGATGACACTCCGATCCGGCAGGCTCGAGTCCGGCAATGTGCTCACCGCTAACAGCATGGCGCGGTCGATCGAGCGCGCGCTCGAGGATCTGGTGCCGCTCGGCACCAACGAGGATCCGGTCGCACGGCGCAAGCTGGTGCTCGCCATTGCCCGCGGTGTGCTCGAACACCTGCGCGATAACATCGGCTCGCTGCACGTCACGGTGCCTAACACGGGCGGTGGCGTAGGAACGCACCAGCAGTCGCCCACGATTGACGTCGACCTCGGAGGGTGGGCATGACGAAGACCGACTACTTCGACTTTCCCTACCACATCGACGGCCGGGGACGCTCCGCCGAGACGGACGAGGATGACCACATCCGCGACCTGATTCATCAGGTGCTGTTCACGAACCCGGGCGAGCGCGTGAATCGGCCCGACTTCGGATGCGGCGTCGGACAGCTCGTGTTCATGCCCAACTCCGACGCGCTCGCGGCGGCGACGCAGTTCCTCGTACAGGGGTCGCTCACGCGCTGGCTCGACCGCGTGATCGCCGTGCATCGAGTCGAGGTCATCGCGAAGGAGAGCACGCTGACGATCGGCGTGGTGTTCTCGAAGCGGAGCACCGGCGAGGAGCGCGACGTCACCTTCCTTTCGCCGTGGCACGTATGAGCGGAGCCGAGTGATGACCGACACCGTTGTCACGCAGATCCTGGAGACGCTCGGCCCCAACTGCCGGGATGCCGCGCGTCGCGAGCGACTGCTCGCGCAGGCGGTGCTCAACGGCATCGACTTCGTCGAGTTCGACGTGCCCGCGCTCGTCCTGCACGTCCATTTTCTGAACGCGCTCCCCGCGGGCGCATACGGGCTGATCGCGGACCCGTCGCCGATCCACGTGCACGGCGGCACGCGCATCATTGGCATTGCGGTACTGAGCGCGGCGCTCGGTGCGGCATCCAACATTCTCGACGTCACGGTGGACCAGCAGGGCGACTTCTCGCCCTACCTGATCTCGATCGGCTGGGCGCGCGATGGCGCGGGTGTGTGGCGGTACGCATTCGACGACGTGGACCGACTGTTCTCCGTCGCGGCGGTCAACTTCCGGCCCGGCTGCCCCGTCGACTTCGACTGCAAGCCCGGCGATGACTGCGGGCCCGAGACCCTGGTCGAGCCGGCGCTCGACTATCTCGCGCGCGACTATGCGAGCTTCCGGCAGATGTTGCTCGACCTGGTGGCGCAACGGAATCCCAGTTGGACGGAGCGGAGCCCGGCCGACGTGGGGATCGCCCTACTGGAACTGTTCGCGCATGAAGGCGATCACGTCAGCTACTTCCAGGACGCCGTCGCCAACGAGGCATTCCTCGACACGGCGCGCCAGCGGATATCGGCGAAGCGGCATGCGAAGCTCGTCGACTATCGGATGCACGACGGCCGCAACGCGTGGGCGTACGTACATGTGCGTGCGACGAGCACCGGGACGATCCCGGCGAAGACGCAGCTCGTGACGCGGATCAGCGCCGCGATGCGCTTCGACCGGCAGCCGGGCGTGGTGCCAGTGCCGCAGCCTAACGCGCCCCCTCGCGTGCTGCTGAACTTGATCACCGATGACGACTACCGCACCGATCGCGCGCTGGCGCAGGCGCGCGTGTTCGAGACGATCGCGGACCGCACCGTGGATCCGCTGCTCAACGAGCTGCGCCTCCACCCGTGGGGAAACGAGCAGTGCTGCCTCCCTCGTGGCACGACGACGGCCCACGTCTACGCGATCGATCCGGCGACCACGAAGGCCGTCCGCCCGCCGATCAAGGTCGGCGACCGGCTTCTGCTCGAAGAAGTGCGCAGCCCCTCGAACGGATCCCGCGCCGACGCCGACCCGACGCACCGATCCGTTGTGCGCGTCGTGAGCATCAACCCCGATCCATCGCTGCCAGGGCCGCCGCCGCCAGACCGGATGCGCGACCGGCTGTTCCGCGACGATATCGACCCCCTCACCGGGATGCCGAAGCCGGTGGTCGGCGTCGTGCCCATCGCGCAGACACTGCCGCTAGTCGAGGTCACCTGGCGTCGCGAGGATGCGCCGGCGTTCTCGCTCTGCCTGTCCGTCAAGCTGAAAGACGGCACGGTCGTGCCCAACATCTCCGTCGCGCGCGGGAACATCGCGCTCGCCGATCACGGCCGCACCACGGCGGAGTCGTTCGACTTCAAGCCGCCGGTCACCGCCGACAGCACGTTCCGCCTGCGCCTGGGCAAGGGGCCGCTCACGATGCGCTGTCCGGCAGACGAACTCGACGCCGACGCGCGAGACGCAGAGCCCTCGGCGTCGGTGGTCGTCACGCACACCAACGGCTCGACGGAGACCTACGTCCCCGTGGACGATCTGCTCGACAGCAGCTCCGTGGGGCAGCACTTCGTCGCGGACGTGGACAACGTCGGTCGCGCCGTGCTCCGCTTCGGAGACGGCGAGTACGGCCAGCGTCTCGTGGACGTGCAATCGATCCGCGTGACGTATCGGATCGGCAACGGCCGCTCCGGTAACGTCGGCGCGGACTCGATCGCCCACATCGTGCGCCCGCAACCGTTCGTCGTCAGCTGGCCGACGATCGAGCTCGTACGCAATCCACTCCCGGCGCTGCGCGGCGAGGATCCCGAGCTCATCGAGCAGGTGCGCAGCTACGCACCTGCCGCGTTCCGCGCGAAGCAGCTTCGCGCCGTCACGGAGGCGGACTACCGGAACATGGCGCTCACCATTCCCGGCGTCGCCGGCGCGGTGGCGAGCTTTCGCTGGACCGGGAGCTGGTACACGGTGTTCGTCGGCATCGACCCGGTCGATCCTGAGTTGGTCATCACCGACGCGCGCGGGCGCACGCGGCTCGAGGAACGATTCAAGCGGCGCGTCCTCGACGGCCTAACGCGGTACCGGCTCGCTGGCTACGACCTCGAGATCCGCTCGGCGCGATACATCCCGCTCGACGTGTCGGTCCAGATATGCGCCAAGCCGGGCTACTTCCGCAGTGACGTCGCCCGCGCGGTCTCGCTCGAGCTGTCGGCGGGCGTTCAGCCAGGCGGAAGTCCGGGTCTGTTCAACCCTGCCAACTTCACCTTCGGCCAGCCGGTCTACCTCAGCCGCATCTACGCCGCGGTCGAGAACGTGGACGGTGTGGAGTCGGCCACCGTGACGGTGTTCCACCCGCATGGCCGAGAGCCGGCACAGGAGCTCGCGAACGGAAGCATCCCGATCGGCGCGTGGGAGATCGCGCGGCTCGACAACGATCCGAGCAACATGGAGAACGGCACGCTCACCATCTCGGCCGGAGGCGGATCGTGAGCAACGACTGCGACTGCTGCACGGTCGTCTCGTCCGACGCGGACACGGAGAACCGCCCGTGGCTCTCGGCGATCGCCTACCGAATGGGCACGTTCTCGTCGTTCCGGCGGGCGCTCGTCGACGAGTTGTCGCACACGCCGGAACTGGCGGGCCTAACGGCGCGCGTGAGCGACGACTACACCATCACCGCGATCGAGCTGTGGGCCGCCGTTGCCGACGTGCTCACGTTCTACCAGGAGCGCATCGCCAACGAGTCGTTCCTGCGCACGGCCACGCAGCGCGACTCGGTGCTCCGCCTCGTGCGGCTGATCGACTATCAGCTCGGCTCCGGCGCAGCGGCCACCACGCAGCTCGCGTTCACGCTCGACGCCGGCGCGAGGGCGCTGATTCCCGCGGGGACGCGCGCGCAGAGCATACCGGGCGAGGGAGAGAAGCCGCAGAAGTTCGAGACGCTCGCACCGCTGCTCGGCGACGCGCGGCTCAACCGGCTGCGACTCTTTCCGGCCACGAGCGCCACGTCGCCAACGAGCGCGGGGACCCCGTCGGCGATCGTTGCGCCGGACGCGGAAGCCATCGCCACCGCCGCGCCGCTCGCCGCGGGTGATCGTGTTGTGATCTATGCGCCCACGGCCGTGGAGATACTGACGGTCCGCGCCGTCACGTCGAGCGACGACGTGATGACGGTGCGTTGGGCGACGCCGATCGGCGGGAACGCGTTCGCCGCCGCGTATACCGCGATCGATCCGACGAGACGTGTCTACAAGCTGGGCCGGTCGTTCCACCTCTTCGGGTACGACGCACCCGAGGTCGTCGTGGTGCCAGCGCTCTCGAACGCCTCAGACCCGACCACTACGTATCTGACGCAAGCACGCACGGATTTCACGCTGCACGGCGACGGCACCACGAGCACGCAGGTGTCGCTTGACGCACGCTACGCCGGCCTCAAGCCGGGCTCGATCGTGCTCGCCGTCTCCACGCTCGCTAGCGGCACGCGCGCGATCCCGTTTGCCGTCGGCGCGGCCGGCGAGCGTCTCGTCCAGCGAAAGGCGGCGAGCATCCCGACGCCGCTCAAGCCGCTCGTCGTGACGGTGACCTCGCAGAGCGGCACGGTCACGCAGCTCACGCTCACGCCGCTCGGCAGCCAGTCGCTCACCGATCTGCTGCCTACCGGCGACATCCGCGACGTCGTGATTCACGAGCTCGTTGGGGAGGCGCTCCGGTTCTGGCCGTACTCTTACGCGGGCATCGTCGCGTCGAGCGACGTCTACCTCGCTGGACGCCGCAGCGGCTGGTCGTCGATCGAAGTCGGGCGCACGATCGAGAAGGGAGCGTACAAGCCGGGCACCAGCATCGACGTGGCCGATCTGTCCGTGGGCCGAGCCGTGCTGCTCACCGATGCGAAGGGCGGCGCGCCGGTCGACGCGACGATCGCCGACGCCACACTCTCCGGCCTCGAGATCTCCTTTGCCGCGACGGACACCGACACTGCGACGATCGCCAAGCTCGGGCTCGCGCCGAATCAGGCCACGCCGATCACGGCGCTCGTCTCCGCGCCGCTCGCCGCATCGGTCGCGGTGCCCGCGGGACCGCGCGAGGTCCAGGTCACGATCGGCACTCTGCCGCCGCAGACGATCTCGTTGCCTGCCAGCCTGCCCGCGTCGGCGACGCACGCGCAGGTCGCCGCGGCCATGCAGACCGCGATCCGTGCCGCGCTACCGACGATGCCGTCGTTCTCGCAGGCCTGCGTGTTCGCGATCCCATCGGACGCGATCGCCATTGTCCCGGGTCTGGCGAGTGACCGCGTGCACGTCGCCCCATCCACTGGCGACCCACACACCGTCGTCGCGCTGGGCTTCGACGGCGCTCGCGTGCGGTGGCTGGACGGCGTGATGTCGTCGAAGATCGTCACACCGGCGCCGTCCTTTACCGGATCAATGCGCATCCGCGTGGGCATCGATCCGCCGGTCGATCGCACGCTGACATTCAATCCCGTGTCAGTGGTGAGTCTCGCTCTGGGGATCGCGACCTTCTGGGGCTACGGCGCCGCGGCACGCACCGACGGACGGCTGATCGTCCTGCCTCCCGCGCCGACGCGCGAGGTGCGCTCGTTCGTGCATCTTTCGCTCGGGCTCGACGCCGCCGTGGTGCTCGACGCCGCCAGTGCCGTGCTGCTCGGCAACGTGGCGCCGGCGAGCCATGGCGAGACGGTGCATAACGAGATCGTCGGCGACGGCGACGCGTCGCTCGCGTTCCAGCGCTTCGCGCTCAAGAAGAAGCCGCTCACGTTCGTGCCATCTGCTACGGCGGGCGGGGTCGCGAGCTCGCTGACGCTGCTCATCAATGGCGTGCGGTGGAGCGAAGTGCCGACCCTGTACGGCGCGTTGCCGGAGGACCAGGTGTACACGCTCCGGCGCGCCGACGACGCGACCACCACGGTGCAGTTCGGCGATGGCGTCACGGGCGCGCGCGTTCCCACCGGCCGTCAGAACATCGTCGCGACGTATCGCCAGGGACTCGGCCTCGTCGGTCGGGTCGGCGCTGGCGCGATCACGACGCTGCTCGATCGCGCCACAGGCGTGAAGGGCGTCGTCAATCTCATCGCGTCGGAAGGTGGTGCCGACGCGGAGACGATGGACAAGGCACGCCAGGCCGCACCGGGTACGGTGCGCACATTCGGACGCGCCGTCTCGCTTCACGACTTCGAGGACGCTGCGCTCATGGCCGGTGAGGTCGCAAAGGCGACGGCGACCTGGGTCTGGGCAGGTGAGCGGCGAGCCATCCATCTCACCATCGCCGCACAAGGCGGCGCGACGTTCACCGCCGCGGGGCTCAAACGGATCGCCGCGACGCTGCTCAGCGAGCGCGATCCGAACCACAAGCTGCTCATCGCCAACTACACGCCGGTCGCCGTGCTCGTCGACGCGTCGATCATCGTCGACGACCGATACGTCACCGCCGACGTGCTCGCCGCCGCGCGCGCGGCGCTGCTGCTCGACCTTGCGTTCGACCAGCGCCGCTTCGCTCAGCCGGTGTATCTCAGCGAGATCTTCGCCGTGCTCCAGAACGTCGCGGGCGTGGTCGCCGTGGACGTGAACGCGCTCGACCTCAAGAGCACCGACGCGACGTTCCGTGCCGCCCACGGCATCGACCCCGCTGCTGGGCCGCTGCAGCCCCATCTGCTGATGCTGCCGGCGCGGCCTGCGGGAACGGGGATCGTGCTGCCCGCCGAGCTCGCGCGCGTCGAGGCGCCGGCGCAGGACGTGATTCTCCGCGCCACGGGAGGGCTGTCGCCGTGACCACGATCGGCCGCGACCCGGATCGCCTGTTCAATCTTCTCCCGGCGCTCTACCGCATTGCCGACACGGAGCACGACGGCCAGCTCCGGGCGCTGCTTCAGCGTATCACCGCGCAGGCGGATGCGCTGCGAGACGACACACAGCAGCTCTGGGACGACTTCTTCATCGAGACGTGCCAGCGATGGGTCGTGCCGTACATCGGCGAGATCGTCGGCAACATCCCGCTGCACGACCTGGATCCATCCGCGTCGGCCGCGACGGCGCAGTCGTTGTTCACCGACCTGGCCGGCCCCGATCTCGAGCCGCCCGGTGCGATCCCGCTACGCGCCGACGTTGCGAAAACAATCTACTACCGCCGACGCAAAGGCACGCCGGCGATGCTCGAGGAGCTGGCGCGGGACGTCACCGGATGGAGCGCACACGTCGTCGAGTTCTTCACGCGGCTCGACTGGAATCAGCATCTCGAGCACCTGCGTCCCGAGTGTCAAGGCTGCCCCGATCTCCGCCGCGTCGATGTCGGCGACCGCGTCGGCGGACCGTGGGACACGACGACGAAGACGGTCGATGTGCGCCGCATCAACGCGTGGGACGGGTGGTACAACGTCCCGAACGTCGGGTTCTTCCTCTGGAGGCTCGCCGCATACGAGCTCACGCGGATCACACCGCGCGCGATCGGTGGCACGACGTGGCGGCGCACCTTCAGCCCGCTCGGGCAGGACATCCCGCTCTGGTCCGCGGGCCATCGCGAGGCGGACGAGTCGCTCATGGCCAACGAGCTTACGGTCGAAGCATCGATCCGCGCCGCGGCGTTCTTCGAGGATCTGCGCACGGTGCCGCCGCCTCCCGCCGCGCCGACCATTGCCACCGGCTACTACGGCGATCCTAACGCGACCGACGCCAGCGTCGTCGTGTTCGCGAACGGTGTGGCGCTCACGGCGAACGAGGTGGCGTGCACGGACCTCGACGGGTGGACGCCGTTCGCGCAGCCAGGCGGTACGAAGGTCCTGCTCGACGTGACGCGCGGACGGATTGCGGTGCCGACCGGGCGGCCACCAGGCGAAACGATTACGGTTTCCTACTTCTACGGCTTCAGCTCGGACATGGGCGGCGGCCAGTACGATCGCCGGAAATGGCTCGTACCGGCTGCCGCGCCGACGCTCATCGGCGGTGGTGGTGGTGCACTCGACGCGGCCATCGCGGCGCGCGCCTTCCTGCCTCCCGCGGCGCCGCGCACCGTCATTCAGATCACCGACAGCGCGACGTACGACATCACGAGCAACATCACGCTCGCGGCGAACGAGTCGCTGGTCATCCAGGCGGCGAACCAGACGCGCCCCCATCTCCGGATGCCGAACGGCTCGATCGCCATCCTCACCGCCGGCGCGAACGCATCGCTCACGCTCGGTGGCCTGCTGGTCGAAGGCGGGCTGCGGATCGAGGGCGACCTCGAGACGTTGCGCGTGCTGCACTGCACGCTCGTGCCCGGCCGATCCGTCGAGCAGGAGCGCGCCCTCCCGCCGACGGGGCCGAGCATCGTCGTGACGCCAACGTCGGGCGGTGCCAACATCAACACGGCGCTGGAGGTAGAGATCGCCTTCAGCATCGTCGGGGCGCTCACGATGCCGTCGCACATGGCCAAACTCTGGCTGCTCGACTCGATCGTCGACGGCGTGCTGGCGGATGGCGGCGCGATCGGCTCGGCGGTCAGCGACGCGGCGTCCACCAGTGGGCCGCCGGCGCACATCGAGCGTTCGACCCTCTTCGGCACATCGCGCTTTCTCAAGCTCGACATGGCGAGCGAATCGATCTTCACGGGCATCGTCACCGTGGATCAACGCCAGCAGGGCTGCGTGCGCTTCTCATTCGTTCGGCGCGGGTCGGCCACGCCGCGGCAATACCGCTGTCAGCCGGCGCTCGAGACGCAGCTCGCGAAGGAGCAGAAGAAACGCGACGCCATCACGAGCGGCATCCCACTGCCGCCGGGATGGGAAGCAGCGGTCGAGGCGGAAGTGGCCAGGTGGCTCGAGCCGACCTTCCAGACCGATCGATACGGTCGCCCCGACTTCGCGCAGCTGCGTCGGCGGTGTCCGGTCCAGATCCGAACCGGCGCCGAGGACGGCTCCGAGATGGGTGCGTTTTGCGTGCTCAAGCAGCCGCAGAGAGAAAGCAATCTTCGACTTCGTCTCGACGAGTATCTCCCCGTCGGGCTCGACGCAGGACTCATCTACGTCACCTGAGGTCTCCTGATGGGCGGCGACTACACGCGGTTCACATTCGATCCGGTCAAGGGGTTCAGCGGCGTCCTCAAACAGCAGGGACGCGTGAGCCTCGACTCGGACGCCAACGAACAGCAGGAGATCCTTGACCGTCGCGACCGCGCTGAGATGTACGACACGGTCGGGCCGGCGGTCTACCCGCTCACTACTCCCGACGCATTCAAGATCGGCATCAGCGCCGGCGGCGTGCTGACCATTGGACAGGGCCGCCTTTACGTCGACGGCATTCTGGCCGAGTGCTTCGGCGACATGACGAACCCGGCCAACACGAACTTCGACGAGCACATGAACGGCCTCGTCGGAAAGGATCCTCTGCGCTACGATCAGCAGCCGTTCTTCTATTCCAAGCCGGCTTTCCCGGTACTCTCGCCGACCCCGGGCGCGATCAACCTCGTCTACCTCGACGTGTGGCAGCGCGAGGTAACGGTGTTCGAGGATTACGCGCTTCGCGAGACCGCGCTCAACGGTCCTGACACCGACACGCGCGTGCAGACCGCGTGGCAGGTGAAGGTGATGCAGGCCCCTGCCGACGCGGGGAGCTGTGCCACGCCTCCGGAGGCGTGGAAGGCTCTCGTGGCGCCGTCCACGGCGCGACTCACCGCGTCGGCGACGCCGACCGCTCCCGCGCCCGGCCCGTGCGTCATCAACCCGGTCGGAGGATACACCGGGCTGGAGAACCGGCTCTATCGCGTGGAGGTCCACACCGCGGGTACCGTCGACGGCGCGACGGCGGCGACGTTCAAATGGTCGCGCGACAATGCGTCGCTCGCGGCGCGCGTTATCTCGACCACCAAGATCACGGCCACCGACTGGATCATCACCGTCGCATCGACGGGGCGCGACTCGTGGATGCGCTTCGAGTTCGGCGACCACATCGAGCTGCTCGACGACGACGTCGAGTTCGCGATGCGCGAGAGCGGCAAAGGCGGCATCCTCGCGCGCATAACGAGTGTGAACGAGGCTACCGGCGAGATTCACGTCGACCAGGACCTCACGGGATTCGCGATCGTAGCGGGCCGCCACCCCCGCATTCGCCGATGGGACACGGCGAGCGCGGCCGAACCGCTCACGCGGAACACGAGCAGCGGCGTCGCCATTCCGCTGGAGCATGGCATCAGCGTCACCTTCGGCCCGGCAGCCACCGACACGCTTCACGCTGGTGACTACTGGGTGTTCGCTGCCCGCACGGCCGACGGCAGCATCGACCTCGTCGACCAGGAGCCCCCGCGCAACACACTGCATCACTTCGCCAAGCTCGCCCTCGTCACGTCGGGGACGCCGCCCGCGGTGCTTACCGACTGCCGCACGCCATGGCCTCCGTCGTTCGGGGCGAAGGAGGGATGCTGCACCGAAGTCGTTAGGGTGGGTGAGGACATTCAGAAGGCGATCGACCGGCTCGACGGCATCGGCGGCTGTGTGTGCCTCAAGATGGGCGTGCACGTCATCCCGAGACCGCTCCGCATCAAGCAGTCGAATCTCACGCTGCACGGCGAGGCGTCGCTGGTGACGATCCGGCTGCGCGAGAGTGGGCCGCTGATGCTCGAGATCACGCAGGCCGAGAACGTCAGCGTGGAAGGGATCCGGTTCGAGGTCGCCGACGGAAGGAAGGCGGAGGCCATCATTTCCGTGAACGGCGTGACGGGGGGGCACATCGCGGACTGCGCGCTGCGCATCATCGGTGAGAAGCCGAACCCGGCCTTCCAGGCGATCGGCATAAGGCTCACACGGTCCCGCGACTACGCCATCGAGTCGGTGGAGATGCGTGACCTGCCT
>Ga0075421_100002017_pt1 | contig 24089 bp, 21 predicted proteins | sample SoiMetdeltSBSDD5_FD_75292 | JGI IMG/M metagenome (GOLD analysis project Ga0075421, IMG submission 75292) | Bulk soil microbial communities from a Populus tree surrounding site in Tennessee, USA - Soil MetaG P. deltoides SBSDD5 | ecosystem: Environmental > Terrestrial > Soil > Tree plantation...
TGGTATATCTGGGATCAATGTAAAAAGAAAGGCATCAGTTATCGCACTTATGGCGAATTCACCGATGCAAAAACAGCATCGATCCCTGTTCTGAATGGTCATTTTTGCCCTTATTATACCGGCTGGGATATGGACACAAAAGATACTTCACGGTTCTATCAATGGAAAAGAGAATTTGATTCATTGCTTGCTGTAAATGCGGTGCCGCAGTTCAATACACTGCGTTTTGGTAATGATCATACCGAAGGTTTGCGAAGAAATAAGCCAACCCCATTTGCACATGTTGCCGACAATGATCTTGCCGTTGGAATGTTCGTTGAATATTTAAGCAAGAGTCGTATTTGGAAAGAAAGCGCTGTATTCATCGTTGAAGATGATGCGCAGAATGGCGCCGATCATGTGGATGCACATCGAACGACAGCTTATGTTGCCGGTGGTTTTGTAAAAAGAAAATCCATTGATCACACTATGTATTCCACTTCATCGATGCTACGCACGCTAGAATTAATACTTGGCTTGCAGCCGATGAGCCAATATGATGCAGCGGCGGAACCAATGTGGCGTTGTTTTACTTCACAAGCGGATATTACACCTTTCATATCGTTACCATCAAATATCGATCTCAATGAAAAGAATGTTGTGATCAACAAATGGCAACAGAAAAGTGAGACATTTGACTTCACCAATGAAGATCGTGCCCCGGACCTGGAATTCAGCGAGCTGCTTTGGTATGCTATCAAAGGAGATCATATTCCTTTTCCTGGCCCCAAACGATCAGCCTTTGTGAAATTGAAAGATAAAAAAGAGAAGGACGATGATGATTGATTTTGTGAATGGTGAATGGTCAATGGTGAATTAAGTATTTCAATAATTATTGACCATTGACGATCTCATGCCGGTATCCGTATCACGATTCAGTTTTTTATTTCGCGCAAAGTCGCAAAGATGAGATGCAAAAGACGCAAAGAAAGATCTCTGCGCCTCTGCGGGAACTTAGCGTCTTTGCGTGAAATCCTACGCCAGCATTTTCTTTATATAGGCTACCTGTCCCAAATGATAAATATTATGCTGCACCAGGCCATTCAGTAAAAACCGGAAATTATATTGGCGGTTTGGAACAATTTCACTCAAGAAGCTATCATCGGTTTTTTGTTTCAGCAATCCGATGATCTTATCATGAGTTGTTTTTAATTGTTCGACTCCATTTTTCCATGTATGAGCTTTAGGATCGATATTTCTCCAATCCATGGATTCAATTTCTTTCAGTTGTTCGATCGTTCTGTTTTCAAGTGCGCCAAGTGCGAATTCAGCCCATGTATTCATGTGCCATACCAATTCTATTAAGGAATGTGAGGCTGCATTTGGCTTCTTATCAGCTTTGGATTCGTCAATCTCAGCAAGTATTTCATAAACACCTCTGCCAAACCAGGGTCGGCCGCTTAATGTGCTTTCATAGCTTTTGATGATGTATTGTGTTTCTTTGTTCATAGCTAAAAATTAAACTATAATTTCGTCACTTATGTGATTTACGAACCGGCAAATTAATTTTTTTTATGAAATACCGTATTGCAGTCGTTCTATTCATCTTTTCACTCACAGCACATCCACAAACACCCAACTCACCTGATTTCCTTGTAAAACCTTATTTACAACTCGGTAAAAAAGCTTCCCCGCATTCAATTCAATTGCTTTGGCATGCACCGGTTTCAAATGATTCATGGCTGGCAGAATATAAGAACAACGATGAAACCGAATGGAGACGGTCAGAAGGCCAGGTCTATTCAAAGGTCGCTGTTGGCAGTGTCACACCCTTCTATGTATACAGCGCAAATTTTAGTTCTCTTAAAGCGGGAATAACTTTTCAATACCGGGTATCAAGAAATGGCAAGGTTGTTTTTAACAGTGAAGCAAAATCTTTGAAATCGGCAGTACAATCTTATCGTATTGCCATTTCGGGTGATATGGGTGCAGGGACTGGTACTTCTAAAAAGATCGCTTATGAGATCTTCAAGGCAAAACCGGATATGGTAGCTATTGCCGGCGATATAGTCTATAACCGAGGACTGGTTTCGGAATACAACACAAAATTCTGGCCGGTGTATAATAAAGATGATGCTGATACTTTAGGTGCACCGCTGATGCGGTCAATACCTTTTGTAGCTGCAGTAGGTAATCATGATGCGCTGACAAGAGAGATAGATCGTTTTCCCGATGCACTGGCTTATTATCACTTTTGGGAACAACCATTGAATGGTCCCAATGGCAAAGAAGGTAGCGCATTTGTACCGGCATTATTCGGATCGGATGCAAACAAAAAAGCATTTTATGATGGCGCTGGTGACAAATATCCGCGCATGTCAAACTTTTCATTTGATTACGGTAATGCCCACTGGACCGTTATTGATTCCAATCCTTATGTTGACTGGAACGATTCTACCTTACGGGATTGGCTGGCAAAAGATCTTGCAACTGCAGCCAATACCACATGGCGTTTTGTGCTGTATCACCATCCTTGTTTCAATTCTTCAAGAGCACATTATGAGCAACAACAAATGCGATTGATCACTCCGATCCTTGAAAAAGGGAAAGTGGATCTTGTTTTTGCCGGTCATGTACACAATTATCAAAGAACTTATCCCTTGACTTTTGTTCCTGATAATTTAGGCAGTCAATTAGTAGCCGGAACAAGCAATACCAGGATCGGGAAAACAGTAAATGGCCGCTGGACGTTGGATAAGAGTTTTAATGGTAAACGAAATACAAAACCGAATGGCATTATTTATATCACGACCGGTGCAGGTGGCCAGGGTTTGTATAATCCCGAACAAACAAAAGATAAGGATAGCTGGCAAAAATTTACGACAGTATTTGAATCAAGAGTACATTCTTATACAGTAATGGATGTCAACGGAAATACACTTGTGTTGCGACAGCTGGATATTAATGGGAAGGAGGTGGATAGGGTGAAGATCACGAAATGATTTAAATGCCTGTTATTCGCAATCTTTCAGTTTCGCACGTTGTATCTATAATCCCCCCGATTTTTCATTCATAGACTATTTACTTAAATACATACTCCTGTCCTTATACAACTGCCTGAAATATGGATCGCGTAAATTTTTAATGAAACGTATCGCTTCACCCGTTGATTTCATCTCAGGTCCCAATTCTTTATTTACACCGGGGAATTTATTAAAGCTGAATACCGGTTCTTTGATGGCAAATCCATCCAGGTGTTTTTCTTCCGGTATATCCGAAACTTTTATTTCCCCCATCATTACTTTGGTAGCATAGTTCAGGTATGGTTTGTTATATGCTTTTGCAATGAATGGAGTTGTTCGTGATGCCCTGGGGTTGGCTTCAATCACGTACACCTTTGTATCCTTAATGGCAAACTGGATATTGATCAATCCTTTGACTTTTAATTCAAGTGCTATTTTTTTTGCGTAATCAACCATATCCTGGAGTTCAAGAGGACTGAGATTAAATGCAGGAAGTACGGCATTACTATCACCGCTATGAATACCTGCCGGTTCGATATGCTCCATAATTCCCATCACATGAAACTTCTCACCATCACATATTGCATCGATCTCTGCTTCCTGGCAGCGATCAAGAAAGTGATCGACAAGAATTTTATTTCCGGGGATGTGCTTTAGCAAACTCACTACTGCTTTTTCCAGTTCATCATCATTGATAACGATTCGCATTCTTTGTCCGCCGAGCACATAAGACGGGCGAACAAGCACAGGATAACCAACCTTATTTGCCACCTGTATCGCTTCATCTACTGTCCAGGCAGTGCCATAATTTGGATAAGGAATGTCAAGTGCCTTTAGCATGTCGGAAAAACGGCCGCGGTCTTCGGCAATATCCATGCTGTCGAAAGAAGTGCCGATGATCTTTATTCCATTTTTGTGTAACCGTTCAGCAAGTTTCAAAGCAGTTTGTCCGCCCAACTGAACGATGACACCATCCGGTTTTTCATGTTCAATAATTTCCCAGATATGTTCCCAATAAACCGGTTCGAAATAAAGTTTATCTGCCATGTCAAAATCTGTACTCACAGTTTCGGGGTTGCAATTGATCATGATGGATTCATAACCGCATTCTTTAATCGCCAGCAACCCATGCACACAGCAATAATCGAATTCAATTCCCTGCCCGATACGATTAGGCCCCGAGCCCAGTACTATTATTTTCTTACGATCGCTGCGTTTGCTTTCATTGGCACTACCACGCTCAAATGTGGAGTAGAAATAGGGAGTCTTGGCTTCAAACTCTGCGCTGCAGGTATCCACCATTTTAAATACACGGGTAATACCATGTTTCTTTCTCAATTCATACACATCCTCTTCATTTCCGTCTTTCATAATACGGCAGAGTTGTTCATCACTAAAGCCCATGGCTTTGGCTTCGCGAAGCAGTTCAACAGGAATTGAATTGAGTTTGTATTTACCCAATTCCACCTCCATATTGCAGATCTTTTGTATTTCATAAATGAACCAGCGATCGATGCCATTCGTTGCTTTTGAGATCGTATTCACGCTTACACCCATCATCAGCGCATCTTTTATTCTGAAGATGCGGTCCCATTTCGGGGTTCTGATATGTTCAAGTACTTCATCCGAATGCATCAGGCTTTTACCATAATAACCCAAACCAACGGCGTTATTCTCTAAACTCTGACAGGCTTTCTGTACTGCTTCGGCAAAGCTTCGTCCTATACCCATCACTTCACCTACACTTTTCATTTGCAGGCCAAGTGTATCGTTAGCGCCTTTGAACTTGTCAAAATTCCAGCGGGGAATTTTTACGATCACGTAATCAAGAGCTGGCTCAAAGAAAGCGGATGTTGTTTTTGTGATCTGGTTTTCCAGTTCATCAAGGTAATAGCCAATTGCCAGTTTAGCGGCAATTTTTGCAATGGGATATCCGGTAGCTTTTGATGCAAGCGCAGAGGAACGGCTCACCCTTGGATTAATTTCAATGGCAATTATTTCTTCCGTATCAGGATTCAGGGCAAACTGAACATTACAACCGCCGGCAAAGTTTCCAAGATCACGCATCATTTTAATGGCGGTATTACGCATTAGCTGCATGGCCGTATCACTAAGCGTCATTGCCGGAGCTACGGTAATTGAGTCACCGGTATGTACACCCATTGGATCAAAATTTTCAACGGAGCAAATGATGCAAACATTATCATTTGCATCGCGAAGCAGTTCCAGTTCAAATTCCTTCCAGCCCAACACCGCTTTTTCAACTAACACCTCATGAATTGGAGAAGCTTCTAATCCACGGTTCAAAGCATCATCCAAATATTCCTTGCTAAGAACAAAACCGCCACCGGTACCACCAAGTGTGAATGATGGGCGAATTACGAGCGGGAATCCTATATCCTGTGCAAATTCTTTTCCTTCCAACCATGAGTTTGCAGTTTTTGCAGGTGCCACGGGTACGCCCAACTGTATCATCCATTGACGGAATTTTTCCCTGTCCTCTGCCTTATCAATTGCCTTTATATCTACCCCGATCAAACGAACATTATATTGTTTCCACAAACCAAGATCTTCGGCCTCTTTGGCAAGATTCAATGCTGTTTGCCCTCCCATGGTTGGCAGCACCGCATCGATCTGGTTTTCCTGAAGAATTTGCTCAATGCTTTCAACTGTTAGCGGAAGAAGATAAACGCGGTCGGCCATCATCGGGTCGGTCATGATGGTGGCGGGATTACTATTTATCAGGATTACTTTAATTCCTTCTTCTCTTAAACTTCTTGCTGCTTGTGTACCGGAATAATCAAACTCACATGCCTGGCCAATGATGATGGGGCCAGAGCCAATAATTAATACAGATTTAATCGAAGGATCTTTTGGCATTTTTGGGTTTTAATTTTATAGCTGGCAAGCGAAAGAGCACCAACCTTCGCCGTGAATTTAGACCTGAATTATATGGTGAAAGCTTCGGTCGGTACATAAAAAAACCGGGTTAATTACCCGGGTTGCAAAAGTAAGGGAAACGGAGATTTTGATATCTGGTTATTCCAAATAAATTTTAAATGTCCGCCAAATGTTTAATTGTTGTGGAAAGAAGCGATCTCATAGTCGTCAAGAACCACTTCAGCCGGATTTTTCGCCTTTCTTTCATCACGAACTTTCATTTTATTGACCCAACGTGAACGGGCCTCCTGTCCTCTCACTGCGCCGATAAATAATCCGCCGACAACAACAGCCGCAATAAAGATTTTATGGTTGAACTGTTTCATCTGTCTAAGGTTTATGTGTATTCGATAATTTACGGATAAAAGTCTATCATCGGTTTTCATAAGCGTTACCTTTCGGTAATATTGGAGAAGGTCGTTCTATCTCTAAGACAAATGGCGTTCCAATTTTGTTGCATAATAGAAATAAAAAAATCCAATTAATTCCACACATGTGAAAGTAATTGGACTAAATGAGCAGTATGTTTACTAATTGTTAAGGGCTATGTTAACCGTATAGCTGCCGCGCTCAAAAAATTCTATCTCCACTTCATCTCTTCCGATCATAAATTTTCCGCGAAAAGGAAATGTAACTTCCATTAAACTGGTTTCAGTGCTTTTGAAATGTGATTCAAGCGTCGTCAACCTTTCATAAAATCCTTTTCCCACTACTACATTATCAACTCTGAGAGCGGGTATTTGCCCGGCAAGAGAAGATACACCCCCGGTAGTATTGGTAACGATCACCTTGATGCGGCGTACCTCATCGGGCATATACTCTACCTCAACTTTTGTTACAGAACCTGTTTTACTGAGAACCTGCCAGGGCTTTTCGTTTTTTCCGATATATGAATCTTTTTTCCAGTAGCCTTCGATAACACTATCCTGACCATTATCTTTTTTCATGTTCATTATTCCTTTACCTTCTTTAAGCCCCTTAACGAACTTGCCGGTAAATGTGCTTTTATTGCTCCATGTATATGTTCCTTCTCCATCGGGAACTCCATTTCTAAATTCACCTTCATAGGTGTCGGTGCCAACGGCTTTACCTTTTCCACTTGCTTTACCTTTTTTGCAATCTCCTGTATAGGTGCCCTTCAACGCGGCTTTTTCAACTTCGCAATTCTGGCTGTAGGCACAGAAGGATAAGATCAGTAAAGCAGACAGTGTTGCTTTTGCTTTTAAGAAGATAGTCCTGGTCATGATGTTTGATTTGACTCTAAATTATGCAATGATTAAAACAGATGGGCAAGGTTTGTGTTAATTTGCTTCCTGAATGATGAAAGGCAATTATTTCTTACCACATGCTGCATTGACCCTGTGTTTGTTAGCTTTTTTGAACGGTAAATCCCAACCCGGCAGCGAAACCAGGTATCCGCAAGGCTATTTCGGCAGTCCTTTGAATATTCCAATGGACCTTACGGCAAATTTCGGGGAATTGCGCCCCGGTCATTGGCATATGGGTCTCGATCTCAGAACTCTTCAAAAAGAAAATTTACCAGTATTGGCTTCTGCCGACGGGTATATCGCTCATGTTGGGGTACGTCCGTTGAGTTTTGGAAAGTTTATCATTATCAATCATCCCAATGGGTATTCTACTTTGTATGCTCACCTGAATGCATTTTATCCTGAGCTGGAAAATTATGTAAGAGAAAAACAAAAGGAAAGGCAGTCATGGGCAATCGACCTTGATCTTCCTGAAAGCGATTTTAAGGTAAAAAAAGGAAAGGAGATCGCTAAAAGTGGTAATAGCGGTGGGTCCCAGGGGCCGCATCTTCATTTTGAGATCAGGGATACTAAAACAGGTAAATCCCTCAATACTTTGCTCTTTGGATTTAATATAGCGGATGAGGTGCCGCCAGTTTTTTCAAAGCTCGCAATCTATGATCGAAACATCAGCACCTACTTGCAAAACCCGCAAATGATATCCGTTGTTAAAACCGATAGCGGATATTTTACAAAACCCCGTAAGATCGTCACCGGCAACAGGCGTTTAAGCTTTGCTATCACTGCCACCGACAGGGTTAGCGGCTCAAAAGGCGCGAACGGTATTTACGCTGCTTTCCTTTACTATGATACCATGCCTCAGCAGGGTTTCGTGATCGATAGAATGGATTATGATGAATCGGATTATGTCAACGCACATGTTGATAAACGATACAGGAACGCTGGCGGTCCTTTTGTGCAGCATTTAGCCGCGCTGCCCGGCTTCAGGGGAACAATCTATGAAGGGCCGGGTGCGACAGGAATAGTTGCATTGGATGATACGCTTGTTCGCGATGTAAGAATTCAAATACTAGATGCCTATGGACATTCTTCTGAACTGGATTTTCAAATTCAATACAAAGATGAGTTGAATAAAAGGGTAAGACCCGTCTACAACAGGATGCTGATCCCAAACCAGGTAAACATTATTGAAGAAAAAGACTTTGAAGTTTATATGTCCGAGGAATGTTTATATGACAGTATTCCTTTTTCGTATTATGTACAAGATGTTTATCCGGCTGGTTCAGTTACCGCTCAGCATAAATTCGGCGATCCCATTTACCCATTACATTCTGCGTTTTCTGTAAGAATAAAAGCAACAAAGCCTGTACCTGAGGAGCTGAAAAATAAATTGATGATATTGAAAGAATGGAAGGGTGCAAGATCTATCAGAAAGGCTGCGTGGAATAAGGGCTGGATCACCGCGTCATTTGACAATCTTGGAATTTTCCAGGCTTTCGTTGATACCGTCCCTCCATCAATCAATGCACCGGCCAAAGGAAAAGATACTCTTGATCTTAGCCCGCTAAACAGGATATTGTTTACTCCCACGGATATTTTTGGTATAAGATCATTTTATGCAGAGCTTGACGGCGAATGGCTGATGTTTTCTAATGATAAAGGAAGGAACCATATTTATGTTTTTGATGAGCAATGTCCGTATGGTGTACATGAGTTAAAAGTAAGAGTAGAAGATCTCGCGGGAAATGTGACAGAGAAAAACTGGTGGTTCAAACGGTATCCCTACACACCACCAAAGAAAAAAGTGTATAAAAAGAAAAAAACTACTAAGAAGAAGCCGGTAACAAAGAAAAGGTAAACCAGCAACCAATAACCAGTAACCAAATGGTAACACTCAAAGAAGGTGATAAGGCTCCGTCATTCACAGGCAAAGACCAGAATGGAAATAAAGTTTCCTTAGCCGATTATAAAGGAAAGAAACTGGTATTATATTTTTATTCCGAAGCCGGCTCGCCAACCTGCACATTGGAATCCTGTAACCTAAGGGATCATTATGCTGCATTAAAGAAAAATGGCCTTGAGGTGCTGGGAATAAGCCCGGACAACCAGCAAGCGCAAAAGAAATTCGAAACAAAATACAAGCTACCGTTTACATTGATTGCCGACGATGAAAACAAGATCACCGCCCTTTATGGTGTGCATGATATGAAAAAACTCTTCGGTCGTGAATATATGGGTATTCTCCGCACCACTTTTATTATTGATGAAAGAGGTATCATCCGGAAAATCTTTCATAAGCCAAAAAATAAGACACACGCCCAGGAGATACTGAAGGCCTGGAATGAACTTTAATTTCTTACTCTCTCCCCACTTTTAGGGATATCACTTACCCACATTGGCGATTGTGTCAGTTGAGTTACGTCAGCATATTTGTATGGTCAAAGATCATTCGCCATTAAACCATTTGATACTATGAAAAGGATACTTTTAACGAACGTTGTTTTGACTGCCTTCATAATTATAGCAGGTGCAACTTCTAAATTGGATGTGCCAAAAGCTGTTCTCAAAGAATTTAAAAAGCATTTCGGAATTCAGTCCACAGTTCGATGGGAAAGAATTGATGATCCCGACACTTATAAAGATCTGTATGTAGGGCATTTTATACAAAATGGAATTTGGTCTGACGCTTTTTTTGAAGCATCGGGTCAGTATATCGGTATAGGAAAAAATATTACTGCCGGTCAGCTTCCTAAAAAGTTGCTGGGTGTGCAGGAAAATAAGTTCAAAGGGTATGAAGTGGTGGAAGCATATGAATATTTACCCGGAGATACGGAAAGTCCGGTATATGGGCTAACCATTAGTAACGAACACAAAATGATATTCTTAAAGATAAACGAGTCGGGTAATTTCTCTGTGCTTAGAAAAGAGAAGCATAAGAATCAGGAGTGAGCTTTCAATTTGGGCGGTTTTTTTGGTTAATTGATCCGCCCCGATTCGATCGGGGTGGATATTTTTTTATTGACAAAAGAAAGCGCTTCACCTATTGATTAATTTTAATATCCCGTTTCACTGTCATGATAAGATCGATCAGCTGTTTAATTTTTTTTATTACCACTGCGGCTGCAGGACAGGCGCCTCATTTATATTTCAATCGTATTACTGCGCAAAACGGTCTTTCGCACAACAAGGTCAATTGTATTTTACAGGATCAGCGCGGTTTTATGTGGATAGGAACCGATGATGGATTGAATCGTTATGATGGGCGCAGGTTTGTCATATTCCGACATGAGCCAAATAATAAAGCCGGCCTTTCAGGAAACATCATTACAGATATCCTGGAAGATAAACAAGGCGTGATCTGGATTGCAACATATGACGGAGGGCTTACCAAATACGATCATCGCTTATCACCCGATAAGCAATTCAAGCAATACCGGAACATACCCGGGAATAATAAATCGATCCCGGTAAATATCATTAATGATCTCTTGGAAGATAATTATGGCAATCTCTGGCTGGCAACCGGTGGTTTTTCGGTTATGCGATTCAATAAATCAACAGAACAATTTGAACGGCCCGATGTGAATAGCAGGAAAACCGCCTTGAAATTATGTCTTGATGCAAAGGATACGGTCTGGGTGGGGGCGCAGGGTGGCGGTATAATAAAAGTAGATACAAAAACCATGGGCATTAAAACCGATCCGCGATATACAAATTTGTATAGCGGTTTGCCGCATGCTACGGTTACTGCTTTATATAAAGATGCTGATGATCATATCTGGTTTGGTTCGTGGGATAATGTGTTGTACCGTTTTAATTCAAACACAAAAATTGAAGAAGTATTTGATCAGCGAACTGAAGCATCATTTCCAACAGAAGAAGCAACCTCTTTTTCAGAAGACAAAGATGGGCGCCTATGGATCGGTGGCCGCTATGCGGGGCTAACATTGTATGATAAAGATCAAAACAGGTTTTTTAATTACAGGTACGATGCATCAAAAGAAGGCAGTATTGGTGATGACCAGGTGAATTGCATATTCCTTTGTCGGAACGGAATGTTCTGGATCGGTACCAACAAAGGAGTGAGTGTTTATAATCCCCTGCAACAATATTTTACACAAACTTTTTTGCCGGTAGCAAATAAAAAGATCACGATCTATGATTTTCATGAAGACGCAAATGGTGATCTCTGGATTGGGACAAGCAATGGCATTTATATTCAAAAAAATGGAACAGCGAATTTCTCTCATCACATGTTAACTTATAAGGGCGAATCATTGTCTGTGACAAAATTCTTTTCGGATAGGCTGGGTAATTTTTATATCGGCACAGATTATTCATTATTTCTTTTAGACAAAAAGACGAAAGGTTTATCATTATTACCAAATACAGAAAAAGACCAGGTGATGGGGAAGATCATTGATTCAAGAGTCGTTTCGATAGTGGAGGGCGATATCGAGGGTAATCCTGTTTTGCTTGTGTCGCCTTATGGGCATTTTCTTGCATATTATGACTTTAATGCCAACAAATGGGTTTCGAGAACCGACACCGTAAAAAAGATCCTTCAGCAATTCAATCTAAAAGATAATCTTATTCGCAAATTTTACAGAACCCGCAGTAACCAGCTTTGGCTGGCTACGGGTAAAATGGGTTTGGCTGAGTGGACAAGCCATTCATTGCCCACCCTTAGGTTCAGCGTAAATGATCCGTCAGTTAGTGGCACGATCAGCAACAATAATGTGTTTGACATTATCGAGGATGCAAAAAATAATCTTTGGGTCAGCACGTATGGCGGGGGCTTGAATTATTATAATACTCAAACAAAAAAGTTTGAACATATTAACGCTACCAATAATCTGCTGGAAGGAATACAATTAGACAGCAGGCAGCAGGTATGGATGATCAGCAACGGCAACCTGCATAAATATAACCCGCAAACAAAAAGTTATACAAGTTTTACTTTACCTGATCTTGAAAAATCAGGGGGAGTTAAAGGAAATATTTTTAAAGATAGCCGGGGTTTCATGTATGCAGCGGGAACAAATTACCTTATCCGTTTTAAACCTGAGTCGATTGATGACAGGGCAAGTCAACCAAAAGTTTTCCTCACTGATTTTAAGATCTTCAATTCATCTTACAACCAGTTTTTGTTGCAAAAGGAAATTCCACTTCGCTACAAGCAGAATTATTTTACCATAGAATTTTCAGCGCCGGAATTTAAAACAGGGCAGCTGCAGTATTCTTACATGCTTGAAGGTTGGGATGACGACTGGATAGAAGCAGGTGATCGCAATTTTGCAAACTATTCGAATCTTGATGGTGGTAATTACGTCTTTAAAGTAAGAGCAACAAATAAAAAGGGAAGCTGGGGAAATGAATTTACATCAGTAGCCATCCGGATCATCCCGCCTTTCAGAAAAACTCCTTTGTTCTTTATTCTGTGTGCATTGGGTGCAGGCCTTCTTGCTTACTTCCTGTATCGCTACAGGATCAAAGAACTTTTGAAACGGCAGGCGATAAGAAACAGGATCGCACAGGATCTTCATGATAGCGTGGGTTCCACATTGAGCAGTATTTCTGTCTATAGCCAGGTGGCAAAGATCCAATTTGAAAGAGGAAATAACGATGAACTAAAGCATGTGCTTGACCGGATCGGTATAACATCCACCGATATGATCTCTGAGATGAATGACATCGTATGGGCATTGAACCCGCAGAATGATAATATGGAAAAAATCATTCAACGAATGGAATCATTTGCAAAGCCATTATTGAAGACAAAGAATATTGCTTTTAATTTCAACTATGATCCCAATGTTTTGCATTTGAATCTTACCATGGAAAAAAGGAAGAATTTTTATTTGATATTTAAAGAGGCAATTAATAATGTATTGAAATATTCTAATTGTAAAAATCTTGATATTTCCCTGAAATTGCTGAATCAAAATATTGAACTGGTTGTAAGAGACGATGGAGAGGGTTTCGATAAAGAACAATTAAAAACCTTGGCGGCGAGGTCAATGTCGGGTAATGGATTGAATAATATGAAAAGAAGAGCTGAAGAAATGGACGGGGAATGTGATATTCAAAGCTTCCCGGGCAAGGGCACCAGGGTATTCCTTAGGTTTCCTATCACCTGATTCGGGGATAATTAGAAAGAGATTTTTACGGAACTTTAGGCGACTGATTATGAGTTTACGCATCACCATATTTGATGACAATAAAAACATTCGTGAAAGCATCAATATGCTGCTTGGCACTGTACCCGATCTTGAAGTAGTGGGCTCGTATAGCCATGTTTTGGATTGTATGGAAGACATACAGGAATCGAAACCCGATGTAGTGCTGATGGACATAGAAATGCCGGGAATGTCCGGCATCGAAGCGGTGAAAAAGATAAAGAAAGAATTTCCGCAAATACAGGTACTAATGCAAACCGTATTTGAAGATGATGATCGTGTATTTGATTCCATTTGCGCAGGAGCTTCAGGTTATATTTTGAAAAATCATTTGAACACAAAGCTTGTGGAAGCAATACAGGAGTTGCAATATGGCGGTTCACCCATGAGCCCATCTATTGCCCGCAAGGTGCTGAACAAAATGCAGCAAATACCCCAACATATAAAACATGAAGAAGCACCAGACTATAATTTAACAAACCGTGAAAAAGAAGTGCTTGCCTGCATTGTTGAAGGGTTGGCCTACAAAATGATCGCGGATAGACTCGATATCAGTTATGAAACCGTTCGCAGCCATGTAAAAAAGATTTATGAAAAACTTCATGTTGCTTCCCTCACCGAGGTTGTTGCGAAAGCGATCAATCAAAGAATCGTATAAAGATGAAGCAAACCATACGCGTATTCATTATTGATACCTTTACTTCAGAAAAATGTCTTGGTAATCCCACTGCTGTTTGTGTTTCCGACAAACGGTTAGATCATAGTCATGCTTTATCCCTTGCCAAAGAGTTCGATCTGCCTGTAACTTCATTTATCGAAGATCAACAGGGTAATGGTACAGTCTTTCCCATCCGTTATTTCACACCAACACAGGAAATTCCTGCCTGTGGCCATGCTACCCTTGCCACGGTGAAGGTTGTTGCTGACAGGTTTTCAAATTCAGCACCGTCGTTTAAAACAAAAGAGGATATAGTTATCCAAACTCAAATAAAGGATGAGCTCATCACGATGACGTATCCGAAATATGAATTAAAAGCCTACCCGGTTTCGGAAGTTTTATTGCAGGGTCTTGGGATCAGGAAATATTTATCTGCGGGGCTATGTGAAGAACTTGAGGCGGTTTTTATCGAGTTGGATGATCCTTTGATTTTAAAAGCTGTTCAACCTGATTTTGTAAAGCTCATCGCCAGCGATAATAAAATAACAGAAGTCGTTATAACTTCCGTCCCTGATGATAATGAATATGATTTTATACTTCGCTCATTTTGTCCATGGATCGGTATAGATGAAGATCCCGTGACTGGTTCTGTGCACTCAGTGCTTGCCGGGTTTTGGGAAACAAGACTTAAAAAGGCCCACCTGAAAGCATTCCAGGCATCCGAACGTGGAGGCGAGGTGTTTGTAACTGCATTTCCTGATAAGGTAGAGATCGGTGGTCAAGTAACCGTAATATCTGTTAAAGAAGTATGAACTAACTAACACTCCTTATAATTCCTATCACCAGATTCGGTGTAATTACAGACACATACCGAGGATTGACTTGCCTTGTTGAAGAGTACATCTTTGTAAAACCATTAAACGTTAAAAAATAATTTATGAAAAAGGTTTTTGTTGTGCTGGTATTAATTGGTCTTGCAACCAGCATCAAGCCATTTGCAAAAGATATTAACCGGCTATTATCGAAACAGCTATTTGAAATGACTTATTTAGCACCGCAATCAGTTGTAAAAAAGGCTATGAGTTACATTGGGAGGGACCAAAGAGATATTCAGAGGACCTGGTGAGTTTTTTAATGACACAATTGAATTAAACTTATATGTACATCCGGGAAACTTTGAAACGTTGGGCACAGGTTATTTTTCATCCATTGAGAGGAATGCCAATGCCCGATTTCAATAATCAATACGACTCAACAATTCTTTAAAACAAGGAAGTACTCCTGTTTCATGAATACACGTAAAAGCTTGTAAATCTGATTTCTTTTTTTGTGATGCCTGGTTTAATTTTAAACATACTAAGCAACCATTCGGAAGTAGAAAGCGATTTATTTACAAACTCCAAAACTGTTTTATGAAACGTTTACTTTTTACCCTTTTAGTTTTTGGCTTTATTAATTGTTTGGCACAGGAAGAGCAGGTGCAAATAAACACTCCGAAAAAAGAAGAAGCCCCACCAACCAAGATTTTTTATTCCCAAAAAGTGATAAACACAAAATCGGTTGAAGTACTGAAGAAGGGAATATTGGAGTTTAACGTGGCCCATCATTTTGGTGATGTTGCAGGTGACCAGGGTGGTATAAAAAGATTTTTTGGATTGGACAATTCAACAGATGTCCGCATAGGGTTTCAATTGGGATTAAGTGATAAATTCAATATCGTTGCTGCAAGAATTAAAGGATTGAATGTTACACAGCAATGGGAACTCGGATTGAAATGGCAGCTATTGCAACAGGTAGATAATGATCCAAATCACCCCGTTTCTCTAACAATTTATGCAAACGAGGTGGTAGCCACACAAAGAAGATCAAATCGTGCGCTTGGTGCAACAGAAACTTCTTTTGAAGAGTTTAGTGACCGTCACAGCCAGCTTGTACAATTGTTGCTCGCAAGAAAAATGGGCAAGCTGAGTTTACAACTTAATCCCCTTTATTTACATACTAATTATGTATTACCGTACGATCAGAAAACCATTTTTGCCTTAGGCGGTGCCATACGTATTCCTTTGAGTAAAAAAATAGTTTTGCTTGCAGATTATTTTCATCCTTTTCGTTCACAGAGGACAAGAGATTCGTTTGAAACAAGGGGTTTCAAACTATATGATCCCATCGGGATAGGTTTTGAGATCGTAACTGAAGGTCACGTATTTCATCTGAACTTTACCAATGCACTTGAAATTTTAGAAAATCGCTTTATCCGGAGAACGACAGCCAATTGGGGTGATGGGGAATTCCGTTGGGCATTCACGATCTCAAGGAGTTTTGTATTGTTCAGGGATAAAAAGAAGTCATAAATGTCAGGCAGGTCATATTTGACTAATATGACTTATATGACTAACATGACTTATCTGACTGACCCACCCATTCAATCTCTCCGAATTCAAATCTTTCTTCTATCGAGTGCCGGGTTACAAGTTGCCCTGTTGCTGAAACGCCTTTAATAGTTGTTTCAAAAACCCGGCTGTCTTTTTTCAGCTTCACCTTTTCATCTTTTTTGTAAAGATGATTTTGATAATTATCAAACAGGATCTCAAACTTTTCAGTGATCAATAGTTGATAATTTTTTTCAATGATCTCTAAAAATTCTCTGGCTAATTCGACAGGTTGAAAACTTTGCCCGGTTATTTGCTTTAAAGAAACCGGATTGGATAGATCCGGAGGAAATGATGTTTGATTAATATTGATTCCAATTCCAACTATTGCCCACTTCCATAACTCCGACTTCTGACTTCCGACTTCTGACTTCCTTCCTCCGATCACATTCTCAATCAGCACGCCGCCTGCCTTCCTGTCACGCCAATAAAGATCATTGGGCCATTTAATTTTTGTTTCATTACCGGCATATTTGGAAAAAAACTGCTGAATACTTACACCTGCACAAACACTTAATTGAAATTGCTCTGCAATCTTGAGTGGATAAGGATTTAACAGAATGCTAAGAGCAATATTTGCTCCTTTTTCTGAGACCCATGTTTTTCCACGCTGTCCTTTACCCGCTGTTTGTTCATGTGAAAATATTGCCATACCATGTTGAGGCTCACTCTGTCCGTCCGGCAGAATATGCCCATGAATAAGACCCATGGCATATTTGTTGGTGCTATCAATAGATTGCAGCTCAATAAACGGCTTTCCTATTGGATTGCCGGGAACAGGTAGTGGCAATTAATTACTATTTTTGACAAAGTAAATCAGTTTCTTGTTTTTGGTTGCTTGTTTCTGGTAAAAATCGTCTCCTAACCAGCAACTAACAACCAGTAACCGGCAACAAAACGTCTAACTTAAAACAAATTAATTATTGGAACAATTGTCAGTATTGGCTACACGAAAAAAGAAAACCGCCCGGCTAACAAAGAATTCGAAACTCATAAAAACCATCATCAACGCCATACAGGAGAAAAAAGGTGAGAACATTATTTCACTTGACCTGAGAAAAGTAAATGAAGCTGTTGCAGATTTTTTTATCATTTGTGAAGCAAGCAACCAACCACAAGTGCGGGCTATATCGGAATTTGTAGAGGAGGAAATGAAAAAGCATTGTGATGAATACCCGTACCGTCATGAAGGATTAAAAAACCTGCAATGGGTTTTGATCGATTATGTGAATGTAGTGGTTCATGTAATGCTTTCAGAAACAAGAAAATTTTATAAGCTGGAGGAAATGTGGAGTGATGGTGCAGTGGAAGAACATGAATAAAACCAAAGTGCTTGTAAGAAAGTATATAAATAAAATTATTAAAGAAGCAGTATAACTGGGAAGAAGAAAAAAGTAAAAATGTCACAAGAAAATTTCAATAAAAACGACAAATTCCCGCGGTTTCAGCCAAACCGCGATGAAAATAACGCACCCAAAAAGAGTGGACCTAAATTCAGCAGTTATTGGATTTGGGCAATCTTATTGGCGACAGTAATCGGTTTTAGTATTTATGGCCCATTTGCAAAAAGGACTCAAACAATTTCAGTAGGGGATTTCAAAGACATGTTGCTGAGACATCATGTTGAGAAATATGTGGAGATACCGAATAAGAATTTGGTAAGAGTATCAATAAAAAAGGACAGCCTAAAGTATTATGTTAGTAAACTGCCTACAAGTGCGATCTCGAATAAGAAAGATGAAAAGCCCCCTCAATTCAGTTTTGAATCAAATGAACGTTTCAGGGAAGAGATACTCGATTTCAAAAGGGACAATCAAGCTTTCTTTCCAAAGGAATATGATACCGTATTTGATCCCTACTTTTCTGAAAGAGACAGTACATGGTTTACAGGGATATTAAATTTCTTATTACCTGTGTTACTCTTTTTGGCTATTTGGATCTTGTTAATGCGTAAAATGAGTGGTGGGGCAGGAGCCGGTGGTGGTCCGGGCGGCATATTTAATATTGGTAAATCAAAAGCTACATTATTTGATAAAGGCACGAAGGTTAGCATCACATTCGCCGATGTCGCAGGTCTTGATGAAGCAAAGGTAGAGGTGATGGAAATCGTTGACTTTTTAAAGAATCCAAAAAAATATACAAACCTGGGTGGTAAAATACCAAAAGGTGCATTATTAATTGGTCCTCCGGGTACCGGGAAAACCTTACTTGCAAAAGCAATGGCGGGTGAAGCTCAGGTTCCCTTCTTTAGCCTGAGTGGTAGTGACTTCGTTGAAATGTTTGTGGGTGTTGGTGCCAGCCGTGTTCGTGATCTGTTTAAGCAAGCAAGAGAAAAAGCCCCTTGTATTATATTCATCGATGAGATTGATGCCATAGGTAGAGCAAGAGGCAAGAATATCATGATGAGCAATGATGAAAGGGAAAGTACCTTGAACCAATTGCTTGTTGAAATGGATGGTTTCGGCACCGATGCAGGAATTATAGTATTAGCTGCAACAAACCGCCCGGATGTATTGGATAATGCCTTGCTTCGCCCGGGTCGTTTTGACAGGCAAATTTCAATTGATAAACCGGACCTGAAAGGAAGAGAAGCGATCTTCAAAGTGCATTTGAAGCCGATCAAGATCTCTGATAAAGTTGATATTCATAAGCTCGCTGAGCAAACCCCTGGTTTTGCCGGTGCTGATATTGCGAACATATGTAATGAAGCTGCCTTGATCGCTGCAAGAAAAGGAAAGCAATCAGTTGAAATGGCAGATTTCCAGGATGCAGTAGACAGGGTGATTGGCGGTCTTGAAAAGAAAAACAAGATCATTTTACCGGAAGAGAAAAAAGTAATCGCCTATCATGAAGCCGGTCATGCGATCTGTGGTTGGCACTTTGAACATGCTTATCCTTTATTGAAAGTAACAATTGTTCCAAGAGGAACTGCCGCGTTGGGTTACGCTCAATACACTCCGAAAGAGCAATATTTATATAATATAGATCAGTTGATGGACCAGATATGTATGACACTGGGTGGTCGGGCAAGTGAGGAAATTTTCTTTGATAAGATATCAACCGGTGCACAAAATGATCTTCAGCAAATAACCAAGATCGCTTACTCGATGGTGACGATCTATGGTATGAATGATAAAGTAGGTAATGTAAGTTTTTATGATCCACAGCAGGAAAATGCCTTTACAAAACCGTATTCAGAAGAAACATCGAAGCTGATAGACCAGGAAGTCCGCAAACTTATCGATGATGCCTATGCAAGAACCAAACAATTATTGATACAAAAGAAAGAACAGGTAAGACTATTAGCCGAGGCATTGCTGGAAAGAGAAGTATTATTCCAAAGCGATGTAGAAGCATTGATCGGTAAGAGACCATTTGAAGAAAAGAAAGTTCTTGATGTTCCGATTGCTGAATCTTCGGCCGAAGAAACAAAGCCAGTTGAAAAACCAGCTGAAAAGAAGTCGCCTGAAGAAGGAACGGCAGGCGCCGGTTCGGGAATGTTTCCCCTGCCGGCATAATTAAATTGCGGGAATGAAATTTTCTCCATCAAAAGAATCAATCCTGAAAAAAATAAGAAAGGCGTTGAGTCATTCAACGCCTCTTCCTTTTCCACAAAGTGAAGCGAACCAATCCGTATTCCCACCTGCAGCCGATGAACTTGAAGTTGTGTTTGCCGAACAGTTCAATGCACTTGGCGGACGGTTTATATTTTGTGTCAATCGCCAGGAGCTGGCATTTCAATTCAACAGCCTTATACAAAAAAGCGACTGGCAAAATGTGTATTGCATCGAAAGTAAAATCAAAGAACTGGTGGGATCCTCTCTCGAAGAAAGATTTACGGATAAAGATCTTGCCGATTGTGATGTCGGCGTCACCGGTTGTGAATGTCTTGTTGCAAGAACAGGAAGCATTGTAATGAGTACAGCGCAATCATCAGGACGTACAACAAGTGTGTATGCGCCCATTCATATATGTATAGCATTTACCAGCCAGCTTGTATACGAGGTAAAAGATGCGTTGACATTGGTAAAAGAAAAGTACAATGACCGGCTTCCTTCGCTGATCACCTTTGCAACCGGTCCAAGCCGCACGGCAGATATTGAAAAAACGTTGGTTGTTGGTGTGCATGGTCCCAAGGAAGTTTATTGTTTTTTGGTTGATGCATAGTTGCGTACTTTTATTGCATGAAAGATCCCGGGGTTTACCAGCTTTTTGTGTATGGCTCACTGCGAAGTGGGTTTCGTAGTCCTGCTTACGAATATATCAGCCGTTATTTTCACCTGGTTGGCGATGCCAAAGTAAAAGGAAAGCTATACGATCTCGGAGAATATCCTGCCGCAAAACCTACAAGTGAAAATAAGTTTGTCATTGGGGAGTTATACCGCATCAATAATGAAAATGAATTTGCCTGGGGAATAGGGCAACTGGACGATTATGAAGGTGTGCATGTTGGATTTGATGAAACGCAGCTTTACCGGCGCGATATCACTGAAGTATATATCGGCGATAAAACGACAAATGCATGGATATACTGGTATGATGGAGATGTAACTAATAAACCAGTGATCGAATCTGGTGATGTGCTTCAATACATGGAACAAAAGAAATAATTTCACTTCGTGACATTCCCGGTCAATAAAAAAATTTATTTCCTTTCAGATTTTCATCTCGGTGCTCCGGATGCGGCTTCAAGTCTTCAACGGGAGAAACAGGTTGTTCGGTTTCTTGATGAAATAAAAAATAATGCTGCAGAGATCTTTCTTGTAGGCGATATGTTTGATTTCTGGTATGAGTACAGGCGAGTGATCCCCAAAGGGTATACAAGATTGCTCGGAAAATTAGCAGAGTTATCTGATGCAGGCATCCCCATGCATTTCTTTGTTGGCAATCATGATATGTGGATGAGAGATTATTTTCAGCAAGAGCTCAATATTCCCGTGTACTTTGAACAAAAGGAGTTTGACAGGAATGGTAAAAAATTTTTGATTGGGCATGGTGATGGCCTGGGCCCGGGAGACAAAGGATATAAGTTTTTGAAAAAGATATTCCGCAATCCTTTCTGCAAATGGTTGTTTGGTATCCTGCCACCTTATGTTGGCATGGGGCTGGCTAACTATCTCAGCCGCAGAAGCAGGGCGCAAACGGGAGCTTCAGAGGAAGTTTTCTTAGGAGAAGATAAGGAATGGCTGATTATTTACTGCAAGGATATTTTAAGGGAAAAAAACTTTGATTTTTTTGTATTTGGCCATAGACACCTGGCCATTGATTTTCGTCTTAATGATAAGAGCAGGTATATTAATCTTGGTGACTGGATACATTATTATACCTATGCAGTGTTTGATGGCAATGAATTACAACTTAGGTCGTTTTTAAATAAAGATGATAAAATAATCAGGCAGTAAATGATAAAACGTATTGCGATAATTTTTTCACTGGCCATTTTTTGTTTGTGCGGCATGGCGCAGGCCGATTCCTCTTTCAAGCCGCTCAAGACAATAAAAGGCGATATCGTTGCATTTACCGCAGATAATCTCGATAATATTTATCTTTTGAATTCGACGGATCAATTGAAAAAGATAAATGAAAATGGTGATTCGGTTGCTGTTTTTAATGATATAAGAAAGTTTGGTAAAGTGGCACAAATTGATGCTTCCAATCCCCTGCGTGTATTACTTTACTACCGCGCATTTTCCACTATCGTTATTCTCGACCGCCTGTTGAATGTGCGCAGTTCCATCGATCTCCGCAAGCAGGAAATTTTCCAGGTACAGGCAGTTTGCCTGTCTTATGATAATAATATCTGGGTGTACGATGAATTTGAGCATAAACTGAAGAAAATTGATGAAAATGGAAAGTTGCTTTTTGCCACCAGCGATTTCCGCCAGCTTTTCGATCAGACATTTTCGTTCACATCCATTGCGGACCAGGACGGTTTTTTGTATTTATATGATAAAAATAAAGGCGTCTACGTGTTCGATTACTATGGCACGTTAAAAAATATTTTTTCACTCACAGGCTACGATAATTTTAAGGTGCTTGGAAAATTTGTTACGGGCACCAGGCATGATTCTTTAATGCGTTTTCAATCCTCAAATTTTATTTTACAGGAAGTAAAATTGCCCGGTGCCTTTACAAGAGCGAATTCGATCCTGTTTACTTCAACAAAGGCATATGCATTAAAAAGAAATGAATTAGAAGTTTACCAGCTTCGCTAAAGACGCATTCTTCTTTATTTTTGCAAACCATGAATGATTTTTTGAACAGGATGGTTTTCGATAACCCTGTTAAGAGCTATCTTATTGTTGCGGGTGTTATTTTGTTTGTCTTAATTCTTAAAAGAGTTATATCAAGGTATTTTGCGGGATTGATCTATCAACTGGTTCATGTGGCATTTCGCGGTATCGATAAGAAGTCATTTGCTGATCTTGTTGCAAAGCCGCTTGGATTGTTTTTGCTGATTTTAGTTTCCATTATAGCTCTGCACAATCTTACTTTCCCGGGTTATTGGGATGTAGAAATTTATAAATACAGGTCCAAAGAGATCATTCATACCGTTGGCACGATCATTTTGGTCGTCGCGTTTATCTGGTTATTGCTTCGCATGATCGATTTTATAGCGTTGATCCTCGAAAGAAAGGCAGATCTGACACCCAGCCAGGCAGACAACCAGCTCATCATTTTTTTTAAAGACTTTTTCAAAGTGGTCATTGGTATCATTGGGATCCTGATGATACTGAAAGCCGGCTTTGGATTTAATATCAGCAGCCTGATCACCGGGTTGAGCATTGCAACGGCAGCGATCGCACTGTCATTGCGGGAAAGCCTGGAAAACCTGATCGCATCATTTATTATTTTTTTTGATAAACCCTTTAGCGTCGGTGATCTCGTACATGTGCAGCAGGTAACCGGCACTGTTGAAAAGATCGGGTTAAGAAGTACAAGAATAAGGACCGACCAGAAAACCTTTGTTACGGTGCCAAATAAGCAAATGGTGGACAGTATTCTCGATAATCTTTCATTACGTACACAACGTAAAGCCGAAATAAAACTGGAAATAGGAACTGGCAGTCCGGTAGAAATGCTGAATAAATTTATTGAATCAGTGAAGGCTAAATTCAATCATCCGCAAATAGAGGAATCCTCCGTGTACTTATTGGAGATCAGGTCAAATTCTTACCTGATACAAATCGACTTTTTTACAGCGCCGATCTCGATAAAAGAATTCAACACATTGAAACAAGAGAAGAACTTTGAAGTATTAAAGCTGATGGAAGAAATGAAGATCGACCTGGCAGGAGCAAGCAGTGAGATAAAAATTTCAGGTAAACTGGAATAGTGATTTATCAGCGTATTAATCACCCCAAACTCGCCTTCAATTCATTCAAAAAAGATTTGATCTTCTCCAAGGATTGGATCATTGCAAATTTCTCATCCGGCTTTTTATTCTTCTTTAAAAATTCTTTGGCGCCTTCTATGGTGAACTTCCGGCGGCGTAGCAGATCATGAATTAAAACAAGATTCTTAACATCGATGGGGCGGAAGAAGCGGTCGCCTTTGCGGTTCTTTCTTGGTTCAAGTATATCAAACTCGGTTTCCCAATAGCGTATCAAAGA
>Ga0075421_100002019_pt1 | contig 24083 bp, 21 predicted proteins | sample SoiMetdeltSBSDD5_FD_75292 | JGI IMG/M metagenome (GOLD analysis project Ga0075421, IMG submission 75292) | Bulk soil microbial communities from a Populus tree surrounding site in Tennessee, USA - Soil MetaG P. deltoides SBSDD5 | ecosystem: Environmental > Terrestrial > Soil > Tree plantation...
TATGGCGGCTGGGCGCTGATGCTGGTCTTCGCCGCCGGCGGAGCCGGCATCGGGCTGGCGTGGCGGATCGCCGATGGCGCGGACCAGCGCAGCGCGCTGCTCGTGATCCTCGCGGCGGCGCTGGCCATGCGCCTCGCGATGCTCCTCGTCGAGCCGTATCTCTCGACCGACATCTACCGCTACATCTGGGACGGGCGGGTCCAGGCCGCAGGCATCAATCCGTACCGCTATTTACCCGCCGCACCCGAGCTCTTGCACCTGCGCGACGCAGCGATCTTCCCCGGCATCAACCGCTCGGACACTGCCGTCACCATCTATCCGCCGGTGGCGCAGGCCATCTTCGTAGCGATCACGCGCCTCGGCGAAAGCGTGGTGGCCATGAAGCTTGGCCTCCTGGTGTTCGAGACCGCAACGGTCGCGGCGCTGATCGCCCTGCTGCGCCGCCTTGGGCAGCCGGCGACGCGCGTGGTGGCGTATGCCTGGCATCCGCTGGCGATCTGGGAGGTCGCCGGCAGCGGCCACATCGACAGCGCCATGTGTGCATTGCTGATGGCCGGGCTGTTGCTGCTGCTCTACGGCCGCACCCTGCTCGCGGGCATCGCCGTGACGCTGGCTGCCCTGGTGAAGCCGACGGCGCTGCTGGCCCTTCCCGTGCTCTGGCGCCCCTGGGACTGGCGGCTGCCGCTGGTCGTGCTGCTCACGGCCGTGCTGGCGTACCTGCCCTACCTGTCGGTCGGCAGCGGCGTGCTGGGCTATCTCGGCGGCTACATCGATGAGGAGGGGCTCGCCTCCGGCCGCGGGTTCGCCGTGCTCTGGCTGATGGAGCAGTTCACGGGTCCCGTGCCCGGCGCGGTCCGCGTGTACATCGCCGCCGCGGCGGCGATCCTGGTCGGCCTCGCCATCGCCGTCGCCTTCCGTCGGGACCGTTCAGCCGAAGCGGCCATCGCCAGCCTCGGCTGGCTCCTCGCCGTGTTCCTGACCCTCGCGTCGCCGCACTACCCCTGGTACTTCCTCGCCCTCGTTCCGTTGCTTGCACTCCGTGCGTCGGCTGCCGCCTGGGTTCTGACGCTCGCCTGCCCGCTCATCTACGAGAGCGCCACTGGGACGGCTTGGTTGGCCTACGACGTGCGCGTTGCGGCATTCACCCTCGCAACCGTCGCGGCCCTCGCCTTCGACGCGCGGCGCCTGCGGCGCAGCGCGCTCGGCAAGCCCCTCAACCTCACCGTCGGAGAGACCCCATGACCGGACCCGCGAGCGCCGCGGCGATCGACCCGCGTCGATATCATGAAGCCGTCGAGGCCGATTTGAGCCCCGTCGCGACGGCCGACCCGGTCTGCCTCTACCTCGAGACCACCAACCGCTGCAATCTTCTCTGCACCACCTGTCCGCGCACCTATGCCGATTTGGAGCCGGAGGCGGACATGAGCTGGGAGCTGTTCACGCGTATCGTGGACCAGGTGCCCAATGTCGCGCGAGTGGTGCTGCACGGCGTCGGCGAGCCGATGCTGGTGAAGGACTTGGCGCGCCGCGTGCGCTACCTGAAGGAGCGCGGCGTCTACGTTCTGTTCAACACCAACGGCACGGCGCTCACCCTCAGGAGGGGCCGAGAGCTGGCGGCCGCGGGGCTGGACGAGCTGCGGGTCTCGCTCGACGCCGCCGATGCGCACACCTTCCTCAAGGTCCGCGGCAAGGACGACTTCAACCGCATCGTCCGCAACGTCCGCGCCTTCACGGACATGCAGGCTGCGGAGGGCCTGGAGCGCCCGCGCGTGTCGCTGTGGCTGACCGGTCTCAAGGAGACCATCGCCGAGCTTCCCGAGTTCGTCCGTATTGCCTGCGAGATCGGGGTGAAGGAGGTCTACCTGCAGCGACTGGTGTTCTGCGAGGACACCCCATTCGGCCTGGCCACGCCCGACCAGGCTCTGTTCGAGCGCCTGAGCCGGGAGGAGACGCAGCACTTGGCAGCCGCGGCGGCCCAGGCCGCCGCCCTTGGCATCGATTTCAATGCCTCCGGCGCCACCGAGCCCGGCGAAAGCCTCGCGCGCAAGACCGATACGACCCCGTGGTCGCTGTGCCGGCGGCCCTGGACGGTGATGTACTTCACTGCCAACGGCCGGGCGCTGCCGTGCTGCATCGCGCCGTTCTCGCAGGCCGGCTACGAGAACTACACGCTCGGCGATGCCACGCAGCAGACCCTGCCGGAGATCTGGAACAGCCCCGCCTACCGCGAGTTCCGTGCGGCCCTGCAGTCCGAGACGCCGCCCAAGTGCTGCGCCGGCTGCGGCTTGCGCTGGAGCCTTTGATGGACCGCCCGGCGGTCTCCGTCGTCATCCCCTGCCTCGACGAGGAGGCGGCGATCGGCCCGTGCGTGGCGGCCGTGCGAGCCATCGGCGTAGGCGAGGTGATCGTGGTCGACGGCGGATCCGGCGACCGGACCGTTGAGCGGGCAGCGGACGCGGGGGCGCGCGTCATCGTGGAGCGGCGCCGGGGTTACGGCCGGGCGATGCTGACTGGCATCGCTGCCATCTCCCCTCGGGCCACCGTCGTGCTCTTCATCGATGGCGACGGCAGCGACCGGCCTGAGATGATCCCGGCCGTGCTCGCGCCCATCGAGCGCGGCGAGGCCGATTTCGTGCTGGGCTCGCGCCTGCGCGGGCCGCGCGAGCCGGGCAGCCTGGCCCCGGCGCAGATCGTCGCCGGGCATCTCGCCGGCCTCCTGATCCGCCTGCGCTATGGGGCGCGCTTCACCGACATGTCGCCGTTCCGCGCTGTCCGGCGCGACGCGCTGGAGAGTCTCGGTATGCAGGACGAGACCTTCGGCTGGAACCTGGAGATGCAGATGCGGGCCGCGGCCGCCGGGCTGCGCATCGCGGAGGTGCCCGTCGGTCAGCGTCGGCGCGGCGGAGGCGTCTCCAAGGTGTCGGGAGACCTCGCAACGGCGGCGCGGGCGACATGGGTGCTCCTCGCCACCTTCCTTCGGCTTGCGACCATCACGCGCGCAAGAACCTGCGAGCACGATCGGCGCTGAACCGCGGCGCGCCCGCCCCAACGGCCTTCAGACACAAATTGGTGAAGATCGGGAACTCTCCTCCCGACTCCACGTTTGGCGCCTGCTTAAGCTTGCGCTGGGGGGTCTCAACATTCGAAACCACGCGGGGACAGCACGTGACCTTGGCAAACAGACCCCTTTACCTGCAGGTGCGAGACGCGCTCGCAGAACGCATCGCCAGCGGAGGATTGCGGCCAGGAGCCGCGATTCCCAGCGAGAATGACTTGGCGCGCGAGATCGGCGTCAGCGCCGGGACCGTGCGCAAGGCGCTGCAGCTCATGGAGACGGACCGGCTCATCGTGCGGCACCAGGGCCGCGGAACGTTCGTGAGCGACCTCACCTCCGACGAGCACGCCGGGCGCTTCACGCGGCTGCACAGCCCGGACGGCAGGCGCGTGCACGGACAGATCAAGTCGGTCGAGGTCGCGCGCGGGGTTGCCGGCGAGCTGGAGCGGGAACGGCTGCAGCTGGCCGCGGGGGCCGAGGTCTATCGGGTGCGCCGGGTCCGGCAACACGACAGCGCTGCTTTCCTGGTCGAGGACGCCGCGCTGCCGGCAGAGCTGTTTCCGGGGCTCGGCGAGCGCGACCATATTGCCGACCCGATCACGGTCCTGGCGCAGGAGCACGGCATCCTGCTCGGCAATGCCCAGGAGCGGGTCGCGGCCGCCGTGCCACCGCCTGCGGTCGCACGCATTCTGCGCACCGCGCCCGACACGCCGGTCGTCGTTCTGGACCGCGTGGTGTTCACCATGGACAATCGCCGCCCCGTAGAGTGGCGCCTTGCCCATGGCCATCTACCCGGCTGCTACTACATGGCCGAGCTCGGCTGGCGCGCCAACGTGGGCTAGGGGTCAGACCCCTCGCACTGACGTTTGAACCAGTGCTCCAAGGGCGGAGGCGAGGGGTCTGACCCCTTCCCGTGTTGGGTTACGGCCCCTCGGGCCTAACCCAACCTACGATCCTACGATCGCTTCAACAGCTCGCGGGCGATGATCAGCTTCTGCACCTCGGTGGCGCCCTCGTAGATGCGCAGTGCGCGTATCTCGCGGTAAAGACTCTCCACCATCTCGCCGGTTCTTACCCCGCGCCCGCCGAGCATCTGCACGGCCGCGTCGATCACCCACTGGGCGCCTTCCGTCGCGGCCATCTTGGCCATGGCCGCCTCCCGCGTGGTGGGATGGCCCTGGACATCGCGGCGCCAGGCGGCGCGGTAGGTGAGGAGCGCGGCGGCGTCGATCGTGGTGGCCATGTCGCCCAGCTTTGCCTGGGTCAGCTGCAGGTCGGCGAGCGTCGCGCCGAACATCGGCCGGTGGCGGGCGTGTCGCAGCGCCTCGTCGAGCGCGCGCCGGGCAAAGCCCAGCGCAGCGGCTGCCACCGAGGCGCGGAAGATGTCGAGGGTGCGCATGGCGATCTTGAAGCCTTCGCCGGGCGTCCCCAGCCGCCGCGCGGCCGGGATTCGCATGTCGCTGAGCCGGATGGTGGCCAGGGGATGCGGCGCGATCACGTCGATGCGTTCGGCGATGGAGAAGCCCGGATCGTCAGGGAAGATCACAAACGCCGAGATGCCGCGCGTGCCGGGCACATCGTCGGTGCGTGCGAACAGGGTGTAGACATCGGCGATGCCGCCGTTGGAGATCCAGGTCTTCTCGCCCGAGAGCACGCAGTGGTCGCCGTCGGTGCGGGCGGCGCAGCGCATGGCCGCCACGTCCGAGCCCGCCTCGGCCTCCGAGAGCGCGAACGCGGCGATCATCTCGCCGGAGGCTACCCTGGGCAGCACGCGTGCCTTGAGCTCGTCCGAGCCGGCAAGCGAGATGGCCCCGGTGCCCAGGCCCTGCATGGCGAAGGCGAAGTCGGCCAGTCCGTCGTGATAGGCGAGCGTCTCGCGCGCGAGACAGATGCGGCGCGATTCGATGGCGTCGGCGAGCCCGCCGTAGGCCCTGGGAACGCAGGCGCGCAGCAGCCCGGCGGCCCCCATCCGCCGCACCAGGGCGCGGCAGGTGTTCTCGGTGTCGTGGTGATCGAGGGCGTCGAGCGCCCCGGACGCCGCAAACGCATCGAGCTCGGCCGCAAAGGCGCGGTGCTCGCGGGCCATGAACGGCCAGTCGAGATGGTCGCGGGTCGGGGTCAGGCGCACGGACACGGCATGTCTCCTCGATGGCCCGGAGTTGGCGAATAGTTTATACTTGAAATATTCATCGGGCCAGGGCAGTCTGGCATGCGGAAGCCTTGATGCAATCGGAGGCAGCGTTGCGCGTCGCCTGTCTCGGCGGAGGCCCGGCAGGGCTCTATTTCGCCATCGCCATGAAGCTGCGCGATGCCCGCCACGAGGTCGTGGTGGTGGAGCGCAACCGGCCCTACGACACCTTCGGCTGGGGCGTGGTGCTGTCCGACGAGACGCTGGCCAACCTGAAGGCGGCCGACCCTGTCAGCGCCACCGAGATCGCCCACGGCTTCGTCTACTGGGACGACATCGCCACCCACTACCGCGGCACCGTCGCGCGCTCCTCGGGGCATGGCTTCTGCGGCATCGGCCGCAAGCGGCTGCTCAACATCCTGCAGGATCGGGCGCGCGCGCTCGGCGTGGAGCTCAAATTCGAGACCGAGATCGAAAGCCTCGAGCCTTACAAGGGCTACGACCTGATCGTGGCGGCGGACGGCGCCAACTCCAGGGTGCGCACCGAGCTGGCCCACGTCTTCAGGCCGGACATCGAGGTGCGGCGGAACAAGTACATCTGGCTCGGCACGCATCAGAGGTTCGACGATGCCTTCACCTTCATCTTCGAGGAGACCGACAAGGGCTGGATCTGGGCGCACGCCTACCAGTTCGAGCCCGAGACGGCCACCTTCATCGTCGAGTGCTCCGAGGCCACCTGGCGCAATTTCGGCTTCGATGCCATGAGCCAGGAGGAGACGCTCGCTGCGTGCGAGCGGATCTTCGCCGGGAATCTCGGCGGCAACCGGCTAATGACCAACGCGCGCCACCTGCGCGGCTCGGCCTGGCTCAACTTCAACCGCGTGCTGTGCCAGTCCTGGAGCCACGAGAACATCGTGCTGATGGGCGACTCGGCGGCCACCGCGCACTTCTCCGTCGGCTCCGGCACCAAGCTGGCCCTGGAGAGCGCCATCGCACTGGCCGATTACCTGCACACCGAGCCCACCATGGCCGCCGCCTTCGAGCGCTACGAGGAGGACAGGCGCACCCAGGTGCTGCGCCTGCAGAGCGCCGCGCGCAACTCCACGGAGTGGTTCGAGGACGTGGAGCGCTATCTCGGCCTGCATCCGGTCCAGCTCAACTACTCCCTGCTGACGCGGTCGCAGCGTATCTCGCACGAGAACCTGCGCCAGCGCGACAAGGCATGGCTGGACGGCGCCGAGATGTGGTTCGAGGAGCAGGCGACGGGCCACAAGCCCAATGCCGCGCGCCCGCCCATGTTCACGCCGTTCCGGCTGCGCGGGATGGACCTGAAGAACCGCGTGGTCGTGTCGCCCATGGCGCAATACAAGGCCGTGGACGGCACGCCCACCGACTGGCACCTCGTGCACCTCGCCGAGCGTGCCAAGGGCGGGGCGGGGCTGGTCGTGACCGAGATGACCTGCGTCTCCCCGGAGGGGCGCATCACACCCGGCTGCACCGGCCTCTATGCGGCAGAGCACGAGGCCGCCTGGAAGCGCATCGTCGATTTTGTGCACGCCGAGACCGACGCCAGGATCGCCATTCAGCTCGGCCACTCCGGCCCCAAGGGTTCCACCCAGCTCGGCTGGGAGGAGATGGATGCGCCATTGCCCACGGGCAACTGGGAGCTGCTGGCCCCCTCGCCGGTGCCGTGGTCGCCGCACAACCAGGTGCCGCGCGAGATGACGCGCGCCGACTTGCAGCGGGTTGTGGGCGAGTACGTGGCGGCGGCGCAGATGGCCGAGCGTGCCGGCTTCGACATGCTGGAGATGCACTACGCCCACGGCTATCTCCTGTCGGCGTTCATCACGCCTCTCACCAACCGCCGCACCGACGAGTATGGCGGCTCGCTCGAGGGCCGCATGCGCTTCCCGCTGGAGCTCTACAGGGCGGTACGCGCCGCCTGGCCGGAGGCGAAGCCGATCTCGGTGCGCATCTCCGCCAGCGACTGGGTTGGCAGCCACGGCATCACGCCTGCCGACGCTGTGGAGATCGCGCGCCTCTTGAAGCGGGAGGGCGTTGACATCATCGACGTGTCGGCCGGGCAGACCTCCATCGAGGCGCGGCCCGTCTACGGCCGCATGTTCCAGACGCCGTTCTCCGACCGCATCCGCAACGAGGTGGACATCGCCACCATGGCGGTCGGCAACATCACGGAAGTCGACCACGTCAACTCGATCCTGATGGCCGGCCGCGCGGATCTCGTCTGCCTGGCGCGCCCGCATCTCGCCGATCCCTACTGGACGCTGCACGCCGCCGCACGCGCGGGCTACACCGGCACGACGTGGCCCAAGCCATACTTGGCCGGCCGCGACCAGCTCTACCGGCTGGCCGCCCAGGCTGAGGCTCGGGCTGAGACTCGGGCTGAGACTTGGGCCGAGACCGGAACGGAGCGGGTGTGATGGCACGGGTGCTGGAGGAACGGCATGCTCTGATCACCGGCGGTGGCACCGGCATCGGCGCCGCCATTGCCGTTGCGCTGTCCGCGGCCGGCGCCGCCGTGTCGCTCGCCGGACGCCGTGCGGCACCCCTGGAGGAGGTCGCGGACAATCTCGACCGTGCCCGCGTCATCGTTGCCGACGTGACCCGCCAGGAGGACACCGCCGCGATGGTGCAGGCCGCGCGCGCGGCGCACGGCCCCATCGACATCCTGGTGGCCAATGCGGGGGCAGCGGAGAGTGCGCCCATCGGCAAGCTGGATCTGGCGCACTGGCAGCGCATGCTCGACGTGAACCTCACGGGCGCCTTTCTGAGTGCCAAGGCGGCGCTGCCCGACCTTACGCGGGAGGGCGCCGGCGCCAGCCGGATCGTCTTCATCGCGTCCACGGCCGGCCTCAAGGGCTATCCCTACGTGGCCGCTTACTGCGCTGCCAAGCATGGCATGGTCGGCCTGGCGCGTGCCCTGGCGTCCGAGCTGGCCGCCACCTCGGTGACGGTGAATGCCGTCTGCCCGGGCTTCACGGAGACGCCGCTGCTGGAGGCCTCGCTCGCGAACATTGCCGCCAAGACCGGCCGCACGCGCGGCGAGGCGCAAGCCGAGCTGCGGCGGCTCAATCCGCAGGGGCGCTTCGTCAAGGCCGAGGAAGTGGCGAGCACCGTGCTCTGGCTATGCACGCCCGCCGCCCAGGCGGTCACCGGCCAGGCGATCTCGGTCTCCGGGGGAGAGATATGACCGTCGAGCCGCAGTGGAGGCCCGAGTCGCCGGAGCGTCTGAGGCTAAGGCTGTGGGTGCGGCTGCTCCGCGCCGCGCGCCCCGTCGAGGCCGAGCTGCGCCGGCGTCTTGCCCACGAGTTCGGCATGACCCTGCCCAAGTTCGATGTGATGGCCGCGCTCGCGCGGCGCGAGTCCGGCATGACCATGACCGAGGTGTCGCGGCTTCTCATGGTGTCCAACGGGAATGTCACCGGCCTGGTTGACCGGCTGGTCGCCGAGGGCCTGGTGATGCGTACGGCCAACGAGAAGGACCGGCGCGCCACGTTCGTGCGGCTGACGCACAAGGGGCTGCGCCTATTCGCGGGCATGGCCGAGGCGCACGAGCGGTGGGTGAACGAGATTCTGGCCTCCTTCAGCGACGAGCAGAGCGAGGCCATGGTCGGCCTGCTGGACACCTTGCTGGCGCAGACGCGGACGGGAGAGCGAAAGCGATGACCAATGATCAGCCCTTCAAGCCCCGCCACTTCAACTGGCGCCTGGATGACGGCGTCGCGGTGATCTCCCTGGCGCGGCCGGAGCGCAAGAACCCGCTCACCTTCGAGTCCTACGCCGAGCTGCGCGACACCTTCCGTGCTCTGCCCGCGGCCGAGACGGTGAAGGCGGTTGTCATTGCCTCCAACGGCGGCAACTTCTGCTCGGGCGGCGACGTGCACGACATCATCGGCCCGCTGCTCGACAAGGACATGAAAGGGCTGCTGGCCTTCACCCGCATGACCGGTGACCTGGTGAAGGCCATCAAGGCCGCGCCGCAGCCGGTGATCGCCGCAGTGGACGGCGTGTGCGTCGGCGCCGGCGCGATGCTTGCCCTCTTCGCCGACATCCGCCTCGGCACGCCCGCCGCCAAAACCGCGTTCCTGTTCACCCGCGTCGGCCTCGCCGGCTGCGACATGGGTGCCTGCGCCATGCTGCCCCGCGTGATCGGCCAGGGTCGCGCGGCGGAGCTGCTCTTCACGGGCCGCACCATGTCGGCGGAGGAGGGCGAGCGCTGGGGCTTCTTCAACCGGCTGGTGGGGCCGGACGCGCTGGAGGCCGAGGCGGTGGTGATGGCCAGGTCTCTCGCGTCAGGGCCGACCTTCGCGCACATGATGACCAAGAGCACGCTCAACCAGGAATGGTCCATGACCCTCGACCAGGCCATCGAGGCCGAGGCCCAGGCGCAGGCCATCTGCATGCAGACCCGCGACTTCCGCCGCGCCTACGAGGCGTTCGTGGCGAAGCAGACGCCGCAGTTTGCGGGAGACTGACGGAATCCCTCTCCCCATGCCCACTTCGGGCAGGGGGAGAGGGTTAGGGTGAGGGGCAGCAACGGTCGCCGACGTCGGAGCGTGTGGCTGCCCCTCACCCCGGCCCTCTCCCCGCAAGCGGGGAGAGGGAGCATTGGAGGCTTAGATGTTCACACGCATGTTCTCCCGCGAGGAGCGCACTACCAGGGCACGCACGCCGGCGCCGAAGGGCGCCGCTGGCCTCGGCCCCTCCGCTCACGTCGATACCTTTGCGCGCGACAACCTTCCGCCCGCCGCGCAGTGGCCCGAGCTGCTGCTCGACCGACCCGAGTTCCAGTATCCCGAGTACCTCAACGCCGCCGTGGAGCTGACCGACCGGATGGTCGAGCGAGGCTTCGGCGACCGCACCGCGCTGATCGGCAACGGCCGTCGCCGCACCTACAAGGAGCTGACCGACTGGTCGAACCGGCTCACGCACGCGCTGGTGGAGGATTTCGGCGTGAAGCCCGGCCACCGCGTTCTCCTGCGCTCCGGCAACAACCCGGCCATGGTGGCGGCGTGGCTGGCGGTGACGAAGGCCGGTGCCGTGGCCGTCAACACCATGCCGCTACTGCGCGCCGGCGAGCTGGCCAAGATCGTGGACAAGGCACAGGTCTCGCTCGCGCTGTGCGACAGCCGCATCGCCGACGAGCTGGTGGCCTGCGCCAAGGACAGCCGGTTCCTCAAGAAGGTGATCAACTTCGACGGTACCGCCAACCACGATGCCGAGCTGGATCGCATGGCGCTCAGCAAGCCCGTCAAGCTCGACGCTGTGCAGACCGGGCGTGACGATGTCGCCCTGCTGGGCTTCACCTCGGGCACGACGGGTGAGCCCAAGGGCACCATGCATTTCCACCGCGATCTGCTCATCGTCGCCGACGGCTACGCAAAAGAGGTGCTGGGCGTCACGCCGGACGACGTGTTCGTGGGCTCGCCGCCGCTCGCCTTCACCTTCGGCCTCGGCGGGCTTGCCATCTTCCCGCTGCGCTTCGGCGCCACGGCGACGCTCTTGGAGAACGCTGCGCCGCCCAACATGATCGAGATCATCGAGACCTACAAAGCCACCATCTGCTTCACCTCGCCCACCGCCTACCGCGCCATGATGGCCGCCATGGACAACGGCGCCGATCTCTCCTCGCTCAGGATGGCGGTGTCGGCTGGCGAGACGCTGCCGGCGCCGGTGTTCGAGGAGTGGGTGAGGAAGACCGGCAAGCCGATCCTGGACGGCATCGGCTCCACCGAGCTCTTGCACATCTTCATCACCAACCGTCTGGCCGACGCCAAGGCCGGGGCCACCGGCAGGCCTGTCGCCGGCTATGAGGCCAAGGTCGTGGACGACGACATGAAGGAGGTGCCGGACGGCAGCATCGGCCACCTCGCCGTACGCGGGCCGACGGGCTGCCGCTACCTCGCCGACGATCGCCAGACCAGGTACGTGCGCGACGGGTGGAACCTCACCGGCGACGACTTCGTGCGCGACGAGACGGGCGTGCTCCACTTCATGGCCCGCGCCGACGACATGATCATCTCGTCCGGCTACAACATCGCCGGGCCCGAGGTGGAGGCGGCGCTGCTCTCTCACGCCGCCGTTGCCGAGTGCGCCGTAGTGGGTGCGCCAGACGAGGAGCGCGGCCACATCGTCGAGGCGCACGTGGTGCTGCGCGAGGGTTTCGCCGCCGACGAGACCTGCATCAGGACGCTGCAGGAGCATGTGAAGGCGACCATCGCGCCCTACAAGTACCCCCGCTCAGTGAAATTCGTCGCCGCCCTGCCCAAGACCCAGACCGGCAAGATCCAGAGGTTCAAGCTTCGCACGTAGGGTGGGTCGAGCGAAGCGATGACCCAGCACCTTGAGGGCTCTCCAAGTGTTGGGTCTGCGCTTCGCTTGACCCAACCTACGCCAACCCCGCCGTCACAGCACCAGCGAGACCACATGCAAATCCTCCACCCCAAGAACTGGGCCCCCGCCAAGGGCTTCGCCAACGGCGTGGCTGCGACCGGGCGTCAGATCTTCGTCGCCGGCCAGGTCGGCTGGAATGCCGAGCAGCGCTTCGAGAGCGACGATTTCGTGGCCCAGGTCGAGCAGGCGCTCGCCAACATCGTGGCCGTGCTGGCCGAGGCCGAGGCGCGGCCGGAGCACCTCGCGCGGCTCACGTGGTACGTGACCGACAAACGCGAATATCTGGCGCGCCTGGCCGAGGTGGGCCAAGCCTACCGGCGCGTGATCGGCCGGCACTTTCCGGCCATGACGCTGGTGCAGATCGCCGCCCTTGTGGAGGACCGCGCCAAGGTCGAGATCGAGGCGACGGCGGTGGTGCCGTAGAACGCTGGTAGAACGGGGTCAGACCCCTGGCTTCGACGGCACCGCCACGGCAGGCGGTGTTGGCCAGGGGTCTGACCCCGGCAGCGTCTACTTCGGCAGGATCGGCTCCGTGGGGAGGAACCCGGGGCGGTAGATCTGCTCCGCCGTCAGCTTCTCGCCGGCGATGTCGATGTTCTTGTTGATGAAGTCGACGGTGCTCTTCATGCGCTCCAGTGTCACCGTGCCGAAGCCGTTCTTCTCCACCTCGGGCGTGATGGCGACGCGCTTCAGGATGTTGATCTCCTCGACCACGATCTGCGGGTTGAGCGCCTTCACCTGCTCCACCTGGATCTTGGCGGCCTCCTCAGGGTTGGCCAGGGTGTACTGCCAGCCGCGCAAGGCCGCGCGCACGAACCTCTTCACCACGTCGGGGTTCTTGCCGAGGTAGTCCTCGGTGGTGCCGATCGAATTGGAGTAGATCTCGAGGCCGTAGTCGCCGAGCAGCAGGCACACCGGCTTGGCGTCGGTGACGGCGCGGCGGATGGCCGGCTCGCTCATGAGGAACTGGTCCACGGAGGCCACCTTGCGCGCAGCCAGCATGGGCACGCGGGCCGGGGCGTCGATGTTGACGACCTTCAGCGTCTTGCTGTCGACGCCGTTCATCTCCATGAACGCCTGCATGATCTTGGGCAGGAACGAGGCGGTGCTGGAGCCGAGCTCGAGGCCTGCCATCTGCTTCGGGTGGGTGACGTTGGCGCCGGGGTCGAGGCTGAACACGCAGTAGGGCGGCTTCTGGTAGTTCACCGCCACGATCTTGATGGCGCCGCCGGCCGAGCCGGAGGCGACCAGGCTGGGCACGTCGATGAAGCCGATGTCGGCGATGCCCGCCACCACCGAGCGGATCGCGTCCGCGGTGCCCTTGGAGGGCTGGATGGTGACGTTGAGACCCTCCTCCTTGAAGTAGCCCTTGCCCAGCGCGACGTACCACGGCGCGTGGCGGCCGAGGCTGATGAAGTCGAGCACGAACTTCACATCGCGCTCCTGGGCCAGCGCAGGGGCCTGCGCCGCCCCCAGGATCGCGCCCACCGCCAGCACCAGCGCGGCTAACCGCCGAAACATCAACATCCGCTTTTCCCCGTCGTCCCCAATGTGCGTCCCGCTGCGATCGCAGCGTCACGATCCGATTGACGCCTGAAATACTATTAGATATTTCACATGAGATGCAAGATGGTTGATGCCGCAAGGCGATGACGGAATCGCTCTTTTCTGCAGCAATTCCGGTATCCGCCACGGCTGAGATCGCGGCGGCAATGGGAAGCAGCAAAGGTCCGGACCGCGGCTGGCGCTCCCTGCGTCCGGGGCGGCGAGCGTGGACTGAGCTGACGGCGGCTGCTGGAGGCTGGATCTCGGGACATGGCATTCGGAACGATCAGCAACGTCCGCAAGGTGTTTCCGGTGGCCGAGCTGGGCCTGCGCGCCAAGGAGCCGGTGGTGGCGCTCGACGACGCCAGCTTCATCTTCGAGCGCGGCGAGCTGGTGGCGCTGCTGGGGCCCTCCGGCTGCGGCAAGACCACGCTTCTGCGCATCGTCGCCGGGCTCCTTTCCAAGACTTCGGGATCGGTGAGGATCGACGGGCGCGAGGTGGACGGCCCGATGGGCGACTACGGCTTCGTGTTCCAGTCGCCCAGCCTGATGCCGTGGCGCTCGGTGATCGACAACGTGCTGTTCCCGATGGAGATCTTGAAGCGCAACGACAAGGCGGCGCGGGCGCGGGCGGTGGAGCTGCTGGAGCTGGTGGGCCTGAGCGGCTTTCACAAGGCGCGGCCGCACCAGCTCTCGGGCGGCATGCAGCAGCGGGTGGCGCTGTGTCGCGCGCTGATCCACAAGCCCAACCTGCTGCTGATGGACGAGCCGTTCGGCGCGCTGGACGAGCTGACCCGCATGGAGATGAACGATCTGCTCCTGCGCATCCGCAAGGAGACGGGCGCCTCGGTGCTGTTCGTCACCCATTCGATCGGCGAGGCTGTCTATCTGGCCGACAAGGTGATCGTGTTCAGCCGCCGCCCGGCGCGGGTGTCGAAGGAGATCGCGGTGGCGCTGCCCTATCCGCGCAGCCAGACCACGCGCTTCACGCCGGCCTTCATGGCGGCCGAGCGCGCCGCCAGCGAGGCGCTGGGCATCGTGCCGCATGCGGAGGCGGCGGCATCATGAACGCGCGCGCCGTCTTCACGCAGCTCGCCTATCCCGTCGCCGGCCTGGCGCTGATCGTGGGGCTCTGGGCGCTGGCCTGCCGGCTCGGCAATCTGCCGACGGTGGTGCTGCCATCGCCCGACAAGGTGTTTTACGCCTTCATCGACAAGCTGCCGCTGCTGCTGGTGGAAGGCTGGGTGACGCTGAAGGAGACGCTCTACGGTTTCCTGCTGGCCCTCGCCCTCGGCCTGCCGATGGCGGTGGCGGTGGCCAACTCGCGCACGCTCAACCTGATGTTCTATCCGCTGCTGGTGGCCCTGCAGTCGGTGCCCAAGGTGGCGCTGGCGCCGATCGTACTGGTCTGGCTCGGCACGGGGCTGGAATCCAAGCTCGCCATCGCCTGGCTGGTGGCGTTCTTTCCGATCATCGTCGATACGGCCGCCGGCCTGCGCGCGACGCCCAAGGAGCTGGTCGAGCTGGCGCGCAGTCTCAACGCCTCGCGCACGCAGGTGCTCATCAAGGTGCAGCTGCCGGCAGCGCTGCCGTTCGTCATCACCGGCGCCAAAGTGGCCATGACGCTGGCCGTGATCGGCGCGGTGATCGGCGAGTTCATGGGCTCGAGCGAGGGCCTGGGCTTCCTGCTGCTCACCGCCACCTCGCAGCTCGACACGCCGCTGGCCTTCGCCGCCCTGCTGGCGTTGTCGCTTCTGGGGCTCGCCGTGTACCTGCTGGTCGAGGGGGTGGAGCGGCTGATGGCGCCGCTGCTGCCACCTTCGGCCGAGCGGCACTAGCACCGGCGCAAGCAGCGGACGCAGCACATGGTGGGCAAAATCAAGCAGAAGGCGGCAGCGGGAGGCAGGCCCCCCGGGCGCGCCGGCAAGGCAGCCAAGCCGGCGGCAGAGAAGGGCGTCTCCCTGGTGGCGCGCGCCTACGAGGGGATGAAGGAGAAGATCATCAAGGGCTACGTCCTGCCCGGCCAGTACCTCAACGAGGGCGCCATCTGTGCCCTCCTCGGCCTCGGCCGCACGCCCGTGCACCAGGCCCTGCAGCGGCTGGAACTCGACGGGCTGGTGGAGATCATGCCGCGCAAGGGCGTGATCGTGCTGCCCGACAGCATCGCCGAGATCATCAAGATCCTGGATTCCCGCCTGGTGGTGGAGCCGGAGCTGGCGCGCGGTGCCGCCGCGCGGGCGACGCCGGCGGAGGCCGCCGAGCTGCGCGCGCTGTCCGGCGTGCGCAAGCCGGACGCCGCCACCTCCGACATCGATGCCTTCATCATCTCCGACCGCGCCTTCCACCGCCGGCTGGCCGAGCTGTCCGGCAACCAGGTGTTGAGCGACTTCGCCCGCAATCTGCACGAGCGCGCCTGGCGCTACTGGTACCTGCATCTGTGGCAGACGCTCGATATCCAGGGCTCCACGCGCCAGCACGCCGCCATCGCCGAGGCGATCGCTGCCGGCGACGGCGAGGCCGCGGCCGAGGCCATGCGGCGGCACATTGTCGGACTCAGGCGGCGCCTTTGCGAGATCCAGAGCGCGCGCGGCGGCCCGCCGGCACACCGTTCCTTGCCCGATCCGACGCCTGATCCAGGAGGAGTTGACATGAGCACGCCCCCCACCCTGCCGTCCGGCATGCCGAAGCTCGACGAGGTGCTGCTGCAGAGCAAGGACATGGAATGGCGGCCGAAGTCGCTCAAGGGTCTCTACGAGAAGGTGCTGTGGCGCGACGAGGCGACGGGCGCCTCCATCTGCCTCATCAAGTTCGACAAGGGCACCAGCATCCCCGAGCCGCACATGCACGCCTCCAACCAGTTCATGTTCTGCCTGGAGGGCCACTACGAGTACACGAGGACCGGCGTCACCCTGAAGCCGGGCTCGTTCTACTGGAACCCGAAGGGCAACGTGCACGGCCCCACCATCGCGCACGAGGATACGATCGTGGTGGAGATCTACGACGGCCCGCACTACCCGCAGCGGCCGAGCTGGTACACCAGCGACGAGGACGCGCGCTGATGGCGAGCCCCGCGCCGGCCCCATTGCAAATGCTTGCCGTCGGCGCTGCCGAGCTGACGGCGGCGGTGGCTGCCATTTTCGTGGGCGCGGGTGTGCGGCGCGAGGATGCTCTGATCGTCGCCGAGGACCTGGTGGCCGCCGACCTCGAGGGCATCGCCTCGCACGGCGTGATGCTCGCGCCGATGTATCTCGACCGGCTGCTGGCGGGCGCCATCTCCCGGCTCTCTGCGGGCGAGGTGGTCTCCGATCGCGACGGCGCGGTCGTGATCGATGCGGGCAACGTCTTCGGCCAGCTCACCGCCCGGCAGGCGGTGGCGCTTGCGGCCGAGCGGGCAAGGCAGCACGGGCTCGCGGCCGTCGCAGTGCGCAACGCCTTCCACTTCGGCACGGCCGGACGCTATGCCCGCATGCTGGCCGACCGCGGCTGCGTCGGCATGGTCATGTCGAACACGAGGCCGCTGATGCCGGCGCCGGGCGGGGCCGAGGCCATGGTGGGCAACAATCCGCTGGCCATCGCGGTGCCCACCGACCCGGGCACCCGGGGCGATTTTCCGGCCGAGGTGGACCTGGCGCTGAGCGCCACCGCCATGGGCAAGATCCGCTTGGCCGCCGCAGCGGGGCAGCCGATCCCCGAAGGCTGGGCGGTTGACGCGGAAGGCCGCTCCACCACCGATCCCAGCGCCGCCATCAAGGGCATGCTGCTGCCCGCGGCCGGCCCCAAGGGCTTCGGCCTCGCCTTCGTGATCGATCTCCTGTGCGGCGGGTTGTCCGGCGGCGCGCTGGGGGCCGAGGTGAAGCCGCTCTACGGCAATCCCGCAGTGCCCTACAGCTGCAGCCACCTCTTCCTCGCCATCGACATTGGCCACTTCCCAGCCGGTGCCGAGCTGCCCGCGCGCGCCGCCGCCCAGCTCGAGCGTGTGGCCGGATCGCGGAAGGCGCCCGGCGTGGCACGCGTCCATGCGCCGGGCGAGCTTGTCCACGCCACCCGCGCGGCCAGCTCCGGCACCTGCAGGCTCGCGCCCGAGACCATCCGTAGCCTCATCGACGCCGCCGCCAGGGTGGGCGTCAGCCTCGATCCATCGCTCGCTGTCCAGGAGGGCAAGTCATGAAAAAGCAGATTATCACCGACAAGATCCGCCAGCCCAACGGCCACTTCTCGCAGGCCACCGTGATCGAGGCGCGCGGCAAGCTGGTGTTCATCTCCGGCATGACCGCGCGCCGGTCCGACGGCAGCATCGCCGGCATCGGCGACATCACGGTGCAGACCCGGCAGGTGTGCGAGAACGTCAAGGCCGCGGTCGAGGCGGCTGGAGGCACGATGGATGACATCGTGCGGGTCGATGTCTACGTACGCAACATGGAGCACTTCGACGCCATCCATGCGGTGCGGCGCCAGTACTTCAAGCCGCCGGCGCCGGCCTCCACCATGGTCGAGGTCAACAAGTTCACCTCGCCGGACTACCTGATCGAAATCAACGCCATCGCCGTGCTGCCGGACGCCTGACGGGCTCGCAACCATGAAGGCGCTCTTCAAGGCGCACGGCGACGTGATCGTCATCACCGGCGGTGCCAACGGCATCGGCCGGGCGCTGGCGCTGGCCGCCGCCACCGCTGGCGCCTGTGTGACGGTGTGCGACGTCGACCAGGCCGCGATGGACAGCCTGCGCGCGGCGGATGCCCGCATTGCCATGCGCCGGCTCGACGTGGGGGACCGCGACGCCGTGATGGCGGCCTTCGCGGCCATGGAGCAGCAGCACGGCCGCATCGACGGCCTCGTATGTGCCGCCGCCATCCAGCCGCGCGCCCGCGTCGAGGTCATGGACCCGGCGGAATGGCAGCGGGTGCTCGCCGTCAACCTCAACGGCGTGGTGTGGAGCTACCAGGCCGCCATCACCGGCATGATCGCGAGGCGGCGCGGCAGCATCGTCGCCTTCTCGTCGGGGCTGGCGCACCAGGGCTGGCCGGAGGCGTCGGCCTACGCGGCCACCAAGGGGGCGCTGATCGCCTTCGTCAAGAGCGCGGCCAAGGAGGTGGCGGCTCACCGCGTGCGCTTCAACCTGATCGCGCCCGGCGTGATCGATACCCCGCAATATCGCGCCGCCAACGCCGGGCCGGACGATGCGCGCTGGCGTGCCTCGATTGGCGTCGGGGCGCCGGAGGATGTGGTGGGACCGCTGATGTTCCTGCTGTCCGATGCGGCCACCATGACCGCGTCGCTGCTGAGCCGCGATCTGGCATTCTCTGCGGATGATGGGGTCAGACCCCTTTCCTCCGACGGCGACATTGATCCGCAAACGCAGGCGAAAGGGGTCTGACCCCGTGCCGGTTTCCGTGAAACCCGTGATCGTCGTCGGCGCCGGCCCCGTCGGGCTCACCACCGCGCTCGGCCTCGGCTTCTACAGGCTGCCGGTGCAGGTCTTCGAGGAGGATGCCACCCTCTCGCTCGACACCAAGGCCGGCACCATCCTGACGCGCACACTCGAGGCCTTCCGCCGCTACGGGGTCGCCGACCAGGTGCTGGCGCGGGCGCTGCGGGTGGAGGAGATTGGCGGTATCGATCTTGCTACGGACAGTCCAACCATGCCGGTGAGGACGGAGCTTCTCGCCGAGGATACGCGCTACCCCTTCGTCATCAACCTTCCGCAGCACCACCTGGAGCCGGTGCTGCGCGAGGCGCTCGACCGGCGCCGGCCGGGTGCACTTCATTTCAACCACCGCCTCGTGGGCTTCACCCAGAGCGCCGACGGCGTGGTGGTGCGCTTCGAGACCCCCGAAGGCCCACGCGAGGTGGAAGGCTCCTACCTCCTCGCCTGCGATGGCGGGCGGAGCACGGTGCGCACTGAGCTCGGCGTGCAGGTGAACGGCGTCTCGCACGACGTGCGCTACATGCTGGTCGATATCGAGGTCGATCTCGATATCGCCAATCCGCGCGATTATCCCTACCTCGCCTATTTCTCCGATCCCGGCGAATGGATGATCCTGGTGCGCCAGCCGCACTGCTGGCGCTTCCTGTTCCCGCTCGCGCCCGGCGCCGAGCCGCCCGCGCCCCAAGAGCTGGGCGAGAAGGCACGCCGGTTCATCGGCAATGTCGATGCGCTGAAGGTGATCAACGCCGTGGTCTACCGGGTGCACCACCGCATCGCCGCCGAGTGGCGGCGCGGCCGGGTGTTCCTGATGGGCGATGCGGCGCACCTCATCACGCCCATGTGGGCGCTGGGGCTCAACACCGGCGTGCTCGACGCCATCAGCCTCCCCTGGCGGCTTGCCTGGGTGGCGCGCGGCTGGGCCGGCGACGCCCTGCTCGACGGCTACGCACGCGAGCAGCAGCCGCTGGCCGCCCACGGCTCCGGCGAGATGGCCGAGGCGGCGCGCCGCTACATGGGTGGCGAGGGCGCCGCTGCCGACGTGCTCTCCGGCAGCGCCTGGGGCATCGCCGCTACGCGCACCCTGCTCGGCGTGCGCCTGGGCGTGGACGAGACGGCGCAATGGTCGCTGGTGAAGCGCGCGCGCGGGCCGCTGCTCGCCGGCGACCGCATGCCCGACATGGAGCTGCACGGAGGCGACGGCCGCCCGCACCGGCTGCACGACCTAGTCGACGACTCGTTCCTCGCGCTCTACTTTACCGATGCGCGGCGGCGCCCGCCGATCCCCGAGAGCACGCCGCCCGGCCTGAAGCACTACGTCGTGTCGCGTTGGGATGCCCCGCTCGATTCCGGCCTGCGCGACCGCGCGCTGCTCGATGTCGGCGATCGACTCCTCAAGCGGGTCGGCTGCCCATCCGACACCCTGGTCCTGGTCCGTCCCGACGATCATATTGCCGCGCTGGTGCCGATCAAACCAGGGATCGCCGAGGACATCTACCGACGGATCGTCGGCGCGTAGGGACCGGCGAGGCCGCTGCTCAACCATCCCGACAGGAGCCCGACATGGCCGACGATGTCTTCGATCCCAACGCCCCGCTCGGGCCCATCGGCGACGAGGTGCTGTTCGAGAACGAGTACGTCCGCGTGTGGGGCCTGACGCTCGATCCGGGCGGGCGCCAGCCCTGGCATCGCCACGACCTGCCCTATCTGGTGATCCCGCTCACCGAGGGCGACAACGAGATGCATTTCGCCGACGGGCGCCGCAAGCCGACCAGGGAGACGCCCGGCACCGCGCTCTGGCGCGAGCCCGGCATCCCGCACGAGCTCTTCAACCGCAGCAGCTGGCGCTATCGCAACGTCCTGGTCGAGATCAAGGCGCCGGCCTTCGCCAAGGCCGGGAGCTGAGGCCGGCCGCGGCGCTGGCGTAGGTGCCGTTGATCAGGATAGGGAGCACGGTCTCGCGCGAGATGCCTTGACGCGGGCGCCGGCGGAACGCGAGAGTGCATCGCCCAGGTTGCGAGGTGAGCCATGCCGCGTCACAAGTCCTACGTCCCCCACGGCGTCATCCCCGCGGTCCTGCTGCCCTTCGATGCCGACCTCGCCATCGACGAGGCGGCCTTCCGCATGCACCTGCGCGACGTGGCGGCCACGGCCGGCATCTCCGGCATCACCATCAACGCCCACTCCACCGAGGTCGCCTCCTGCACATTCGACGAGCAGCGCCGCGTGCTCGACATCGCGCAGTCCGAGATCGGCGACCGCCTGCCGCTCGTCCATGGCGTCTGGGCCGACGGCAGCATCGAGGCCGCGCGCATCGCCCGCATGGCCGCGGACGGCGGAGCCTCGGCCCTGCTGGTGTTCCCGCCCGCGCCCTTCACGCTCGGCCAGTCGCCGGCCATGGTCGTCGCCCACTTCAAGCGCATCGCCGACGCCACCGACCTGCCGCTGATCGCCTTTCAGTATCCGCTGGCGACCGGCCAGGGCTATCCCAAGGCCACCCTGCTGCGGCTGGTCGAGGAGGTGCCGGCCGTCCGCGCCATCAAGGACTGGATCGGCAACGTTCCGCACCACGAATGGCACGTGCGCACGCTGCAGAGCCTGCCGAGCCCGGTCAACGTGCTGACGACCCACAGCGCCTGGCTGCTCTCCTCCCTCGTTCTCGGCTGCAACGGCCTCCTGTCGGGCAGCGGCAGCGTCATCCCCGATCTGCAGGCGGCGCTGTTCGCGGCGGTGCAGCGCAACGATCTCGCCGAGGCGCGCCGCATCAACGCCCGCATCGAGCCTCTCATGTGCGTTTTCTACGCTGACCCCTTCGTCGACATGCACAATCGCATGAAGGAGGCGCTGGTGCTGCTCGGCCGCCTGCCGCGGGCGCACGTGCGTCCGCCGCTGATCAAGCTGCCGGAGGCCGAGATCGCGCGTATCCGCGAGGCGCTGGCGGAGGCCGGCCTGCTCGGCCGGCGGCCGCTGGCCGCGCGGCTGGAGCGGGCCACCGTATCGTGACGCGCCGGCGTCCAGGTCGGCGCGGGAGGACCATGGCTTCGCCGACCCGGAGATCCGCCGGGCTCAGGCCGCAGCGAGGGACGAGACATGACCTACATCCCCAACTCCATCCAGGCGCGCGACATAGCCAGCCTAGTGCACATGCAGACCAACCTGCGCAAGCACCAGACCGAGGGGCCTCTCGTGATCACCCGTGGCGAGGGCTGTCGCGTGTGGGACGACTCGGGGCGCGAGCACCTGGAGGCGATCGCCGGGCTATGGTGCGCGTCCCTCGGCTTCGGCTCGGAGCGGCTTGCCCAGGTCGCCTATGAGCAGATGCGCACGCTCGGCTACTACCACCTCTACCGGCATGCCTCCAACGAGCCCGCCATTGCGCTGGCGGAGAAGTTGCTCGCCATCGCTCCGGTGCCGATGGCGCGCGTGCTGTTCCAGTGCTCGGGCTCAGAGGCCAACGACACGGCCATCAAGCTCGCCTGGTACTACTGGCACGCTAGAGGTGAGCCGCAGCGCAGCAAGATCATCGCCCGCCAGCTCGCCTACCACGGCAACACCTGCGCGGCGGTGAGCCTGTCCGGCAAGCCGGACATGCACGCGGGTTTCGGCCTGCCGTTCGCCAACTTCAAGCACACCGAGTTCCCCCACTACTACCGTCGGCACGAGCCCGGCGAGACAGAGGAGCAGTTCTCGACGCGGATGGCCGCGGCGCTGGAGGATCTCATCGTGCGCGAAGGGCCCGATACCATCGCCGCCTTCTTCGCCGAGCCGGTGATGGGCGCTGGCGGCGCGATCCTGCCGCCCCAGGGCTATTTCCAGAAGGTGCAGGAGGTGCTCCACAAGTACGAGATCCTGTTCGTCGCCGACGAGGTGATCTGCGGCTTCGCCCGCACCGGCGCGATGTGGGGCTCGCAGACCTATGGCATCGTCCCCGACATGCTCACCTCCGCGAAGGCGCTCTCCGCTGCCATGCAGCCGATCTCGGCTGTGCTTGTGAACGAGCGGGTGCACGACGCGATGCTGGCGCAGTCCGAGACCTACGGCAACTTCGCCCACGGCTTCACCTACGCCGGCCATCCGGTGGCGGCGGCGGTGGCGCTGGAGGTGCAGAAAATCTACGACGAGATGGACATCGTGGGCCGTGCGCAGCGCCTCGGCCCACTGCTGCAGTCCGCCCTCGGCGCGTTCCGCGACCATCCCCTGGTGGGCGACGCGCGCTGCGTTGGCCTGATCGGCGGCATGGAGCTGATGCGCGACAAGGTGCGGCGCGAGCCGTTCGATCCGGCGCTTGGCATCGGCGCGCGGGCCGCCGCTGCGGCCCAGCGCCACGGCCTGATCGTGCGCGTGGTGGGCGACCGGCTGGTGTTCGCCCCGCCGCTGGTGCTCGAGCCCACCGACATCGAGCAGATAGAGGCTCGCCTGCGCCGCGGCCTCAACGAGCTGGCCGACGAGCTCGCACGCGAGGGCGCACTGGCGTAAGAGAAGGGGTCAGACCCCTCGCCTCCAACCTCGGAGCTTCTGCTCCAGGCCTTCGCGAGGGGTCTGACCCCGTTCAACCGTTCAACCGATCAGGCCAGGTCGAAGCGGTCGGCGTTCATCACCTTGGTCCAGGCCGCCACGAAGTCGCGCACGAACGCCTCCTTCGCGTCGTTCTGCGCATAGACCTCCGCAATGGCCCGGAGCTGGGAGTGCGACCCGAAGATGAGGTCCGCACGCGTGGCCGTCCATTTGACCGCGTTCGTCTTGCGATCGCGGCCCTCGTACGCGTTCTCCCCGACCTCCTGCCACATGGTGCTCATGTCGAGCAGGTTGACGAAGAAGTCGTTCGTCAGCTTGCCCGGCTGTTTGGTGAGCACGCCGTGCTTGGAACCGCCCGCGTTCGCGCCGAGCACACGCAGGCCGCCGACGAGCACCGTCATCTGAGGCGCCGTGAGTGTCAGCAGCTGCGCACGGTCCACCAGCGCTTCCTCGGGCGACATGAACTGCAGCCTCTTGCTGTTCACGTAGTTGCGGAAGCCATCGGCGCGCGGCTCGAGCGGAGCGAACGACGGCACGTCGGTCTGCTCCTGCGAGGCATCCATGCGGCCCGGCGCGAAGGGGACTTCCACGTCGACACCTGCGTCCTTCGCCGCCTTATCGACCGCCGCCGAGCCGCCGAGAACGATCAGGTCGGCCAGCGATACCTTCTTGCCGAAGCCCTTCTGGATCTCCTCGAGCTTGGCCAGGACGGTCTTCAGCTGCGCCGGCTCATTGACCTCCCAGTCCTTCTGTGGGCTCAGGCGAATGCGCGCCCCGTTCGCCCCGCCGCGCTTGTCGGATCCGCGGAACGTCGAGGCCGAGGCCCAGGCGGCCGAGACCAGCTGCGGCACGGTGAGGCCGGAGGCGAGGATCTGCGCCTTCAGCGCCTTGATCTCCGCAGCTGTGATCAGCGGATGGTCGACCGCCGGAATCGGGTCCTGCCAGATCAGCGTCTCCTTCGGCACCAGCGGGCCGAGGTAGCGCACGCGCGGGCCCATGTCGCG
>Ga0075421_100002021_pt1 | contig 24071 bp, 22 predicted proteins | sample SoiMetdeltSBSDD5_FD_75292 | JGI IMG/M metagenome (GOLD analysis project Ga0075421, IMG submission 75292) | Bulk soil microbial communities from a Populus tree surrounding site in Tennessee, USA - Soil MetaG P. deltoides SBSDD5 | ecosystem: Environmental > Terrestrial > Soil > Tree plantation...
AAAGCAGGAGGCGAAATTCGCCGCTCTTGGCGTCATGGCCGGCATCCCTGATGCCGACGGCGTCGTGGGCGATCTGGGCGGCGGCAGCCTCGAACTCATCGACGTTCGCGGCGGCGAAATCCGCGATGGCGTCACCCTCCCGCTTGGCCCCTTGCGGCTCATCGACCTGTCCGCAGGATCGATGAAGGAGGCGCGCAAAATAGTCGATGAAGCATTTCTGTCGACACGACTCATCGAAAATCTCCGTGGCCGTGAATTCTATGCCGTCGGCGGCACCTGGCGAAATCTTGGCCGCCTTCACATGGAGCAGAACCGTTACCCTCTCCACGTTCTCCATCAATATCGCATGAACCCGGAAGCCGCTCGCTCCGTGGCGGAACTGGTCTCTGGCCTGTCACCTGCCTCCCTCAAGGATATTCGCCTCGTTTCCAGGAGCCGCGCCGACACTCTGCCCTATGGCGCCATGGTGCTCGAGCGGCTTCTCCATCACTCGCGAGCCAAGGGGGTGGTCCTCTCCGTCCTGGGCGTTCGCGAGGGCCTGTTGTTTTCGAAGCTAAAGCCGTCGAAGCAGAAGAGGGATGTGCTGCTGTCGGCCTGCTGGGACCTGACGCGACGCTACGCCCGCTCGCCCCAGCACGAGCTCGAGCTGAGCGATTGGACGGATACGCTCTTTGCCTCGGCCGGATTCAAGGAGACGCTGCCGGAGCGCCGGCTTCGCCACGCCGCCTGTCTTCTGGCCGACATCGGCTGGCGCGCTCATCCGGATTATCGGGGATCGCGATCGCTCACTATCATCTCCCAGGCCGCCTTCGTCGGGGTGGATCACCCGGGCCGAGTCTTCCTCGCCCTTGCTGTTTTCTTTCGCTACGAAGGCTCTGACGCCGACAATGCGCCGCGCGATCTGCTGCGGCTCGTCGACGACGACAGTCTCTATCGCGCCCGCGTCATCAGCGCCGTCATGCGGCTCGCCTATGTGTTGTCGGCGGCCATGCCGGGCCTTCTCCCCAAGATCGATCTCGTGCAAACCACTGGCAAGACGCTGCTGCTCAAAGTGCCGAAGAAGCACGCCGCTCTCATGGGCGAACGGGTGGAGAAACGCTTGGCCGAACTCGCCGATCTCATGGGCCTCGCCGCCAGCGCGGTGATCGGCTAATTATTCCGCCGCCTTGATTTCTCGGATTCTCGGCGGATAGGGAAGGATCGACGGCTTTCCATCGTCGAGCACGATGGCGAGTTCTCCCGCCTTGATCCGCAGCGCCGTTTCTCCGAAGAGCTTGCGTCGCCAGCCCCGGAGCAGGGGAACGTTGGCGTCATCATACATGGCCACCGCGTCGAGATCGCCACTGTTGGCGACGATTCGCGGCGCAATGCCCTCCTGATCGCAGACCACCTTGAGCGCCAGCTTGAGAACGTCCGAGATGACCGACGCTTTTTCCGTCAGCTGCACGCCCCCCGCCTCGAACTTTGGCAGAAGATTTGGATCGATGGCGAGGCCCGCCGCCACCTGCTTGAGAACCGCATCGCCGACCCGCGAGGTCGCATAGCCGCGCGGCAGGGCGCGCAGCGATTTCAGCGCAGTGATGTCCTGCGGAGCCTGGGTTGCCGCTTCGGCAATAGCATCATCCTTGAGGATGCGGCTGCGTGGCACGTTGCGCTCCTGGGCCTCTCGTTCCCGCCAGGCGGCGAGAGAGATCAATATGGCAAGCTGCTTGCGGTTACGCGGCTTGAACTTGACCCTCCTCCACGCTTCCTCCGGCCGTGCCTCATAGGTGGCAGGCGAGGTCAGCACCGACAATTCTTCTTCGAGCCACGGCTCCCGGCCCGACTTGTCGAGCAGCGCCCTGAGTTTCTCGTAAATGGGCCTGAGATGAATCACGTCGGAGAGTGCATAAGCCAGCTGCTTCTGCGACAAGGGACGCCGGCTCCAGTCCGTGAAACGGGAGGATTTGTCGATCTGAACCTTGGCCAGCCGCCGAGCGAGCGATTCATAGCTCACCTGGTCGCCGAATCCGCAAACCATCGCCGCCACCTGTGTGTCGAAGATGGGTTCCGGGATGAGCCTTGCTTTGAGCCAAATGATTTCGAGGTCCTGTCGGGCCGCATGAAAGACCTTCATCACCCGTTTGTTGGCCAGAAGACCAAAGAACGGCTTGAGGTCCAGATTTTCCGCGAGCGGATCGATGATGGCTTCGCGGCCTTCTCCCGCCATTTGAATGAGGCAAAGCTCGGGCCAGAACGTCTGCTCCCGCATGAATTCGGTGTCGACCGTAACGTAGGAATCCTTGGCGAGATCGGCGCACAGACTCTCAAGGCTTTCGGTTGTTGTTATGATTTCCATCGAATGTCCTTGGGAGGCTACCTCACCTGAGTCTCGGTGCCGGGTCAACGAGGGCCTCCTACGCCTGGGCAGAGCCGCCTTTGGCTGAATGAATCAAAACTGCGCCGTGAAAGCCATAGAAAAAGCATGCGGGAAAGCAAATCCCGTGCCGACTATCAAAGGTTGCAACCAAAAGTTGAGAAATCGACGTGCTTTCAGCTGCCGGCCTGGGCCTGTGTGAGCTTTTCCGGCCTGACCACCAGGCGGTAGCCGGCGATCGCCGTCAGCAGCAACTGCACTCCGCCGAGGAAGCCGAAAAGCCCCCGTCCACCGCCAAGCTGGAATGACAGTGAGGCAGCCAGAGGACCGACCATGGCTCCGAGCGAGAAGAAGAACGAAAGCCCTGCGGCAAGCGTGACGAAATCACCCCGGCTCGCCCGGTCATAGGCATGTGCCGCGAGCAGAGCATAGAGCGGCAGCGACAAGGCGCCATAGAAGAAGCTGCCCGCATAGACATAGCTGGGCACGGGCGGGGCGAAGGCGAGGAAGAAGGCCGCCAGCGCGGCCCCGCTGCAGGCAATCATCAGCGCCACGCGGCGGTCGAGCCGGTCGGACATGTGACCCAATGGAAACTGGAACAGGGCCGCGCCGAAAATGGCGGCCGACAGAAAAGTTGCAATTTGGGTGAGATCGAACCCGATCGCCTGGACATGCAATGGGCTGATCAGCCTGAAGCCCGTGTTCGTCAGCCCTATCGCGATACAGCCGATGCAGGCAATTGGAGAAATGAGCCAGATCCGCCGCGGGTTGACGTGAAAACCCTCCGGCAGCGAAGGGCCCGAACGGTCGAACAGGGAAACCGGAATCACCGACAGGCAGGTCAGCATGGCCATGACGATGAAGATCAGAAAGCCTTCGACGCCGAATAGTGGCATGAGAAATTGACCGGAGGCGACGCAGGTGAGATCGACCACCCGGTAGATGCTGAACACGCGGGCCCGGTTTTCATTGCCGGCAGCTGCATGCAGCCAGCTTTCCATGACGGCGAAAAGACCGGCGAAGCAGAAACCCGCCAGGACGCGCAAGGCGAACCAGAACCAGGGTTCGATCCACAAGAGGAAGCCGAGAGTCGCCGCCGCCACCAGGGCCGCCAAGGCCGCGAACACCCGGATATGGCCGACCTGGCGCACGAGCCATGGGTTGACAAAACAGCCGAGGATATATCCCGTGAAATAACCCGTTCCGAGCAGGCCGATCATGGCGGTGCTGAAACCTTCATTGGCGCCACGGAGCGAAAGCACCGTTGCCTGCAAGCCGTTGCCGCCAAGAAGCATGCTGGCCGCGAGCAGCAGCGGGACGAGGGGCGTCACCACCTTGAGCATGAGTTCCGCTTAAAACTGTGCACCGCCTGTTGCAATGGCCCTGTGCCGCAGGGCACATATGCGCCGATGCCTGCGCAGCTTGACAACGCCCAGGCGCCATGCGCTTTTCCCGCACGTCACGGGGACACCTCTTCATGCATGTTTATCGGACACATACCTGCGGCGAGCTGCGCCAGCCTCATATCGGCGCCGTTGTTCGCCTCTCGGGTTGGGTTCATCGCGTCCGCGATCACGGCGGGCTTCTGTTCATCGACCTGCGCGACCATTATGGCCTCACCCAGGTCGTCGTCGATCCGGACTCCCCTGCCTTCAAGCTCGCCGAAAGCCTGCGGTCCGAATGGGTCATCCGCGTGGATGGAACGGTCCGCGCCCGCCCTCCGGGAACCGAGAATCCCGAGCTCCCGACAGGCGGGATCGAGGTTTTTGCTTCCTCGATCGAGGTTCTCTCCGAATCCGCCGAACTGCCCCTGCCTGTGTTCGGCGATCAGGAATATCCCGAGGACATTCGTCTGACTTACCGCTTCTTGGACCTTAGGCGCGAACGGCCGCATGCCAACATCATGAAGCGGACGGTGATCATCGACTCGATCAGGCGACGCATGAAGGAGCAGGGGTTTTTCGAGTTCCAGACGCCCATTCTTACCGCCTCATCGCCGGAAGGAGCCCGCGACTTCCTCGTGCCATCCCGCCTACACCCGGGAAAATTCTATGCGCTGCCCCAGGCCCCGCAGCAGTTCAAGCAGCTCACCATGATGTCGGGGTTCGATCGGTATTTCCAGATCGCCCCCTGTTTCCGCGACGAGGATGCGCGCGCCGACCGCTCGCCCGGCGAATTCTATCAGCTCGACGTCGAGATGAGCTTCGTCACCCAGGAGGACGTCTTCGCTGCGGTGGAGCCGGTCTTGCGCGGCGTTTTCGAGGAGTTCGCGCAGGGAAGGCGGGTGACGCAGTCTTTTCCCCGCATTCCCTACCGCGAAGCCATCCGCAGATACGGGACCGACAAGCCGGACCTGCGCAACCCGCTCCTCATATCTGATGTGACCCGCCATTTCCGCGGTTCGGGCTTCAGGGTCTTCGCCGGCCAGATCGAGGCCGATCCCAAGGTTGAGGTCTGGGCCATACCGGCGCCGAAGGGCGGTAGCCGCGCCTTCTGCGACCGCATGAACGCCTGGGCCCAGAAGCAGGGCCAGCCGGGATTGGGTTACATTTTCTGGCGCGAGGGCGAGGAGGGGGGTGCTGGCCCCATCGCCAAGAACATCGGCCTTGAGCGCACGGCGGCAATTCGGGCCGAGCTTGGGTTGAAGGAGGCCGATGCCGTCTTCTTCGTGAGCGGTGTCCCCGGCAAGAGCTATAAATTCGCCGGCGAGGCTCGAAACATGATCGCCGAGGAGTTGAACCTCATTGACAAGGACCAGTTCGCCTTCTGCTGGATTGTCGATTTCCCGATGTTCGAATGGAACGAGGAGGAGAAGAAGATCGACTTTTCCCACAACCCCTTTTCCATGCCCCAAGGGGGGTTGGCGGCTTTGAAGGAGAAGGATCCCCTCGACATCCTCGCCTATCAATACGACATCGTCTGCAACGGCATCGAACTCTCCTCGGGCGCCATCCGAAATCACAAGCCGGAGATCATGAAGAAGGCCTTTGCCATCGCCGGCTATGGCGAGGACGTGCTGGAGCAGAAATTCGGCGGCATGTATCGTGCTTTCCATTTTGGCGCGCCGCCCCATGGCGGCATTGCCCCGGGCATCGACCGCATTGTCATGCTGCTGTGCAACGAGAGCAATCTCCGCGAAGTCGTGCTCTTTCCCATGAACCAGCAGGCCGAAGATCTGCTGATGGGCGCCCCCTCGGAGGTGAGCGCGAAGCAGCTTCGCGAGCTTCATATCCGGCTCGATCTGCCCAAGAAGTCCTAGGGCCGGTCGGCGCCAGCCCGGACGGCGGCGGTTGCGGTCCTAGTCGTTGACCGAAACGCTGGCCGGATAGCGCGCGAAGAACTCGGCCGGTCCCTGCGCGATGCTTTCGATGAAGGCTTGAACCGTCACCGGTTGCGGCAGGTCGGAGGCCACGGTGAAGGACTTGGGCGCGCCAAGATACGCTTTGACGGCCGAAGTGACTTGGCTGAAAAGCTCATCCTCGCTGTCCTGACCGACGCCCGTCGCAACGGCGGAGGCAGCATTCTCGATGAGCCTGTCCATCGCCACCCCCTGATCCCTGGCCAAGAGCGCGAGAAGCTTGCCGGTCAGCGACATGTCCTCATAGCGAAGGGTGATGCCGCTGATCATGATGGGGCTCGCAGCGGGTGTCGGCAATTCGGCATCGCTTTGCGACACGGTGGGCGCGCTGGCAAGCAGGCTCGGCAGACGCCCGGCAAGCTTTCCCGTAATTTGCAGCGTGCCGAGAGAGCGCATGGTCAAGGCGGCTTCGAAAACCCCGCCATCCGAGCCGAGCATCGTGGTTCCAAGAAGGTCGAATACGAGGTCGCCCCCTCCGATCAGCGCCAGCACGACCCCGGTCGGGTCGGACCGCCGGATTGCGGAGGCTGGATAATGGATGTCTTGCACCTTGAGGTCGGACCGTCCCACCCCCGTATCGGGATCGATCATCCATGATGCAGCGATCGAGCCGATTTCGAGGCTGAGGCCACCCGAGGACAGCATCGCCTTCTCCGCCTCGAGCCTCAGCGCCTGCATCTCTAGGGGAAGGACCCAACCCCCTGAAATTGCTGCGGCATTATTGGTCTTGAGATAAAGATGGCTGATCTTCACCTCCGGCACCCGCAAGGCGCTGCTGATCTCCGCGTCCTCATCCGAAATGAAAATCAAGTTGCTGAGCGTCACTTCCGCCACGTCGAACTGCCCACTGGCATCCTCGCTCACCCCGGCAAGCGTCACGCCCTCGATCGACAGCGTTCCCTTTACCTTCTTCTCAACCGATTGCGATTGCTCGACTTCTGTCGTCAGACCGCGAATGGTGACGGTCCCATCCTTGGCCTTTTTGACCTTCCGATAGGCCGGCCTCACCCCGAGCTGCGCTTCCAGCGCATCGCACAGGGCGGCGACCACGGGCACCTCCTTGCGGGCGGCCGCTGCCGGCGCCCATGGCTCTATATATAAAGCAGCAACGAGGATCAGAATGCAGGAAAACGGGCGGAGCTTGAGCATGGGCAATGCCACGGACCGAGGGCCGAAGGGAGAATCATGTACGCCGCCTACGGATTTCAACTTCGCATAAGAGTTAAAAAATGTCTACGACCGCGCCGCCTTCCATAGAAATAATCCTGGGTCGGCCGCCTTGAATGGCACCAGCGCCTTCGCTTAATCTTTGCAGGCCGAGGGGACGAATTTCAGCAGAACGGGACGATCCATGAAACACCTGCGGGGGATGGCGGTATTGCTGCTCGCAATTGCCGCCTTCGCTTTGACTGGCCTCACCGCACAGCTCGAGGCCGCGACAGCGCAAAATCAGAGCTTTTCGATTTTTCAGCCCAATAAGAAGAAGACGCAGACGGCACAGCGCAAGCCGAACGCCTGCAAGAATCCCTTTGCCTGCCTGTTCGGCAGCGCGCCGCGGATGCGCACCGCTTCGGTCTCCCCCTTTGCATTCGGCGGCCGCAGTCACCGGCAGCGGGTTGCCTTTGACGATTCCCGCTACGGTCCGGGCTCGATCATCATCCGCACGCAGGAGCGCGCGTTGTATTATGTGACGGGCGATGGCAAGGCCATCCGCTATCGGGTCGGAGTCGGGCGAGAAGGGTTCCAGTGGTCCGGCCATTCGCGCATCATCGCCAAGAAGGAATGGCCGGCCTGGACGCCGCCGCCTCGGATGATCGCCCGCGAGGCCGCCAAGGGCATAACCATTCCCGCCTACATGGAGGGAGGGCCCAACAATCCGCTGGGCGCTCGCGCCCTCTATATCGGCGGCACGCTCTTTCGCATCCATGGGACGAACAATGCCCGCTCCATCGGCGGCGCCGTCTCGTCCGGCTGCATCCGCATGCTCAACGCCGACGTCGTCGATCTCTATGACCGCGTCCCCATAGGGACGCCCGTTCACGTCATACAGTAAGCGGGTCCCGAACCCCTTTGAAACGAAGCGGCCCCGGTGGAGTTACCCAGCCGGGGCCGTCTCACGAAGAGATCGGAAGAATTGCTACTTCTTCTTCTTCGAAGCCTTCTTAGCCTTCTTGGCTTTCTTTGCTTTCTTAGCAGCCATGTTTTGTCTCCATTTAGAGTCCGCGTACGCGGTTCAATCACTCACTTCAGATGAGCCGAGCGATGCTCTCGCGAATGAGAAACAGCCACTTGACGCCATCCTTGGGTGCTATTTGAACCGGATTCTGTGATTCGGCAATATGCCGAGTGACCCTGCACACTGTCGGGGCTGGCGAGCTTCACACCTGCTCCTCTCCCCCTCCTGCTCGATATAATCAGCCCACGGATAATATAGAATACACGAAAAGTGTCGATAAAAACGGCTCCATTTTTCTGTTGATCTCCGTATCGGATAGATGCTCCGCCTACGGACGATGGCGTCTCGGGCCCTTTGCGGCAAAAAAGTCATCCACAGAAAATTTTCGAAAATTCTTCCTCGAGGAGCGTTTTGATCAAATTTCGGCACTTCGCTATGGTGGGGCGGGGGCGTGATTCGGTATCAGGACGGCAAACCATGCTCAGACTCGAAACCATCTCCTACCTTATCTCGAGCCTTCTGCTCGCCTGGGGTGGCGGCTGGTACTTCACCCATGGCTACGAGCTGGGACTCATACTCTGCTGCGCCCTCTGGGCGACAATCACCGTCTGGCTCGGTTTGAGGAGCCTCCGGTTTCTGCTGCGCCAGCGAAGACTCTCCACCGATACCGACGGCGGTTCCGAGTGAGCTAGACTTTCTCGAACCGCCCGCTTTTGACCGATTTGAACAACGCATCGATGACGCGCATGTTCCTGATCGCGTCTTCCAGCCGTTTCGACGACGGCTTTTCGCCGCTGCGGATGAGATTCGAATAATATTCGGCCTGCAGCTGGTACTGGTCGGCGGTCGGCACCGTGAACTTCTGCGCATCGAGCCCGTGAAGCGACGAGCCGTCGTGCATCAGATAGACCGTCGGCTCGTCCTGCGGCTGATTGAAGGGGATGGTGATCTCTATTCGCCCCTTGGTGCCGAAAATATGCACCCGCTGATGCACGACGCTCTGCGTCGCCACGCTGAAGGCGAGCGGCCGCCCCTTGCCGAAGTCGAGGAGCGCCGAGAATAGCCGGTCCGTCTTGAACTTCGGATCCTTGTCCGCCATCCCAATGGCGCGGATGGGTTCCGCCTCGTAGAACCATCGCCCCGCCACGATCGCATAACAGCCGATGTCGTAGAGGGCGCCGCCCCCCGTAGCGAAGATGTTTCGGATATTCTTGGGATCGAGGTTGTTGTAGGCGAAGGCCACATGCATATGGGTCACGCGCCCGATTTCTCCATTCCGCACCCGTTCTCGGACTTCCATCCACTGAGGATGAAACCGCACCATGAAGGCCTCGGCGATATGGACCTTGCGCGCGTGCGGTTTGAGCTTTTCCACCTCCTTGGCATTCATACCCATGGGCTTTTCGCAGAGAGCGTGCTTGCCGGCCTTGGCCGTCTTGATCGCCCATTCCACGTGGAGATGGTTGGGAAGTGGAATATAGACGAGCTCGATCTCAGGATCCCTCAGTACCTCCTCATAGGAACCATAAGCCTTGGCAACCCCGTTGGTCTTGGCGAAGGCTTTGGCCCGTTCGAGGTCGCGCGAGCCAACGGCCCGCAACCTGACGAGAGGGGATTTGCGCACGCCCGGCAGAAACCGCTCCGTGGCGAAGTTCGACGTCGATAGAATCCCCCAGTTGACCGGCTGCATGTCCCCTCTCTTCTCTGCTGTTGTCATGAACCTGAGAAGGAAGGTTACTCCTCCTCTGGCAGGCGGTTCAATTATTCCGCAGCTTGGCCCACGGTATCGGCCATCGTGGCGCCGCGCACGCCTAAAGGCTTGGGCGGGCCGATCGTCGTGTCCTGCGCCGTCTGGTGTTCGATTTCGGCATTGAGCTCCGCCCCGAACAGGACGGCGATGGCCGAAAGCCAAAGCCACATCATGAGACCCACCGCGGCCCCCAGCGCTCCATAGACGGCGGTATAGTTGGCGACATTCTCGATATACCAGGACAGGAGCAGAGAGCCGACGAACCAGAGAATGGCGCCGATCACGCTTCCCGGCGTCAGCCAAGTCCATTTCGCGTGCCGGCGCGAGGGCCCGAAACGGTAGAGCGTGCTGAGGAAGGTCACGATGAGGAGGAGTAGCGCCGGCCATCTGAAGTAGAAGATGAGCGCCTCGGTGAAGGAGCTCAATCCCACGAACTCGAGGACGGCGGGCAGGAATACGATGCCGGCGATGGCGAGCAGGAGGCCTATGAAGCAGCCGAGCGTGAACAGCAGCGATTCGAGGTTGAGCCTGATAAAGCTGCGCTCCTCCGTCTCCTCATAGGCGACGTTGAGCGCATCCATCACCGCCTTCATCCCTGCATTGGCGCTCCACAGGGCCAGGCCGAAGCTGACGAGGAAGGTTAATCCCAGACTGTCGTTGCTGGTCTTCATCACGCGCTCGATCTGATCGCGAATGATGCTGAAGGCTTCCGCCGGCGAGACGGTGGCGATGATGCCCAGATGGTCGGCGAGTGTCGCCCGGTCCGCGAACAGCCCGTAAAGCGAGACGAAGGCGCTGATGCCGGGAAACAGGGCAAGGAGCACGAAGAACACGACGCCGCCGGCGACCGCGAGCAGCCGGTCCTCGTTGAACTGCGCATAGGTCCGCCACAATATGTCCCTCCAGCCCCGCCAGGGGATCTGCCAGGGAAAATGGGCGCGTCGGCCGCGGCCCTTTTCGGCCGCCCGCTTCAAATGAACCTGCAGCGGTTCATCGAGGCTCGTGACTTGATTGAAGGGATGCTCCGGCGCTTCACTGCGGGGGCGGATTTGCAGAACCGTGGCGGCGGCAAGGAGGGCGCCTGCCGTTAACCATGCCCATTCTTTGATACTGCGGGCGGCCATGGCGGAGAAACGTCGAGAGCGGCTTTTGTGTTCCTGGCGGGACATTTGCGTTAAATCTTTGCTCGAAATGTAGAATTCTGGAATTTCACGTGCCCCTGATCGAGCTGCGCAATGTTTGGAAGACCTTTTCCGGCGCGCCTGCGCTGAGCGACGTGTCCCTGACACTCGGGCCAGGCGAAATTCTGGGCCTCGTTGGCGACAATGGCGCCGGCAAATCGACCCTTCTCCACATCATGGCCGGCAATTTTCCGCCCGATCGTGGCGCCATCCTTTTCGAAGGTGAGAAAATCCGCTTCCGCAATGCGGCCGACGCGCGCCACCGCGGCATCGAGACCGTCTATCAGGATCTGGCTCTTTGCAACAACCTGACCGCCGCCGAAAATGTCTTCCTTGCCCGCGAACTTCATAAAGAGCTGGGGCCCTTGCGCCTTGTCGACCGCGAGGCGATGGAAGCGCGCACGCGCGAGCTGCTCGACAAGCTCAAGTCGGAGACCCCCGCCGGCGATCGCGTGAAGAGCATGTCGCGCGGCCAGCGCCAGGCAGTCGCCATTGCCCGCGCCTTGCTCACCTCGCCGAAGCTCCTCCTCATGGACGAGCCCATCGCCGCGCTCAGCCCCCGCCAGGCGGGCGAGCTCCTGGACCTGTTGAGAGATCTCCGCAGCCAGCATGTTGCCGTCCTTTTCGTGAGCCACAGCCTGAGCGATGTCTTCGCCGTCGCCGATCGCATCATACTCCTCGGCGGCGGGCGCAAGCTCATCGACTCGCCGACTTCGAAATTGACGCAGGGCGAGGTGGCGGCGCTCCTCCGCAAAGGGTGATCGCAAACCACCTATCTCGTTACCCCGACGAAAGTCGGGCTCCAGCTTTGCAAGGCCGCAAAGTGAAGCGGGATTCCGGCTTTCGCCGGAATGACGATGTTGAGAATTTGGCGCCATAAAAATTAAGGCCGGGCGAAACCCGGCCATCTCCACTCTCTGTTCTGTTCCGCTCACCCACCTTGGGGAGCCTATCCAGAACATGCCTCTCGAGCGTCACGCTGTCAAGGACTTTCTTCAGGACCTGTCAATTTTATGAAGAAGCCATTTTGCATCCGGAAGTCGACCGCGGTTGCAGATGCGCGGGTCGAGCCCGCGCATGACGACCCAGGATGCGTGCCACCATCGTCACCCCGACGAAAGTCGGGGTCCAGCTTAGAGAGGCGCAGAGTAAAGCTTAATTCCGGCTTTCGCCGTAATGACGATAGGGAGGGTGGCGATACTGCAGGCGTCATGGCCGGGCAAAGACCCGGCCATCTCGCATGCTGGATCTCCTCAACTGCACCCGCTCGTTGACCCGCAGGTGTCGCATTTGAGGCAGGTGCCGTTGCGTACCATGGTGAAATTTCCGCACTCGCCGCAGCTTTCGCCCTCATAGCCCTTCATGCGGGCGATCTCACGCTGCGCATCGATGACGACTGCGGTGTGGACGTGGGGCTGAGGTGCTACCGCCCGGTCATAGGCAACAGCCGCCGACCCGACCATCGTCTCCCGCTCATGGAGGCTTGCAATCGAACTTCCCCCCGTGATGCCGCTCCCGCCCGAAGGCATGCCCGGAATCACCACCACATTCGACAGATTGCGCTGGCGCACATAGCCCGTGGACATGATCTTCACCGCCGGTACCGGAGCAGGGGCCTTCTGCGCCTCGTCGCCCTCCGCGCCTTCGCCCTTGCCGAGGACGTCGAAACCAATGTCGGCCGGTTCCACATGGGCCAGATCGTGCCGCCCCAGATAGGAGACGGCGAGCTCGCGGAAGATATAGTCGAGGATCGACGTCGCGTTCTTGATCGTCTCGTTGCCTTGCACCTGCCCGGCGGGCTCGAAGCGGGTGAAGGTGAAGGCCTCGACGAACTCCTCGAGCGGCACGCCATACTGAAGGCCGACCGAAACGGCGATCGCGAAATTGTTCATCATCGCGCGAAGTGCTGCCCCTTCCTTGTGCATGTCGATGAAGATTTCGCCGAGACGTCCCTCGTCATACTCGCCCGTGCGCAGATAGACCTTGTGCCCGCCGACGATGGCCTTCTGCGTATAGCCTTTGCGCCGGTGCGGCAGGCGCCGCCGCCCGCGCTCGACCTCGATCACGCGCTCGACGATCCGCTCGACTACCCGTTCCGCCAGGGCCTCGGCTCGTGCCGCCTGCGGCTTGGCGAGAAGCTGCTCCACCTGGTCCTCGTCCTCCTCCTCATCCGCGATGAGTTGGGCGGAGAGGGGCTGCGAGAGCTTCGAACCATCGCGATAGAGCGCATTGGCCTTGAGCCCGAGCTTCCACGACAGCATATAGGCATTGAGGCAATCCTCCACGCTCGCCTCGTTCGGCATGTTGATGGTCTTCGAGATCGCACCGGAGATGAAGGGCTGGCTCGCCGCCATCATCCTGATATGGCTTTCCACCGAGAGGCAGCGTTTGCCGAGCCTGCCGCAGGGGCTGGCGCAGTCGAACACCGGCAGATGCTCCTCCTTGAGATAGGGCGCGCCTTCGAGCGTCATCGCTCCGCACACATGGATATTAGCGCGCTCGATCTCAGGCCGGCTGAAGCCCAGATGCGCCAGCATGTCGAAGGTGAAATCTGCAAGCTGCTCGTCGCCGATCTTCAGAACGCGCCGGCAGAAATCCTCGCCCAGCGTGAACTTGTTGAACACGAATTTGATGTCGAAGGCTGAAGCCAGCCCGGCCTCGATGCTCTGGATCTCTTCATCCCTGAAACCCTTGGCCTTGAGCGCCCGGTGATCGAGGGCAGGAGCATCAGCGAGCGTGCCATGGCCCACGGCATAGGCGATGATGTCCTCGATCTGAGAGGACTCATAGCCGAGCGTGCGCAGCGCCTCGGGGACGGCTTGGTTGATGATCTTGAAATAGCCGCCTCCGGCGAGCTTCTTGAACTTGACCAGCGCGAAATCAGGCTCGATTCCCGTCGTATCGCAGTCCATGACGAGGCCGATCGTGCCCGTTGGGGCGATCACCGTCGCCTGCGCATTGCGGAACCCGTGCTTTTCGCCGAGTTCAAGCGCCCGTTCCCAGGCAGTGACCGCATGCTCCGCAAGGCGGGAATCGCGCAAGTTTGCATGATCGAGCGCCACGGGCACCGTCGCCAGCCGCTCATAACCCGTTCTCTCGCCGCGTGCCGCCCGCGCGTGATTGCGGATGACGCGCAGCATGGCTTCGCGGTTCTCTTCGAAACCGGGGAAGGCTCCAAGCTCGGCTGCCATTTCCGCCGAGGTCGCATAGGCCACCCCCGTCATGAGAGCCGACAGTGCGCCGCAGATGGCGCGGCCCTCATCCGAATCATAGGGAATGCCGGCCGTCATCAACAGCCCGCCGATATTGGCGAAACCCAGCCCGAGCGTGCGGAAGTCGTAGGAGAGTCTCGCGATCTCCTTTGAGGGAAACTGCGCCATCATGACCGAGATCTCGAGCACGATGGTCCACAGCTTGACCGCGTGTTCAAAGGCTTCGACGTCGAATTGCGCAGCTGCCGAATCGCGGAACTGCAACAGATTGAGCGAGGCGAGATTGCAGGCCGTGTCGTCGAGGAACATGTACTCGGAGCAGGGGTTCGACGCGCGGATCGGGCCTGAGGCCGGGCAGGTGTGCCAGTCGTTGATGGTCGTGTGGAACTGAATGCCGGGATCGGCCGATGCCCATGCCGCAAAGCCGATCCTGTCCCACAGCGCGCCCGCCTCGATGCTGCGCGCCGATCCTTTTTTCAGGCGCCACTTGAGATCGAAGCTGCCGCCCGTCAGGACCGCCTTGAGAAAATCATCGCTGACCCGCACGGAATTATTGGAGTTCTGGCCCGAGACCGTGCGATAGGCCTCTCCGTCCCAATCCGTGTCGTAGGTGTCGAACGCGATCTCCGTATAGCCCTGACGTGCGAACTGGATGACCCGCTTGATGTAATTGTCGGGCACCTGTTGGCGCCGCGCCTCCTTCACGGCCCGCTTGAGCGCCGGATTCTTGTCGATCTCGAAGCAATCGAGCCCCGAACCCTCGCAATTGACGCAGGCCTTCATGATGAGCTGCAGATGCCGCTTCACGACCCTTGAGCCTGTGACGAGCGAAGCGACCTTCTGCTCCTCCTTCACCTTCCAGTCGATGAACTCCTCGATATCGGGATGATCCACGTCGACCACCACCATCTTGGCAGCCCGCCTGGTCGTGCCCCCCGATTTGATGGCGCCCGCCGCCCGGTCGCCGATCTTGAGGAAGCTCATGAGGCCCGAAGATTTGCCTCCGCCCGATAGCGGCTCGTTCTCGCCCCTGAGACGGGAGAAATTCGTTCCCGTGCCTGAGCCGTACTTGAAGAGCCGGGCCTCTCGCACCCACAGGTCCATGATCCCGCCTTCGTTGACGAGATCATCCGCGATCGACTGGATGAAACAGGCATGGGGCTGGGGGCGCTCATAGGCCGATTTCGACTTCGCGAGCCGTCCCGTCTTGTGATCGACGTGATAATGGCCCTGGCTTGGCCCGTCGATTCCATAGGCCCAATGGAGCCCGGTGTTGAACCACTGCGGCGAATTGGGCGCACATTTCTGTGTCGCCAGCATGGAGCAGAGCTCGTCATGGAAGGCGCGCGCATCCTCTTCGGAGTCGAAATAGCCGCCCTTCCACCCCCAATAGGTCCATGTTCCGGCGAGCCGGTTGAACACCTGCTTGGCCGATGTCTCGGCGCTCCGCCGCTCCTTCTCCGGCAACTCCGCGAGCTTCTCCTCATCTCCGGTCGAGCGCCATAGCCAGGAGGGAACGTCCTGCTCCTCGATTCGCCTGAGGGCCGCCGGCACGCCGGCGCGGCGGAAATACTTTTGGGCGAGAATATCGCAAGCGACCTGGCTCCACGACGCCGGCACCTCGACGTCGCTCGCTCTGAAAACAATCGAGCCGTCGGGATTGCGAATTTCACTCGACGTTTGCCGAAACTCGATTCCGGCATAGGCCGACTGTCCTGATTTTGTGAAGCGCCGCTCGATTCGCATGGGTAAGACCTCTCCCTTTCTCTGCCGCCCGCAGGCAATTCGATGTCGGGGGCCGTGAGGCCCCGGTTTCCAGGCGCACTTCACCCTTCACGGAGATGTCCCTCCCCGTGGTCTGAAAACTCAGGGTTTGTGCTAAAACTCTGGTCTTGAACTCACCCGGACGGGCCGCTCACCCTGCCCGATGCTCGCAACCAGAACACTAATGCTTGTGTTCTAAAAAATCCATACCACAATATTTTGTTCCACACCTTTAATTTTCTTGTGGAAGGCGGCGAGTTCCACACGATTCGGTTAACGTCCCAAGGCCTCTTGCTCTAACGCCTTGCCGTAGCTGAACTTCTCTCCTTCGCTCTTGCAATGGAATCGCCCATGGCTCACTTGGTTCCGTGGAGCTCAGAGCTGGGCGAACGATGCCATGTTGATCAGAATCGCTTTAGCACTCTTTATATTGTGCCGATTCGCACTGAGCCCCGCCTATGCCATCAACTGGAAGGGTCATGACGATTGGCTGGAAGAGTCCCCTCACGCGCTCGAGCTCGAGCGAAATCTCGAGGGGCGCGCGGCGCCGCTGCCCAGAGTTGGCAGCGATCCCAAGTGTCAAAAGCGGGAAGAGATTGGCAAGGTGCCGGCAAATCCCTATGAGCCCGTACCGATGCTCTGCGATGAGGTTCCTGCGCCGAGCGACTGATTCGCTTGGGGCGCGCGCACCCGCCTATCGCTCGAGCCGGCTTCGGGTCCGAGCGCAGGTCTTGTGATCCACATGTCGCCTGGTGTGAAGCCATCAATATTGGCATGTCGCTTTCGCAATTCTATTGTGGTCTCACTGGGAGATCGACATGCAGAAACTTCAGGCACAAGGTGTTCATCACATCACGTTGCTGGGTGCTAACCGGCAAACCTCCATCGATTTCTGGGAAGGGGTGCTTGGCATGCCGCTCGTTTTCGAGCAGCCTAACCTCGATGCGGCGGATCAAAATCATATCTATTTCGATCCAGGCGACGGCCGGCTGATCACGGTCTTCACGAGCGAGAACTGGCAGAAGGATTCAACACCGGTGCCCACCGAGACCGGCAGCGTTCATCACCTGGCCTTTGCCGTCTCCCGTGCCACCTACACCCAGGCGGTCAGGCGTTTGAAGGAAAGAGGCATCGCCAATTCGGGCGAGGTCGATCGGGGGTTCATGTACTCCATCTATTTTCGCGATCCCCTTGGCCTCCTGGTGGAGCTCGCCTGCTACAAATTCGAACCGCCTGCGGGCGCCACCCACACCGATGTCTTGCGGCTGGCTCATAAGCTCAGGGTCGGGCAGGGGGCGTACAACATCGCCGATGAGCACTTGGCCGACGCCATCGAGCAGCTGTCGCGAAAAGGGGCAGGGGGAACCTGAGCCCCTCGACCAACTTTCCCTTGTAATACTGCAAAATATCGCCATTTTAGGACCGTCAATCTACGGGACTGCCGACCTGTTTTCGCTGAACGGCCAAACGATCTGCTATGCCTGGGAAGTTTGATGAGCCGCAAAACGGTTCGAATTTGCACTATTTTGGAGAAGGTTGCGATGCCGGTAGGCAAGGTAAAATGGTTCAACACCACCAAAGGCTATGGTTTCATTCAGCCGGAAAGCGGCGGCTCGGACGTGTTCGTGCATGTCTCTGCAGTCGAGCGGGCAGGATTGAAAGGCTTGGCTGAGGGTCAGCGGGTTTCTTACGAGGAGCAGCGCGATCCCAAGCGCGGCAAAACCTCGGCCGAGAATCTCAAGGCCCTATAGATCATTCGCGCAGATGCGCGAATGTAGGCGGCACCGGGAAACCGGTGCCGTTTTGATTTTGAGGGCTCACCGGCGTGAACTGGACTTGCGGGTCCCGTTGCGCCATAGTCCGCGCCGCCTGAACGGAACTGAATCGCATGGGACTGATGGCCGACATTTTCACCTGGTGGAACGGTGCCACGATCGGCACCAAGGTCTATACGTCTCTGGTGGGCAGCTTCGTTGGCCAGGACGAGTTCGGCAACCGCTACTATCAGAAGAAGGGCGGTTTGCGCCGCTGGGTCGTCTACAGCGGCTATGCCGAAGCCTCCTCCATCCCACCGGGTTGGTATGGCTGGATGCATAAGATCGTCGATGTGCCGCCCTCCTCGGAAACCTATCTGCCGCACGAATGGGAAAAACCGCATCAGCCCAATCTCACCGGCACGGCCGGAGCCTACCGGCCCTACGGCAGTCTGTTTTTCGCGAAGCCCAAGCCGCCGCCGTCCGATTACGAGCCCTGGCAGCCAAGGTGATCACGCCTCAAGGGAGTGCGACATGGGGAACGACACATGAAAGACAGCGCCGTTGAAACTGCCATCGGAGCAGTCGTCATCATCATTGCCGCAGCCTTCTTCTTCTTCGTCTACTCGACCACCGACAGGAGCGCGGCTGGCAGCGGCTATCGCATCCTGGCCTCCTTCGACAACATCGGTGGGGTGAACATCGGCACCGACGTGCGCATGGCAGGAATCAAGATCGGTTCGGTTGTCGCCGAGGAGCTCGACCCCGAGACCTTTCAGGCGCGCGTCACCATGATGATCAATCCCAAGCTGAAGCTCGCCGAGGATTCAATAGCCAAGATCGCGAGCGAGGGCCTGCTCGGCTCACCCTATGTTTCCCTCGAGCCCGGCGGGGGCGAAGGCGTTATTCCCGATGGCGGCGAGATTCAATACACCCAAGGTGCTGTCGACTTCTGGAAGCTTGTGAGCGAGGCGATGTTCAACAAGCCGGACAAGGGCGGGCAGGCGCCCGCACCGCAAAGTTCGAGCCCGCCGGAGACAACGCCGCAAGCCGCACCCCAGACCCCCGAAACGGAGCCCGTCCCGCAGGCCTCTGACGGCGGCAATACGAATGAACAGCAATGACAGCGCCTTTGCTCAGACCTGGTCTCCCGAGACCTATGATCGGCATGCCCGCTTCGTCTCCGATCTCGCCGGCGAAATCTTAGCCTGGCTCGATCCAAAGCCGGGCGAGCGTGTGCTCGACCTGGGCTGCGGCGATGGCGCGCTCACGGCCAAGCTGCGTGACCTCGGCTGCATGGTCACGGGCGTCGACTCGGGTCCTGAGATGATCGAAGCCGCCCGGGCCCTTGGCCTCGATGCACGCCTCATCGACGGTCATGAACTGCCTTTCAGGGGCGAATTCGATGCGGTTTTTTCCAATGCTGCCCTCCACTGGATGATCAGGCCTCGCCTCGTCATCGAAGGCGTCTGGCGGGCGCTCAGGCCGCAAGGCCGTTTTGTTGCCGAATTTGGCGGGCACGGAAATGTCGCGGCCATCGTCACGGCCATGCGCGCGGTCGCACGCAAGCGCGGCGGGGACCCCGACCTGGCAGGCCCATGGTTCTTTCCCGCCCCCGACGTTTACCGGGAAATGCTGGAGGAAGAGGGTTTCGCGGTCGGGCGGATCGGACTCTATCCGCGTCCGACGCCGCTCAAAACGGGAATGAAAGCTTGGCTTAAAGTGTTCAGGAAACCCTTTTTCGAGCAGTTCGGATCGAAGATGGACGAAGTCCTCGAGGAGACGGAGGCGCTTCTCAAACCCAGCCTCTGCGATGCAAAGGGTCGCTGGACGGCCGACTACGTGCGTCTGCGGGTGGAGGCGGTGAAGCCATGAAGTTCCTATCGGCCATTATCATGGCTTCAGCCACGCTGGTTGTGCCAGCAGCTGCCCTCGCCGACAGGATTGCCAATCCCATTGCCATCTTCTCGGGCCTCGACAAGATCACTGGCACCATCACCACCTTCGAAGTTCCCATCGACGGCAACAAGCAGTTCGGCTCCCTCGTGGTGCGCCCGCGCACCTGTTTCTCCAGACCGCCGGAAGAGGAGCCCAAGACCACCTCTTTCGTCGAGGTGGAGGAGGTGGGGACCGACAAGTCGGCCAAGCGCATCTTCTCGGGCTGGATGTTTGCCGAAAGCCCCGGCCTCAACGCTGTCGAGCATCCGGTGTATGACGTATGGCTGACGGGCTGCTTCGATCCCAACGCTCCTAAACCCGCCGTCGAAGAGCAGGTCGACCCCGAAACCTTGAATCAGCAGGAAGTGCCCCGGGACAATCAGTAGAGCGGGCGATTTCGCCCTGCGGCTGCCGCGATGACCTGGACGGGATCGCCGTCCTGCGTGAACCGGGTAAAATCGGCGTCGCCTTCGATGGCGTTGTCCAGCATGCGCTGATAGCTGTTTCTCGCCACTTCGATCGCCCCGAACTGCTTGAGGTGGTCGTTGATGAACTGCGCGTCGAGGAGTTGAAATCCCCCTGTTTTGAGGCGTGCCACGAGATGGACGAGCGCCACCTTGCTTGCGTCCCGCTCGCGCGAGAACATGCTCTCACCGAAGAACGCCGCCCCGATGCGCACGCCATAGAGCCCGCCTTTGAGCTCACCCCCGCACCATGCTTCGACGGAGTGGCAGAACCCCATTTTGTGGAGCTGCATATAAAGCGACCTTATTCGTGAGTTGATCCAGGTCGACCGCCGCTCCGGCGTCTGTTCCGCGCACCCGCCGATGACCTCTGCAAAGGCCGTGTCAACCCGCACCTCGAATGTCCTGCGGCGGATGGTCTTGCTCAGACTGTGCGAGACATGAAATGCCTCGAGAGGCAGGATGCCGCGGAACTCAGGCTCGACCCAGTAGAGCGCATTGTCCTCGGCACTCTCCGCCATGGGGAAAACGCCGGCCGCATAGGCTCTGAGCAGGATTTGGGGTGTAATGATCGACATTCTCAAGCCCGGGCGAGCAGATCCTCCAGCCAGTGAATATCGTAATTGCCGTTCATGATGTCAGGTTCCTGCAGCAGGCGCTGGAACAGCGGTATGGTGGTGTCCACTCCCTCGATCACATATTCGCTGAGCGCCCTCTTGAGCCGCATGAGACATTCGTTGCGGCTCTTGCCGAACACGATGAGCTTGCCGATCAGGCTGTCGTAGTAGGGAGGAATGGTGTAGCCGGCATAGATCGCCGAATCGATGCGCACGCCGAGTCCGCCCGGCACATGCACCGCATCGATCCGTCCGGGGCAGGGAACGAAGGTCGTGGGATTCTCCGCATTGATCCGGCATTCGATGGCGTGGCCGGCAAAGCTGATGTCCGATTGCTGCCGGTTGAGGCTTGCGCCGGCCGCAATGCGGATCTGCTCCTGCACGAGATCGAGGCCGGTGAGCATCTCCGTCACCGGATGCTCCACCTGCAGCCTTGTGTTCATCTCGATGAAGTAGAAATCCCCATTTTCATAGAGAAACTCGACCGTTCCCACCCCCGAATAGCCGAGCTTCGCCATGGCGTGCGCCACCGTCTCGCCGATCTTGGCTCTTTCGCTTTCGTTGAGCGCCGGCGAATGCGCTTCTTCCCAGATCTTCTGGTGCCGTCGCTGCAGCGAGCAGTCACGCTCGCCGAGGTGCACGGCACGCCCCTGTCCATCCCCTAAAACCTGGATTTCGATGTGCCGCGGCTTGCGCAAATACTTCTCTATGTAGACATCGCCATTGCCGAAAGCCGCCTTGGCCTCCGCCTGTGCCGTCTGCAAGGCGGTTTCGAGCTCTTCTTCGGAATTCGCCACCTTCATGCCCCGTCCGCCGCCGCCGGCCGTTGCCTTGATCAGCACCGGATAGCCGATCTCCCAGGCAAGCCGGCGCCCATCCGCGATGTCTTTGACGCTTCCCTCCGAGCCGGGAACCACCGGAATGCCGAGCATGCTTGCCGTGCGCTTGGCCTCGATCTTGTCTCCCATGACCCTGATGTGCTCCGCACTCGGCCCGATGAAGGTGATGCCATGCTCGGTCAGAATCTCGGCAAATCGCGCGTTTTCCGACAGGAAGCCATAGCCCGGGTGCACGGCTTCCGCGCCAGTGATCTCACAGGCCGATACGATCGCCGGTATGGACAGATAACTGTCGCGCGCCGCCGCCGGCCCGATGCAGACGCTTTCATCCGCCAGCCGCACGTGCATCGCATTCTCGTCCGCCGTCGAATGAACCGCGACCGTAGCGATGCCGAGCTCCCGGCATGCCCGCATAACTCGGAGCGCGATCTCTCCGCGGTTTGCGATCAATATCTTGTCGAACATGAATTACTCGATGATCAGAAGCGGTTCGCCATATTCGACGGGCTGGCCGTTCTCCACGAAAATATGGCTCACCCGGCCCGAGCGCGGCGCCTGGATTTGGTTCATCGTCTTCATGGCTTCGATGATGATGATCGTCTGACCCTGTTTTACTTCCTTGCCGATCTCGACGAAATTTTGAGCACCGGGGGCAGGGGCCAGATATGCCGTTCCCACCATGGGTGACTTGACGACGCCCGGATGCGATTCGAGATCGGTGCTGTCTTCGGCGGGCGCCCCGCGCAGGCGGCCGTCAGGCGAGCTCGCAATTTCGACATGGCTTTCGCTGCTGATGGAGGCCGATTTCGCTTGTGGCGCCCCCCGCGCCAGGCGCACGCGGATGTTCTTGTCCTCGATTTCGAGCTCGCCCAGGCCCGTTTCGCGCAGCAGATTCGCAAGCTCCCGGATCAGTTCGGCCGTGGCCCCGAGTTCTGGCCCCTCGAAATCCGAAAGCTCGATGCCTTCCTCCCTCGGTCTGCCCGGTTTCTTCCCTTTCGACATGACCCTTATTTCCCGCTTTTGTGCACTAGGACGGCCACTGCCTCGAGCGCGAATTCATAGCCCTGTCCGCCGAAGCCGCAGATGACGCCATGTGCGACCGGCGATACGTAGCTGTGGTGACGGAATGGCTCCCGCCTGTAGATGTTGGACAGGTGCACTTCGATCACCGGCAGCCCGCAGCCCTTGAGCGCGTCGTGCACGGCAACGGAGGTGTGCGTATAGGCGGCGGCATTGATGATGATCCCAGCCGCATTATCCCGCGCTGCCTGAATCCAGCCGACGAGTTCGCCTTCGATGTTGGTCTGCTTGAGCTCAATGTCGAGGCCCAGGCTGCTTGCCTTTTTTCGGCAGCGCCGCTCGATGTCTTCGAGCGTTTCGGATCCATAAATCTCCGGCTCTCGCTTGCCAAGCATGTTGAGGTTGGGACCGTTCAGAATGTAGATGGTTGCTGCCATGACCCTCGCAATACCTCACAACGAGACAGGCTGGACCGCCTTCCCGCGCAAGATAAGGCTTATAGGAGGTCTTTGAACGCTGGGGAAGCGCCCGTCAATGCCGGCGCTCAGCACACTTTACAGCCGCCGTTCTGCCGCACGGTGGCGACATGCTGGACGAGCACGTCGAATGAGACGTAACCATGTTCGAGCGCGTCATCAATGATGAAGGAAGGCGTGCCGTTGATCGACAGAGCCTCGGCGAGGTTGTAGTTGCGTCGAATCACGTCCGCCACAGCCTCACTTTCCATGTCGACCTTCAGCCTTTCCACGTCGAGACCGACCTGCTTGGCGATCTCGAGCACGTTGGATTCATCCTTGGTGCCCTCCGTTGCGGTCATGGCGTTGTGGAACTCGACATACTTGCTTTGCAGGCGGGAGGCGATCGCCGCCTTGGCGGCGAAGATCGAGCCCGGACCCAAGATCGGAAATTCCTTGATGATGACTTTGACCTTCTTGTCGGATTGAATGAGTTTCTCAACTTCCGGTATGGCGCGTTTGCAATAGCCGCAGTTGTAGTCGAAGAATTCGACCATTGCGACTTCGCCATTGGCATTACCCAGCACGAGGTCTTCCTTGGACTGGTAGATTTCCTTGGCGCGGGAGCTGATCGTCTTCTTCGCCTTGTCGCTGGCTTCCACAACCTGCCGGCGCTCGAGCTCTTGGAGCGCCTCCCGAATGACTTCGGGATTCTGGATGAGATATTCCTTGATGATGATCGAAAGCTCGCGTTTTTGCTGATCGTTGAATTCGGCGGCACTGGTGCTCTGCCCAAGGAGGCAGAGCATACCCACGCCTGCCAGAAACTGTCCCACGAAGCTCATGATTTCTTCCGATCGGTGAAGTTGAGAATGTCTTTGGCGCGAATCCATTCAGGCGAGCCCTGCTTGAGCTTCTGGGCGGCGAGCGTTGCTTTTTGCGAGGCGAGCTCTTTGTCGCCCTTGAGAATTGCCGCCTCTGCCGTCGACAAATCGGCCAGTGGAATGTTGCCAAGCCTCGCGTAGGCGATTGCCATCTGCGCATGGAGGATCGGCGTGTCGCGTTCGCCGCGCATCGAGCTCTTGAGGATCTTCAACGCCGCCTGCGCATTGGCGGGGCTTTCGTCCTGCAGGAGCGCCTTCGCCAGCATGATCTGGATGAGGCCGTTGCCGTTCGACAGCTTGACG
>Ga0075421_100002022_pt1 | contig 24062 bp, 21 predicted proteins | sample SoiMetdeltSBSDD5_FD_75292 | JGI IMG/M metagenome (GOLD analysis project Ga0075421, IMG submission 75292) | Bulk soil microbial communities from a Populus tree surrounding site in Tennessee, USA - Soil MetaG P. deltoides SBSDD5 | ecosystem: Environmental > Terrestrial > Soil > Tree plantation...
TGCGCCCGCGGCGGAGGACCGTGATGGTGTCGGCGACGGCGTAGGCTTCGCGCAGCTTATGCGTGATCAGCACGATCGCCCGCCCCGTGCTTGCGAGCTGCCGAATCGTTCGAAGCAGCTCGTCCGTTTCCGCAGGTGCGAGGACGGCCGTCGGCTCATCGAGGATGAGAATCCGTGGATCACGCGAGAGCGCCTTGAGCAATTCCACACGCTGCTGTGCGTTCACTCCGAGATTGCGTACGCGCGCCAGTGGCTCGAGCGCGAGTCCGGTCATTGCACCAAGGGCGCGCACGTGTTCAACCGCAGCTCGCGGGTCGAAGCGGCCACCGCCTCCGAGCGCGACGTTCTCCGCGACGCTCATGGCGGGAACGAGCGTGAAGTGCTGATGCACCATCCCAATGCCGGCGCCGATCGCGTCGGCAGGTGAACGTAGGCGAGTTGCGCTCCCGGCGACGCGAATGACTCCGGCATCAGGCTGCTCCATGCCGTACGCGATGCGCATCAGCGTCGTCTTGCCGGCACCATTCTCACCCAGCAACGCGTGGACGCTACCGGCCTGCACGCTCAATGATGCGTCCGCAAGTGCGGTCAGCATCCCGAATCGCTTGACGACGCCTTCGAGCGCCAGCGCCGGCGCGCTCACAAGCCCGTCGGCGCCGCGATGAACGTCGACGGAAGCGCGAACGTCGCCGTGAGATGTCGGGCGACCGCCTGCACACCTAACGTCTCCGTCGCATAGTGGCCGGCGTAGACGACAACGATGCCAGCATCATCCGCGGCGACGGCCGTGTGATGCGGACCCTCACCGACGATCACCGTGTCGAGCGAAAGCGCTTCGGCCTCGAGCAGCGTTTCCGAGGACGCCCCGGCCCCGGTACAGATCCCCCACCGTCGGGTGCGATGGCCTTTCGGAATGGGAGTCGACCGTGCGCCTCCACCGTGGAGCCGCGCGAACGCGTCCGCTCGCCGCACGATCTCCGTCGTATCTGTGTCCGCCTGCCCGCGCACGCCGATGTCGACGGTCTTGTATCGGGCAAACCCCGCGTCGGGTTCGAGGCCCAACTCCTGGGCAAGTAGCACGTTGTTCCCGAACGTCGGATGCGCGTCGAGCGGCAGGTGCGAGGCGTAGACGGCGACGTCGTGCTCCATGAGGAGCCGGAGCCGTTCGTACGGGACACCCGTCAGGCGTTGGACGCCACCCCAGAACATGCCGTGGTGGACGACGAGCAGGTTCGCCTGCTCCCGGATCGCCTGCTCGATCACGCGCCGCGATACGTCGACCGACGCCGCAACGCGGATAACGGGCCCCCGGTTCGCGAGCTGGATGCCGTTGAGGGCTCCCGGGTAGTCGGGGAACCCGTCGGTGCCGAGCAGTTTATCGAGATGAGCAGCAATTGTCGGCAGGTCGATCATGGTGCCACGAACGCGCCGGTCGAATCGACGAGGCGCAACGACCCATCAAACAGTCGACGCTGTACCGAATCGATGGCCGCCCGGGTCGCGGCCGGAATACGGGCCTCGAGCACGGGATTGAGCACGAGCCTAACGACATTATCGCGCACGCCGAGCGACACGACGCGTGCCCGGAACTGACCATCCTGGATTTCACGCGCGACGAGGAGAAACGCATGGCGGAGATCAATGACCACGCTGCCGAGCGTTACTTCGGGGGCGACAGCGTTCTGGTCGGCGTTTGCACCGATGACGTACGTCGATCCAGACTCCCTCGCCGCCTGGAACACGCCAAGCCCGGCAGCGTCTGCATTCTGGAAAATGACATCGGTTCGTCGCCCGATCTGAGCGAGGGCCTGTTCCTTACCGGCGCTCACGTCGTCCCAGTTGCCGATGTACGACACGACCACGTTGATACCACGTCTCGCCGAATGCGCACCCGCCGCGTACGCCTCGAAGCTGCGTTTCACCGGCGGGAGCTCGGCCCCGCCGATCGCGCCGATGTTTCCCGATTTCGTTAGTCCGGCCGCGAGGATCCCGGCGAGGTACGACGCTTCCTCGAACGCGAACTGGATCCCGGCAACGTTGGCGCGCACTGTATTGCCCGACGTCGTGATGTAGATCGTCTTCGGAAATTCGGGCGCTACGCGCACGGCGGCATCCTGGAACTCGAACCCGTGACCGATGACGAGATCGTAGCCCTGCGCGCCGTACTGTCGGAAGTTCTCTTCGAACTCCGCGGGTGTCTTCGTTTGCACGTGGCTGACCTGGGCACTGAGCGAGTCACGGATCGCCATCAACCCGTCGTACGCGCCACCGTTCCATGAACGGTCGGAAATAGGTCCAGGCGTCAGCAGCGCGACGCGAAGGCGCCGCGCATTGCTACCCGAGTCCTTCGCATTGGATTGCTCCCCTTCCCCGCCCGCGCACGCGAGCAGTGCGGCAATGAAGCCGAATACACCAACTGTCCGTCCGATGCGACGGAATTCGAGGAGCGCAATCATGGGTCGAGAGGGATGCGCGTCATGGGTCGGCCGTCGTAATTCAACCGCGCCGACCGTCTTCGCGCCACCCCGCCCAGCCGGCAGCTTATTGCGTCAGTGCAAGCCCGGCTCGTAGTGGGGGCTCCGCGTCGCGGCTCTCACGCTGTCCCTCTCGTGCGCCACTCGGCGTAGCGTCCTTCACGGCGGCATCTCCCATCCGCACCGCGCCGTTGATGACGCCGCCCTCGAGCACGACGATGGTCTTCGTGTAGATGTCGCCCTGGACGCTCGACGTGCCCTGGATCTCGACGCGCTCATCGGCGACGATGGTTCCCACCACGATGCCGCCGATCACGACCTCATGGGCGCGGATATCGCCGTGGACCGTGCCTTGTCGGCCCAGGAGCAGCTGACGGGCGCCGCGAATGGCCCCCTCGACCACGCCTTCGATCTTCACGACCCCCGTACTTTCGATATCGCCCACGATTTTCATGCCCGCGGCGATGACGGACAGACCTGCGTCGGGTGAAGGCGAATCAGTACGCATCGGAACCTTCTCTGTTGTCGGCTTCGTGAAGATCGACATTGCGGGTACCTACATTCGGTTGCGGGCGGCAAAGAATCGCCAGCGGGGCTAGCGAACGATCGTCGCGGTGGTGTCGGGTCTCGACGTCGCCGCGGTGGGTGGCGCGGGGCTTGGAGCCGGACTCACGTTAGGCGTGGCGGTGGGTGCTGGAGCAGCGGGTTGCCCGCGCGCGGATTCGGCCTCCGTCCGGCTCGGTGCGCCGCCCGCAGCGGCCAGTAACTGGCGAACCTGTTCGTAACGTCCGTTTATGCGAGAGAGCGCGATCTGGAGTGAGTCGATGCGCCGATTCTCCCGCTCGAGCTGCGCGATACGTCCCGACAGCATGGGCACACGAACGCTCAGGACCGCGAAGAGCAACCATGTGCACAGGAAGACGGCCGCGATGATGACGCCGACGCGAGAGCCGAGGACACGCAGAAGTGCGACTTGGCGTTCGGTGAAAATGATCGTTCGGTTCGCGAGTCCTGTTTCACGCTGTACCTGGATGATCATGGAGCCTGCATGCGGAGTGTAGATGTTGCCGTACCCATTCCGTAGGCGGGCCATGAATCCCAATCGCATTACAGGTCCTCGTTATGCCCTGTGATGAGCTCGATCAAGCGGTTCAGGTCGTCCGCAGAATAGAACGCGATCCGCAACTCACCGCGGTCCGTGTCGTCCACGGCGAGCGTCACGTCTGTCTGCAAGCGGCGGCGGAGACGGTCGGTCAAGCGCCGTATCTCCGCCGTGCGTGCCGTGCTGTTTTTTTCCGCTGGCGGCCTACTCGGTGGACGCTTTGGGGTGGTCGCCTGTTTCACTAAGCGCTCCACTTCGCGGACGGAGAGGTCTTTCGCGACTGCTTCACGGGCGACGTCGACGATCTCGCGCTCGTTGGGAAGAGCGAGCAGCGCGCGGGCGTGACCTACGTTAAGCTGACCGTCCTGCAACATACGTCTCACGGAGGCCGGTAAGTTCAAGAGGCGCAACGAGTTAGCCACAGTCGACCGATCTTTCCCGACGGCTGTCGCCACGTCTTGCTGCGTGACTTGGAATTCAGCGATCAGGCGTGCGTACCCCTCCGCCTCTTCGATGGGATTAAGGTCGGCACGCTGCAGGTTTTCGACGAGGGCCAAGGTCAGTAGCGCGCGGTCGTCGTAGTCCTTGACGATGGCGGGGATATCCGTCCACCCTAGTCGGGTGGCAGCCCTGAGTCGTCGTTCGCCCGCAATAAGCTCGTAGTGGTCGCCGACGGATCTGACGGTGATTGGCTGAATGAGACCGCTTGCCTTGAGACTCGCCTCTAACTGGGCTAGCTCGTCGTCTCGGAACTCGCGTCGCGGCTGGAACGGATTGGGGCGAATTCGGGCAATGGGCAACTGCTGGAAGGGCGATTCCGCGTCCGCCGTCGTCGGTGGCGCGAGCGCGGGTGACGAAACTGGAGTCGCGCCAAGTAGCGCCTCGAGCCCTCGGCCCAAACGGCGCGGTTTGTCGGCCATACAGTGGTTTGGTTGGGGTGGATTACCGACGGGGCCACCAAGAGCGGCTTGTCGAACTCAAACCGCCGGGCTAGGCTGAGCGAGGGCCGGGCTTTCCGAGCTGAGCACCGCGGACGTGTTCCGAGACATGAGCTCCTTTGCGACGCTCATGTATGACTGCGCGCCGATCGACGCGACGTCGTACAGGATGATTGGCTTGCCAAAGCTTGGGGCTTCTGCCAGTCGGATATTCCTGGGTATTACCGTCTCGAAGACCTGGTTGCCGAAGTACTCACGCGCATCGGCGGCAACCTGCCGCGACAGGTTGAGCCGCGCGTCGTACATAGTGAGGAGAACCCCTTCGACGGCGAGCGTTTCGTTCAGGCTGCGCTGAACGAGGTGAACGGTGTTCAGCAGTTGGGACAGCCCCTCGAGGGCGTAATACTCGCACTGCACCGGGATCAGCAGTGAATCAGCCGCCGCCAGCATGTTTACCGTGATGAGGCCCAACGAGGGCGGGCAGTCGATCAGGATGTAATCGTATCGATCACGCACGGTCTCGAGGGCGGCCTTCATCGCGTGTTCGCGCTCGTGCTGGTCTACCATCTCGACCTCGGCCGCCGCAAGATCTGCCGTAGCCGGCGCGACGTCCAAATGCCTGAACTGAACGGCCGCGTGAATCACGTCGGCCAATTGGGTGGATCCGATGAGGACGTCGTAGACTGTCCTCGTCATCGCGTCCTTTGCCAGGCCGATTCCGCTCGACGCGTTGCCTTGTGGGTCGCCGTCCACGAGTAGCGTTCTCTGCTCTGCTACCGCGAGGCTGGCGGCGAGATTAACGGCTGTCGTGGTCTTACCGACACCGCCCTTCTGGTTGGCGATTGCTACGACTTTTCCCACTGCGCTGTTCCGGAGACTTTGGGGCGCGAAATATAGGAATTGCCGTTGGACGTTTGCTAGAACGTTTCACGTGAAACAATGGGCCGAACAAACTGCTGCGTCTGCTCTGGGCAATGTTTCACGTGAAACAAGAAGGCCGAGCTCTGTGCTCAGCCTTCTTGTCGGGTCTGATTGCGAACTCTGTGGGGCTACCTGGCTGACGGGGTGAACCGCCACCGAGCGGAGACAAATACCGTGAGTGTTTGCTCGCCCGGGTCAATTGGAGTTGGCGTGTCGGCCGCGGCCATTCTCGCCATAGCCATTTCCTCGCCGTAGTACGGCCGAGCTGGGCCGGATGTACTGAGCTCAATGAGCATTCCGAGACCTCCGCCCGCAGCGCGGGCCATAGCGTCGGCATCCGCCCGCGCTTTCGCAACTGCGTCGGCCAGCGCTAATCGACGAGCCTCATCCGCGCGCGAACTATAAAAACGGAGAGAGGTTACGACATTTGAGCCAGCAGCGAGCGCCGCGTCGATCAGTGCTCCGACTTGGTCAATCCTGCGCACATCGACGTTTACTGTATTCCTCGCGACGTACGCGACCACCTCCGGCTGCTTACCGTCGTGCCGCATCTCAGGCGTCACCGAGTAGCCAGTCGTCGAAACCTGGCCTTCTGACAGTCCCAGCTTCTTCAACGTATCTAGCACTGCCATCTGCCGACGCGCGTTGTCAGCGCCAGCCCGCGCCGCCGTCGGTGCACGGGTTTCGACCGCGAACACAATCGTCGCTCGATCTGATTGGACTCGGGCCTCGCCAGTCGCGCTGGTGGCGATTTGCGGCACAGGCTCCTGTGCGGTCACCGACGACTGCTGCGCCACCATCGATCGAGCCACGATGCTCAGGACAGCGGGAATGACAATCCACTTCATGGCGTAACTCCCATCTCCTCAAGATAGAGAAGCGCGACATTTAAGCCGCTAATTAGTAACATAATGCTCCTAATAGGAGCTTGTGGCGAAACACGGCCACACCCGCGCCTCGCCCCGATCACCATCACGGGCGCCATCTATTCGACGTTCGCGTCGCCGCACCTTGCACACCGGGAGCGACGCCACTCCGCGACGAGACCAGCGGGAGCACCGGCCGGTCCGGGTGAACACCATCTAGCATATCGATCGGATCACCCGTGAAGCGAACAGGCAGGTCCTTCCCGATGCTAGACGGGTCGGCAGCGGGCCTTCGCGGCAAACAGGGCGCTCGGTGCAGGTGGATCCCCGAGGAGCCCACGCCGGGAAGAAGTCCTCTGCCGAGTCGTGCGTCCCGGGGACGAGCTAGTCACCAACTCGGCGCTCGAATTGCACGCCAAACCCGACCGCTGGAGGCGTGCCTAACGACTGCGAGCTACTCGTCGCGGGCCCATGCCGTCATCACGGAGTCTCGACGCAGGGCATAGAGCTCGACGCGCGCGCCGGTTTCGCTCGAGCTAGGCCGTAAGAGGTAGATGGCCCGGTCGGGATGCTGCTGCGCCAGCGTTAGGTTCCGATCGTGCATGTCACGCGCGTAGATGTTGCTGCCCCAATCCGCATAGAGTAACGGGGCGAGAATGGTCACCCCAGCGCGATCTTCCTGTATCCGCTGCGCGCAGCGCGACGAATACAAGGTTCCGGGCAGGTAACGCTCCGTCACATCCGGCGAGAACGGCGACTTCACGACGCGCGCCGAGTCAACAAGCGCGGGTAATAGCGCCATCAGTGCAGCGGTGTCCCGAACCCCGGAGCGCTCGACCGCGCCCAGACGATACTCCAGCAGGCACGCGTCCACCTTGCCGTAGAGCAGCTCCGCCTCGCTTCGGGGAACGCCCAACGACCATAGGCGGGCCATGAGCTGCGTGCCCCAGCTTTCTCGGACGAAGATCAACGCATTCTCGATGCCTGCTCGTCGCGCCGTGTCGACGTGATCCAACCGCATCGGCACGAACGCCTGGGCATAATCACGCGCTCGGGCAGGGACAGAAACGAAAAGCGCGAGTACTCCCGCTACCCCATACGCGAACCAAGTCGACCGATAGACCAGTCCACCGCCGACGCGATCGCGGACCAGCCCCGGCAACCGCGCCGTCCAGAGCGCGAGCATCGGCACGAGGGGGAACACGAACCGCGGGCCGAAAATGAACCCGTCGTGCCAATACGCGAAGTACAGCAGCACCAGGAGCGTCGCGCTAACGAACAGGTAGCGGTCGAACCGGTCGACGCTCCGCGTTAGGCACAGCGCACCGAGAAACGGTGCGAGCGACGGCAGCGAGCTCTCGAAGAGATACGTCTGGAGGCGAAGAAGGTAGAGGTTCACCAACTCGAGCCCTCGAGCCGGCGTATGCGCGACACCCCACGGGGCGCGATGAAACCCTAGATCGTGACTCCGTCCCCAGAGGATCTGGTAGCCGAACACGAGCGGATCGCCAGTCGTATTCGCGTTCACCCAGAGCATACCCAAGACCGGGATGCCAACGCCGACGCCGGCGGCAAACACGTCACGCCAGCGAGACCGGTCACGGATGGCGTTGAGCAGGTACCAACCGCCGGCGGGAAGCGCAAAGGCAACGGCATCCACGGGTCGCATCGTGGCTGCGCAGCCGAGCGCGAGGCCGTTGACGAACGCTGGAACAGTGCGCGGCTCGCTCGACGTCATGACCCGCGCCATCGACGCCATGGCGATCAGAAGCCACATCAGCGTCGGCGTATGGTTCATGTGCGAGCCGGACATGAATACCACGAACGGAGCCACTGCAAACAACAAGACGGCTCCGACGGCAACGCCGCGTCGTGGCTCGACCACTCGCACATAAGACCAGAACGCCGCCGCGGAGATTGCGCCGGACAGAGGCCCGAGGATCCATGGCGCGCCTGCGAGAACGCCAAGTGAGAGCATCGCGGGCCAGCCGGGAGGGAACTGCCCATAGTAGCGCCCGTCGACATCGACGATGTTGAGCATGCTGTAGTGCTCGGGCACGCTCGACACCGGCATCCACAATCGACCGCCGGCGTACATGCGCGCCTGAACGAGCTGCACGAGCTCGTCGATCGTGATCGGCACGGCGGAGAAGACCACTGCCGCCACGGTGCCATAGAGGGCAACACACGCCACCGAGACGGAAACGCCGAAGAGCAGCGGGTGCTCGTGCGACCATGCGACGAACGCGTCGGCGGCGTGGGGACGCCACACGACTTTGACTCGCCGCGAAATGATCGCGAGCACCAAAGCCATTCCTGATACGATCGCCGTCCCGCTCAGCCACTCCGCGCCGATTATCGAATACCACGGGGCGGAGTGTCCTCCCTCAAGCCAGTTGGCAATCGGCAGGAAAGCCAGCGCCGCCGCGACCGCCGCAACGGCAAGCGCGAAAGGCGACGATCGAAATCGTGAGTCGGGAGAGGTCACGCGCGGGAAGGTGACCGTTGGGCGGCGAGATCGGTTGATGGGTGGACGCGAACAGTTCTCACCAGCAGTCCACCGACGCTCCAATTCGCGAAGGCGACCCCGCCTATACATCGGGCGAGGCCAACGCGGCAAACTCGGTGTTAGGACGCCTCGGTATTCAGCGTCGCAACGCGACGCTGCCGCTCGACCTCGATAACCAGGTTCTGCAGGTCGCTCGCGCTCACGCCGGAGATGCGCGATGCCTGAGCTAACGTCCGTGGGCGAATCGACGCGAGCTTCTGTCGCGCCTCGGTCGAGAGTGAGCGCATCTCGGAGTATCGAAGTCCGTCCTCGAGTGCGAATTCACCCATGCGCTTCATCTTGGCGGCTTGGGATCGTTCCCGCTCGAAGTAGCCCTCGTACTTGAGCTCGAGCTCCATCGTCACGAGCGCTTCCGCCGAGGCATCCTGTGGGAGCCCAGCCGCCTCGAAGAGGTCGTGGAGAGACACTCCCTGTCGCTTCACGACCTCGCCGATGCGCATCGCATGCGGGAGCGGTGCGCTTCCGGCAACGCTCAGAAGCTCGGCAACCGCGTCGGGTCGGACGCTGGTCGTGCGAGCAAGGGACATGACCCGATCTTCGGCGTCGAGCCGGTCGCGAATGCGACGTGTTTCGGCGTCGTCGTAGATACCGAGGTCGAGTCCGATGGTTGCCAGGCGGCGCAGCGCGTTGTCCTGGCGCACGGTCAGTCGAAACTCCGAACGCGACGTAAATAGTCGATACGGCTCGTCGACACCGCGGCTGACCAGATCATCCACGAGGACTCCGATGTACGACGTCTCGCGTCCGAGTCGAATCGGTGAGCGCCCAAGTGACGCCAAGCCAGCGTTCAGGCCCGCGACCACTCCCTGACCTGCGGCTTCCTCGTATCCGGTAGTGCCGTTGATCTGCCCGGCGAAGTACAGACCGGATATGGCCTTGACCTGGAAGAACGGGTCGAGCTGAGTGGGCGGGAAATAGTCGTACTCGATGGCGTAGCCCGCGCGAGTCATGCGCACGTCCGCCAACCCGGGGATCGAACGGAGGACCGCGATCTGAACCGGTGCTGGTAGCGAGGTCGAAAGCCCGTTCACGTACAGCTCGCTCGTGTCCAGCCCCTCTGGCTCGAGGAAGATTTGATGCCGTTCCGCGTCCGGAAACTTGACGACCTTGTCTTCGACCGATGGGCAGTAGCGCGGACCACGGGAGCCGATGGCACCGCCATACATCGCCGATGCAGCCAGGTTTTCGGAGATAATGGTCTTCCCTTCCTCGCCCAGAAACGTGATCCAGCAGGGATGCTGCTGGAGAGGCTGCGGTCTCTCCGGGAGGCCTCCAGCGACTTGTGACGAGACAGCATCGCGCCAGAAATGCGACCACATATAGCCAAATTGCGCGAGTTCGCTCTCCTGGCGCTCGAGCTGTGAGAAAGCAACCGACCGCCCATCGATACGAGGGGGCGTACCGGTCTTGAAGCGGGCCACCGTAAGGCCAGCGTTTTCGAGTTGCTCGGCGAGATGCGTGGCGGACGCGTCACCCGCCCGACCGCCAGAGATTCGCGTGCCCGTGCCGATGTGGATCCGGCCGCGAAGAAACGTTCCGGCGGTTATGACAACGCACCGGGCACCAAACCGGCGCCCTTCGAGGGTCTCGATACCGATGACTGCACCGCCGCTACCGCCGGCATCGTCGTCCAAGAGAAGTCGGGCGACGGTTCCTTGAATCGTCTGAAGCGCCGGATAGCGCTCGATGAGAGAGCGAACGGCTCGGCGGTACATCCCCCGGTCACATTGAGCTCGCGGGGCCCACACGGCGGCACCCTTTCCGCGATTGAGCATCCGGAACTGGAGCGTTGCCATATCGGTGGCGCGACCCATGATGCCGCCGAGCGCATCGACTTCGCGGACCACCGTCCCCTTCGCCACACCGCCAATGGCGGGGTTGCACGACATCTGGCCGACGGTCTCGAGCGCGCTCGTGATCAATCCAACGCGCGCGCCCGCACGAGCTGCCGCCACGGCTGCTTCCGTGCCCGCGTGGCCGGCCCCGACCACGACGACGTCAAAGGCCGCCTCAAGTGCAGCCGAGAATCCTGGCGTCGACATGACGAAATACTACTGTTGCGTTTCGCTGTCCGGTAACCGAATGGAGACGACAATGGCGCAAGAGATCCCAGCCGGCCACTCGGTCCTGCTCATCAGGCGGGACGCGTACGAGCGGTCAGGAATTACGAGGCAGGCCATCGATGAGCGGCTCAACCTGACGCCCGATGAATTTCGAGTCGACGGGCGGCTGATCATCATAGGCCCGTTGCCAGACGACACGGCATTCCGCGATGTGCTGGACGACTTCGAGGCGGCCGGGCTTTCGTACTTCGATGACTTCTTCGAGCTGAGCGGCAACTGGCCGACGTGGCTCAGGATCCACGTGAGCGAAGGCCGAACATAGCCGGGATACCGATGGCTACGGTCCGGCGGTGGCTATCGCTTATGCGTGAGGGGGCGCTCGGCCTCGGTTGGAGCACTCGTCGCAGGTCCGTTGCGGAGCAATCCGCTCCACCCGCATGTGAGACACCAGCTGGATCGGAACCACCGCATGTACCGTAGGAGGCCACGCGACTGCATGCGGATGGTGACGGCGTTGCAATTCGGGCATCGGTCACCCTCCGGCAGGATCCAGCAGAACACAAGCGTTGCGGCGATGATCCGCAGCACGAAGATCGATACGAAAACGATCGCGAAAATCGCTGCGTCTGACATCGCTCGCCCCTCGTTACCGCCCTACCTCTCGCTGCACGAGACACGCCGCCGTGCCTTGCGCTTCGCCGATCCGCCGCCCGCCCGCCCGGCGCGTGCCGACGGCGGTCCACGCACTCAGAGCCGCTGTTCCACCTGCGCCCAGGGCTCGACGTACGCAATTCCGTCCTCGACGCGATCGATGACGACCTCGGTGCCAGCGTCGACTGGACTCCCGTCGACGCTCTGCGCGACTACCTCGTAGCGCTTGCCGCCAACGAGGTACGCAATGCCTCCTGACTGCGACGAATCGATTGGTGAAACGACCTGCGCGGGATGTCCCTGCAACAGGTATCGCTCATCGACGACGTCGTGCTCCGCAGCCTGAGTTGCCCACCGCGCCACAGCGACGCTCCCAAACACAGCGCCGAGGAGTGCAGCGATCACGCCAATCACGAGCTGTGCTCCGACCGATAACGCTGTGTACCGCCAGAGCAAATACCCGGTAACCCCGAATACGGTGGCGAACGCCCCCGCAGTCGGCGCGCTGAGGGCAAACCGCGGGGTGCCGATTGGACGCCCGAGCGCATCCAACTCTGGCGATCGTCCTCGCGTTCCGATTCGCTCCACGCCGCGAATCATGGCGTAGACGCCGAGGACCAATCCGGTCAGAAGGGCGAACAGATAAACGAGCTGCATTGATTACACGGGAGAGAGTCGCAATGGATGCGGCTGTCCTGCTCACGCACCAAGGTGCTTCCGGAACCACGCCACGGTAAGCGGCCACGCTTCCCGAGTAGCGGCCGCGTTCGCCTGGCGCATTGCCGGGTTGCTGCCGCCCGTCGAGTCATCCTGCGCTCGGAGGAAGCCGTGACCAGCACCGGCAAAGATATGCGGCTCGAACGTGCGTTTGAGCGCTTTCAGCGCGGAATCGGCCGGCGGAATCGTTGCGTTCACACGCGCATCGTTTCCTCCGTACAAGCCGAGCACTGGGGCGCGCACCGACGTGAGCTGGTCCGTCGGAGGTGATGTTCCGTAGTAGACGACCGCTGCCCCAAGCGTCGACGCGTGTACCGCGTGCGCGAACGACGCCGCCCCGCCCCAGCAGTAGCCGACGACGCCGTACTTCGGCGTCGCGGTGGGTAACGCCGTACCGAATTTCCCTACAGCGTCGAGGTACCGCTGCACATCATCGCGGTTGAGTGTGGCGATCAGCTTTCGCGCCGAATCGGCGGGCAATTCCGTTCGAAGATCACCGCCGCCGCGCTTCATGGTCAGCAAATCCGGCGCGATGGCGATGAATCCGTCGGCCGCGAGTTGATCGGCGACGCCGCGGACCCACGTGCTCAAACCGAAGATCTCGTGGATCACGATGACAACCGGAGCCTTGGTCGTGCGCTGCGGGTAGACGATCCACGCGGCCACACTGTCCGACGGACCGGTGCGGATCATCGCCCACTCGTTGCGTCGCGGCGTCGACGACACCCGTGCCGCTGCACTCGCCGCCGAAGGCGGCAGCGTAGTGCGTTGCACAGCGCCGCCGTTCGCACTGCCAACCGGCTCCGCCGAGTGATTCGAGTGATCGTCCGAGGGAGTGTTGCGTCCCGCACACCCGGCGATGGTGATCGCGGCGACGATGGAAACTGCTCCAGCGACGATACGCCCAGTCATGTTTCGATCCTCGCGAACTCGGAATGGTACGGGTGAGCGTAGTAGAAAACGCCGCTCAGCGCCTTGCCGTTGTGGCGTCAGCTCGCAGTCCGCGAGCCTCGTGCCGGAGTGCTGCCAGCGCGCGGTCGAGAAACTCGGTCACCCGCCACTCGGCGTAGTAGAACGGCCGCCAGGGGTTCGCGCCAGAGACGAAGCCGACGTGTCCCCCGATCCGGGGAAAGTCGGTTTCCAGCCGAGGGTTCGTCGTAGCAATACCCACCACGCTCTCGAGGACTTCCGCGGGAAGAAATGGGTCGTCGAAGGCGCTGAGTAACAGCGTCGGGATCCGAATACGTGTGAGAAAACGGATGGAACTCGAGCGGGAGTAATAGTCATCGGCACTCGCGAACCCGTGCACTGGCGCGGTCACCACGTCGTCGAACTCGTAGAGCGTCCGCGCCGCCTCGATGCTCGCGCGGGAGACGAGCTTCGGATATCGCTCCAGCTTCGCGAGCGCCTTGCGTCGAAGAGACTTGAGGAAGTGATGCTGATAGACGCGCGAGAATCCGCGGTCGATGTGGCGCGATGCTCGCGCGAGGTCAAAGGGTACGGAGACCGCAGCGGCGGCAACGACGCGATCGGGGACCGACTCCGCGAGCTCGCCGAGCCACTTGAGCAGCACGTTGCCGCCGAGCGACACTCCGGCGAGTACGAGCGGCGAGCTGGGATCGTCCGCCAGAAGTCGTCGTGCCACCGCGTCCAGGTCGCCCGTTTCACCCGAGTGATAGAAACGCGGTGTACGATTCGGCTCTCCACTGCATCCGCGGAAAACTAGAAGATCGGCAGCCCACCCACGGCGCGCCGCTTCGAGAAACAGTCCGCGCGCGTAGTGCGAGCGTGGTGCGCCCTCGAGACCATGCAGGATGAGAAGGCGCGGGCTCGCTGGCGAAGCGGGCAGTCGGACGAGGTCCACAAAATCGCCATCGGCCGTGTCCCAGCGCTCAGTGCGCGTCGCGAGCGGCGGCGTTCGCCGAAAGAATCGACCCCAGATCGTTCTGGCGTGTGGTCCAGGGAGCCACCATGCGGGGTAATAGGTCCTCATCATCAACGCGGTAGATTTTCAACGAATCCGGCCGGCGCCTGCGATCACCGCGCGCCAAACGGACATCTCAACATTACTCGGCGCCGTATTCGTGGAAGTCCAGGTCTTCGGCATCAAGAAAAGCGCGGACACTCGTAAGGCGCTTCGCTTCTTCGCGGAGCGTCGCGTCAAGACACATTTCGTCGATCTCAACGAACGAGCCGCCTCGCTCGGAGAGCTGAAGCGGTTTTCCCAGAAGTTCGGCGTGCTCGCCCTCGTCGATCGTGAGTCGAAACGGTTTCAGGAACTGGGGCTCGCACACGCGCGGCTGAGTGACGAACGCTGGTTGGAAAAGTTGGTTGACCACCCGAGTCTCCTGAAGATGCCGCTCGCGCGCTACGCTCACAGGCTCACGATCGGGTTGGCGGAGGACGAGTGGCGATCGTGGCTGGAGGCGTGACTGCGGGATGACGCAAATCGCTCTGTCCGGCGTCGCCGTCGAGTTCGGCGACACGACGATTCTTCGCGACGTCACCTTCACGGTGGCCTCTGGAGAAAAGTGGGGGATCATCGGGCGAAACGGGACCGGAAAGACCACGCTTTTCAACCTCATTACCGCGGCACTCGCGCCAACCCGCGGAACGGTCATGCGTGCGCCGGGCACGCGAGTCACGGTCCTCGAACAGCACCGCGACTTCGGCGATGCAGCCACGGTGTGGCAAGCGGTGGCTGGCGCGTTCGATCATCTCCTCGACCTCGAGCGGTCGTTGGCGGAGCAATCGACGCAAATCGGCGAGCTTGGCGAGAAAGCCACGAGTCAGATGCTCGATCGATACGCGCACGACCTCGAGCGCTTCGAGCGTGAAGGCGGCTACGAGATCACGGCGCGCGTCGATGCAGTGCTGCATGGGCTCGGCTTCGACCCGACCGAGGCTCGATCGAAGGGCATCGATACGCTGAGCGGCGGTGAACGCGGCCGCGTCGGTCTCGCGCGCCAGCTCGTCACGCCAGCCGATGTCCTCCTGCTTGACGAACCAACGAATCACCTCGATCTGGAAACGACCGAGTGGTTGGAGCAGTACGTCCGCGATACTCGCGCGACAGTGTTACTGATCAGCCACGATCGTGCATTCCTCGCGAACGTCGTCGATCACGTCTTGCATCTGGAGAACGAAACGACCGCGGCGTACGCGGGCGGCTACGAAGCCTTCGTGCGCCAGCGTACGGAACGTCGATTGACACAGCAGCGCGCCTTCGACAAGCAACAGCGACAGATCGCGAGCGAAACGGACTACATTCGCCGGAACATCGCTGGCCAGAACAGCAAACAGGCGAAGGGGCGTCGAAAGCGTCTGGAACGCCTCCCGCGCCTGAGTCCACCGCCTGACGAGGCTGGGGGCGCGACGATGGCCATTCGCTTCGAGGTGGCTGAGCGAGGCGGTGACATCGTGGCCGCGGCGGATCGCGCGCGTATTGCGATCGGCGCTCGCACCCTCGTGGACGGTTTCTCCGGCTCCGTGCACCGCGGCGAGCGTGTTGGCCTCATCGGGCCGAACGGCGCGGGGAAGTCGACGCTACTTCGCACCCTTCTCGGCGAGCTCGAGCCCGCTGGCGGCACGCTACGCATAGGCAACTCGATCACCGTCGCCCATTACCGACAGGATCTGACGCAGGTCCCAACCGATCGCTCCCTCTACGACATCATTGCCGACCTGCGACCGGGGTGGGAGCGCGGGCAGGTGCAAGGGCATCTCGGCCGCTTCGGCTTCTCGGGCGACGAAGTGCAGCGGCGAGCCGATTCGTTGTCGGGTGGTGAGCGCGCTCGTGTCGCCTTGGCCATGATGATGCTCGCGCGCGCGAACCTGCTGATCCTCGACGAGCCGACAAACCACCTCGACGTCGAGTCCATCGAGGCGCTCGAGGACGCGATCGAGCGCTACGACGGCACGGTGATCATTGTGAGTCACGACCGTGCCCTGCTACGGGCGCTCGCGGATCGAGTGTGGGTGCTCCACGAGCGCCACCTCACCCCTTTCGACGGAAGCTTCGCCGAATGGGAGGTCGTCAGCGCCGAGCGAGCTCACGCGGCGCGGGTGAAAGCCGCGGAGGAAGCCGCCACACATCGCATGCGCGAGCGGCAAACCGTGAATCGCCGGGAAAGCACGGGACGCGACCAGCGCGAGGCCTTACGCCGAGCACGGCGCGACGCCGAGGTGGCCGAGCATGAGGTCGTGCGAATCGAGCAGACGATCGCCACGCTGACCAGTGCGTTGGCGGACCCGGAGCTGTATACGACGACCGCTGGCGCGGCGTCTGCAACCCGATTGGGCTCCGAACTGGACGCTGCGAAGGCCGCGCTCGAACGCGCGCTCGAAGCTTGGACGGCCGCGACAGAAGCGGCCGAAGCGCTTTCGGTTGCATCCGACGCGTCCCGGTAGCTTTGGCGACGGGGTGCGTGCCTGGCGGCACCTCGGCTACATTGCGGCGGCCTGAGCAACTCGTTGGCTGAGGGCTCTGAGCATAATGTCGCTAGAGGCCGTCACGGTCCACGACCGATCGCCACTGTGCGGGGGTTGGCGTATCACAGTGGACTTGGTGAACGCGCGAGCGCGTTCCGACACAGGGGGTAGACGATCGACTCGGTGATCTGGATCTGGGGAGGATTCCTCCTCTTCATCCTCGTGGTTCTTGCGCTGGACCTCGGCGTCATCAACCGAAAGGCGCACGTCGTGTCCGTGAAGGAAGCGCTGACCTTCACGCTCGCGGTGTTCGTGATGGCCGTGCTGTTCGATGTGTTCGTCTACTTCGCCTACGAGAACCACTGGCTCGGTCTCGGCCAGCACCTCGATCGTGTCGACGGTGTGATGAACGACGGCCGCTTAGCGGCGGTCAAGTTCCTCACGGGCTACATCATCGAAGTGTCGCTGAGCGCGGACAACGTGTTCGTGATCGCGATGATCTTCGAGCACCTCCGCGTGCCGGCGAAGTACCAACATCGCGTCCTGTTCTGGGGTATTCTGGGCGCGCTAGCCATGCGCGGCGCGATGATCGGGTTAGGCGCGCAACTGGTCGCTCGGTATCACTGGGTGCTGTACGTCTTCGGCCTCTTCCTGGTGTACACCGCGCTGAAGATGTTGTGGTCGAAGAGTGACGAGACCGCAGACCCGGATGAAGCGCTGGTGATGCGACTCGTGCGACGCGTGTTCCCAGTCTGTCAGGACTATCGCGAGTCGCACTTCCTGATCCGAGAAAGCGGGCGCCTCATGCTGACGCCACTGGCGGTAGCGCTCGTGCTGGTGGAGACGACGGATCTCATCTTCGCGGTCGACTCGATACCGGCGATCTTCGCAATCACGACGGACCCGTTCATCGTGTTCACGAGCAACGTGTTCGCGATTCTCGGCCTGCGTTCACTCTACTTTGCGCTCGCCGGAGCGATCGCAAAGTTCCGGTACCTGAAGGTGTCTCTGGCGGCGATTCTCGGTCTCGTCGGCATCAAGATGCTCGTCGCCGAGTGGCTGAAGGATGTGTTCGGCCCGGTTGTCAACTTCTACCTGCTCGGAATCGTCGCCCTCATTCTCGTGATTGGCGTCCTGGCTTCTATCGCGGCAGTGCGTCGCGAGGAACGAGCGGCGGAACGCGCGGCGGCAGACGCCTAGGTGAGCGTCGATGTTTGTTCTGCTGACCGCATCGGCCCTGCTCGTACTGCCGGTCGCGCAGGCTCCGAGCGATTCCATCTACTCCACAGCCGCGGTACGCGCGCTCGTCGAGCGTGCGACGGCGCAGAATCGCCGGGTCCCGGATTCGCTGCTTTCGTACCGGGCCCGCGCCGAGAGTGAGCTAGCTATCGCGGCTCGGCTCGCCGATGGCGTCGAGCAAACGTTCGCCATCGAGCAGACGGACAACGTGATCCGATGGCGCCGGGATGGTCACTACGAGCAGCGCGTGGTCGGCTACCGGTCGCAGTCCGTTGGGTTCACACTGTCGGCCGTCGGAATGTTTCGGCAGGCATGGACAGTCCCAATCCTCTACGGGAACCGCATTGCGTTGTTGCTGGGACAGCCGGACTCCGCCACGAGAGGAGACTCGCTTCGGCGGCGCTCATCCCGCCGCCGTCAGCCTCGGACGACGGCCATCCATCCATTCGCTGCAGACGGGTGGCGTGTCTACCGCTACTCCGGTGGTGATACGATCACGACCCTGAAACCAGGGGCGCGCGACATACCCATCGCGCGCGTTCGCGTAGAGCCACGGCCCGATCGCATCACGCGGCCAACGGTCCTTTTTCGCGGCGACATCGAGATCGACGCGGACCGTGGGCACATCGTCCGGATGCGAGGCTACTTCGTCACCTTCGGCGAGCGGCGGGGAGTCGCAGCCCGACTCGTTTCATCGCAAATCGAAGCGGTGCCGTACGTGGAGCTCGAGAACGGCGAGTTCGACCAGCAGTTCTGGCTTCCGACCTACCAACGCTTCGAAGCGCAGGCTGCGGTCCCGATTCTCGGGGACCAGCGGGCGGTGTTCCGCGTGGTCACCCGCTTTCGCGGGATGGAAATCAACCCGCCGGATACGGCAGTCGCCGCGGCGCTCGACTCGTTAGGTTCCGATACGCTCCGCCTGGTCCCGCATCGTCTGACCTTTGCGCCACGGGACAGCATCGACCGCTACGATGCATGGACACGTGAGATCGGTGAGCTGAGCGCGGACGCGCGCGCGGATGACTTCACTGACGTCGCCCCCGACACGTGGCGCTCAGACGGACCGCCGCTGATTCGGCCGCGGTACGAGGCGGCATCTGACCTCTTCCACTACAACCGCGTCGAAGGCACCTACACTGGCGTGAGCATCGATGCAAGGCTTCGCGACGCGGCACCGGGAGTCATCGCACGTGGTACACTGGGATGGGCGTGGTCGGAGGGCACTGCACGCGGCCGCGTCTTGCTCGAGCGCCAGACCGGGCGATGGTGGCCATTCGTGCGGTACGGGCGCTCGCTCGACATCACGAACGACTTCCGCGAGCCGTTCGACAGCGGCTCCACGTTGAGCGCTCTCATTTTCTCGGTAGACGATTACGACTACGTCGATCGCCATCGCACCACGGTGGGCGTCACGGGCTTTGTCGGACGAAGGCGGGACATCCGCATCCGCCTCGAAGGCGGGTGGGGATCGGACCGATACAGCGTGGCACGTCGAGACCAGGGCCCACTGATCGATAGCGACTCGGGTTTCCGGTTCAACCGCGGCGTGGACCCCGGGCGATATCGGTTCGCCTCCGCCAAGCTCGAGGTACACCCCGACGTGAACGCTGCGCTCGTCCGCCCGGGGCTCGGCGCGCTTTTTCAGGCGGACGCCGCGACCGGCGACCTCGCCTGGCAGCGGTTCGAGGTGCGGCTTCTCGCTCGCCAGGCGATCGGCCCGGTGTTGTACGCGCTCCGCGCGGACGGCGGAATCGTGCTGGGTGACCGTATTCCGCCGCAGCAACTGTTCGAGCTCGGGGAGAATCAGAACCTACCGGGCTACGACTACAAGGAGTTCGCCGGGAACCAAGCCGCCGTTGTCCGCGGGCTCGCCATGCTACCGTTGCCGCTGTGGCGATCGCCCCTTCGCATCCGGCGCTGGGTGTTCCCGGCGGTCGGCCCAATGTTGTCAGCGGGTGTGCAGAGTGGATGGGCAGCCGCCAGCAATGGCGCAGCGCGCGCGTCGATTGCGCGTCTGGGCAGCGTTGGTGACCCCACAACGGCACCACCCATGGCCGGCGTGGGAGCCATCCCTGTATCACGCCCGACGCTGGGCGTGAAGTCCTCCGTCGATTTCCGTCTCCGGTTCTTCGGCGGAGCAGTGAGCGTGGGCGTTGCACGCGCTATCGATCGACGACAACCGTGGCGATTCGTCGTCGGGTTCGGACAGGTGCTGTGATCTGCCCGGGCCTCGCTCCAGGCCGACGGTCAGAATTCGCCGATGAAGCCGATTTCGGGCTCGAGTCGCTGACCAAATCGCTCGAGCACACACTGCTGGGCGTGCGCAATGAGCGCGCGAACATCAGCCGCCGTTGCGTGTCCGAGGTTCACCATGATGTTGGCATGGATGTGCGAGATCTGCGCGTCGCCAACGCGATAGCCTTTCAAACCGCACTGGTCGATCAGACGCCCGGCGCCAACCCCTTCGATCTTCTTGAAAATCGAGCCGGCGCTTGGGTGAATATCGAGCCACGGATGCCGCGCGCCGCGCCAGCTCAGGTTCTCCTGCATGATACGGTGCATGGCGCCAACATCTCCCGGCGTAAGCCGGAACGTGACGGACAACGCCACCTCGCGTCCTTCGTGGAGTACGCTCGTGTCGTAGCCGAACCGCATGTACGACTTGTCGACCACATGCCGACCGCCGTGCTCATCGAGCAGTTCAGCTGACTCGAAGACCTCGTCGATGAACATCGTCCGCTCACGCTCGGGCGCCGGCGACAGGAAGTGCAGATTCTGCCATACGGCGCCGCCAACGGTGCTCGGAATCCCGACGTAGTGTTCCAGCCCGGACCAGCCGCGGCGGACCGCCTCGGCGATGAGGTCACGCATTACCACGCCACTCTCGCACCACACCTGTCCGTCGTCCCCAAACGTGGTGGCGCGAGCCACATTTCGGATAACGAGGCCGCGGAAACCGCGATCGCCTACGAGGATGTTTGCGCCGAGCCCAAGCACGAAATGGGGCAAACCAGCCTCGCGTGCCGCGATGACCGCGTTTGCGAGATCATCGGCCGAGGTGGCATCGTAGAGGAGGTCCGCGGGACCCCCAATGCGAAACGTGGTGTATGGCGCAAGCGGTTCGGCCCGCCGGAGCCGGTTCAGGTCGATCCGATCGAGTAGTTGCACGCCGTCAACGGCTGGTTGCGTGAGAGACATGAGCATGAAAAGAAATTCGTTCACGACAGTGCTTGCAACGCTTGTCGTGGCTGTGGGTTTGACGGCGTCGGCCGCTCACGCGCAACGCGGCGAGCTCGAGAAGATCATCAAACGGCGCGTACTGGCGAACGGTCTCGAGGTCATCGTGGTGGAAAACCACGGGGTCCCACTCGCGACGGTCGAAGTCGATGTGAAGAACGGATCGTTCACGCAGTCGCCTGAGTACGCGGGGCTCGCGCACATGTACGAGCACATGTTCTTCAAGGCGAACGAGAAGCTGCCCGAACCGGATCAGTTCATTGATCGAGCGGCCGAGCTCGGAGCCGTGTTCAACGGGCGCACCGACGAGGAGCGCGTCGCATACTACATGACGCTTCCCGCGGACAGTGTTGCCGGGGGAATGCAAGCCATCGCCGATGCACTTCGCAAACCGCTCTTCCTGCAGGATGAGATCGAGCGCGAGCGACAGGTCGTGATCGGCGAATACGACCGGAATGAGTCGAGCCCGTTTTTCAAGCTGCAGGCCGAGATCGGGAAGCGACTTTATCCCGGCCAATGGAGCCGCAAGAACGTGATCGGTGATCGGGACGTGATTCTCACGGTCACGCCCGAGAAGATGCGGGAGATTCAGCGGAAGTATTACAAGCCGAACAACTCCGTGCTGATCGTGACGGGGGATGTCCTCCCCGACAGCGTCTTCGCGCTGGCCGAAAGGACGTTTGGCGATTGGCCACGGGGTGAGGATCCGTTCAAGGCCGATCCGGTTCCGCCAATCCCTGCGCTCGACAAAAGCGACGCGGTGATCATCGAGCAGCCTGTTGGTGCCGTGACGGTGCTCGTGCAGTGGCAGGGCCCGAGTGTCCGACGTGATCCGAATGCCACCTACGCCGCCGATGTGTTCTCGGATGTTCTGAACCAGCCAAACTCCGCTCTGCAGCGGCGCCTCGTGGACACCGGGTTGTGGCAGTCAATCGGAGTCAATTACTACACGCTCGATAACGTCGGGCCCATCACGATCAGTGGCCAAACGACTCCCGAGAAGTTGAAGAGTGCACTTGCCGCGCTCGAGGTCGAGATCCAGCGCTTCACCGAGCCTGGATACTTCTCGAAGGCGGAGCTCGAGGCCGTGAAGGCGCAGCGTGCCGTCACATCCGCCTTCGGCCGAGAGCGCGCGTCGAGCTTGAGCCAGACCATTGGATTCTGGTGGAGCGTCGCGAGTCTCGATTACTACATGGGCTACGTTGACAACATGGCGAAGCAGACCCTCACGGATCTTCGGGCCTACGCGGCCAAGTACATCGTCGGCAAACCGCGTGTCACGGGCGTGCTCATTCCCTCGGATGCGCGGCAATCGATCGCGCTGACAGCGGCCGACCTTCTGCCACGAGGCGTTGCTCAGTAATGCGCATGCGTCTGGCAGCAAAGGAGCACCTTGGCGCGAGCGTCGCAGCACTCGCGCTCCTTGTCGGCGTGGCTGAGGCGCAGGTCTCCGGAAGCGCGCTCCGTTCACCGTCGCGGAGTAAAGTGACGCTCCACGACAGCCTCACGACCACGTACGAGGTTGGTGGCGTGCGCGTCATCCATCGCCTCACGCCGGCGAACGACGTCGTCGCCGCCAACATCTACCTGCTCGGCGGGGTTCGGCAGACCACCGACGACAACGCCGGGATCGAGCCGTTTCTTCTCGAGGCGTCAGACCGTGGAACGCGGGAATACGCCGGCGAGCGCGTCCGCACGACACTCGCTCGGCTCGGCAGCTCGATCGTCGTCGACGCCGAGACGGATTGGACGATGTTCGGCTTGCGGTCGACGCGGGGCGGGTTCGACTCCACATGGTCCGTGCTCGCGAGTCGGCTCATGCACCCGACGCTCGATTCGAGCCAGGTGCAGCTCGTACGTGAACAACTGCTCGCATCGGTGCGGCAGCGGGGCGATAACCCGGACGCCCTTGTCGCGTTCATCGCCGACAGCTTCGCGTTCTCCGGCCACCCGTATGCACGTTCCACCATCGGGACGGAGCGATCGGTCGGCCGCCTAACGGTGCCAGACCTCAAGCGCTACCACGCCGAGCAGGTGGTGAAATCGCGGATGCTCGTCGTCATCGTCGGGAACGTTCCCCGGGCGCGTGTCGAGCGGCTGATTACGCGTACTCTCGCCAAGGTCCCGACCGGCGATTACACCTGGCGGTTGCCGGAAGCACTCCCGCCGCGTCCTGCCGGTGTCGCCCTCGAGCCGCGGTCGCTTCCCACCAACTACATCCTCGGCTATTACTCCGGTCCGCCGGCGGGCAGCAAGGATTATCAGGCGTTGCGCATCGCAGCCGCCGTCCTGTCCGGGCAGCTCTTCGCCGAAATCCGCTCGCGCCGCAACCTCACATACGATGTCGACGCCCCATTCGTCGAGCGGGCAGTCGCGACTGGCGGGTTGTACGTCACCACCGTGTCACCGGACACGACCCTCGCATTGATGCGCCAGCAGATCGCGGCGCTCCAGCAGGGCACCATCGACCGCGAGGCACTCGAGCGACTCGTTCAGCAGTTCATCACCCAGTACTTCCTCAACAACGAGACGAACGCCGAGCAGGCGAACTTTCTCGCGCGGGCGCAGCTGTACCGCGGTGATTTTCGGGTTGCCGACCTGTTCGTCGATGAGCTACGTGAAGTGAGCCCCGAGGACGTTCAACGTGTCGCGCGGCAGTACATCCGCAACGTTCGTTTTGCCTATGTCGGCGACTCACAGCGACTTTCGCCGCGCGTGCTCCGCGGGTTCTGACGGCCGGTAGGCGCGCTCAGTAGCCTCGGCGCGCAGCAAGAACGCGCCGGACATCATCCAACCCCGCACCTACCGCTCTGAGCGCAACGATGGCGTGGTAGATCAGGTCCGCGGCTTCCTC
>Ga0075421_100002023_pt1 | contig 24054 bp, 20 predicted proteins | sample SoiMetdeltSBSDD5_FD_75292 | JGI IMG/M metagenome (GOLD analysis project Ga0075421, IMG submission 75292) | Bulk soil microbial communities from a Populus tree surrounding site in Tennessee, USA - Soil MetaG P. deltoides SBSDD5 | ecosystem: Environmental > Terrestrial > Soil > Tree plantation...
GCAGACGATGTCCACCCCGACCCTTGCCTACCTCGACCATGCGGCCACGACGCCGATGCTGCCCGAGGTCGTCGCCGTGCTCACCGAGCAGCTCGGCCACGCCGGCAACCCGTCCAGCCTGCACGGCTCCGGCCGGGCTGCGCGCCGGGTCGTCGAGGAGTCGCGCGAAGCCATCGCGCAGGCACTGCGGGCGCGTCCCAGTGACGTGGTGTTCACCTCTGGCGGCACCGAGGCCGACAACCTCGCCGTGCGCGGGATCTTCGAGGCACGTCGGGCGGCCGACCCGCGTCGCAACCGCATGCTGGCTCCTGGCATCGAGCACCACGCGGTCCTCGACACTCTGGAGTGGCTCGCCGGGCATGCCGAGGCGAAGGTGGATCACATCGCGGTCGACGCCACCGGGCGGCTCGACCTGGACGACCTGCGTCGCCGCATCGCGTCCGACCCGGACGACATCGCCCTCGTCACCTGCATGTGGGCCAACAACGAGGTCGGCACGGTGCAGCCGATCGCCGAGATCGTGGCGGCCGCGCACGAGCACGGCATCCCGGTGCACAGCGATGCTGTCCAGGCCGTCGGTCATCTGCCGCTCGACTTCGACGCTGTCGGACTCGACGCGATGACGGTCACGGCCCACAAGCTCGGCGGTCCGGTCGGAGTCGGCGCGCTGCTCGTACGCCGCGAGATCGAGGTGACTCCGCTGCTGCACGGTGGCGGCCAGGAGCGGCAGATCCGCTCGGGCACCCTGGCGACCGCGTCGATCGCCGCGTTCGCCGCCGCCGTCGAGCTCGCCGTACACCGGCAGCCGGAGCAGGCGCGGCGGCTCGAGGACCTTCGATCCGATCTCGTACACGGCGCCCGCGAGGCCGTACCCGACTTGGTCGTCAACGGCGATCTCGAGCCCGGGCCGGAGCACCGGCTGCCAGGGATCGCGCATCTCACGTTCCCGGGCTGCGAGGGCGACTCCCTGCTGATGCTGCTCGACGCCCAGGGAGTCGAGTGCTCGACCGGTTCGGCCTGTACGGCCGGTGTCCCGCAGGCCAGTCATGTGCTGGTCGCGATGGGTCAGGACGAGGTGACGGCGAGGGGTTCGCTGCGGTTCAGCCTCGGCCACTCGTCGACGGCCGCCGACGTCGCCGCCGCGATCGACGTGTTGCCCGAGGCGTACGAGCGGGCGCGGGCCGCCGGACTCACCAGCGCCGGAGGTCGGACCGCATGAGGGTGATCGCCGCCATGTCGGGCGGCGTCGATTCGGCCGTGGCCGCCGCTCGCGCCGTGGACGCCGGGCACGACGTCACCGGGATCCATCTCGCTCTGTCTCGAAACCCGCAGAGCTATCGCAGCGGCGCCCGCGGCTGCTGCTCAATCGAGGATGCCGGGGACGCGCGACGAGCCGCCGATATACTCGGAATTCCCTTCTACGTCTGGGATCTGAGCGAACGGTTCCATGCCGACGTCGTCGAGGACTTCCTGGCCGAGTACGCCGCCGGCCGTACCCCCAATCCCTGTGTCCGCTGCAACGAGCGGATCAAGTTCGAGGCGGTGCTCGACCGGGCCATGGCCCTGGGCTTCGACGCCGTCGTCACCGGTCACTACGCCCGGCTCGCGACGGACGACGGTGGCCTGGTCGAGCTGCATCGGGCCGTCGACGGTGGCAAGGACCAGTCGTACGTGCTCGGTGTCTTGACGCAGGAGCAGCTGCGGCACTCGATGTTTCCGCTGGGCGGGTCCCTGAAGGAGCAGGTACGGGCCGAGGCGGCTCGACGCGGCCTCGCCGTCGCCGACAAGCCGGACAGCCACGACATCTGCTTCATCGCCGACGGCGACACGGCGGGCTTCCTGTATCGCGAGCTGGGATCGCGGCCGGGCCCGGTGGTGGATGTCGACGGCGAGGCGGTCGGCTCCCACGACGGCGCCTACGCCTTCACCGTCGGACAGCGGCGCGGCCTGCGACTCGGCCGCCCGGCAGCGGACGGCAAGCCGCGCTACGTGCTCGACATCGAGCCGGTGACCAACACCGTCACGGTGGGGCCGCGCGAGGCGCTGGAGGTGCGGCGGCTCGAGGGCATGGGGCCGTCATGGTGCAGTGGCCGGGCCCCAGCCCAAAGTGTTGAAGGCACTGTTCAGCTGCGGGCGCACGGCGCTGTGCATCCCGCGACGGCGACCGTGCTGGGCGATCGGCTCCTCGTCGACCTGCACGAGCCGGCCAGCGGGGTCGCGCCGGGGCAGTCCGTCGTGGTCTACGACGGCACCCGCGTGGTCGGCTCCGCCACGATCGCGAGCGCGGGCGCGTGACGGACGGGGCGCCGTTGCGATACCACGTTCTCGTGGGATCGCCGCACTCTGCACGGGTTGCAGCCCGTGCAGAGTGCGTACGAGCCATGCAGAGCTCGCCATGAGCGACGCGGGCGCCATCGGCCGCGCCGTCGGCACCGGCATCGGGTCGGTGCCGGGCGAGGATGTCGTCGAGGCCGTGCGGACCGTCGTCGGCGAGCTGCCCGACTTCGTGCACCTGCCGGAGCTGCCGGACCGCGGCGCGCCGGCCGGCATGGTGGGCCGGGCCATGGCGATCCTGTCCGGCCTCGCCGCCGATCTGCAGCCGGCCGGCTGGCGGCTGACCGACGCGTCCGGCGTCGACCAACGGCGTGCGGTGTCCCTGCTCCAGCAGGATCTCGACGCGCTCGAGGAGCACACGCAGCCCTACTCCGGCCGACTCAAGGTCCAGGTCGCCGGGCCGTGGACCCTGGCAGCCACGATGGAGCGGCCACGAGGCGATCGGGTGCTGGCCGACCATGGCGCCCGCCGCGACGTCGCACAGTCACTCGCCGAGGGAGTACGCGACCACGTCGCCGAGCTGCGATCGCGAGTGGCGGGCGCTGAGCCGGTCGTCCAGCTCGACGAGCCGGCGCTGCCCGCCGTGCTGGCCGGCGCCGTCCCGACCGCGAGTGGATTCAGCCGGCACCGGTCCGTCGACACTCCGGAGGCCGTCGAGGCACTGCGCTGGGTCACCGAGGCGGTCCGGGACGCCGACGCGATTCCGGTCGCGCATGTGTGCGCATCCAGAGTGCCGGTCCGGCTGCTCGCCGAGTCCGGCTTCGCCGCTATCGCGTACGACCACGCCCTCGCGACCCCGGGCGATGCGTGGGCGGCCGCGCTCGACGAGGGAGTCGATCTGTGGCCCGGCGTGGTTCCGAGCACCGATCCCGTGTCGACGCCGTCGGCCGACGCGATGGCGGTCGCCGTCCGGCGGTTCCTCGACGACATCGGCCATGACGCGGAGGAGTTGGCCGGCCGGATCGTCGTGACACCGTCCTGCGGCCTGGCCGGCGCGAGTCCGTCGTGGGCCCGCGAGGCGATGCGGCTCGTCCGCAAGGTGGCGGCGCAGCTCGGCGCCTGACGCGAGGGCGGCGGTTTGCGCCCGTACACGCGGTCGCGGCGACCCGGCGCGGTATGTACGGGCGCAAAACCGAGCGTCGTCGGCGGCCCCAGGCAGAATGTGTCCCGTGACCGAAGTCGAAGCCGCACCCGCCAAGGCCCGCGAGCGCCATCGGGATCTGACCGAGCAGATCGAGGACGCCCGCTACCGCTACTTCGTGCTCGACCGGCCAACGCTCGCCGACGCCGAGTACGACCAGATGATGAAGGAGCTCGAGCGACTCGAGGGCGACTATCCCGACCTGCGTACTCCCGACTCGCCGACGCAGAAGGTCGGCGGTGCCGTCTCCACGCTCTTCACCCCGGTCGACCACATCGAGCGGATGATGAGCCTCGACAACACGTTCACCCGCGAGGAGCTCGACGCGTGGGCGGCCCGGATCTCCCGTGAGGTCGGCGACGGCGCGGACTACCTCTGCGAGCTCAAGATCGACGGCCTCGCAGTGAGCCTGACCTACGAGAACGGCCGGCTGGTCCGCGGCGCCACCCGCGGCGACGGGCGTACCGGCGAGGACATCACGCCCAACGTCCGGGCCGTCGAGGGTGTGCCGTCCCGGCTCACGGCCGGCGACGACCATCCGGTGCCGGCGCTGCTCGAGGTGCGTGGCGAGGTCTACTTCCCGGTGGCCGACTTCGAGACCCTCAACGCTTCCCTCGTCGAGGCCGGCAAGCCGCCGTTCTCCAACCCGCGCAACGCGGCGGCCGGATCGCTGCGGCAGAAGGACCCCTCGGTGACGGCGTCGCGGCCGCTGCGGATGCTCTGCCACGGCGTCGGCGCTCGCGACCAGTTCCGTCCGGAGCGGCAGTCCGAGGCCTACACGGCCCTCGACTCCTGGGGGATCCCGGTCAGCACGCGCTACAAGGTGCTGCCCGACATGAAGGGCGTCAACGAGTTCATCGACTACTACGGCGAGCACCGGCATTCCGTCGAGCACGAGATCGACGGCATCGTGGTCAAGGTCGACCAGGTGTCGCTGCAGCGGCAGCTCGGCTCGACCTCGCGGGCGCCGCGTTGGGCGATCGCGTTCAAGTACCCGCCCGAGGAGGTCAACACCAAGCTCCTCGCGATCGAGGTCAACGTCGGTCGCACCGGCCGGGTGACCCCGTTCGGCCGGATGGAGCCGATCCGGGTCTCGGGCTCGACGGTGGAGTATGCGACGCTGCACAACGCCTCGGAGATCAGGCGCAAGGGCGTACTGGTCGGCGACACGGTCGTGCTGCGCAAGGCCGGTGACGTGATCCCCGAGATCGTCGGTCCGGTCGTCGACCTGCGCGACGGCAGCGAGCACGAGTTCGAAATGCCGACGCACTGTCCCGATTGCCGCACCGAGCTCGCGTACGAGAAGGAGGGCGACGCCGACATCCGGTGCCCCAACGCGCAATCGTGCCCGGCACAGTTGCGGGAGCGGGTGTTCCATCTCGCCGGTCGCGGCGCGTTCGACATCGAGGCGCTCGGCTGGGAAGGGGCCACCGCGCTGCTCGACGCCAAGGTGATCCACGACGAGGGCGACCTGTTCGGGCTCGACGTCGGGCAGGTCAAGCAGGTGCCGCTGTTCACCAAGAAGGACGGCAACCTATCGGTCAACGGCATGCGGCTGCTCGACAACCTGGCGCAGGTCAAGTCGCAGCCGCTGTGGCGGGTCATCGTCGCCCTGTCGATCCGCCACGTCGGTCCCACGGCGGCCCAGGCGCTCGCGCGGCACTTCGGCAGCCTCGACGCGATCAGGTCGGCGACGCCGGAGGAGCTCGCCGCTGTCGACGGCATCGGGCCGACGATCGTCCAGGCGCTGACCGAGTGGTTCGAGGTCGACTGGCACCGGTCGATCGTCGACAAGTGGAAGGCCGCCGGAGTACGGATGGAGGACGAGGCGACCGAGCGCGCCCCTCGTACTCTCGAGGGGATCACGGTCGTCGTCACCGGGTCGCTCGAGAGCTTCTCCCGCGACGAGATCAAGGAGGCGCTCGGCGCGCGGGGCGGCAAGGTCACCGGCTCGGTGTCCAAGAAGACCGACTTCGTCGTCGTCGGCGAGTCGCCGGGGTCGAAGTACGACAAGGCGCTCGAGCTCGGTGTGCCGGTCCTCGACGACACGGGCATCCGTGTGTTGCTCGACGACGGTCCGGACGCCGCTCGCGAGGTGGCGATGGTCGAGAACGACTGAGCCGCGTCCGGCGGCGTCGAGAGCTCCTTCGTACGTGACGGGTGCACCGAACTCCCGACGGACTCGGTGCACCCGTCACGTATCGATGCGTGAGCCCGATAGCGTGCCCGATATGCGCCCTCTACCTCTCGGTCGGCGAGATCACCAACTGACGGTTTTGCGGCCGTACGCACCAGGTTTACCGATCAGCTGCCGTCGGTGAGGGGGTGGCGGCGTAGCCGGGTCTGGATCAACCGGCGCTCGGCCTCGTTCGTCGTGAGCTCGAGGGCACGCCGGTCGGCGGCCGCGGCCTCGTCGGTACGTCCCAGCAACCGCAGCAGCTCGGCCCGGGCCGCATGGAACAGGTGGTAGCCGCCGAGCCGATCGGCCAGCCGGTCGACGTCGGCCAGGGCCTCGGACGCCTGCCGTGGGCCGAGCTGGGCAAGGGCGATCGCGCCATTGAGGCGTACGACCGGCGACGAGTCGCGCTGGATGAGCGCGCCGTACAACGTGACGATCTGCAGCCAGTCGGTCTCGGCCCACGACGGCGCTTCGGCATGACAGGCGGCGATGGCGGCCTGGAGCTGGTACGGCCCGGGTGCATGGAGCCGCGCCGCGCGCTCGAGCATCTCGCCGGCCCGCTTGATCGCGGTGTGGTCCCAGCGACTGCGGTCCTGGTCGCGCAGCAGGACGAGATCGCCGTTGCGGCTGAACCGGGCCGCCGCCCGGCCGTGCTGGAGGGTCAGCAGGGCCGCGAGTCCCCACGCCTCGGCTTGGTCCGGAAGGCTGGTCGCGATCACGTCGGCGAGCCACACCGCGTCGGCGCCGAGGTCGCGATCTTGAGTACGCCCGGTCGACGAGACGAAGGCCTCGTTGTACATCACGTACACGACGGCGAGCACGTCGCCCAGCCGTTGCGGCAGCTCGTCCGGTTCGGGGACGCGCAGGTCGATGTGGGTGCTGACCACCTTGCGCTTGGCGCGGACGATGCGCTGCGCCAGGGTCTGCTCGTTGACCAGGAACGCTCGGGCGATCTGCGGTGTGGTCAGACCGATGACCGCACGGAGGGTGAGGGCGAGTCTGGCCTCGGGGGCGAGAGCGGGATGGCAGCAGGCGAAGAGCAGGGCGAGCCGGTCGTCGGTGCCTTCGCGGGCGACCGACGGCTCGATCCGGGCGGCGAGCGCCTCCTGCCGTCCGCGCCGCCGGATCAGGTCGAGGGCGTTGCGCTGGGCGGCAGTGGTGAGCCAGGCGGCCGGCCGGTCCGGCGTGCCGTCGCGCCGCCAGGCCGTCAGCGCCTCGACGACCGCGCCCTGCACCGCCTCCTCGGCGATGTCGAAATCGCCGAAGCGGCGGTACAGCGCGGCCACCAGACGACCGGACTCCTCGCGGAGCGTGGCCGCCAGGCGGGCATCACTCGAACTGGGAGTAGTCAACGACCATCGGGCGGATCTCGACCGCGATGCCGGGCAGTTCGAGCGACGGCCAGGTCTTGGCGAGTGCGACCGCGGCGTCCATGTCGGGGACGTCGATGACGCTGAAGCCGCCGACGACCTCCTTCGCCTCGTTGAAGGGCCCGTCGACGACGATGCCGCCGGACTTGACCGTGGTGGCGGTCTCGACCGGCTGCAGTTCGGCGCCGTTCTCGTCGATCTTGTCCGCGTTGTCCTGGAACCACTGATAGATGCGGCCGTACACGGCTTTCGCGACTTCTGGGTCGGTCGCCGCGTTCGCCGCCGGCTCCGACGTGAACATCAGCACGTACTTCATGGGAGTCCCTTTCCCTCGGGAGTCATCTTTCACCCTGTCGACGCCGTCGGACGAGAGATTTCGACAGCCCGTACGGAGATTGTCCGACCCTGGTGGGACCGCGCGAAACGCGCTGGCGGCGGCTCATAGGATGCGGGCATGCCCGAGATCTCCCGTGACGACGTGGCGCACCTCGCCTCGCTCGCCAGGATCGACCTCACCGACGAGGAGCTCGACCACCTGGCGCCGCAGCTCGCGGTCATCCTCGAGTCGGTCGCCAAGGTGAGTGAGGTCGCTGCCGCCGACGTCCCGCCGACCTCGCACGCCGTACCGCTCAGCAACGTCTACCGCGCCGACGAGCTGCGACCCGGCCTGACGCCCGAGGAGGCGCTGGCCGGTGCCCCGGAGGTCGAGCAGCAGCGGTTCGCCGTGCCGCGGATCCTCGGCGAGGAGGCGTGATGGCCGACCTGATCAAGCGCACCGCGGCCGAGCTCGCCGATCTGCTCGCGGCCGGCGAGGTGTCGTCGGTCGAGGTCACGCAGGCCCATCTCGACCGGATCGCCGCGGTCGACGGCGCCGTCCACGCGTTCCTGGAGGTCGACGTCGAGGGTGCGCTGCGGACCGCCGCCGACGTCGACGCACGCCGGGCCGCCGGTGACACGCTGCCGCCGCTGGCCGGCGTGCCGATCGCGGTCAAGGACGTCTTCGTCACCAAGGGGATCGTGACGACCTGCGGCTCGAAGATCCTCGAGGGTTGGGTCCCGCCGTACGACTCGACGGTCGTGCACCGGCTGCGGGCCGCGGGGCTGCCGATCCTCGGCAAGACCAACATGGACGAGTTCGCGATGGGTAGCTCGACCGAGCACTCCGCGTACGGTCCGACCCACAACCCCTGGGACCTGGACCGGATCCCCGGCGGCTCCGGCGGCGGCTCGTCGGCGGCGGTCGCGGCCTACGAAGCCCCGCTCGCCGTCGGCACCGACACCGGTGGCTCGATCCGGCAACCGGGCGCCGTGACCGGGACGGTCGGGGTCAAGCCGACCTACGGCGGGGTCTCGCGCTACGGGATGATCGCGCTGGCGAGCAGTCTCGACCAGGCCGGACCGGTGACCCGTACCGTGCTCGACGCCGCCTTGCTGCACGAGACGATCGCCGGTCACGATCCTCGCGACTCGACCAGCATCGACGCGCCGGTGCCGCCCGTCGTCGAAGCAGTACGCAACGCGGACCTCTCCGGCCTGCGCGTCGGCGTGGTCAGGGAGTTGGGCGGCGAGGGCTACCAACCCGGAGTCGAGGCCCGGTTCGACGACGCCCTCAAGCTGATCACCAGCGCCGGCGCCGAGATCGTCGAGGTGTCGTGTCCCCATTTCACCTACGGCCTCGCGACCTACTACCTGATCCTCCCGGGTGAGGCCAGCAGCAACCTCGCGCGGTTCGACGCCATGCGCTACGGCCTGCGGATCTTCCCCGACGGGGTCGCCGAGCCGACGGCGGAGCAGGTGATGTCGGCGACCCGGGAGGCGGGCTTCGGCCAGGAGGTGAAGCGCCGGATCATCCTCGGCACCTACGCCCTGTCCAGTGGCTACTGGGACGCCTACTACGGCTCGGCGCAGAAGGTGCGTACGCTCATCCGGCGCGACTTCGACACCGCGTTCGAGCAGGTCGACGTCCTCGTGTCGCCGACGGCTCCGACCACCGCGTTCCCGATCGGCGCGAAGATCGACGACCCGCTCGCGATGTACCTCAACGACATCGCGACCATCCCCGCCAGCCTCGCCGGCATGCCGGGGCTCTCGCTGCCGAGCGGACTCGCCGACGAGGACGGCCTGCCGGCGGGCATCCAGGTGCTCGCGCCGGCGATGGCCGATGACCGGCTCTATCGGGTCGCCGCCGCGCTCGAGGCGATCCTCGTCGAGCAGTGGGGTGGTCCACTGCTGGCCCAGGCTCCGGAGTTGGAGGTGGCCCGATGACGGTCACGACGCTGGTGTCCTACGAGGACGCCGTCGCGGAGTACGACCCGGTCCTCGGTCTCGAGGTCCACGTCGAGCTCAACACGACGTCGAAGATGTTCTGCGGCTGCTCGACGGAGTTCGGCGCCGAGCCCAACACGCAGGTGTGCCCGGTCTGCCTCGGCCTGCCCGGGGCCCTGCCGGTCGCCAACGAGCGCGGCGTCGAGTCCGCGATCCGGATCGGGCTGGCGCTGAACTGCTCCATCGCCGAGTGGTGCCGCTTCGCGCGGAAGAACTACTTCTACCCCGACATGCCGAAGAACTTCCAGACCTCGCAGTACGACGAGCCGATCGCCTTCGACGGCTGGACCGAGGTCGACGTCGACGGCACGACCTATCGGATCGAGATCGAGCGCGCTCACATGGAGGAGGACACCGGCAAGTCGCTGCATGTCGGTGGGGCCACCGGGCGCATCCACGGAGCGGAGCACTCGCTGCTCGACTACAACCGGGCCGGAGTGCCGCTGATCGAGATCGTGACCAAGCCGATCGAGGGCACCGGCGCCATGGCGCCCGAGGTCGCCCGGGCCTACGTCACGCACCTGCGCGAGCTGATGGCGGCGCTCGGCGTGTCCGACGTACGCATGGAGCAGGGCTCGCTGCGTTGCGACGCCAACGTGTCGTTGCGGCCGGACAGTCAGTCGGAGTACGGGCTGCGGACCGAGACGAAGAACGTCAACTCGCTGCGCAGTGTGGAGCGGGCGCTGCGTTATGAGATCTGCCGACAGGCGACCCTGTTGAGCGAGGGTGGCCGGGTCACGCAGGAGACGCGGCACTGGCACGAGGACACCGGCGTCACGACGCCCGGCCGCAGCAAGGAACAGGCCGAGGACTATCGCTACTTCCCCGAGCCCGACCTGGTGCCGGTCGCGCCGTCACGGGAGTGGGTCGAGGCGCTGCGTGCCACCTTGCCGGAGCCGCCGAGTCAGCGCCGGTCGCGGCTGCAGGAGGCGTGGGGGTTCTCCGACCTCGAGATGCGCGACGCGGCCGCCGCTGGTGCGGTGCCGTTGATCGAGGCGACCGTCGAGGCCGGCGCGGCGCCGCAGTCGGCCCGCAAGTGGTGGACCGGCGAGCTCGCCCGGCGGGCCAACGCCGACGGCGTCGAGTTGATGGAGCTGCCGATCACCCCGGCGCAGGTCGCCGAGGTGCAGGACCTGATCGACGCCGGACGGCTCAACGACAAGCTCGCCCGACAGGTGATCGACGGCGTACTCGCGTGGGAGGGGTCACCCGAGGAGGTCGTCAGGACGCGCGGGCTTGAGGTCGTGTCCGACGACGCGGCGCTCGGCGCGGCCGTCGACCAGGCGATCGCCGACAACCCCGACGTCGCCGACAAGATCCGGGCCGGCAAGACCGCGGCCGCCGGAGCGCTGATCGGCGTCGTGATGAAGCAGATGCGTGGCCAGGCCGACGCCGCCCGGGTCCGCGAGCTGATCCTGGAGCGACTCGGCGCCGACTGACCGCCGCCGCAAGTGTTGGCGTGACCTTGCGCCAACTGTTGTCGGAGTCTGCAGTTTCACGCCAACAGTGGTGCCGTGCCGGTACGTGACGGATGCACCGAACGACTGCCGAGTTCGGTGCGGCTGTCACGTATCGATGACGTCGAGGTACCGCCGCCGCAAGTGTTGGCGTGACCTTGCGCCAACTCTGACCGCCGCCGCAAGTGTTGGCGTGACCTTGCGCCAACTCTGACCGCCGCCGCAAGTGTTGGCGTGACCTTGCGCCAACTGTCGTCGGAGTCTGCAGTTTCACGCCAACACTCGGGCGGCGCCGTGCCACCCGGGCGGCGCCGTGCCGATCGGGTCGCCGGCGCAACCGAACCGGCCGGCGCACATGATCGGGTCAGCGAAGCTCGACGCGAAGGATTCGGTCGTCGTCGCCGGATGGCTCGCCGCGGCCGTCGGTGTTGGACGTGCCGAGCCACAGTGCGCCGTCCGGCGCCACCGCGATGGCGCGCAGCCGGCCGTACTCGCCGATGAAGAATCCCCGCGGCTCACCCGCCGGCCGATTGCCGTCGAGCGGGATCCGCCAGAGTCGCTCGCCGCGCAGCGCCGCCATCCACAGCGTGCCCTCGGCGTACGCCAGGCCCGACGGCGACGCCACCGCCGGGTGCCAGGCGGCGGCCGGGTCGACGCAGTCGCACTGCTCGCCCTGACTGCCCTCGCGCAGCGGCCAGCCGTAGTTTTCACCGGGCCGGATCAGGTTGAGCTCGTCCCAGGTGTTCTCGCCGAACTCGCTCGCCCACAGCCGGCCGTTGTCGTCGAACGCCAGACCCTCGACGTTGCGATGGCCGTAGCTCCACACCGGTGAGTCGCCGAACGGGTTGGCTCCGGGGACGCTGCCGTCCGGCTCGAGTCGGAGGATCTTGCCGCCGTTGGAGTCGAGATCCTGCGACAGCGCCTCGTCGCCGGTCTCGCCGGTCGTGACGTAGAGCATGCCGTCCGGCCCGAACGCGAGCCGGCCGCCGTCGTGGATCTCGCCGACCGGGTTGCTCGTCAGCAGCGGCTCGGCCGCCCCCAGTCGCGATCCGTCCCAGCGCATCCGGACCAGCCGGTTGTCGCTGTCCGTGGACAGATAGGCATAGACGTACGGCTCGGACTCGAAGTCGGGATGCACCGTGAGGCCGAGCAGGCCGCCCTCGGACGTCGGCTCGACATCGGTGAGCTCGCCGACCGTCTCGACATCGCCGTCGGATTTCACGCGCTTGATCAAGCCGGTGTCGCGCTCCGAGACGAGCGCGTCGCCGTTCGGCAGGAACGCGATGTCCCACGGCGACGTGAGCCCGGTGGCGATGGTGTCGGTCACCCGTGGGGTCAGCGGCCCCGATGACCCTTCGTTGCCGGTCGGCTCGGAGCTCTCGCTCTCGGACGGGGAAGAGGACTCGATGCTCGGCGGCGGTCCTGGATTGTCGGCGCTCGGCTCGTCGTCGCTGCAGCCTCCGGCGACGAGCAGGAGGACAGCGACGACGCCGACCCCGGTCTTAGTTGTCACGTGCCTGGGCCCGCCGGATCAGCGCTCGCAGCTCTCGTTGGATCGCCTCCGGCTGCTCGAGCGGCAGGAAGTGGCCGCCACGGAGCTCGACGTAGGTCGCCTGTGACATGCGCTCGGCGGCACTGGCCATCTCGCGGGCGCCGGTGAGCACGTCCCAGCGGCCGGCGATGAACGTGGCGGGCACGTCGATGCCGGACAGCGGTACGCGCTGGTGCCGCGACGCCTCGAGGGCGAGATGGGCGTACCAGTCCATCGGCGTCGTGAGGAACTCCCGTACCGCGAGGCGTACGACGTCGGCCCGAGCGCGCGGGAACATGAATCCGCTGTAGCGGAGCATCGCGATGTGCGCCGCGGTCAGGGGCGTTCGGGTCGTGAACGGCGTCAGAATCCGGCCGCTGCGGCGCAGGGCCCTGGCGCTGTATACACCAATCCTTCGGCGGAGGAGCCTGGGCATCCGGAATGGCTCCAGCATCGCGCCGAACGTGTTGCCGGGCACGCCCGCGACCGCTAGCAGGCCACGCACCCGATGCGGATGGCGCACCGCGAGCTCGAACGCGGTGTTGACCCCGAACGACCAGCCGACGATGACACCGGAGTCGATCCCGGCGTGGTCGAGCACGGCGATCGCGTCGTCGACATACTCGTCGATGCCGACCCGGGTCCGGTCGCTCGGCCGGTCCGAGCCGCCGACGCCGCGGTGGTTCCACGACACGACGCGGATGCCGCAGCCCGGATCGAGCAGCGCGGGCCAGGCGTACGGATTGGTGCCGAGCCCGTTGCACACGAGGACGGCCGGCCCGTCGGCGTCGTTGGTCCAGACCCGCAGTCGGGTCCCGTCCCGGCTCGTGACGTCGGAGAACCGTAACCTGGGGGTGAGAACCTCCGGGCGCTTGAGCGTCAGGGCCATGCTGCGATTGTGCCCGATGGCGGGTCGACTTCCGGGCCATCGCGCCCAGCCGACACCGTACTGTTGCCCGGGCTGCATCGGCGGCGACCCGAATCGAGCGGTTTCCCGAAGAGTTGGCGGGAGAAGTACGTTCTGGCGGCCGGATCTCGTGCGTCTCACGCCAACTTTCGGCCGGTGCCATGGAGACCGGCCGACGCCGCAAGGGTCAGCCCAGCCGCTTCGCGAGGTCGGTGACGATCGCCCGCTCGGCGTCGTAGTAGGCGAGGCCCCAGTCGGCCACCATTGCCGGAAACCGCCTGGCGGCGTCGTCGCCGAGCGACTCGCGTACAGCGGAGAGCTCGCGGCGCCGCTCCTCGAGGTCGCGAGCGTACGTCTCAAGCATCCGCCGCATCGCGGTCTCGTCGGCGAGGTGGCCCATCAGCAGGCGCAGCGCCACCGAGTGCTTGAGGATCGGAAACTCCGGCGGCCGCTCGGCGAGCCACGTCTCGAGCGCCGCCCGACCGGCCGTGGTGATGCGGTAGTGCCGTGTGACGCGCCAGCCGCTGCTCTTGGCGTGGACGTCGACGTAGCCCAGGTTGGCGAGCTTCGCGAGCTCCGAGTAGACCTGGCTCATCGCGGGCGACACCCAGTAGAAGCGCAGCGTGTTGTCGGCGCGCTGTTTGAGCTCGTATCCGGTCAAACCGATGCTTTCGGTGCTGGCGTCGAAGATGAGCAGGCCGAGCAGCGCGTACGACGTTGTCGACGGCTCGCCGCCGCTGCCGTCGGTGGGGCTGCCCGGCCCTTGACGCATGCCAGCGAGCGTACTATTCCTAATAGGAATACGACGGCCCGACGCGTGGACGGGAGCAGCGACATGGGCGAGAGCATTCTGGCGGTCGGGACCCGTAAGGGTCTGTGGATCGGCCGGTCGGACGCCGACCGCGCCGACTGGACCTGGGACGAGCCACACTTCCGGATGGAAGGCGTCTACTCGGTCTGCATCGACACTCGCGGCGATGCGCCCCGAATGTTCGCCGGTGCCACCAGCGAGCACTGGGGGCCACAGGTGTTCCGGTCCGACGACCTCGGGCGGACCTGGACGGAGACGCCCAACGGCGCGATCCGCTTTCCCGAGGACACCGGCTCGGCGCTGGAGCGGGTCTGGCAGATCCAGCCGGGACGGTCGACCGACCCCGATGTGGTGTACGCCGGGACGGAGCCGTCGGCGCTGTTCCGATCGGAGGACCGCGGCGAACACTTCGAGATGGTGCGGCCGCTGTGGGACCACCCAGACCGTCCCGAGTGGAGTGCCGGCTTCGGCGGTCAGGCCATCCACACGATCGTGCCGCACTCCGACGACTCCGACCGGATCCTCGTCGCGATGTCGACCGGCGGGGTCTATCGCAGCAGCGACCGCGGGGCGTCGTGGTCGCGCGCCAACAAGGGGATCAAGGCGTACTTCTTCCCGGACCCGTGGCCCGAGTTTGGTCAGTGCGTCCACAAGGTGGCGTCCCATCCGGGCGCGCCGGAGCGAGCGTTCGCCCAGAACCATCACGGCGTCTATCGCAGCGACGACGGCGGCGGCTCGTGGCAGTCGATCGCCGACGGGCTGCCGTCGGACTTCGGGTTCCCGATCGTGGTGCATCCGCATCGACCGGAGACCGTCTACCTGTTCCCACTCATCGCCGACGGCGAACGCTTCCCGCCGGACGCGATGGCGCGAGTCTGGCGGTCCGACGACGCCGGTGAGACCTGGCGTGCGTTGGGCGACGGGCTGCCGGACAGCTTCTGGGCCGCCGTGCTGCGCGACGCCTTGTGCACCGACACCGCAGATCCGGCCGGCATCTACTTCGGTGCCCGGGACGGTTCGCTGTTCGCCAGTGTTGACGAGGGTGAGTCGTGGACCCAGGTCAAGGCGCACCTTCCGGACGTCTTGTGCGTACGAGCCGCCGTCGTCGACTGAGCTCGGAGACGCCGACGAGCGAATCGACATTGCGGGGGCCATGACCCCCACGATGTCGATTCCGTATCGCGTACCGGCAGTCGTACGCTGTCGGATCATGACGGACCTCAAACCCCGCAGCCGCGACGTCACCGACGGACTCGAACGGGCGGCCGCCCGGGGAATGCTGCGCGCCGTCGGGATGACCGACGAGGACTTCGCGAAGCCGCAGATCGGCGTGGCGTCGAGCTGGAACGAGATCACGCCGTGCAACCTGTCGCTCGACCGGCTCGCCAGGGCGGCGAAGGAAGGGGTGCACGCCGGCGGTGGCTATCCGCTGGAGTTCGCCACCATCTCCGTTTCCGACGGCATCTCGATGGGCCACGAGGGGATGCACTTCTCGCTGGTCTCGCGCGAGGTGATCGCCGACTCCGTCGAGACGGTCATGATGGCCGAGCGACTGGACGGCTCGGTCCTGCTCGCGGGCTGCGACAAGAGCCTGCCCGGGATGCTGATGGCGGCGGCCCGGCTCGACCTGGCGAGTGTGTTCCTCTACGCCGGCACGATCCTCCCCGGCAAGCTCGGCGACCGGGACGTCAACATCGTCGACGCCTTCGAGGCGGTCGGTGCGTGCCTCCGCGGGCTGATCAGCCGTGAGGAGCTCGACGCGGTCGAGCGGGCCATCTGTCCGGGCGAGGGTGCGTGCGCCGGCATGTTCACCGCCAACACGATGGCCTCGGTGTCGGAGGCGCTCGGCATGGCACTGCCCGGCTCGTCATCGCCGCCCGCGGTCGACCGCCGGCGCGACGGCTTCGCCCATCGATCCGGCGAGGCCGTCGTCGAGATGCTCCGGCAGGGCCTGACCGCCCGGCAGATCATGACGAAGGACGCGTTCGACAACGCGATCGCCGTCGTGATGGCGCTCGGTGGCTCGACGAACGCGGTGCTCCACCTGCTCGCGATCGCCAACGAGGCCGAGGTCGAACTGACCCTCGACGACTTCAACCGGGTCGGCGACAAGGTGCCGCACCTCGGCGACCTGAAGCCCTTCGGCCGCTATGTCATGAGCGACGTCGACCGGGTCGGTGGCATCCCGGTAGTGATGAAGGCGCTGCTGGACGCCGGCCTGGTACATGGCGACTGCCGTACCGTCACCGGGAAGACGGTGGCCGAGAACCTCACCGACATCGCGCCGCCCGACCTCGACGGCTCGATCATCCGCAATCTGTCCAACCCGATCCACCAGACCGGCGGCCTCACGATCCTCAAGGGCACGCTGGCGCCGGACGGAGCGGTCGTGAAGTCGGCCGGGTTCGACGAGACCGTCGTGCGGGGTACGGCGCGTGTCTTCGACGGTGAGCAGGCGGCGATGGACGCGCTCGCCGACGGTACGGTCACCGCGGGCGACGCGGTCGTGATCCGCTACGAGGGCCCGAAGGGCGGACCCGGGATGCGCGAGATGCTGGCGATCACCGGTGCGATCAAGGGTGCCGGCCTCGGCAAGGACGTGCTGCTCCTGACCGACGGCCGGTTCTCCGGAGGCACGACCGGCCTCTGCGTCGGGCACGTTGCCCCGGAAGCGGTCGACGGCGGCGCGATCGCGTTCATCGAGGACGGCGACGAGATCGTGCTCGACGTCGCCAACCGCCGGCTCGACGTCGAGGTCGACGAGGCCGAGCTCGCCAGGCGCCGCGAGGGCTGGGCCCCACCACCGTCGCGCTATCCCCGCGGCGTACTCGCGAAGTATCGCCGGCTGGTCGGCTCGGCAGCCGACGGCGCCGTCTGCGGCTGAGCCCGACGATGACCAGCCGGCTGACCGAGGTCTCCGTCGACTGCCATGACCCGGCGCTCCTGGCCGGGTTCTGGTGCCAGGTGCTCGACTACCAGGTCTGGCGAACCGAGGACGACCAGGTGGAGATCGGGCCGGGGGCGCGCGAGCCATCCGACCTGGCCGACCAGATCCGGGCCGGACCGACGCCTCCGACGTTGGTGTTCGTCGTCGTGCCGGAGAACAAGACCGTCAAGAACCGCCTCCATCTCGACGTGCGTCCGGTCGACCGGACGCACGAGGAGGAGGTCGATCGCATCCTGAGGCTCGGCGCCCGCCCGGCTGACGTGGGCCAGGGCGCCGCGCCATGGACGGTGCTGGCCGACCCGGAGGGCAACGAGTTCTGCGTGCTCGGGCCGCTGCCGGGCTAGGCGAGTCATGTTCGAGGCAGCGTTGTGGGGAGCCGTCGGCGCATCGTCGTTGCTGATCGGGGCTCTCATCGGTCTGCTGTTCCGATTGCCGAGCCGGCTCATCGGGCTCGTCCTCGGCTTCGGCGCCGGGACGTTGATCAGCGCGGTCGCGTTCGAGCTGACCGAGGAGGCGTTCAACCTCGGCGGTGCGGACGCCGTCGTCGCCGGACTGGCGGCCGGCGCGCTGGCGTACTTCGCCGGTGACTCCCTGATCGTGAAGCGCGGCGCCAGCGATCGGATGAGCCCGATGGGCTCGGCTGCGGTGAGCACGTCGGCGAGTACGGCGCTGCTGCTCGGCGCAGTGCTCGACGGCATCCCGGAGTCCGCCGTCATCGGCCTGACCCTGCTCGACGGCGGCTCGGTCGGCGTCGCCGTCCTGGTCGCGGTGTTCATCTCGAACCTGCCGGAGGCGATGTCGTCGTCGAGTGGCATGCGCGAAGCCGGCGCGAGCACGTGGCACGTCCTGCGGACCTGGACCTGGGTGGTGCTCGCCTCGGCGGTCGCGGCGGCGGCCGGCTACGGCCTACTCGAGGACGCGTCCGGCAACACGGTCGCCCTGATCCAGGCGTTCGCGGGCGGCGCCGTCCTCACCATGCTCGTCGACACGATGATTCCCGAGGCCAACCGGCACGGCGGCCGCGCTGCCGGGCTGTTCACCGTCCTCGGCTTCGCCGTCGCCTACCTGCTGACCCTGGTCGAGTAGGGCGGGCCGGTCCTGCACACTGGCCAGATGCCGATCCCTGAGTTCGTCGTCGAGCTGCGCCGCAAGGTGGGCCAGGATCTGTTGTGGCTGCCCGGTGTCACCGCGGTCGTGTTCGACGCCGTCGACCGGGTGCTGCTCGTACGCCGGGCCGATACGGCGGAGTGGGCTCCGATCGGCGGCATCCTCGAGCCTGGCGAGGAGCCGGCGGCGTGCGCGGTGCGAGAAGTGCTCGAGGAGGCCGGCGTACGCGTCACCGTGCAACGGCTCGTCTCGCTGCGATCCGAGCCGCCGGGCGCCTATCCGAACGGGGATCGGGTCCAGTTCCTCGACCTGACGTTTCGCTGTGGGCACGTGTCGGGCGAGCCGCGCCCGGCCGACGACGAGTGCCTCGACGCGGCGTGGTTCGAGCTCGAGGACCTGCCGTCGATGCGCGAGCGGTGGGCGGCCCGGATCCGGTCGGCCGTGCCGGTGGATGCGCCGGTCGCGTTCGCCGTACCCGAGGGGGACTAGCAGCCGTCGCCACCGATGTTGGCGTGAAACTGCAGGACACGCGGAGAATTGGTGCGATGTCGCGCCAACACTTGCGGCCGGCGCCGGGGAGCAGCCAGTCGCGAGACGGCGGTCCCAATCCGTGAGACAACCGGGGCTCCGGCTTGACCGATTCGCGCTGGTCAGGGGACCTTGATCTGGTGCGACGTGAGATTCTCGTACGCAGTTGACGCGGCGACCCGGTTGGACCAGGTCACGCGTCACCCCTCGAGCGCCCGCCGGGCCCGAGGGTTTTTTTGTGCGAGCGTCGAGATGGCGTCCGACGACGAGAGATGGCGAGGAAGGCCCGATGAGTGAGCAGCTGACCGGCGCCCAGTGCTTGATCCGTGCCCTGGAAGGGGCCGGCGTCGACACCGTGTTCGGGATCCCCGGCGGCGCCGTACTCCCGGCCTACGACCCCCTCCTCGACAGCGGTCAGATCCGGCACATCCTCGTTCGCCACGAGCAGGGCGCCGGGCACGCCGCGCAGGGCTACGCCGTCGCGAGCGGCAAGGTCGGCGTGTGCATGGCGACGTCGGGGCCGGGCGCCACCAACCTCGTGACTCCGCTCGCCGACGCCAACATGGACTCGGTGCCGATCGTCGCGGTCACCGGCCAGGTGCCGAGCGCCGCGATCGGCAGCGACGCCTTCCAGGAGGCCGACATCCGCGGCATCACGATGCCGATCACGAAGCACTCCTACCTCGTGACCGATCCGGCCGACATCTCCAAGACGATCGCCGAGGCGTTCCACATCGCCGGCACCGGCCGTCCCGGACCGGTCCTCGTCGACATCGCCAAGGACGCGTTGCAGGCGTTCACGACGTACGAATACCCGGAGTCGGTGGCCCTGCCCGGCTACCGGCCGACGACGCGGCCACATGCGAAGCAGGTACGCGAAGCCGCGAAGCTGATCGTGGACGCCCGGCGGCCGGTGCTCTACGTCGGCGGCGGCGTCGTCAAGGCCCGGGCCTGGAAGGAGTTGCGGGTCCTCGTCGACATGGCGCAGATCCCTGTCGTGACGACACTGATGGCCCGCGGCGCCCTGCCCGACTCGCACCCGCTGCATCGTGGCATGCCCGGCATGCACGGCAGCGTCGCCGCGGTCGGATCGCTGCAACGGGCCGACCTGATCGTGTCGCTCGGTGCGCGGTTCGACGACCGGGTCACGGGCAAGCTGTCGACGTTCGCGCCCGACGCCAAGGTGATCCACGCCGACATCGACCCGGCGGAGATCTCGAAGAACCGGGTGGCCGACGTGCCGATCGTCGGTGACTGCCGCGAGGTGATAGCGGACCTGGTGGTCGCTTTGCAGGCAGAGCACGGAGCCGGTCGGCAAGGCGACTACGCCGCCTGGCGGGACTGGACGGCCGGACTCGGCGAGCGCTATCCGCTCGGCTACGAGACGCCCGCCGACGGGTCGCTCGCCCCGCAGTACGTCATCGAGCGGATCGGTGCCTTGACGGGTCCGGAGGCGACGTACTGCGCCGGTGTCGGACAGCATCAGATGTGGGCCAGCCAGTTCATCCGCTACGAGCACGCGACTAAATGGATCAACTCCGGCGGGCTCGGCACGATGGGGTTCGCGGTGCCGTCGGCGATGGGCGCCAAGGTGGCCCGGCCCGACGAGGTCGTGTGGGCGATCGACGGCGACGGCTGCTTCCAGATGACCAACCAGGAGCTGGCCACCTGCGCGCTCGAGCGGATCCCCATCAAGGTCGCGGTGATCAACAACTCGTCGCTCGGCATGGTCCGGCAGTGGCAGACGCTGTTCTACGACGGCCGCTACTCCAACACCGACCTGCACTCGACGCGGATCCCGGACTTCGCGAAGCTCGCCGAGGCGTACGGGTGCGTCGGACTGCGCTGCGACAAGGCCGACGACGTCGATGAGACGATCAAGCAGGCGCTCGAGATCGACGACGCGCCCGTCGTGATCGACTTCGCCGTCCACCGCGACGCGATGGTGTGGCCGATGGTCCCCGCCGGCACCAGCAACGACGACATCCAGATCGCGCGCGACATGGCGCCAGAGTTCGACGAGGACGACCTATGAGCACTCACACCCTGTCCGTGCTGGTGGAGAATACGCCGGGTGTCCTGGCCCGGGTGTCGAGTCTCTTCTCGCGGCGCGGCTTCAACATCGACTCGCTCGCGGTCGGGCCGACCGAGATCCCCGAGATCTCGCGGATGACGATCGTCGTCAACGTCGAGAGGTCGTCTTTGGAGCAGGTCACCAAGCAGCTCAACAAGCTCGTCAACGTGCTCAAGATCGTCGAGATGGACTCGACCACGGCCGTCGAGCGAGAGCTGATCCTGGTCAAGGTCAAGGCCGACGCGGCAGCGCGCGGCCAGGTGCTCGAGACCGTGCAGCTGTTCCGCGCCAAGGTCGTCGACGTCGCGCCGGACGCGATCACGATCGAGGCCACCGGCAACCCCGACAAGCTCTCCGCGATGCTGCGCGTACTCGAGCCGTTCGGAATCCGCGAGCTCGTCCAGTCGGGCATGGTGGCGATCGGCCGTGGCGGCCGCTCCATCACCGACCGGTCGCTGCGCTCATTGGCTTCCACTGGGTAGTGAAGCCAACCCCGCCGCAAGCATCAAACGAATCTGAATGGAGAACTTTCGTGGCCACTGTCTACTACGACGACGACGCCGATCTCAGTCTGCTTCAGAACCGCCACGTCGCGGTGCTCGGCTATGGCAGCCAGGGCCACGCCCACGCGCTGTCGTTGCGTGACTCCGGGATCGACGTACGGGTCGGCCTGCTCGAGGGGTCGAAGAGCCGGCCGAAGGCGGAGGCCGAGGGACTGCGGGTGTTGACGCCGTACGAAGCCTGCGAAGAGGCCGATGTCATCGTCATCCTCGCACCCGACCCGGCCCAGCGGGCGCTCTACGCCGACGCGGTCGAGCCGAACCTCGTCGACGGCGACGCGCTGTTCTTCGGCCATGGCTTCAACATCCGCTTCGGCTACATCAAGCCGCCCGGCGGTGTCGACGTGTGCATGGTCGCGCCGAAGGGTCCGGGTCATCTCGTACGGCGCGAGTACGTCGACGGCCGCGGCGTACCCGTCCTGGTCGCGGTGGAGCAGGACGCGACCGGATCGGCCTGGCCGCTGACCCTCGCGTACGCCCGTGCGATCGGCGGCCTGCGAGCCGGTGGCATCAAGACCACGTTCACCGAGGAGACCGAGACCGACCTCTTCGGTGAGCAGGCCGTGCTCTGCGGTGGTGTGTCGCAGCTGATTATGAAGGGCTTCGAGACGCTGACCGAGGCAGGTTACCAGCCGGAGGTCGCCTACTTCGAGTGCCTCCACGAGCTCAAGCTGATCGTCGATCTCATGTACGAAGGCGGCATCGCGAAGCAGCGCTGGTCGGTGTCGGACACGGCGGAGTACGGCGACTACGTGTCGGGTCCGCGGATCATCGACGACAGCGTCAAGCAGCGGATGCAAGACGTGCTCACCGAGGTCAAGGACGGCTCGTTCGCCCAGCGGTTCATCGACGACCAGGACGCCGGCGGCAAGGAGTTCGCGGAGTTCCGGGCCGAGGCGGAGCAGCACTCCATCGAGGAGGTCGGGCGCGACCTGCGCGGCATGATGGCGTGGATCAAGACCCACGACGATGACGACTACACCGAGGGCACGTCGGCCCGCTGAGCCTCCTCGGCCCGGTGGTGCGGCGGTTCGCTCGGTCCAACCAGCCTCGCTCGTTCCTCGCTCGGCCGCCAGACCCATCCACGGACACTCGCGAACCGCCGCACCACCTCGGGTACTCGCATCCGCCGCGCTGGCGCGCCCACCGTCGTGACCCTTCGGCTCGGGTCCGGCATCCTGCGTCGGTGTTGGCGTGAAACTGCAGTCCGGCTGCGCAGTTGGTGCGACTATGCGCCAACAGTTGGCGGCCAGCCGGCTAAGGAGGCGTACGGCAGGGCGTCGGATCGGACGACGGCCGGTGACCCGTTCGGCGCCTAGCGTGGTGGCTCACCCCGGTGCGATCGCTGCTGTGCTCTAAGGAGGGCCGACCATGCGCTGCCCTCGGTGCGGTACGTGGCTGCGTCCCGGCGTGGCGCGATGCGGCCCGTGCGGCGCTGAACTCGCCGACGACGACGCTAGCCGGGCCACCGGCAGTCTCGACGGCGTCGACGACGCCCCGCCCTGGGCCTCGGGCTGGACCGAACCGTCGTCCGGCCGGGAACGCGGCCAGCGGCATCGGGTGCTGGTCGCCGTGGGAGCGGTGGGCTTGGTCGCCATCGGTGCGACCGGTGCGACGTGGCTCCGCGAGGAGCCGAGCCGGCGACCAGTGGCGGCGCACGAGCAGCGGCATGCGGACTCGAGCCAGGCGGCGGCCAGCGTCGGCGACTTCGCCGCTGTCTACGAGACCGTCCACGACGGAGTCGCCCAGGTGCTGGTCGAGACCTGCGACGACGGCGACTACACGGGCACGGCCTTCCTGGTTCGGCCCCAGCTGATGGTGACGGCGCAGCACGTCGTCGAGGACGCGTCGGAGGTACGAGTCGACTTCGACGGCAGGGTTCTGGACGCGGCCATCGACGGTGTCGACTTCCGGCACGATCTCGCGGTGCTGCGGCTCGAGCGGCGAGTCGACGGCCACATCTTCGACTTCGTCGCCGACGACGCAGTCCCCGGGACCCGGGTGGCCGCGATCGGCTATCCGCTCGACGAGCCCAAGACGCTCACCGAGGGAACCATCTCGGGGCTGGACCGCGAGATCGACACCGAGTCCGGGTCGTTTGACGGGATGGTCCAGACCGACACGGCGATCAACCCCGGTAACTCCGGCGGTCCGCTGGTCGACCTCAACGGCGAGGTCGTCGGCGTCGCCGATGCGATCCGCGAGAACGCCCAGGGCATCGGCTTCGCGGTGCCTGCGGCCGCGGCCGATGACCTGCTCATCCAACCGCTCGACGCGCAGGAGCTCGAGACCTGCTCGTGAGCGCCGCCACGCCAGGTCCACCGGACCCCGTCTGGTTTGGGTGGGTAGACTGCCAGCCGGCACAACGTTGTGCGCACCCGCCGATACCTCACGACTTGTGCTAGGAATCCTGACGTGACACGACCCGTCGTCCTCATCTCCGAAGAGCTCTCACCCGCCACGGTCGACGCCCTCGGACCCGACTTCGACATCCACTACTGCGACGGCACCGATCGCCCCGAGTTGCTGCGCGCCGTCGCCGATGCCGACGCGTTGCTCGTCCGCAGTGCCACCAAGGTCGACGCCGAGGTGCTAGCCGCCGCCAAGCGGTTGCGTGTCGTCGCCCGGGCCGGTGTCGGTCTCGACAACGTCGACGTGCGAGCCGCGACCCAAAGCGGTGTCATGGTCGTCAACGCGCCGACGTCCAACATCGTCAGTGCCGCCGAGCTCGCGGTCGCCTTGCTCCTTGCCGCGGCTCGCCATGTCGTGCCGGCCAACGAGGC
>Ga0075421_100002024_pt1 | contig 24053 bp, 15 predicted proteins | sample SoiMetdeltSBSDD5_FD_75292 | JGI IMG/M metagenome (GOLD analysis project Ga0075421, IMG submission 75292) | Bulk soil microbial communities from a Populus tree surrounding site in Tennessee, USA - Soil MetaG P. deltoides SBSDD5 | ecosystem: Environmental > Terrestrial > Soil > Tree plantation...
TCGCTGGCGAGCGATGCCGACTTCCCCTCGGCGCGCGCCGCTGACGATGTGATCACGGCGAGCGGCGTCGGACGGTTCAACGACACGACGCTCGACAGGATGCTCGCGGGGAAGGCCGTCGCCGTGCTGCCCTACTTCGGCGAGCTCACCGGCGGACTGACTGGCGGCAGCACGCCCCAGGATCTCGAGACGATGTTTCAGCTGCTCTATCTGCGGTTCACGGCACCGCGGGCGGATCCGGCGGCGTTTGCCGCGGTCGTTTCGCAGCGCAAAGGACTGCTCGCGAATCAGATGGCGAGCCCCGACATCGTCTTCAACCGGACGCTGTACTCCACGCTGAGCCGCGAGCATCCGCGCCGGCAGCCCGAGACGCCGGAAACGGTGGACAAGTGGGATCTCGCCAAGGCGATGGCCTTCTATAAGGCGCGGTTCGCCGACGCCAGCCGCTTCACGTTCGTCTTCGTCGGCAGCTTCTCGGTGGACATGATCAAGCCGTTCGTCGAGACCTACGTCGCCAGCCTGCCGGCGACACGCGGCGGCGAAACGTGGCGAGACCTCGGCGTCACGCCGCCGACCGGCGTCGTGCAGAAGACCGTCGAGAAAGGCATCGCGCCGAAGAGTCAGGTATCGATCGTGTTCACGGGGCAGCTGCAGTACAACGACGCGAACCTGTTGGCGCTGCGGACGGTGACCATGCTGCTGCAAGGCCGGTTGTTCGACACGATCCGGCAGCAACTCGGAGGCACCTATAGCATCGAGGTGGAGCCGCTCACGCAGAAGTTCCCGAGGCCGGAATTCAGCGTGCGGATTACGTGGGCCTGCGACCCGGCGCGCGTCGATACGCTCGTGCAGCGCGTCTTCGACGAGATTGCCTTCGTCAAGCGGACACCGCTGACATCACTGCAGGTCGAGCGCATCCGCGCGGCGCTGCTGCGCGATTATGACGAGAACAGTCAGGACAACGGCTACCTGCTCAATCAGATCGTGCGGCGGTACGAGGACGGCAGTCCTGACAGCGTGGGAAGCGTTTTCAACGTGCCCGATCAGATCGCCGCGCTCACCGGCGGCCAGATCCAGCAGGCGGCACAGATCTTTCTTAATAGTGACAACTACGTTCGCGTGACGCTGATGCCGGAGAAGAAGTAAGGCACTCGGGCGGGTCAAAGCAAAGTAGCGTTGTCTTCCTGGCGACGTGTCGCATCGTGCTGTGGCGATGCAACAAAGTCCGCGTCTGTCAGCCTTTGTTGCACGCTTGAGCTGCAGCGCCAGAACTCATTACGAGAGAGCGCCGTTCGATCTAATCTCCAGTGTCGTTAACACTATGTCGTCGCAGTGTTGACGCCCTCGGTTTCCCTGTTTAGACGAATCCGTAACGCTTCGATTGAACGAACGCGCCGAGGCATCTCGCGAGCATCGTTCCGACTCGCGGAGCTGACTGTGCGTGTACGAGCGATAGATGTCGTCAGTAACAAATCCACGTGATTCAACACTACGAATCAAGTGGCTCGCAGGCCGCTTGGCCGGCGCGCTGCCGCCGCCACGCGTCGGCGTTGTCCAGCGTCGGCGTCGGTTTGATCATCGCGGGATCGTACGCCGCCAAAGGCAGGTTGGTCATCACGCGATACGGCCAGTCGGGATTGGCGAGCGCGCCGCGCCCGAGCGCGACCAAGTCGGCGGCGCCCTTGGCGACGAGCGCCTGCGCGCGTGCGGGATCGTCGAGTCCGCCGTTGGCGATCACGACCACCTGACCGACAGTGCGTGCCGTGTCGAGCAGCAGCCGGTTGGCGCGGCCGGCGAGCGGTTCGTGCAGACCCGAGATGTGCAGAAAAGACGCTCCAGCCCCGACGAGAGCCCGGACGATCGTCACGGCCTCGTCCTCGCTGGCGGCCGAGACGTGCGCGGGATCGTCCGCCCTGTGCTGGTTCAGGCGAATGCCGACGGGAACGCCGGCGGGGATCGCGCGTCGTACGGCCTCGAGTGTTTCAACGGCAAACCGGATCCGGTTGTCGAGCGAGCCGCCGTATCCATCGGTTCGGAGATTCGTGAAGTCGGTGAGGAACTGATCGATGAGATAGCCATTGTGGCCATGTAGCTCGACACCGTCGAAACCGGCCTCGACCGCGCGCATCGCCGCTCGGGCGAAGTGATCGTGGATGCGCGCGATGTCGGCGACGGTGAGCTCGCGCGGCGTCGGCAAGGGTTTCTTGCTGCGCGGCGCAACCGGCGACGGCCCGACGGTCTCGACACCGTTGTGCCGCGCTTCGGCGAGGGCGCCAGCATGTTGCAGCTGAATGAAGATTGCGGCCCCTCGGGCGCGAACGGCATCGACCACACGACGCCACGCGTCACGCTGCGCCGTCGTCGCGATGCCCGATTGGTGAGCGCGACACTGGCTGTATTCGGTGTCGATGTACGTGGCCTCCGTTTCGATGAGGCCCCAGCCACCGCGGGCGAACTCGTCGTAGTAGGCCACCATCCGATCGGTCACACACCCGTCCGGCGCGGCGCTGATCCGCGTCATCGGCGCGACCGCCGTCCGATTCCTCAGCGTCACCGAATCGATTGTGACCGGCGAGAACAGCGTCACTGTCGAGACCGCCCCCCTTCACGAATTCCCAGAACACCCTGACCGGGCCTTCGGTTCATCAACCTGCCTGCTCGTGAGTAGGAGGAATGTCATGAGTCTGCAGCGAGCATCCCTGGACCACTCAGCCAAACAACATCACATCACCTCGCCAATCCCGCGGGGCGCCCTCCTCGATCAGGAGGTTCGTCAGCTGTTACGCAGTCTGGCCGACGGCAATATTTCGGCATTCTGGACGCTCTGGGATGCTTATAAGGTACATCTCTATCACCTGTGTCTGTCGCAGATGGACGGTGTGCGTGAAGATGCGGAAGATGCCCTCAGCCGCTGCATGATGCGAGCGCTCGAGAAGCTTCCGCGAATGAGCAGCCAGGTCGAGAACGTTGAAGCCTGGCTGAGCAGGCTGACATTCAATCTGTGTGTCGACATTCACCGGGAGCAGAAGCGCGAGGCGCGCCGTGTCGAGAATATCGAGGACGTCCTGCCGGATGCCGATCGTGTGCTGCAGTCGGATGGTGACTCGCCGGAACGAGCCTGCCTCAGCCGCGAAGCATTCGATTGCGTCTGCGAGGCTGTGAATGACCTTCCGATACGTCTGCGCGAGCCGTTTGCGTTGCGATTTTTCCAGGACATGGCCTACGAGGACATCGCGGAGCGCCTCATTCTCAAGACCGAGAACGTGCGGAAGCGAATCCAGCAGGCGAGGGGCATCGTCCGGCGACGGTTGGCCGAACGCCACCCGCGTTCACAACCTTCTCTCTGAAACCGTCTTCTTTGCGATGGAGCAGTCTGTCTGCGCGCCGTAAGGGGGAAGGGATGGCTGACAGTCGAAAGAGGAGGCTGCCACGGAAGGCCGCGAAGCAGGTCAAGGAACGTACCAAGAAAGTCGCGAACGTCCTGAAGAACAACGCCAAAGAGCTGCGGACGAATATCGTGCGGCGGGCAGGCTCGCCGCCCGTCAAAGACCCGGAACCAACGCGCCGCCGCGACAAGGAGCCGGACTCTCCTTGGCGTGGCACGAATCCCGATCCATGGGGCGGTGGCAAAGATGCGGCGCCGTGGGGCGGCAAGCAACCGCCTTCGCCATGGGGCGGCAAGGACGCGCCATCGCCATGGGGCGGCAAGGACGCGCCATCACCATGGGGCGGCAAGGACGCGCCATCACCATGGGGCGGCAAGGATGTCCCATCGCCGTGGGGGAAGGTGCCAGGCCCGTGGCGCCCTGCCGATGTCTATGTGTATGGCGAAAGCGTGACCGTCGTACTCGATCGACGGACGGCTGAGAACCTGTATTACGCGCTCGCGCTCGCCCTGAGCGGCGTCAATTGGCCGGAAGCCGCTGGCCGATGGGCGCGAATGGGAAAGGCGCCGACCGGCTACGGGAAGGGTCGCTCCCCCAAGGACGCCGAGCCGAAGGCTCCGTGGGCGAGATAGATGCGGTGAGACACCTGCGGTGCTGTGACATCTCCGCTCGTCTTCCCGCGCTCGTGCGCGAACAGCTGAGCGACGGCGCGCACGCCGCCGCGCTGCTTCATCGATGCCTTCATCGTCGCACGTACCACCGGGCGTGGTGCCTCGAGCTGATCGCGATCGCGCGCGCGCCCACGTCGTGGACCTGGGAGCTCAGACGCCTCGCGACCCTGATACTGGAACAGCAGCTTCTGAAGCTCCCGGCGGACGACCTGCGCGAATACCGCGTTCTCCTGAAAGAGTTGGGTCTCGTTCGCCGAAACGATGTGAACGGTCACGTTCGCGACGGCGTGCGCAAGGAGGGTTATTCCACAACGCAGCTGAACGGGTTCGTCGCCGAGCTCAGGCGACGGCTCGAGAGGCTCGAGCGCCTGCATCTCGGGCTCGATGCTTCGAAGCTCACGGACCAGGCGGTGCGCGACTTCATCGGTGCCTCTCGCCGCGAATGCAAGTTGACGCTGATGCGGTATCTGTTCACGCCGGACGAGGTCGTGGAGCGAATTCGACGCCAGTTGAAGACATCCGCCGGCGTAGGCGACACCCGCGCCTATGGTCAACCGGATGTGTGTGCCGAGCTCGATCGCTGCGTTGAGCGGTTGCCGGCGTTTGAGGCCGCGATCGCACAGTCGCTCTGTTACGGCTCCAGGATTTACTGGGTGACGGACGCAACCACGCAGCGCATCAATGCACTGGTCAGTTGTCCCGTGAATACCGTTGTGGCGGTCGTGAGGCCGCCAGGAAGCGATGTCGAATTCGAGCTGAAGCGCGTCGGCGTGAAAGGACTGCTGCCGCTCGGCGCCATCTTCTCGAGGGATGGATGTGAGGTGCCGCCCACGCATCGCTTGCACGGCGGCAGCATGGGCTACTTTCTGCGCTGGGAGGCGGGTGCTGCCGCTGGTCTGTCGAAAATCTATCGACTCATTCACGGCGTCGAGGCGCCGATCTCGCGGTCGCTGTCCGTCTCGACCGTCTACGGTGTTCCTGTCAACGGCAGTGAACAACACGTCGTCGAGTACTTCCGGCGGCTGCCGTTTACGCCGGGGTACGAGTTCGCCGGGCCTGCGATGCAGCGTTCGGTGGAAGCGTTCTGCCGTGAGTCGGGTGTGGTGACGCCGCCGCTCGGCGGCGCGCTTGGCGTCGCGACCCAGTTTCTCGGACAGATGGCGCCGGCGCAGTCGGTGCTGACAGGGACCACGGCGTTTCGGCTCGATCGGCTGGCCGCGTATCTGTCAGCCGATGGACCGTCGTTCTATTTCGAGCACGGACTCAGGACGTCCTGCACGCCGACTGACGGCAAATGGTTCGCCGACGAGATCCTCGAAGAAGTGCTCGGCGTGGTAGCGCCGCATCGTGTCAGATACGAGCATCATCTGCAGTATGTCGACGCGGTGCTCGCGGTTCGAGCCAATCGCGAGCGAGCCACCGCGCTATACCTGTCGATTATGCGAGACATCGGCGTGTTCTGGGGGACGGTGCTCGGCATGCGTAGCTACTCGCACGGCGAGTCGTTCGTGGCGCGCAACGTCGGCCTCAAGAGCGTCTGGGAAAACGGCGCTTGGACCGTCAAGATCGTCTTCATGGATCACGATGTGCTCTACCTCACAGGGCGGATGTGTCGGGACTTTCATCCGCTCTCGGCCATCCCCGGCATGGCGAACGACGATCGACATATCTGGGGTTCGCGGAACTGCCGCGGTGAAGTCGAACTGCTCCGGCAGATCTACAGGATCGATCCGCAAGTCGAGTCTCGTGGCCATGCCGCGCTGCGAGAGGGGCTGCGATCGGGTTACCGGAAAACGCACGACGCCATCTGCCACGACCCCGGCGTGCAGCGCTGCTACTACCGGGAGTTCGTGGGCCGAATCGCTGATTGGGACCAGATGGTCATCCGTTACCTGAACGCGAAAGGCGATCAGGCGAGCCGTGACGCCTGGCGCGAAGAGAGCTCCAACCTGCTGAAGGCAAAGGGCTATCCCCCGGACTTGATGCGCGAGCACCTGCATGGCGTCGAAAAGCACGCCAGTTTCCTCGAAAAGTATTCCTTCGTGTATTGACGTCGGTTGGCGTCACGCCAGATATCGACGCTTCAACTGTTCGTACAGACAATCGCGGTGAAACACCTGATCTTTGTCACGGTGATCCCGGCGCCACATTTCGTTCCACAGGTGGACGGCGTAGACGTCGTCGGTGAAGTGCCAGTTCCTCGCCGGATCGAGTGCGGCGTGCCAGTCTGGATACGCGATCGGACAGAAGACGTGCGGGCTCTCGACGAACCGGTGAAGCGACTGCTGCTCGACCGACTCCGCGATCAGCCGCGGCCCGACTTCACCCCACTTGAGGTCCTCGCGATTCTTCGAGCAGCACGCACCCCACGCATGGGACATCACCGCGCTCCCCGGCGGAACCTTGATGACGCCGCAGTTGACGTACTCATGTGTGCCGTAACGCTCTGACGAAAAGACGTACTCGCGGGGGAAATCGAACGGCTTGAGACATATCGTGTCTGCGTCGACCCACCATCCGCCTCTCTCGAGCAGAAGCTTGTAGCGAAAGAAGTTTGCGAAGGCGCTGAAGCTCTTGTGGGTCTTGTATTGAAAGATCAGAGACTCGGGCAGGATGTCGCGAGCGTCTCTGACGGTGGTGCCATTCGGGATATTCCCAACCTCACCATACACGTAGAGGTGGTACTCGTGTCCGTGACTCAGGAATGACGCGATCGACAGGCGCTCCATGACCGACAACTCGTTGCCGACCCAGAGCCCCTGAACGATCTTATCTTCCATCAGTGACCTCGAAGGCGAGGACACGCGTGTAGGGCAACTGCAGCGCCGGGCTCGTCACATAGACGTCGTACAGCCCCGCGGACGGCGGCGACACGGTGACGGCATACACGCCCTTCCCCACGTGATCGACCGGTAGGCGCGCTTGCCACACACCAGGCGACACGATCAGGGCGAGCGCGTCGTCACGCGTCTCGACAGGCTTGCCGGAGGCTGCGTCGGTCAGCCGCATCGTGAGCCGAATGGCAGCGCCCGCCTGCACCCGCGCCTGCTGCGTCAGTGATTCAATGCGCACGGGCGGCGCTTCCGCCGAGGAGGCCGTACTCCCGGGTGCGATCGACACGTCGAAGCAGTGCACGACGCGTGGACTGTTCACGAAGAGGAGCGCGCTGTAGGTGCCAGCGTCGGGCAGGCGGATCGTCGATGTATACGACCCGGGCTTTGTCTCGCGGAGACTGCGGTCGACGACCAGTACAGCGAGGGGTTCCTTCCCGTAATTGCTGAAGTGTCCCATCGGTGCGGCCATCCCTTCCTGGTAGTAATAGATGGCTTTGTCTACGGGGTTCGCGACGAGCACCGCGTTGTCGTCGGCGGCCTGTACGATCGCTGGCGCCAGCGTGGTGCGCGACATATCGCCCAGCGCGTGCTGTCCGCCGGGAAAGTCGAGCTGCGGCAGCGCTTCGCCCTTGCCGACTTCACCGAGAGGAATCATGCGGACGATTTCGCTGTCATGATGCCGCACGTAGGCGTAGCGTGTGGAGAACGCCAGCTGGTCTGGCGCCTGTTCCACGCCCGCCGCGTGAACTAGTCGGTTGACCGCGGCGTCGATAACCGAGATTGTGTTCGTCCGGCGATTCGCGACGAAGCCAAGCCGACCGCCTGGAGCGAACCGGATTTCCTCCACGCCGGGCTCGGCGTCGATGGTGCCGATCACCTTATGGGCCGTGGTGCTGATGACGGTGATGATGCCAGTGTCCGTGCCGGCGACGTACAGCGCCTGCGCCAGCGGCGATGACGCGAACGACGAAGCACCCGTGCCAACCGGAATATCCGTGATCTTCCTCAGGGCCCGTACGTCGATCACCGAAACGGTGCCTTCGTCCGTGTTCAGGACGAACGCGAAGCGATTGTCGTCGCTGAAGGCGACGTCGTGCACGCTGCTGCCCGTCGGTATGCGCCCGGCGAGTCTTAAGGTTCGCGTGTTGACCACTGCCACGCCCGATGCTGCACCCGACGTGGCATCGGCGACATAGTCCACCCACAGATACGCGTTGTCCGGCTGCAATCGCAACCGCGACGGCGACCGTCCGGTCTCGACGCTCCCGATGACCGACCACGACCGCGTGTCCACCACGGCGACGCGATTCGCAGCTGGCATCGAGACGAACAGCCGATTGTGATCCGATGTCAGCGCCCAATCCTCGCCTGGACTCTGCAGCGGGATCATCGCCAGCAGCTTCGTGCCGCCGTAGCCAAAGACCGGATCGACCACGGTAATCGTGGCGTCGGCGTTGAGCGCCAATACGTAGAACGTGTTGAGGTCGACCTCTGGACGCGAGAGCAGACTTGGGCTCAGGGCCGTCTTCACGCGTTCGGTGCAGTTCGCTCCGCGCGCGGGGCTGTCTTTGGGCACCATGGCCAACCACGCGGCTGGATTGAGTCCGGACAGCGGGTTGCCGCTGCCGACGTCACGAATCTCGAACCCGATGGTCACGGTGTCGCCTTCGTGAACGCTCTGCTTGCGCGTATCGCGAGCTCCGCCTGTCTCGCGCTCATAGCGTGTTATCGCGAAATCGATCGTCATGCCCTCGCGCACGATCCTGTGTTCCGACTCCTGAGGTGATGGCGCGCGCGCGCGCCGCTGATCGGCAGCGGCGTCCTGACAGCGCGCGAGGAGGCCACACACAGCGATCAGCGCGATGAAGCTTCTCGATGACACGGCTACCTCACGATCAGGAAGGTCGCGGTCGCCGTCTGACCGCCCGCGGTGCTGCTGGTGATCGCCACCTGGTTCACGTTTGCAGGAATGTCGTTGCGCACGGTGAGCGTGGCGAGCACCGTTCCGCCCGGAAGTCGGTTGGTCCCGAGTGGCGTGCCGGCGCCCGGCTTCGCGGATAAGGGACTTCCCGGCATCTCGAATCGGAAGACCGATCTGGCGCGACTGCCATCCGGGAACGACAAGTCATGCTCGCCCTGCTTGACCGCCACCGTGATGGTGTCGCCTGGCCTGACAGGGATCGCCTTCGGGGGCACCGCGCCGCCATTGACCACCCACTCGACCGCCGCTCCCGTGCCGGTCGCTTCGACGGTGTAGACCATTCGCTTCGGCACGGCGTTAAACAGCGCCAATTCATCGGGCAGATCAGGCCGCCGACGAGCCTGGGCCTGAGCCGCAGCAGCGGGGTAGTTCGTCGCACGCGCTTCGCCGCCGCCCGCTGATCGCACGAGGATCGACCGCACGTTGCCGGGCGCCGAGAACGGGTTGCCGCTCATGGGCCAGGCGCCGGTGCGCGGGTCCACGTCCACCTTGCCCAACTCGGTCATCGCTCCCCCAGTGGTGTTGAAGACCGTCACCTCGCCCGCCATTCGTCCGGTGCTCGGGTTTACCGTATTCGTTCCGGTGATGAGCACCTTGCCGCCGATCGGATAACTGATCCTGGTGATGGTGACGGCGTCTTTGCCCGCTTCGCCCACGCGCAGCAGGCCCCACATGCCGAACTGGAAGCTCGAGCCGACGAACGTCCGATACAGATAGTCACCCGCCGTACCCGACGCGCCGCCGGCGCGGTTGATCACGGCGTCGAACGAGACATTGGGTCCGAAGCTGTCGCGCGAGCCTTGCGACTGCGACTGCGGGTTGTTGCCGATCTCTCTCGATCCATTCACGTAGGGCTCTTCTTGCCAGACGTGTCCGTGCAGCGTAAAAACCTGCTCGTTGGCGCCCGCCGGGTGGACCAGGCGGAAGCGTACGGGCATGTTGTTCGAGGCAGCGAAGATCGGTGTCTGCGGATCCGCCAGCACGAGGCTGTTCGAGAGCGCCCGTGAGATGCCGAGGGGCGACTTGGAATCGAGGTTCGCCAGCCAGTCGAGCGGTGCATGTCGGTAGTCCAGCGGCTCGGTCCGGTAGTTGATGGCGCGTGTGTAGGTGAACGGCGCTTCCTGCGTCGGTGGCAGCTGGATGTTGAACGACCCGGTCATGTTCTGGCAGTGCTGCGAGCACAGGAAGTCCACTTTCCCGAGCGTGAAGACCTGCTTGACCGTCAGCGTCGCGATATGGCCCGACGCCTGAGGCGCGGTGCCGAAGGCGTTCATCAGCATGCACTGCGACGGGAACGTCTGGAATTTCGCCTTGTCCGGTGAGCTGTCGATGTCGAAGGCGGCTCTCGCGGTGGCTTCGTCCTTGAACAGCAGCCCGTGCGTCCCCATGCCGATCTCAAAGCTGACCGTCATCCCGGGGTTGAGCGTGACGCCCTGGGCTGGCAGCGGCTTGCCGTTCATCAGCCAGGTCACCTTGCCGTTGACGGTCGTCCCCAGGATAGTGATCGCATTAGGGGCTCCGTATCTCGGCAGCGTCTCGCGAAGCTGCGCCACATCGTCTTGGATCACGGCGACGAACTCTCGGAACAGCATGTTCTTGTCCGTACACGGGTCGCCCTTGCAGACCAGGGCTTGCGCCCGCGTGTTGTCGTCTGTGCGCCATGTCGTCCCCACCGGCTCGATGATCAGCGCGCCGAGCAGGCCGTACGGATGTTGTCGAAGCGGATCCGACGGCGTGAGCGGGATGGAGCCGAACTCGACGGGAATGTAGTTCGTGCCGGCTGCGCTGGTTTCGATCCGTCCCGCATACCACTGGAACACTCCCTGCTGGCCCGGTGTGACTGTCATCGACGGGTTTTTGCCGACGTTCACGCCATTGCTTCGCGTGACGTCGAAGGCGACTAGTTGCGGATGGAGTCCAGCCTCGCGCGATGTCTCGATCGGAATTCCGAGTGAGCTGGCGCCGACGTTGAGCGCGATGTCGGGAATCCTGTTTTTCAGCGTGATGTTGATGCAGTCGCCGGCGTTGGCCCGCAAAATTACCGGCTCGACCGGCTTTCCAGGCAGCAGGCGTCCCGTCACGGGGTCGAGATCCTCTTCCAGGAAATAGGCGAGGGCATTCCAGTTGACCAACTGCTGGCTTCCGCCTGCTCCGGCGCGTCCGCGCGCGTTGTAGACCACGGGCCCGTTCAGGACCTCTCGGGCAAAGGCGGCGATCACATTGATATTCCGCTGCGGTGCCGCGGCGGGGCAGATCGGCGGCGGGGCCGGAGCCGCGCCGAGGTTCGCCGGCGGCGGATTGTTGGGCAGTGCGACCAGCGGCGTGCCGGCTGGTTGTAGCGAGCGGTAGGCGCGCATGATCCCCCAGTTGCCATTGCTCAACCCCGGCACGTCTGAACTCGAGCTGTAGAAGTAATCGGCCGACCCCTCCTTGGCGTCCGTTCGCGGCAGCGAGAACAGCATCTCGTAGTGCTCGGAGATGCCCATGCCTTGCGTGCTGCGATAGCCACTCGAATTCGTGGAGGAGTTGAAGTCGGTCGGCTCGAACGGCCAGTTCACGCCATGCGTCGTGAAGAAATGGGGCGACATATGCGCGCCGACCAGCGTACGAATCTGGATCCGATCGCCCTCATAGGCGCGCAGCAACGGCGTGTACGGATCGAAGTTCTCGGCGCCGGTCTGCGGCGGCGGGAAATTAAAGCAGGGCGCTCCGCATGCCGAGTTGATCTGGCCGGTTGGCTGGACGTTCAACGCGGTGTCGGCGCGCTGAATGGACCGGAAGACGCTCGAGAGATTCGTCTGCAGCGGTGAGGGAAGACCGATATTCGGATTCACGCGAAACGCCGGTGGCTCGTTGCGATAATTGAGCGAATAGCCGCCGGTCTGAAACGCCAGCGTGACGATGCTCGGGAATGGCGCGACCAGGCAGCCGGCAGGAAAATCGAGCGGTGCGCTGAGCGCGTTGTCGGGATCGGCCCAACCCCAGTGCGGGTTCTGAGGAACGCATGGGGCCGGCGCGGCGTTGTATTTCACGTAGGGCGTGAGCGTGTTCTTGCTGATCGCCTTGTAGGCGAGCTGCCGGTCCTGGAACTCCAGAGCGAATTCGCGGAAGCTCTCGTTCCGATCCGGCGGGATGATGTTCGCCTGCCAGCTCGTCGGCCCGCCATCATCCGGCGGCTGCATGTTGGCGCCGAGCGGACGATTGAGGTTCGTGCCCAGAAAGACACCGCTGACCGGTTCCTGCCATTGGGAGGACGCGGGCTCGACGAGGAGACCCGCATAAAGGCCAACCTGCTGGTGCGTTGACGGTCCGAAATGATCGTGCGTGAAGATCGTGCGGAGTGTGCGGTCCGTCTTGCTGTTGGAAAGCACCGGGTCCGCATACCACCGCTGGATTGTCGCCTGTGCGCCCAGCCACTCGTTGCCGGTGCCCGCCCCGAAGTAGGGGATCGTCTTGGCGGTCAGCATTTTTGCGGTCGCGGCGTTGAAGTCCAGGCCGCTGAAGAGTCCGCCGCCGTTGTTGATGTTGTCGATCAGCTCCCGCACTTCCTGCGGGCTCAGCGTGCCGTCCTCGTAATTGAACCCGTTGCCGGCGCCGTCAGACGAGGTGACGTCGAATTTCACCAGATGAATGTGCTGCCCGAGGATGTCGGTCGGCGTTCTCACTTGGAAGTCGTCGAGCTCGTAGTAGTTGGGCACGAGATTCGCCAACCAGTACTCGATGACCTGCGTGCTGTTCGAGCGGAAGAAGAACGGCTCCGCTGCTCGCCGGTTCTCGAGCGTGTCCTTGACGTCGCCCCAGAGCGTCGTGATTCGTGACTGCGGGAAGTGCTGGCCTTTCTTGTTGAATACCAGGTTCAACTGGATATCCGCGGCTTTGTAGCGCATGAGGCACGGCGGTGCGTTCGCTGGACAGACCGGCGTGCCGTCGAGCTCAACGGCTGGATCCGCGTACGGCGCGCCTTGAATCGGCGGCCGCCCGTTCAACACGAATCCCGCGTTGCCATTGGCCGCGCTGCCGTCGGGACGGAACGTGTTGTGAAAGCGCTGCGCGTGATAGTTCATCGCGATCTTCTCGATTGGCGTGCCCGCCTCGTCGAGCTCGATCGCTTTCAGTCGATCGTTGAGCTTGGTGAAGTCCCACCGATTGTGCTTCTCGTAGATCGTGCCTACTTCCTTGACGGCCAGGAATCTCGGCAAGCCACCATTCAGGAACGGGTTTGCCTTGTCGGCGGGATCGGGCGCGAAGTCGAGCGGCGGATGCGTGACGCGCTGTCCGGCAATGCCCGGAATGAAGAACGGAAAGCCTGGGCCATTGGCGATGTTGGGATCGGCCATGTTCACTTCAGCCCGGAAGCCGGCTTGGCCTGACGCGGGGACGTTGACCGGAACGATCTGCACCTGCGCACCGATCGGCGCCATCGGGAGCGTCGGCATTGGCACGATTGCTGGAATCGGCGTGCCTGCCGCGATTTCGCCATCGGGCAGCGCGCGATTGAAGCCGGCCGCCGGCCGGCCCTGTGCGTCCAGCGAGGTGCCGCCTTCGAACACGTCGTGCACACGCCACAGCGACCACATGCCCTGGGCGAAGTGCGGGTAGAAGTGGCAGTGGAAGATGGCGTCGCCCACCGTCTTGTTCTTGTTGCCGCTGCCGTTGTAGGTGTGATTGAGCGTGTAGGACCCGCCGGGGCTGATCATCTGGCTGTCCCGGTAGCTGCTCTCATCATCCTTCGGCGTATGCAGCCACTGGTGCGCGTGGAGATGGTGGACGTGACTGATGTTCGTGCCGGCATGAACGATCTGGAACTTCACGTGATCATTCATGTAGCTGTGATAGACGTTGCTTGGGTCGTCGGGGTAGAGCGCACGCGTCGCTTTTGGACCGATTTTGATGTTTCCCGTGTTCGGGTCGATGGAGTTCGCCGGGAAATCCACGACCATCGCTGGATCTCCCACTGCCCACGAGCTCAGGAAGAACTCTTCGAACCGGCAGGTCGCGCAGTCGTGCATGGGACCGACCTTGATTCGATTCGCCCATACTTCCGGACCGATGCCCGCCATCCCGTAGTTGATCGCGAAGAAGTCGCGGCTCCCCTGGAGCGTGTAGCTCATGGGATCGTTCTTCGTCGTGTCGACGTGCTTCCTGAACGGCTCGAATGCCTGCGTGCTGACGAAGTCGTCGTGATAGTGAATCGCGAACTCGCGGAACGGCTGCAGATCGTCGGGGTAGGACGGGTTGACGGGGCACCCCGGGCACACGAACGGTCCGTGTTTCGGCCCGGTGATCATGGCGGTCACGTCGGTATAGACGATCTCGTTGTTGGCATCGAGCATCTTGAGGATCGGCTGTCCGGCCCGCGGGTGGGCAGGAGGGTAGACCTGGTCGTAGTTGATGATCGGATGCCCGTCGGCGGTCTTCCCTGTCGTCGCGAGATCGAGATCGACCTTCGTCACCTGACTGCGATACCATTCGGCGTCTCGCGGCTGTACCGTGACCGATCCAAACAGCCCCTGCATCAATTGGCTCCCGAATCCCAGTTGCTCGCCCACGTTCGCCGCGGTGCTGTAAAGGAGATAGGCGCCCTCGGCAGTGGCTGCGAACGTGTAAGTGATCCGCTCACCGGGACCGACCAGGCCGCTTGCTCGGGTCTGCGGGGCAGCGGGCGCGACATCGTTCGCGCCAACCCAGGAGCCGTCGGCAGAGATCCCCGAAATCGACGTGCCAGGCGGCGCTTCAGCGCTCACCAGGTTGAGCCCCATGATGTGCACTCCCGCCATACGGGTGGCCGGTTGCGCGGCCAGCGCATCGAACGCCGTCTGCGACGACTGCTTGATCTTCGCGTTCTGATTCCCGGTGTAGGCATTCGCGGCAAGTACTCTCACCGGATACCGCTGATTTCCGGTGTTGGCGTTGAAGACACTGGCCGACGCCCCCAACAGGTTCTGGAAACGAACCTCGAGACAATCGCCCACGTTCATTCTCAGCACCATCGGCCGAGGGCGCTTGTCCGGCCGCAGCATCACGTACCCTGGCCTGAGGGGGCCGGTTCCGCCGATCGAGACCACATCACGCCGCAACGCGAAGATCATTCCGCCGGCCTGAATGGCGCCGAGGCGGTTGTTGTAGAACGCCTGATCCAAGGCGACGACGTCGGCCTTGATGGTTCGATCGCACACCTGCGCGAACGCGTCGGTGGCTACCAGGACGGTTAGCGTCATCGCGGCCCCTGCCAGCCGGGCCAGGCTTTCGATAGTCTTCATGGGTTCCTCAGCGGGACAAGGTCCTGACGCCCGTCGCTGAATCGACGCGTGCAGCTCTCGACGACAAGCTGCTCCCACCGCGCCATAGCGTTGTCGACGGAAAAACGCCCGACGACTTCGATGGCGCGAGCCGCGAGGCGCTGTCGGTACTCATCACTCGACATCACACGATCGAACGCGGCCGCGAGCGCCGAGACATCCAACGCCGGCACGATCACGCCGTCTACGTCGTTGCGGATGATTTCCGGGATGCTGCTCGAGCAGTTGAAGCTCACCGCCGGAAGGCCACACGCCATCGCCTCGCAGAGGGCGTTCGGAAACCCCTCGTACAGAGACGACAGTGCGAAGGCATCGGCACTTGCCAGCTCGTCGAAGGGATGCCAGGTGAATCCCGGCAGCCGTACGCGGCCGTTCAGCCTGAGCTTCTGCGCCAGGCGTTCCAGGGCTGGACGCTGAGGTCCTTCTCCCCAGATGTGCAGCGACCACGACGGGTGCTTGCCTGCGACAATGGCGAATGCGCGAAGTAGAAGCGTGAAGCCTTTCTCGTCAGAGAGCCTCCCCATGGCCACGAGGGTTCGGCTGGCGGTGGCATCGGCCGGTGTCGCACAGGCTGGACGTCGAACGCATGGCTGGAGCACCGGGTTGTGAATGACTCTCACGCGATGACCGAGTTCTGGCGCAAAGAACGCCGCAATGTCGGCCGTCGGGCCGACCAGGTACGCGGCCTCCCGATACATCCGCGTTCTGAGCTGCTGCAGACCCTCGGTCAGCCGATCGTGATACGGGTCAGTCCGCTCCGACACGATCACGGGAACGTCGAGGGCCCGCATCGCCAGCAGCGTGCGGACGTTCGTCGCGTTGATGAACGAGATGACGACGTCGGGTCTGGTGGCGATGACGGCACGCCTCAGCGCGACAACCAGCTGCAGTTCCACGAGCAGTCGCCGGCGTTCGGCAGGTGTGCCGTCGTCGAACACGTCTTTCAGCGCCGTGAGTGTGTGCGCATCCGGAATCGGCTGGCGTGCTGCCCTCGAGAATCTGATGTCGCGGTGAGTGACCCGCGGGTCGAGCCGATAGAACGGGGGGTGCGAGCCGTGTGCGACCGTCAGGATGGTGACCGGCCGGCCCGTCCGCGCCCAGTAGTTGGCCATGTGCGAGACCACACGCTCGGCCCCACCGCCGCGCATCGACGAGATGACCAGCGTCGTCCGCATTACGCGACGCCCTCCCCGCAAGCGGGGCCTCGATCCGCGCACAGTCGCAGACCCAAAGCCGGTGAGTCGAAGATCGACAGCATTCCACTCGCCTTGCGCGACTGCGCGTCATCGTCATCGTCCCAGCTGCCGATTCGCTCGAACGCCTGTTTCGTGAAGATGCAGGACTCCGCCGTCACACTCCGGCGCGACCGGGCCACGAACGATGCTCCATCGATCGTCTCGAGGTTCAGGAGACGTCGGCTGTCCTCGACGGACAGATCGACGACGCGACGAAACGAACTGGTGACGTCGTGCTCCAGGCATTTCAGCAGATGGGCCTTGACATCCCAGCTCGGCACGATGTCGCGGTCCACACACACGTAGAAGTCCAGAGCGGCGCCGAAGTGCCGGATAGCCGTCGTGAAGCACGCGCCCCGGCTGAATCGTGCTCCTGTCATCGAGATGTACTGGGAGTCTTTCGATGCGGCAATGGCGCTCGCCGTCTGGTTCACGGGCTGGTGCTCGACGACGGCGACCGTGGCGCCGCGTAACAATCGGCGATAGGCGTCGAGCGTATAGACCAGATTAGCTTGCGCGGATGCGGTGCACTCCGCAGGCTCGTGGAGCACGACGACCAATGTGCGTTGCTGAATGCGATGGAGCGTGCGACCGCCGAGGACGAGCGACTCCTTCAACCACCATGGCTCCACTGGCCGGCCCTGTGTATCCGAGAGCCCACCTTCGACCCACGCCAGGTGTGGAAAGGCGCAGTAGCAGTTAAATCGTTCCTGAAGCAGCCGATTCTGGAGATCGATCGGCTCGCGGCTGTCGGCGTGTGCCTCGAGAAACGCGTCGAACAGCAGATGGCGGACGGCGTACGCATAGGTCGACGTCGTCGCCGTCAGCTTCATCACGTTCTCGCCGACGCGCACCGGTTCATCGCGATGCATGCCACCGAGAAACACCATGTCCCAATCCGATGGCACCTGCGCCAGGAAGCGGGGGAGTTTCGCCGCGAACTGGTCGTCGAAGACCACGTCATCCTCGAACAACAGCACGCTTGGCCATCCGTGATCGCGTGCGTGCCTGACGACAGCCAGGTTGCTTTGCAAACAGCCGTAGGCGCCGGCTGATCCCCGCCATGTCCGTGGGACTTCGATGGAGTGACCATCGACCGCGCTGAACCTGACCACGTCGGCGATGCCATGCTGCGCGAACCGTTCCTGCATGCGCGACCATCGCTCAGGCCGTCGATCGAGGTTCAGGCACACCTTGTGTGTGAACCAACTGTTCAGATCGTGCGGCCCGGAGGTGGGTTGCATGACCGTTACCTCCTGAGGAGTGTTCGCCCGCGCTCAGGAAGCAGGCCGCGCACTGCCACCGTGGCGGCGCTGGCAAACGCGAGGTGCCGCAGTTCGGACGCGACCAGGGAGCCGAGCCCGGGCCGCCGCCATCCGATCAGGTTGTCGGCGAACTCGATCGCCGCTTCGCGACGCCCTGCCTGCAGGTAAGACACCGAGTCGTCGGGCCATCCGCGCAGACGCAGCGCCTTCTCGAAAATTCGGTAGCGGCGGACTGCCATCGCCCGTTTGACCGCCGGCGGATACTCGGTGCCGGGGACTGGCCGTCCAATCCGCGACCCATCATCGAATCGCCTGACCCTGGCGAGCACCCTCGGCAGAACTACGATTGAGCAGCTGTGCTGCATGCGAATGGCGAAGTCGAGATCCTCGTGAGTCGCCAGCGAGGTATCGAACAATGGCAGGCTGAGGCGCTCAAGGACTGTCGGTCTGATCGTCAAAGAGCAGGTGGCGAAGATCTTTCCCTTCTGCAGGTGCACCGGCAGTAGACGCATTGGCTGATCGCTCGTCGCGACGAGACCGCGATCGGCCAGCCACGACGAGCACACCAGCGTGGTGCCGAGCCAGCGCTCACTGTCACTGATCACCGCATCGACCGACGGGTCGTGCTCGAGGATCTCCAGTTCCTCAGTCGCCTTTCCCGGCAGCCATACGTCATCGGAATCGAGGAAGGCGATGAAGCGGCCGGTCGCGAGCGCGAGTCCGGCATTGCGGGCTGCGGCTGTGCCGCGGTTCGGCTGACGGACATATCGGACCGAGTGGCCATACCTCGCGACGACTGACTCGGTCGCATCGGTCGAACCGTCGTCCACCACGATCGGGTCCACACGGTCGACACCCTGCGCGAAAATGCTGTCCAACGCATCAGGTAAATAGCGCGCCCGGTTGAACGTCGGGATAATGATCGACAGAGTCGGTCGCGTGGTCTCGCTCATAGCTCCGCCTGCCTTCGTGGCGACGCGCTCGCGGTCTGGGCCCGAATCACGCAGCAGTGGTGGCGCTCTGGCCTGACCGGCGGCAGGATGACGGCCTCGGCGAACAGCGCTTGCATATGGTCCGGCGAGCAGAACGTGATGTACGCGCGTCGATCGTCAACGTCGTGGTCATGCTCGCGCTCGTCGTCACAATACAGTTCGTCGTCGTTGACAAGTGCCAGCCAATCGGCGCCTTGCGCCCGCTCGAGGAGCGCTGCCACATCGACGTTGGGATTCAGTTCACGCCGTTTTTCCAGTCGCCACGACAGATTCGACCCTGGGTAGGGGTCGCCGTCGAACGCCTCCCACTGTGGATCCAGGAACGTGAACGCGAGCACGCCGTCGTCGCTGAGCCGCCCGCGAAGCTGACGAACGAGGTCCAGCATCTCGGGCTGGCTCGTATGCGTGAACACCGAGTAAGCAAGGATGACGTCGAAGCGTTGGCCAGGATCGGGAATCTCGAGGCCCTTCACTCCGCGCGGATTGAATTCGAAGTTGTAGCGGTCGTAGCGGATCCAGTGCGCCTGGGGAAAGGTGTCCTGGCCTCTGGCAATGCCTGCCGGCGAGACATCGATACACCAATAGAGAGCTGGATCGATCGACGCCAGCGGATCCCTGAGAAGGTTCCCGCTGTTGCCTCCGAAGTCGAGCACCGTCTTCGAGGCCCAATCGGGATGGCCCAGTTGCTGATCGAAATATCGGAACTGACCCATCTTTCCCGAAACGAACGACATCGCGGAACGCCTCCTGCGAGAGGTGCACACCGATCAGGCCGGCACCGGCACGAGCTGCGCGTGCTCCTGCTCGCGAACCATTGGCAGGACGTGACGACCGAAGAACTGCATTTCGTCGAGGTTTGGCCACCCGGACAGGATGAATTGCGACACGCCGACCCGCCCGAACTCGAGCAGTGTGGACGAGATCTCCTGAACCGATCCGACGAGCGCGATGGCCGCGGCTCCGTGTGACCGGACGGCACCCGTCCACACGCAGGGTGTCAGCCATTCAGTTTCCGCCAGCTGGTGGACGGTCTTGAACGACACCGAATCGGTGTGTGCGACGAACTCTCGTTCCTTCCTTCGGTCGTCGAACACCGTGCCGGCCGCCGCCGCGATGGCCTGGGCAGCGTTCACGGCTTCCTCATGAGACGGTCTGGCAACGATCGCGCAACGCAGACCGACTTCCGTGCCGGTGTCAGCAACGGCGCCGATTTCAGCTGCCACTCGTGCTGGCGTGTCCGCGAGACGCATCCAGCAGGTCCCCTGGCTCACGCTCAGCCGCTGTGCTGCCGCCGACTGGCCTGCGATGAGCAGCTCTGGAAACGTTCTCGTCGGCGACTGAAACGGCGTGTTCACTCTGCCGTGCTCAATGCAGTAATAGCGGCCGGCGAAATTCACCTCGCCGTCGTTCTTCCAGAACGCACGGCACAAGGCCAGAAACTCCTCGGTTCGCTCGTACCGTTCGTCATGGGGCAGCATGTCGCCGTAGCTGCGCTGCTCGGCCGGTGAATGCCCGGCTACGATGTTGAGGGCGAACCGGCCGTTGATGAGTGTGGACAGCGTGTTGATCTGCTGCACGAACGCGGTCGGCGACGTGAGGCCCGATCGATGGGCGATGATGAACCCCACTTTCGACGTCGCCATGCCAATCGCCGTTGCCAGCAGGATCGGGTCCGGCTTCGACCATCCGAAGTCGATCAACAGTGAGTCGATCCCGTGGTCTTCTGCGGCCCGCGCGAATGCGATCTGCGCGTCGAGATCTGGCCGGCCCGTGTCGGACAGGCTGTTCTGATGGGCGCGCGACATTCCCGGTTGCGCCCCGCTCTGAGGCAAACGCCAGTGGAATCTCACCATGATGACACCGCCATGCGTAAGGCTGCGCCTGCCTCCTTGGCCCGCACGAGAGGCTCGACGGCCTGGCTGAAGAACGTCATCTCCTCGATGTCCGGCCAACCCATGAACAGGAACTGCGTGATCCCGATGTCGCGATATTCGATGATCGCGCTGGCGACATCGTCGGCAGATCCGACGAGCGCGATGGCGGGCGCACCCAGATAGGGCACCGCGCCGCTCCACAAATAGGGGCTGAGCCACCCCGAGGCGGTCTCGTCGGCGAGCTTGTAGGTGGACGTGAACGCGACCGAATCAGAGCTACTCGCGAAGTCGCGGTGAGTCACGATCGGCTTCGCCCCGAGGCTTTCGATCATCCGGTAAGCCGCGTCAACCGCCTCCTCGCGAGTAGGCCGCGCGATTACCGAGACGAGCAACCCAACCTCAACACCGCGGTCGACAAGCGTGGCGACACGCGGACGAAGCCGTTCAGGTGTGTCCGGCAATCGCCACAGACAGTCGGCGTGTTTCATCGCCAACTGCTCGGCTGCGAGCGAATTGCCCCCCAGGAAGATCTCCGGTTGCGTTCGCTCTCTGGAGACGAACGGGGTGTTCAGCCTCGCGCTGTCGATCGTGTAGTACTTGCCGTTGAACGTCGTCGGACCGTCGCCGCTCCAGAGTGAGCGGCAGATCGTCAAGAACTCGTCGGTGCGCTCGTAGCGTTCATCGTGCGAGAGGAAGTCGCCATAGGCACGTTGCTCAGCCGGCGTGTGACCGGCCACGATGTTCAGGCAGATGCGGCCGCCGGTGAGCGCGGCAACGGTGTTGACCTGCTGGACCAGTGCGGTCGGCGAGGACACACCTGATCGCACCGCCACCATGAACGTGATCCGCTCCGTCAGCATTGCGAGAGCGCTCGCCAGAACGATCGGGTCTGGCCGATGGAATCCGAACGCGGTCAGCAGCGAGTCCATCCCGCACTCGTCGGCGCGCCGGCAGAACGCGACGTGCGCAGCGATGTCGGGCACGCCTGACTGGCTGGCACGCGCCGTGGCGCCGCGGTGCTGAGCCCCGGCGGAGGACATGCTCCAGTGAAATCTGAGGCTCATACGACCTCACTTTTCCGCGGTGGCCGCGTAATGCGCTGGTGGTCGCCCCGCGTGCGAGCGGATGAACACCACCAGTCCCGACGACGTCGAATCGACGAGTGGCACTCTGGCGACTCGCAGATGATGCAGCGGCGACAAGACGGCGAGTGCGCTCAGGATGAGCGCGGCACCGATCAGTTCGCCGGCGTTTGGCGTGGCGAGTCCAAACAGAAATGCGGAGGCATAAGAGGCCCCCACGACGGCCAGCACGCTCGAACAGCGGTTCAACGAAATACAGAACGTGTTCTCGCGGCGATCGAGGTAGATCGACGTGCCGAACCAGTACAGACACGCGTACAGGAACCCGATTGCCAGCGACGGCAGGAGCGCATCGGTAGAAACGAACGATGTGACGCTTCGACCGAGCATGTCTGACAAGCCGCTCGCGCCGATCAACATCACCACGCCGGGGATACCAATGAGGGTGGCTATTGCCACCATTTGCTCCTGGACGAAATAGCGGCAGGTGGCCTCGCGATCGTCGGACTTGGCCACCGCGTTGATGCCGTGGAGTCGCACCGCGTAGGCCAGGACATACACGCCAACGGTTGCGACGAGCGCCCACGTGAGCCGGTGACGCTCCAGCTCCGCAATAACCACCACGATCGCCAGGAGACTCAGCCCGAATGCCGTCCACGAAAACCAGCGCACGCGCCGCTTGAAAACGTGGTCTACAACCGGAGCGAGCATCAGGACTCCGGCGCGCATGAGGAGTATCGCCAGAAGAATCGAGACGCCACTGAACGTGTACATCAGGGTCGTCGTGTAGATGATCGCGACCGTCGCGAGACCCGAACCAAGCGTGCGTCGGTGCGGCCAGGGCAGAGGCCTGCCGGCAATGACGCGCGTCGGTGCATATCGCCACCAGCTAAGGCCGGTGACGACGAGCCCCATGACGATCGCGGTGACGAGTCCGGCAGTGAGCAGTATGCCGAGACGAAACGTCACGCCGTCGAACGCCAAAGGTGCGCGCATGGTCGTGATGCGCACGAGAGCGGCGTACGGCGCATAGAACACGAAGTACCCCAGCGCCAGCGCCCAGATTCCGAGTGTGAACGTCCGGCGAGACATGTGCGCTGGAACCGACCTCTCCGATCCGATCGGCGGATACCCGCCGTCACGGCTTATAGAACGACTGGTCATAACGCTGCCCCAGTACGGCTTTCCCGATCGTGGCCAGGATGTGGTCGTCGTTGTCGTGACGGACGTAAAACGAGAGGTCGCGGTAGATCCGTTCGAGTGGCGCCGGACGATTGAGCGAGCGTGCGCCGCAGGCGCGAATGCACTGCCTGACCGTGTCTTCCGCCAGGTGTTCGATCACATGGCGGGCCCGGCTTCCGGCCAGCTGTGCGTCTTCACGCTGCCCCGTGTCCCAGAGCCGCGCGACATGTCGCAGCCACAGATGTGCCGTGTCGATGTTGATCGACATCGCCGCGGCGTGATGCTGGATGTACGGGTCCTCGGTCTTCTTCTGACAAGCGATGTAATCAAGGCCGAATTCGTACGCAGCAGCCGCCGCGCCGAGGAACGTTGCCGCATAATGAGGGATGAAGTACGTCTGCCAGGATTCGTTTTGATACTGGCCGGGATACCCGAGTCCGTTCGTTTCGGGGATGAACGTCTGGGCGAACCGCACCAGATGGCTGACGGTCGCTCTCATCCCGATCGGATCCCACCAGGATCCATCGATCGTCACGCTAGGGTCGGACATGTCGCAGCAGAGGAGCAGCTGCGACTCGGCGGGCCCACGCGAATGGCGCACGCCACCGGGACCGTCCAGGCTCACTAGCAGGATGGCCCACTGCGCCGCCGTCGCACTCGTCGCAAACACCTTGGTTCCGTCAACGACGTAGCCGCCAGGAATTCTCGTGACCGTGGTGCCGCAGGATCTGGATTCGCCCGGCGCCCGCGCCTGCGGCTCGCCGCTCCAGGCCACCCATTTGTCGCCGCGATTGACGACGCCTGCGAACCATCGGGCCTTCTGGGACTCGTTGGCCATGCCGTCGAGGAGCAGCAGCGAGTTGGCGTGTCCTTCCCAGCACCTGGCGAGTGACAGATCGGCCTTGGCCATCTCTTTGGTAATCATCCACAACGTGAACGAATCGCCTCGTAGCGGCCCAAGGCCAAGGCCGCCGTATTCCTTCGGGACTGTCGGAGCGTTCAGCCCGGCGCGGAAGAGGTCGTCGAAATCATCGAAGGGGAATGTGGCGGTCTGGTCGTAGTGCGCGGCGCGAGGCGCGAACTGTTCCCGCGCGAGAGCGGCGTACCGATCGATCAACGCCTGCTGTAGGGGCGGTAGATCGAGCGTGGACCGATCCCGGGGCGCCGGTTCCCGCTCGGGCGCGCTGCGCGGCAACGGCGCGCACAGCGCCGATTCAGGACTCATGCGAAACCTCGCGATAGAAGAATTCCC
>Ga0075421_100002027_pt1 | contig 24039 bp, 25 predicted proteins | sample SoiMetdeltSBSDD5_FD_75292 | JGI IMG/M metagenome (GOLD analysis project Ga0075421, IMG submission 75292) | Bulk soil microbial communities from a Populus tree surrounding site in Tennessee, USA - Soil MetaG P. deltoides SBSDD5 | ecosystem: Environmental > Terrestrial > Soil > Tree plantation...
GCGGCAGAGAAAGTCGACGTAGTACTTCTCCGCCCGATCGTAGGTGACGAGCCGGCCGATGGAGGCGGCCTGCGCGCGCGGCGCGCTGTCGGGGGCGGCCAGGCGCGCCTCGATCTGGTCCTCCCAGGCGTCCGGGAATTTCGTGCCCTCGGCGGAGAAGAGCTTGATGCCGTTGTCGGCGAACGGGTTGTGCGAGGCGGAGAGCACGATGCCGCCCTGCGCGTCGAGCGCCCGCGTCAGGAGCGCGATCCCGGGAGTGGGCAGCACGCCGACCGTGTAGCAGTCCGCCCCCGCCGACAGGAGCCCCGAGACCATGGCCGCTTCCAGCATCGGTCCGGAGCGCCGGGTGTCGCGGCCGATGACCACGCGGACGGGGCCGTGGCGGTGCTGCTCGGCGAGGGTGGCCGCCAGCTCGCGGCCGACGCGATAGGCCAGCTCTCCGGTCAGGGGCGGCTGGTTGGCGACGCCGCGAATGCCATCGGTCCCGAACAGCCGGCTCACCGGGCGGCGCCCGGTTGTCGAACGCGCATCGAATCCTCCGGTCGTATCTCGACGGTGACCTGTACCGTACGCTGCGTGGTGGCGTACACGGAGTCGGGCAGCAGCAGGCCCACGCTCCGCGTGATGCTCTGCTGGATACCGGAGACGTCGACGGGCGCCGTCTCCACCGTCGTCCGCTCTTCGATTGTAGTGCGAGGACCCTTGACCTGGACAATTTGCGGTTCGACGACCACGCGGCCGAGCGTGTGCTCGGCGGCCGGCGTGCCGCGGATCTGCGCCACCACCCGCACGGACTTCACGGCGGCGCCGGCGATGGTGAGATGGACGGTGGCCGGCCACACGCGCACCACCTGGACCCCGGAGGGGGCCTCCACCTGCCGCGTGGAGAGCTGCACGACGTGATCGCCCTCTCCGAGCTTCGAGACGTCGACCCGGACACGGACGCTGGCCGGCGTCAGCCGCGCGGCTGCCCAGCGGGCCGCCTCGAGCTGCACGTCGACGGTTTCCCGCGGCGAGCCCAGCACCACGTGCGAGCCCTCGAGGCCCACGTACTCCACGGGCGCCGCGAACCCGATCTGGCTCCGATCGGCGCTGACGACGAAGAACCACACGATGGCGGCCATGGCCACGGCGACGAGCTTCAGCTGCCAGTTGTGGACGAGCCAGGTCAGCATCAGGCCTGCGTCGACTCCGACGGCGGCGTCGCGGGGCGGGCGCGCGCGCGCAGCAGCGCCGCCAGTCGCCCGGACATCGGCCGCCGCACTCGGGTCCCGAGCAGCTCGGCCAGTCGCTCGCGCAGCGCCTCGGGCCCACTGAGGCCGTCGATGCTGCCGTCGAGCGCGACCGAGATCCGTCCGGTCTCCTCCGAGACGGCCACCGCGACCGCGTCGGTCTCTTCCGTGATGCCCAGGGCGGCCCGGTGGCGGGTGCCGAGCTGCCGCGCTACCTGCGCGTTGCGCGAGAGCGGCAGGAAGCAGCCGGCCGCCACCACCCGGTCGTCCCGGATGAAGGCGGCGCCGTCGTGCAGCGGCGAGTACGGCAGGAAGATGCTCGTCAGAAGATCGGCCGAGACGAGCGCATCGAGGGCCACCCCGAGCTCGGCGTACTGACGCAGCCCGGTGCCGCGCTCGATCACGATCAGAGCGCCGATGCGGCGCTCGGCCAGCGAGCCGGCCACCGACGCCAGCTCGTCCACCACGCGGGTGGCGCTGCTGCTGCCCGCCAGGAGCGTGCGCAGGCCCTCGCCCTGGCCGATGGAGGCCAGCGCGCGCCGAAGCTCCGGCTGGAACAGCACGACCACCACCACCACCCAGAACGACCACATGGCGTCCAGAAGCCAGCCGAGGCTGTGCAGCTCGAGGGCGCTCGCGGCCAGGGAGGCGGCCACCAGGACGCCGACGCCGACGAGCATCTGCACGGCGCGTGTGCCGCGGAAGAGTGCGAGGATGCCGTAGAGAATGACGGCGACGAGGGCGACGTCCAGCGCGTCGCGCCAGCCAAAGCCCGTCAGCAGGTCTCTCATCGGACGGCCCGCCGGATCCGTTCGGCTACCCGGACCGCGTCGACCGTTTCCCGCACGTCGTGCGTGCGGACGAGGGCGGCCCCACCGAGCACGGCCGCCGCGGTGGCCGCCAGCGAGCCAGCCAGGCGTCCCGCCGTCTCCGTGCGTCCCGTCAGCGCGCCCACGAACGACTTGCGGGAGACCCCCACACACAGCGGGCGGCCCAGCACCCGCAGCGCCGGCAGGCCGGCGAGCACGCTCACGTCCCACGCGTGCCAGGCGACGGCCGCGTCGCGAAAGAACCCGATGCCAGGGTCGAGCACGATGCGCTCGTCGGCAATGCCGGCTCCGCGGGCCCGGGCCAGCGCCTCGGCAAGCACGGCGCGGACGGTGGGCTCCGGCGCCCCCAGCGTGCGGCCCGGCCCGGGGGCGGCCATGGTGATCAGCGCGGCGTCGTGCTCGGCCACGTGGCGCGCCAGCGTGACGTCCGCGAGGGCGGAGACATCGTTCAGCACGCGCGCGCCGGCCTCGAGGGCCGCCCGCGCGACCGGCGGTCGAGGCGTGTCCGCGGACACGGGGACCGGAAGCTTGTCGGCCAGGAGCTCGACCGCGCGCGTCAGCCGTTCCGTCTCCTCCGCCTCGGAGATGTCCGTGGCGAGATAGGGCGCCGTGGAGCGGGCGCCGACGTCGATGAGGGCGGCCCCGGCATCCACCATGTCGAGCGCCGCGCGGAGCACGGCCTCGTCACCGTGATACACGGAGCCGGGATGAAACGACTCGGGACTGACGTTGATGACGCCCATCACGGCGACAGGAGCGTCCCCGCCGATCTCGACCGAGGCGAGACGTGCGCGGGGCTCAGGCATCCGCCCGGCCCCGCTACGCGGGCGCGGGCGCTTCGGAGAAGGGGCGCGCGCGGAGAATGCGCGCGATCTCTTCGGAGTCGAGCGACTCCCGCTCGAGCAGCGCGCGCGCCAGCGCGTGCAGCTTCTCGATGTTCTCTTCGAGGATCTGCCGGGCGCGCGTGGCGCAGTCCACCACGATGCGCTTGATCTCGCTGTCGATGGCCAGCGCGGTCTCTTCGCTGTAATCCTTCTGACGCGCCACCTCGCGGCCGAGGAAGATGTGCTCCTCGTTCTTGCCGAAGGTCAGCGGGCCGAGCTTGTCGGACATTCCCCACTCGCAGACCATCTTGCGGGCCATCTCGGTGGCCTTCTCGAGGTCGTCGCCGGCCCCCGTGGTCTGCTGCTGGAGCACGATCTCCTCCGCCGTGCGCCCGCCGAGCAGGATCGTGATGCGGTTGATCAGGTAGTCGCGCGAGTAGTTGTACTTGTCGTCCATCGGCAGCTGCATGGTGAGGCCGAGGGCCCGCCCGCGCGGGATGATCGTGACCTTGTGCAGCGGATCGGCGCCGGGCAGGAAGTCCGCCACCAGGGCGTGGCCCGCCTCGTGGTAGGCGATCGTCCGCTTCTCCGAGTCGCTGATGATCATGGAGCGCCGCTCGACGCCCATGAGGACCTTGTCCTTGGCGTTCTCGAAATCGAGCATCTCGACCAGCTTCTTGTTCTGCCGCGCGGCCAGGAGGGCCGCCTCGTTGACGAGGTTGGCGAGATCCGCGCCGGAGAAGCCGGGCGTGCCGCGCGCCAGCACCTTGAGCTCCACGTTCGGCGCCAGCGGAATCCGGCGGGCGTGGACGCGCAGGATCTCTTCCCGCCCCTTCACGTCCGGCCGCGGGACGACGACCTGGCGGTCGAAGCGGCCCGGGCGCAGCAGCGCCGGATCGAGGACGTCCGGGCGGTTCGTGGCCGCGATGAGGATGACGCCCTCGTTGGTCTCGAAGCCGTCCATCTCGACCAGGAGCTGATTCAGCGTCTGCTCGCGCTCGTCGTGACCGCCGCCGAGCCCGGCGCCGCGATGACGCCCGACGGCGTCGATCTCGTCCATGAAGATGATGCACGGCGCGTGTTTCTTGCCCTGCTCGAACAGATCACGCACCCGGGAAGCGCCGACGCCCACGAACATCTCGACGAAATCCGAGCCCGAGATCGAGAAGAACGGGACGTTGGCCTCGCCGGCGATGGCCTTGGCCAGTAGCGTCTTGCCCGTTCCGGGAGGGCCGACGAGCAGGACCCCCTTGGGAATCTTGCCGCCGAGCTTCTGGAACTTCTGCGGATCCTTCAGGAAATCGATGATCTCCCGCAGCTCTTCCTTCGCCTCGTCGACGCCCGCCACGTCCTGGAAGGTGATCTTGTTCTGCTTCTCCGAGATGAGCCGGGCGCGCGCCTTGCCGAAGCTCAGCGCCTTGGCGCCGCCGCCCTGCATCTGGCGCATGAAGAAGATCCACACGCCGATGAACAGCAGCATCGGCACCCACTGGAGGAAGATGGCGTACCACGGGTTGCTGTCCGGCGGCTTCACGGCGATGCGCACGCCCTTTTCGCGCAGCATCTTCACGAGGTCGGGATAGTCGACGATGTAGGTGCGCTGCGTGGGCGAGCCGTCACGCAGGTTGTACGTCACCAGGTTGCCGCGGATGACCACCGACTCGACGCGCCCCTGCTCGATTGCCTTCAGGAATTCCGAGAAGTTGGGCGACTCCTGGCCACCGGGCTGGGTATTGCTGAACACGGTGAAAAGGAGAATGACGATGAGGCCGATGACCATCCAGAGGGCGAGGTTTTTGTAAACCTGGTTCATCGCATCCAGTCTAGCACAGCAAAAAAGCTGACACGCCGCGTCAGGCGGGCGTCTCGGCGAGCGCGGCGACGTAGGGAAGGTTGCGGTAAAGCCCGCCGTAGTCGAACCCGTACCCGACGACGAACACGTTCGGAATCGTGAAGCCGACGTAGTCGATGCGCACGTCGACCTGCCGGCGCTCGATCTTGTCGACCAGCGCGCACACGCGGAGGCTGCGCGGATGGCGCGCCTCGAGGTTGCGGCGCAGATAGGAGATGGTGAGGCCGGTGTCGACGATGTCCTCGACGACAACGACGTGGCGGTTCTCGACCGGCATCGCCAGGTCGGACACGATACGCACCTGCCCCGACGAGCGATGCCCGCCGCCATACGAGGCGAGACCGATGAAGTCCGTGGTGATCTCGCCGGGAATCGCGCGCACGAGGTCGGCCATGAACAGGAAGGCGCCCTGCAGCACGCCGACCAACGCCGGCGTCTCCCCCGCGTAGTCACGGCCGATCTGCGCGCCGAGCTCGGTGATGCGGGTGCGCAGCTCCTGCTCGGTGATCAGCACGCGGCCGGGACGCGGCGTCGTCACATCCGCGCGCGGCGTGGTCGTCATGTCAGCGGGTCGTGACGATGGGCGCAACCGACGAGCGCTCGCCGGTGAGCCGCGTGGCGACGGCGCGCGCGGCCTCGCGGGTGGGGAACTCGCCGATCTGGACGCGGTAGACCGGGCCGTGCGCTTCGCCCTCGACCACCCGCGCGTCGTGACCGGCGGAGGCGAGCGCGTCGCGCAGCGCTTCGGCGTGCGGCCGTAGACGGTACGACGCGACCTGGACGGTGAAGCGCGGCGCCGTCGTCCCGGCGGTGCGCGGCGTCGTCGTGGCCGCCAGCATGTCGGCCTGCTCGCCCGGTCGCGCCAGCGCGGCCGGCGGTTGGGTGGGCGGCGTGGTGACGAGCGGCGGTGGCGGCGTCTTCGCGGGCTTTGGCGGGGGCGGCGGCGGCGTCAGCGGCGCGGTCAGCTCCTGGTAGAAGCTCAACTGCGGCGTCGCCGGCGGCGGTGGCATCACGGCGCGGCGCGCCGGCGCGCGCCGCGTCTCGTTCTCGACGCGCATCGGTGTCACCACGGAGCGCGCCATCCAGATGCGTCCGGTATAGACGCCGACGCCGAATGTTACGCCAATAATGCTCAGAAAGCCGATGAGGACGAACAGGCCGCCGCGACTGCGCCCGCGCCGCGACGCCATCTACATGGTCTCCGGTGCGCTCACGCCGAGCAATGCAAGGCCGTTCGCGATGACCTGCCCCACCGCGCTGCAGAGCGCGAGCCGCGCGAACATCAGCCGGCGGTCGTCCTGGATCACCCGGTGATTCTTGTAGTACGGATGGAAGATTCCCGCCAGCTCCGTGAGCCAGTACGCGATGCGGTGCGGCTCCAGCGCACGGGTGGCGCCGGCGACGATGTTCGGATATTCCAGCAGCCGCTTGATCAGCGCCTGCTCTTCCGCCGCCTCCAGCGCCGTGAGATCCACGTCGCGCCACGACGGAATCGCGATCCCCTGCTCGACCGCCTGGCGGTGGATGGAGCGGATGCGCGCGTGCGCGTACTGCACGTAGTACACGGGGTTGTCGCTCGACTGCCGCGTGGCCAGCCCGAGGTCGAAGTCGAGCGGGCTGTCGTGCCGCCGCGTGAGGAACGTGAACCGCGCAGCGTCGCGGCCGACCTCCTCCAGGAGCTCGTCCATCAGCACGAACTCGCCGCGACGCTTCGACATGCGCACCGGCTGGCCGTCGCGCAGCAGCGTCACGAGCTGGATGATGAGCGCGTCGAACGCCTCGGGCGGATGCCCGAGCGCGGCCATCGCCGCGCGCATGCGCGGCACGTACCCGTGATGGTCGGGACCGAGCAGGTTGATCACGTGATCGACGCCGGCGAACTTGACGTAGTGGTGGTACGCAATGTCGACGGCGAAGTAGGTCAGCTCGCCGGTGCGCCGCCGCAGCACGCGATCCTGATCGTCGCCGGCGTTGGGCACGGCCGTCGAGCGAAACCACAGCGCGCCGTCCTGCTCATAGGTGAGGCCGCGCGTGGCGAGCTCCTGCACGGCCTTTTCCGCCAGGCCGCGGTCGCGTACGTCGCGCTGCTCCGACGACCAGACGTCGAATTCGACGCCATACGCGGCCAGCGTGCGGCGTTGCTGCTCGACCATACGCTCGACCGCCCAGCGGCCGAAGTGCTCGAGCCGCGTCCGCTCGTCGCCGGGGACATCCAGTGTTCCGCCGGTGGCCCTGTACTCCTGCGCGAGCTCAATCAGGTATTCGCCGGGATAGCCGTTTTCCGGCAGCGTGGCGCTCTGGCCGAACACCTGGCGAACCCGCGCCTCGAACGAGCGGGCGAGCGCCTCGAACTGCGTGCCGGCGTCGTTGACGTAGTACTCCGTCGTCACGTGCGCGCCCTGCGAGCGCAGCAGCCGCGCGAGCGCGTCGCCGACGGCGGCCGCGCGCGCATTCACGATGACGAGCGGTCCGGTGGGATTGGCGGACACGAACTCGAGCCGCCAGCGTTGACCGGCATGGCCGCTGCCGCGCCCGTAGGCCGCCCCGGCGTCGAGCACCTCGTGGAGCGCGCCCGCCGTCCACGCCGGGGCGAGGAAGACGTTCAGAAATCCGGGTCCCGCAACCTCGACCCGCGCGACCTCGGGCATCGCGGGAAAGTTCTTCGCGAGCGCGTCGGCGATCTGCCGCGGCGGGCGCTTGGCCGCGCGCGCGAGCGTCATCGCGACGTTGGTCGCGTAGTCGCCGTGCTCGGCCTGGCGCGGCACTTCCCACGCGCAGTCGTCCGCCGCGGGCAGCCCCGCCGCCGCCAGCGCCGTGCGCACCCCGTCCGTCAGCCGCTCGGTAACCGTCATGAACGCGAGACGTCGCCGCGTGCCGCGGCGAGCTTTTAGATGATACTCACCGGCCCACGGGCGCCACGAAGAAAAAGCGCAAGGGAATCGAGGAGAAGGAGCGCGCCAAGGGTCAGCGCGGCGGCCCACGCGAAGACCCGCACGGCCCGGGCGATGTCGCTCGCGCCGGGTGGCCGGCCGTCGCCCAGGCGATAGGCACCGCGCTTGGCGAGCGTCAACCCGAGCCCCCCTGCCATCGCCGCCATGGTCCGGCCGGCGTTGGGACTGGCGGTGCGCCCGCCGTCCCGTCGCAGCACGCGCCATGCCCCGCGCGCGTCTTCCCGCGCGAGGACGGCGGCGCCCACGAGGCTCAGCGCCGCGATTCGTGCCGGCACGAAGTTCAGCGCGTCGTCGAGGCGTGCGGCGACCTTGCCGAACCATTCGAGCGTCCCGTCGCGGTAGCCGATCATCGCATCGGCGGTGTTGACCGCTCGATAGGCGGCCGCCCCGGCAAGGCCGAAGATCAGGTAGAAGCAGACGGGGGCCACGAACGCGTCGGTCAGATTCTCGGCGACCGACTCGACGGCAGCTGACGCCACCTCATCGGGGGCGAGCGTCGCTGTCGGGCGACTCACGAGGTGCAGGCCGACGGCGGCGCGGGCCGCGGCGAGATCGCCCGCGGCGAGCGGCGCCGCCACCGCGCGCGCGGCGGCGACGAGGCCGCGGAATGAGAGCAGCAGGCTGAGCGCCGCGCCCTCGACGAATGGCGCCACGCCGCCGAGCCGTTGCGCCATAGCGCCGACGGCGGCGCCGCCGGCGCACGCCGCGGCTGCGACCGCCAGTGTCAGCAGGCCGCCGGCGACGACGAGTCGAACGCGGCCGCCGCGGCAGAGGCCGCGCTGACCCGTCGCGACCGCGCGGCCCATCCACGCCACGGGATGCAGCGCGTTGGGCGGATCGCCGAGTAGTAGATCGAGCGCGACAGCGACCCCGAGGGCCGCCGCGGCATCAGCGACCGAAGCGAACGCTCACTCCGGCGCGCACACCGTAATCCGGCAGCGCGCCGAGCAGGCTGGTGGAAACTGCGGCGTCGAGCGCAAGGTCGCGCATGACTCGCCAGATCAGGCCGGCCTGCATTCCGAGCGCGTCCCGGCCGTCGCGCTCGCCGCGCGAGAGGTACCCCATGTCGACGAATCCGCTCAGCCGGTCCGCGATCTGACGCGAGAGCGACGCCGCGACGCGCGCCTGCACGAGATGCCCGCTCGGACGATTCTGGCCGACCAGCACGGCACCGGCGTTGACCTCGAGCGTGAAGTCGGCGGGCAGCTCGAATGACGCGAGCAGGATGAGGCCGGTGTCGGTCTCGCCGGAGCCAATCGGTTCCTGGGCAAGAGGCGGCTTGACGAAGAAATACAGCCCGAGGGTGGGCCACCATGCGCCCTCGGGCGCGTCGAGGAAGCGATACTTCAGCCCCACGTTGATTTCGCCGACGTCGGTGTCGCGCACGTCGTTCCAGACGCGGACGATCGGCTCGCCGTCGAGGCGTACTTCGAGGTTCTCGGTGACGCCGACGCGCAGTGTCGCTTCCGCAGAAATCCGCCGCTCGGCCGCCGCACCGGCCTGGCTCGTGCGCCGATAAAACATGCCCGTCTCGAGCTGGACGCGCCCCTTACCCACGGTGTTCGGGCTGAACGTCACATCCGGGCGATCCGGGTCGATGGCGTCATCATCGTTGGCAAGGGCCGGCGCAGCGATCAGGAGAACCACCGCGACGGCGGCGAGCGTGCGCCTCAGCGAGGCGGCTCCGCGTACCGCGCGCGCAGGCGCTCCCAGAGCGCGGTCTTCTCCCAGCGCGGCTCGCGTGTCCGCTGCTGCGCGTCGTCGAGCCATGGATTGGGAAAGAAGACCGTGATCATCTGCTCGCCCCGACCGTTCCAGAGCCGCAGCCCCCACGAGCCGGGCACACACGAGCCGCCGTCGGTCCGGAAAAAGGCCGCCCGCCCGACGCGACGCATGGCCGCCTGCTCCGGCGTGGCGGCGCCGCGGTGATCGCCGACGCAGAGGTGGAAATGCCACGGCCCGACGTCGACGGTGAGATAGCCGTCGAGCACCGAAAGCTTCGGCTGGCTCGTGAAGCGAATCTCGTACGCGGCGCCCTCGATGATCGGGCCCGCGTAGATCTCCGTCCAGTGCTCGGCGAACAGCTCCATCAGCAGACGCTCGACGATATCGCCACCGACGGAGACCTCGTCGTACTCGGTCACGGTCCCGCCTGGGCCGTGCTCGACGGTTCGCGTCGTGGTCATCAGCGCGCATGGTAGCGCGGATCGCGGCGCTCAGCGCAGATCGAAGACCACCGGCAAGAGCACGCGCAGTGGTCGCGGACGGACGTCCGGCGGAAAGGGCACGCGGCGCAGGCTGCGCGCCGCCTGCAGCGCGGCATCGTCGAGCAGCGCGTGCGACGACGAGCGCACCAGCAGCACGTCGCCGAGGCGTCCGGTCGCATCGATCGCGATCTCCAGATGGACCGTGCCGCTGAGGCCGCGGCGTCGCGCCGCAGTCGGATACTCGAGCGACTCTTGGAGCCGACGCCGGAGCGCGGAGAGGTACGGGCCGTACACGCCGGCGCCGCCGTCGCCCGGAATCGCCAGCGCCAGCGGCCCCTCGCCGGAGGTGCCCGCGCCGGAGCCTGCGGTGCCGCTCCGAACCTCACCCGCACCAGCCTCCAGGCCCTGGCGTGCGGCATTCGACGCCGTCGAGTCGGCTGCGCCGCCGCCGTAGGCCGTGCTCGGCACAGGCGCGTGCGAGCCGTGAGTCGCGCTCGGTGAAAACACGTCAGCGGGGCTCGCCGCAGACGACTGCGACGCGCTCGGCGCGGAGTCCGTCGGAGCGACGGGTGCGGCATCGTGCGTGGGCGCAACCGTCGGCGGCGATGAGACCGCGGGTGTGGCAACGGCCTCGGATGGCGCTGGCGGTGGCGACGCGACGGCCGCGGATGGCGCAGGCGGCGGCGGTGGGCTCGGTGCCGCACTGATCGGCGGCGCCGGTGCCCGGGCGCTCGCGCCACCATCGGGTGGCGATGCGGCGACGCGCGGCGCCGGGCTCGACGCCGCGGCCGCACCGCGCGCGGGCGGGCGTCGCCCCGCGGGCACGCGCGCGGGCGGACCAGGCGACGACTCGCGGCCTGAAGGCGTCTCGGATTCCGTCAGCGTCATGTCGACGAAGAGCGCCGGCTCGGCCACCTCCCGCATGCGCCACACGCCGCCCAGCGTAGCGGCGTGGATCGCGAGCGACAGCGGTACCCAGCGCGCGAGCCGAATCATTCGAGCGCTCGGCGTTGCGAACCATCCGCGGCCACCGCGGCCGCGTTGTCGGCGAGCCACCGGCGCACGCCGGTTTCGAGCGCCGACCGCGCCGCGCGCGCCGCCGCCCAGCCGACGTCGGTCAGCGGCCCTCCATACGGGGCACGCGCTCCGCACCCCGTCGCGGCGACCACGACAGCATCACTCGAGGTGCCCGTCGCGAGGCGGCCGTCGTCGCACCGAACACCGGCCGTGCGCAGAACGTCGGTCTTGACCTCCGTCAGCGTGGCCACGAGGTTCACCAGCGCCGCTGGCTCGGGGTCGGCGTCCACAACGGCGATGGTGTTGATCGTTGCAGGCAGCGGCTGCGCCCGCGGGCTCAGCCCCGCCGCGCTCGGATTGCTCAGTCCGACGGTCGCGACGACGAGCGCGCGCACGTCGCCGGCGACCGCCGTGGCGATCTCTGCGCGCTCCGTCCAGGCGCCGGTCAGAAGGCCGACCCACGGCGAGGGCACGCCGAGCCGGCGCGCGGCGGCGCTCACTGTCGCCGCCGCGTCCGCACACGGAAAATTCTTCGGCACGTGCACGTTCAGCACGGCGCGCGCGCGGGTGAAGCCCCCGCCGACCACGGCGGACGAGAGCACGAGGAGCTCACGCTCGGCCGTGACGACGACGGCCTCCGGCCCCACTCGCGTCGCGACACCGTCGATGCTCACTCGAACGCCACCCGTACCCCTCCGATCGCCGTGATACCGAGCGCGGGGAAGCCGCGCACCTCTTGATACGACTCGTTCGCGAGGTTCTGAATCCGTGCCGTGAGGTCGACGTACTTCACCAATCCCCAGCGCTCGAGGACGCGATACGTGCCGCCGACGTCCAGGCGCGTGTAGCCGCTCGCGTAGATGTTGCCGAGGGTCTCCCATTGCCTGGTCTGCACGTGCAGCTCGGTCCACAGCGACAGCGGCTTTATGGGCTGCCACGCGACGCGCGCGTTCCAGCGATGACGCGGCTCGCGCGGCAGCCACGTGCCGGTGTCGAGATCCTTCGTCTCCGTGTACGTGTAGTTCACGCCCGCCGTGAGGTTGTCGAGAAGGTCGACCTCACCCGTGAACTCGAGGCCCTGGCTACGGGCCCGGCCGACGTTCGAGGTAATGGCAAACGGCGGCCCCGCCAGCGGCACGCAGCAGCGGATCAGGTTGGTGAACGAGTTCTTGAACACAGTGGCGTCGAGGCGAATGCGATTGCCCCAAAGCTTCTGTCCGACCCCCACGTCCCACGAAAAGCTCTCTTCGGGCTTGAGGGCGGGATTCGCGAAGCCGGGGAAGAACAGGTCGTTGAACGTCGGAGCGCGAAAGCCCGACCCGGCGCCGCCGTGGATGCGCGTGCCGGTCTCCTTGATCAAGAACGAGAGCGAGCCGCGCTCGGTCACGGAGCGGCCGAACACGTCGTTGTCTTCGACGCGCACACCGGCGGCCATGAACAGGCGATCGAAGAATCGGAACTGCTGCTGGAACAGGCCGGAGACTGTTTCCGTCGTGGGGCCGAACCCGCTCGTCCCCTGCACGTCGGCGGACTCCCAGCGATACTCGAGGCCGAAGGTGCTGGTCGACCACGTGCCGATGTGGAAATGGTTCAGCCACTCGACCTCGCGGCGCTCGACCTTGAACATGCCGGGGAAGTCGCACGGCGGGCCGAAGGTGGCCGGGGGGCACGCGAACGGGTCCCGCGGGTCGACGAACTTCTGCCGATTCCAGTAGCGACCGACTCGGGCATCACTCTCCCACCAGGACACCGGACGCGTGTGCGCGGCGAGATTGATGATGACCGTCTCGGTCTCTTGCCGTGTGTTCGGATCGATGGTCGGCACGATCGGCGCAGGGTTGCCGACGAACTCGATCGGCACGCCGGTATCGGTCTTGTTCCAACGCACCGCGAGCGAGAGCGTCGTGCTGCCTGGCAGCGAGAGGCCGAGCCGAGTGTTGAGCGAATTCTGGTCGACGCCATCGTTGATCGTCTGCCCGTTGGACTCGAAGTGACCGGTGGCGAACGCGTAGTCGAAGATCCCGTACGAGCCCGAGAAGCCAATCGTGGAGCGCAGGATCTCGTAGTTCCCGACCTCCTGGGTCGTCCACAGGTTGAAGGGCCCTTTGCCTTTGCGGGTGATGATGTTGACGACGCCGCCAATCGCATCCGCGCCGTAGAGCGTCGACTGCGGACCGCGAATGACCTCGATGCGCTCGATCAGGTCGGGCGAGAGATCCGAGAGATCCGCCTGCCCGAGCGTCGTGCTCTTCACGCGCATGCCGTCCACGAGCACCTGCACCTGCTGCGCGTTGGCGCCGCGGATCGAGATCGTCGTCGATTTGCCGAAGCTGCCGGAGCGTCGGACCTCCACACCGGGGACGCCGCGCAGCGCCTCGTCCACCGTCGGATATCGACGCGCGTCGATCTCGTCACCGGGCACGACCGTCACCGACGCGCCGAGCTGCTCGGCCGGCGTCTCGATCTTCGTTGCCGTCACCACCACCGGCTCTGCCTGCTTCACCTCCTGGGCCGCCGCCGTCGTCGCCAGCAGCACGACCGCCGTTACCGCCACCGCTGTCCGCACCATGCGCCACTCCTTTTGTCGCGAAAGGGTTGGACGACTGGCTCCGGCGGGTTTCCTGACTCGTGGATCGCCGCGACCGCCCATGCCTTCCCATTACCGGCCACATCCGAGGCGTGCTTTGTGCTTTGCCTGCGGCAGCGGCATGCAACAGTGGCTCCCGCTCGTGCGGGACCAGGACGGCGCTCCCCACTCACAGTGGCGCGACCGTGCCGGCTTCTCACCGGCTTCCCTCGCACCGGAGCGCATCACACGCGACCGACTTCTCGTCTCACCTCCTGTCGTACGTCAGCTGCACGCTCGGACGTCCGCTCGGGCTTGTGTTCACGACCACGCGACAGCCGAATACGTCTTCGAGCAACCTCTGTTCGAGCACGTCGGCGGGGGCGCCGACCCGGGCGATCTCGCCGGCGCGCAGGAGCAGCAGGCGATCGCACAGCTCGGCGGCCAGATTCAGGTCGTGCGACACGAGCAGGATCGTGAGACCGCGCTCGCGGTTCAGCCGCCGCAGCAGCGCCGCCGTCTCGGCTTGATATCGCAGGTCGAGATGGGCCGTCGGCTCGTCGAGGACGAGCAGCCGCGGCTCCTGCGCAAGTGCCTTGGCGAGCAGCGCGCGCTGGCGCTCGCCGCCCGACAGCTCGTCGAGCGGCAGCGGTGCGAGCTCGACCGTGTCCGTCGCGAGCATCGCGGCGCGCGCCGCCGCCGCATCCGCCGCGTCTTCAAAGAAGCGCTGCGGCGCGTGCGGATAGCGACCCATGAGCACGAGCTCGCGAACCGTGAACGGAAACGGCCGCGGCGCCTCCTGCGGCACCACGGCGATCTCTCGCGCAAGCTCCCACGGGCGCAACGCCCCGACCGGCCGGCCGTCGAGGCGGATCTCTCCGCGCTGCGCCGTCAGCACGCGCGTGAGCAGACGCAGCAGCGACGTCTTGCCCGCGCTGTTGGGTCCGATCACGCCGAACACCTCGCCGCGCTCGATGGCGAACGACAGTCCCGCGAACGCAAAGGCACGCGCGCGGCGCGCCGCGGGCTTCGCGTAGGAAAATCCGACGTCCGCGAATTCGACGAGGGCGCTCATGCCGGCCGGCTCCGCGCGCGCAGCACCCAGACGAAAAACGGCGCGCCGCAAAACGCCGTGATGACGCCGACCGAGAGCTCTGCCGGCGCGACCACGTTGCGCGCCAGCGTATCCGCGGTGAGCAGGAACGCGCCCCCCGCCAGCGCCGACGCCGGCGCGAGCAGGCGATTGTCCTGGCCCACGAGGCCGCGCAGCACGTGCGGAACGATGAGGCCGACGAAGCCGATCGGTCCCGCGAACGCGACGACGGTGCCGGTGAGCAGCGCGGCGGCTGCGAACACGCGCCGCTTGAGGCGCTCGGCATCGACCCCGAGCTGGCTCGCCGCCTCCTCACCCAGGGCCAGGATGTTGAGCTCGCGCGCGCTTCTGACGATTACGGCCACGCCGGCGGCGGCGAGCAATGCGAACAGCGCGAGTGACGTCGCGGGGATCGGGGCGAGGTTGCCGAGCAGCCAATGGATCACGCCGCTCAGGCGATTGAAGTCGACGATGGAGATGATCACCGTGATCGCCGCGGTGAAGAAGATGCCGACGATGACGCCCGCCAGCAGCAGCGACTGGATCACCAGCCCGCCGGGGGCGCTGGCGACGAGATAGACGATGACGGCCGCGAGCAGTGCGCCGGCGAAGGCGAACGCCGCCAGGCCGAGCGCGGCCACGAGCCCCGTCTCGAACCCGAGAATCTGTGCGAGCACGACGCCGAAGGCCGCGCCGCTGGACACGCCGAGCACCGACGGCTCGGCGAGCGGGTTGCGCGTGAGTGCCTGAAACCCGACGCCGGCGACGGCGAGACCCGCGCCGGCGAGCACGGCGGCGGCGACGCGCGGCAGCCGTAGACTGAGCGTCACGATCGCTTCGACCGAGGACGCATCCGCGCGTCCGGCGAGCGCGCGCGCGACGGCGGCGGGCGACAGGCCCGCGCTCCCCACGAAGAGCGCGGCCACGCCGAGGAGCAGCAGCATCGTGCCGAGCGCGGCGAGCGCGATCGCAAGACGCCTCGCCTCGCTCACCGAAACGCCTCGGGATGGATGATGCGCGCGAGGATCTCGAGGCCTTCGGCCAGCCGTGGTCCGTAGCGATGCAGGATCGACAGATCGACCGAGTACAGCCGACCCGCGCGGATCGCCGGCACGCTGGTGAGCGCCTGCCACTTCTCCGGCGCCGCGCGTCCGGCCGTCGAGGCTCCGCTGGAGTGATCGGCGAGCACGATCACCTCGGGCGCTCGCGCAACAGCCGCCTCGATGCTGAAGCGCACGTAGCTCACCGGCTCCGCCGCGGTGATGGAACGGCCTCCCGCGAGCTCGATCATCTCGGTCAGGTGCGAGTCGCGGCCTGGCACGAGCAGCGGGTCCGGCCACAAGACATAGAGGACGCGCGGCGTGGGCCGCGCGCGCACGCTCGCACGCACCGCGTCGATCCGCCGCTGAATGCCGCCCACGAGCGCCGCGACGCCGTCCTGCCGCCCCGTGAGCTCGCCGACGCGGTTAATCAGCTCGTACATCTCGGACACGCGGCGCGCGTGGACGACGTAGACCGGGATCCCGAGCCGTCGAAGCTGCAGGAACGTCTCCTCGCGGTTGCCCTCGTCGGTGCCGACGACCAGGTCGGGCTTCAGGGCGACGATGGCCTCGAGGCCGGGATTGATCATGCCGCCGACGCGCGGCTTGGCGCGCGCGGCCGGCGGCCAGTCGCAGAAGTCGCTCACGCCGACCAGGCGCGCCTCGCCGCCGAGCGCGAAGGCCGTCTCGGTCACGCTGGGCACGAGCGAGACGATGCGGGCCGGCGGCGCTGGCAGCATAACCTCGCGCCCAAGCATGTCGCGCAGCATGAGCGCGTGCGCCGGCGTCGCCAGCGTCAGCATCACGAGCATGGCTGCCGCGCGGATCACGTCGCGACCGCCACGAGCGGCCGGCGCGCGAGTCGGCCGAGCATATCGAGATCGAGCGCCGCCGCCACGCGATCCGCCAATCGGTCATAACGATCGGCGAGCGCATCGCTGCCCCAGCGCGGGTCGGGCGTGACACGGCGCCGCGTCGCGGCCGCGGTCAGCAACGCACGCCGCAGCACGCCGCTCGAAAAGCAGCCGTGCAGGTACGTGCCGACAACGGTTCCCACGCGCGTGCCGTCGACGGCGGGCACGCCGTCAGCGCCGCGCGTGGCGTCATCGCCGAGCGCAAAAACCGGTGCGCCGCCGTGCGCGGTCGTCCGCCCGCAGTGGATCTCGTACGCATCGACGGCGGCGCCCGCCGCGGCGTGCAGCGGGCCGCCGGGCAGCACGCGCGCGCGCGCGCGACGCGTCCTTTTCTCGCGCGCGAACGTCGTCGCCACCGGTAACAGCCCGAGCCCCGAGACGCTTTCCCGCGCCGACTCGACGTGCTCCGGATCGTCGAGCCGCTCGCCGAGCATCTGGTAGCCACCACAGACGCCGACGACGATGCGGCCGTCGCGCGCGGCGTCGGCGATCGCCGCGTCGAGCCCGCGCTCGCGCAGCCAGTCCAGATCCGCGACGGTCGTCTTGCTGCCGGGCAGCACGACGACATCGGCGTCGAGGATTGCCTCCGGCCGCGCGACGAAGCGCACAAGGACGCCCGGTTCGGCGGCGAGCGGCTCGAGGTCGTCGAAGTTCGCGATGCGCGGCAGGCGGGGCACGGCGACGACGACGCGCGCCTCACCAACGTCGCCGAGCGTTCCTTCGAGGCCGAGAGAGTCCTCTTCCGGCAGCGGCGCCGCGCCGAGATGCGGCACGACGCCGAGGACGGGCGCCCCGCTACGCGCCGCGAGCAGCTCGAGGCCCGGCGCCAGCACCGCGGGGTCACCGCGGAAGCGGTTGATGACGAGCGCGGCAACGCGCGCGCGGTCGTTCGGTGCGAGCAGCGCCAGCGTGCCGAGCAGCGCCGCGAACACGCCGCCGCGGTCGATGTCGCCGACGAGCAGCACCGGCGCGTCGGCCAGCGCGGCCACGCGCATGTTGGCGAGGTCGTACGCGAGATTGATCTCGGCGGGACTGCCGGCGCCCTCGATCACGACCACGTCGTGAGCGTGGCGCAGCCGCTCCAGGCTCTCGATGACCTCCGGCCAGAGCGTCGGCGCGTAGTCGCTGTAGCCGCGCCAGTCGAGGCTGGCTCGCGCGCGGCCGCGCACGACGACCTGCGAGCGCTGGTCGGTCTCTGGCTTGAGAAGGATCGGATTCATGTCGACGGTGGGCTCGACCCCGGCGGCCGCTGCCTGCGCCGCCTGGGCGCGGCCGATCTCGCCACCATCGGCGGTGACGGCGGCATTCAGCGACATGTTCTGCGCCTTGAACGGCGCGACGCGATACCCCGCGCGCGCAAAGATGCGGCACAGTGCCGCCGTGAGCACGCTCTTGCCCACGCCCGACGCGGTGCCCTGCACCATGAGGCACGCGGCGCGGCTCATGCGGGGCCGTCCACACCCGCGGACTTGAACGTCGCCATCTCGGCGTAGATGCGCGCGGCCGCCCGCGCGAGATGCACGAACAGGCAGGCGCCGGTCCCCTCGCCCAAACGCAGGCCGAGGTCGAGGTACGGGACGAGGCGCAGGTGCTCGAGGGCACGCGCGTGCCCGGGCTCGGCCGACCGGTGCGAGGCGAACATCGCGTGAACCGACAGCGGTGCAAGCGTCGCGGCCACGAGCGCGGCGGCGCCCGTGATGAAGCCGTCGAGCGCCACCGGCACGCGGCGCGCCGCGCCCGCCAGGATCACGCCAACGAGCCCCCCGATCTCGAAGCCTCCGACTTTGCTGAGCACGTCGAGGCCATCGCGTGGATCCGGTCGGTTCACGGCCAGCGCCTGTCGCACGACATGCACTTTGCGGCGCCAGCCTTCGTCGTCGACGCCCGTGCCGCGTCCGGTGACCGACTCGACCGAGGCGCCAGTGAGCGCCGCCGTCATGGCGCTCGCGGCGGTCGTGTTGGCGATGCCCATGTCGCCGGTCGCCACGAGATCCGCACCGGCGTCGATCGCATCCAGCGCCAGCCGCGCGCCCTGCTCGATCGCGGCCTGCGCTTGCTCGCGTGTCATCGCGGAACCGCGCGTGATGTTCGCGGTGCCGGCGCCGAGCGGGCAACGGACCAGCGTCTCGTCGCCGCCGACCGGGTTCGCGACCCCGAAGTCGGCGACGACGACGCGGGCGCCGCAGTCGCGCGCGAGCACGTTGACGGCGGCGCCGCCGCGCACGAAGTTGTCCACCATCTGCGCGGTGACCGATTGCGGGTAGGCGCTCACCCCTTCGGCCGCGACACCGTGATCCCCCGCAAACGTGAAGACGACGGGATGCGTCACGCGCGGCGGCGCACCGGTCAACGCGACGAGCCGCGCGGCCAATTCCTCGAGACGGCCGAGGCTGCCGGGCGGCTTCGTCAGCATGTCGAGTTGCTGCTGCGCTCTCGCCGCGGCCTCCGGCGCCGGCCGACGCATGGCCTCGCACAGCGCGCGCACAGTCGTCACGCGCGGGCCTCCTTCACGGTGAGCGGCACACCGGCGACCATCAGCACGACCCGATCGACGGCCGCCGCCACGCGCTGGTTGACGCCGCCGAGCAGATCGCGAAAGTGCCGGCCGTCGTCGCTAGCGGGGTGCACGCCGAGGCCGACCTCGTTCGAGACCACGGTCACGTCGGCAGGCTGGAGCGCCAGCAGCGCGGCCACCTCATCCGCCCGCTTGAAGACCTGCTCGTCCGGCTCGCCGCGCAGCATGAGATTGGAGACCCAGAGCGTCAGGCAGTCGACGATCACCGCGTCGGCGGCGGCGCACGCGTCCCGCAGACACGGAACGAGCTCGTACGGCTCTTCGACGGTGCGCCAGTGAGGCGGCCGCTCAGCGCGGTGCTGCGCGATTCGCGCCGCCATCTCGGCGTCGCCGGCGAGCGCCGTCGCCACGAAGACGACGCGCGTCGTCAACGCGTGGCGTTCGAGCGCGAAACGGCTCTTGCCACTGCGAGCGCCACCAAGAACGAGAGTCGTGGAAGCCACGCCCGGGTCCTCCCGCGAAGACCGGAGTCGACACGTGCGCGCGCGGGCAGGTCTCCTGGCTTTCGGATCGTCCTACTCCCCGCGCCTTCCCGGCCTCAGGGCCAGTGGCTCCCGCGGGTTTCGTCCCCGATCACAGTGACGGGGTCGCGGCGGATTCACACCGCCTTCCCTGGGCCCCTCCGGGCGCCCGGGCGCGAACAACGCCGGAACGGTAACAGATGACCTGTGGCGGCCGCAACCGTCCCGGCGCGTCTCTCAGGCGGCGCGACGCGCGGGAGCCTTGCGGCGGCGGGCCGCCGTCTTCGCCTGGCGCGCCAGCGCCCCGCGCGATGCGGCGCGGTGGCCCTCGCGCTTCAGCGCGGAGCGCGTGGCGCGCGAACGCTTTGACGAGACCTTGCGGTGGCGGCGACCGGCGCGCAACGCACGCTTGGCGCTCTGGCGTGTGCGCCGAGACGCCTGCCCCTTACGCGGCGCCGGCAGATCGACGCCGGCGCGGCGCGCCTTCGACAGGCCGATGGCGATCGCCTGCTTGGTCGAGCGTGCGCCGTGCTTGCCCTCGCGAACGTGGTGGATCTCCTCGCGCACGAACTCGCCGGCCTGGGTCGACGGCGCCTTGCCCTGGCGGCGATCACGACGCGCGCGCTCGAGCGTCTCTTTCTCTGGCATACGACACCTCCTGCGCGCGATGGTGCGAGGCGTGTGCCAGTGAGGACGGATTTCCAGGCTACGGTTTCTGTGCCTTGTCCGCGTAGGAGACGGCGAGTCCAGCGCCGGCGTCGGCCTGTATGCCGTACGGCGGAATAGGGTAGCGCAGGCCGTTGCGGTCGAGTGCGGCGAGCCCCTCGATGACCTTCGGCAGGAACCGCGGCGGGATCGCCATCAGCAGTTCGTCGTCGGCGACGCCGCCGTAGCGGCGCTCGGCGTAGCACGGGATCGTCAGCGCCGGCTCGCCGGTCTTGAGCGCCTTGCCCCACGAGTCCGCGCACGCCGACTCGCCGACGGACGTGAACGCCATCTTGCGGTAGCCGCTCCACTGCAAGCCGTTGATGAACAGGATCATCTGCCCGGGCGTGCCATAGATGAGGCAGATGTCGGGCGGGTTCAGTCGACCGGACGTGAGCGGCGCGACGGCCATCGCGCGGTAGCGTCCGTGCGGCACGCAGTCCATCGCGTGCTGATGCGCGCTGGCGTCCTCGAGCGTCTTGAACCAGACGCCTGCCATGCGGTTGCCCGAGAGCCACTCCTCATTTTGCGGATGCAGCCCGATGACCGCGCCGCACTGCGCGCCGATGAGGTCGGCCATCGTGATCCCGACGGTCCAGCCGAGCTGTCTCGCTTGCGCAACGATCTGGTCAGTGGTGTGCCGCGCCTTCGGGCGCCGGATCTTCGGGATCGCCTCCATCGCCTCGACCGTCTCGAAGAGCTTCATGCCGATCGGGATCGAGCGCAGACGGAGATAACGGTTCAGCCCGTCGACGATCGCCTGCCAGTCGTATGTATCGGTACTCATCACGGCCTCCGGAGCGCCCATGATACCGTCGTGCTGACGGCGACGGAGACTTTCGTTACCCGCCGCGATTCAAGACGATGACGGCGGTCTCCGGCGTCGTGTTCTCCGTGCTCGGCATCCTGCTGTTCAAGTGGCTCGAGATCGGGCCCGTCCGGCACCCGCACCTGTTCGCGGCGATCATGCTGACGCTTTCCGTGTGGATCGTGTGGTGCGTCACGATGGTTCGGCGCGCCGACGACGAGGTCATGCTCGACGAGTGGGCATCGCGTATCGCGTGCCCAGACGGCCGACGCTGATGCTCGCGTGGGCCGAGGTCATGCGCGTGTGCGCGCGCGACCTTCGCCTATGGCGAGATCGCCGGCGTGCGGGTGAAAGAGCTCAAGGACATCCCGGACAAGGAAACGACGGGCGGTGAAGCCACGGTGATGCTCCAGACGACGCGCGCCACGTCGTCAAGCTCGCCGATTTCAAAGACGATCGTTCGCGCTCTACCGCGCGCTCGACGACGCGGCAAGCGCGGCGGCCCGCCGCGCTAGATGTCGCGTAGCCGGTCGAGTTCGCGCCGCTCGCGCTTGGTCGGACGCCCCGCTCCGGGTGGACGGAACGGCGGCCGCGCCCAGCGCAGGCGCGGCGGCTCCGGCGGGGTCAGATCGTCGTACAGCAGCCGCGCGTGCGCCGCGCTGCCGCGCCGCTCGTCCAGCCCGACCACCTTGAGGATGCGCCGGCGCCCCTGCGGCAGCGAGACCTTTATATAGTCGCCGGGGCGGACGGCCTTCGCCGGCTTGGCCGACTGGTCGTTGACGTCGACTTTCCCGCCATCGCACGCGTCGGCCGCAAGGCTGCGCGTTTTGAACACGCGCGCAGCCCACAGCCATTTGTCGACACGCAGCGACTCCACGCGCTGACGGTATCATGGGCTCATGACTCGCCGCGTTCTCCTCCTCGCCCTCGCCGTGCTCGCGCTCGCTGCAGTCGCCGTGGCCGCCGACCTCGTCATCGAAGACTGGAAAGCCTACAAGGTCGGCGCGACCGGGCTACCCGGCGACTGGAAGCCGCAGAACTGGGGATCTCCGAATTACGGCAACCTTCGCATCGTCGACGACGACGGTCGTCGTGCACTGCACCTCAAGAGCCGCGATGACAGCACGACGCTGAACCGGGACATCAAGGGCAAGGTGCGTCTGAAGGAGACGCCCATCCTCGAGTGGGAGTGGAAGTCGATCGTCCTGCCCAAGGACGGCAACTCGTGCAAGAAGGCGACGGACGACCAGGCCGGCCAGGTCTTCGTCGTCTGGCCGCGATTTCCGGAAACGGTGCGCTCGCGCGTCATCGGCTACGTCTGGGACACGACCCAGCCCGTCGGCACGATCTGCCGCAGCGAGAAAACGGCCATGGTCACTTACGTTGTGGTGCAGTCGGGTCCCGCTGAGCTCAATAAGTGGGTCACGGAGAAGCGCAACCTCCTCGAGGATTTCAAAAAGATCTACGGCGAGGCGCCCGACGATCCGGCGGTGCTCTCGCTGTCCATCGACTCCAACGACACGCACAGCACGTCGGAGGCGATGATCGGCAGCATCCGATTCAAGGCGCCGTGACCTCCACGCGCGATTTCGTTACCGCGCTCGCCGCGGACAACGCGGCGTTCTGGCGCGGTCGCGACGTGCGGCTGGAGCCGAGCGCGCCACCGGCGGTTCGACTCGAGCAGATCCGCTACCGGATGCGCCAGGGCGTGTACAACGAGCTCCGCTCCGTCGAGCTGATTGCGGCGTGGATCCCGTACGTGGGCGAGTGCGAGATCCGCGCGCTGTTGCCGGGCCAGCTCGACGACGAGCACCGGCACTATCACCTGCTCCGACGGCGCCTGCTCGACCTCGGCGAGGATCCGGATGCGTATCGGCCGCTGCCGGAGTGGGAGGCGCTGTTCGACTGGCTCGTCGCCTGCCGCGCGCGGCCGACGCTCGAGAAGCTGGCGATGTTCCAGTTCGCCGGAGAAACGCAGTCGTGCGACGGGTTCGAGACGCTGATCGCGCTGGCGGCCGACGTCGATCCGGAGACGGCTGACCTCTATCGCAGCGCCATCCTGCCGGACGAGCGCCGCCACGCCGCAATCGGTCGTCGGGCGTTGACGCTGCTCTGCGCCACGCCCCAGGAGCAGGCCCGCGCGCGAGCCGCCTGCCAGGAGATGAACGAGCGCGTGTTCGGCGCCTATCGCGCGCACCGCGCCCGCGTCGACGCGCGCGCCTGACCGCGTCTTCTGCCTGATTCGACGCGAAGTTCGAAGCGCTCGGACGATTTTGCTCGCACCCCGCCGCTGGAAAACGCCACTATGGTTTCGGGTGGTGGTTCCACCACCCGGGACACGTTTTCGGGTGGTGGTTCCACCACCCGGGGGACAGAACAATGGCTCCACCAGCGGTACGCCGGGGGGCGCGGGTTCTGGTCGTCCTGCTTCTCGCCGGCATTCTCTTCGTCGCGCTTCTCGTCCTCACGGGTGTTTCGGTGGCTCAGCTGCGTGCGAGCGCGTGCGCCCGGCTCGGCGGCGTCGTTCCCATCGACCGCATCCTCCCCGCCTGCGCCGGACCGGCGAAGGCCGGCGTGGCGCTGCGCGCCGCTCAGGCCGCGGTTCATCGCCACGCCTTCCGGGAGGCGCTCGAGCAGTACCGCGTGGCCGCCGTCGCCGCGCCCGACGTCCTCGTCGCGCACGTGGGCCACGGCGAAGCGGCCGAGATCCTCGGCGAGTATGAAGAGGCGCTCGCGGCATTCCAGCGCGCGACCGCCCTCGCGCCGTCGGCGGACACGAGCCGGCGCGTCGCCGGCGTCGCCGAGCGGTTGGGCCGGGTGGATCTCGCGGTGCAAAGCCTCGGCACAACCGATGGGCCTGGGCCCTGGCGCGAGCACGCCAGTGTCGGCGTGCGGTCCGCGGCCGCGCACGTCGTGACATGCCTGCCGATGCACTGGCCGAACCCCGTTCGTGTCTGGCAGATG
>Ga0075421_100002029_pt1 | contig 24025 bp, 16 predicted proteins | sample SoiMetdeltSBSDD5_FD_75292 | JGI IMG/M metagenome (GOLD analysis project Ga0075421, IMG submission 75292) | Bulk soil microbial communities from a Populus tree surrounding site in Tennessee, USA - Soil MetaG P. deltoides SBSDD5 | ecosystem: Environmental > Terrestrial > Soil > Tree plantation...
GGGCAGAAACCGTTGGGGGCACTGCGAGCCTCACATTCCGGCTGAGCTCATCGTGGCGGGTGCGGGGCAGCTATACCTACGTGAATGAAACGGCTGGCCTGGAGGACGATGCTCCGCCGGGAGCCATCCCGGATGCAAACCCGGGACTCAACCCTCATCATCAAATCGGACTCTGGTCCTCACTCGACTTACCGAAAAACCTGGAGCTCGATCTGCTCGCGCGGTATGTGAGCCCATTGCACATTGACCCACCGGTTAATGATTACGTGCAGGCTGACGTCCAGCTTGGCTATAAAATCGGTGAGAGTCTGCGACTGGCGTTGATTGGACGAGATCTGTTCAGTCCGCGTCACGTCGAGTTCCCCCGGTCCGCTACGAGCCGTCGCGCCATTGAGCGCCAGTTTCGGGTCAAAGGATCATGGACCTTCTGACCGCGCGGCGCGGGCTCGCTTCCCTGATCGTTCTGGCTGCCACCCTCGGTATGGCGCAGCTGGTGCTCTCCCAGGCGAGAGCCCCAGCAGGAACGGGGTATCGAGGCGCTTCCCTGGAGTACCAGGTCAAGGCGGCCTACCTCCTCAATTTCACCCGCTATGTGGAATGGCCCTCGCAAGCATTCCAGGCACCCACTGACCCGGTGCGAGTCTGTGTATTGGGGCGGGATCCGTTCGACGGGGTGCTCGACGCCACCCTGGAGGGGAAAACGACTCAGGGACGACCCCTGGCTCTGCGTCGGGTCCGCAGCTCCGCCGACGCCGCCGGCTGCCATCTGGTCTTCATCAGCCGGGAGACCTGGCGCACCCTTGGGGAACTGCCCAGAACCTTGCGCTCGCCTGGGCGGCTGACAGTGGGCGAATCCGATGAGTTCGCTCAGGCCGGAGGCGTGATCGGGTTCGTGATCCAGGATGAGGCGGTCCGGTTCGTGGTGAACGCCGAAGCGCGCGACCGGGCCGGCCTGCGGATCAGCTCCCGTATGCTTTCCCTTGCTGCGGCCGTGTACGGCCAGGAGCTGGGCCCTTGAGCCGGCCGTTCCGAGACCGGCCGATCCGGGAAAAGGTCAACTGGCTCATCGTGGTGGCCAGCGGGGTGGCGCTGCTGCTGGCGGCCCTGGGCCTGCTGATCTATGACCTGACCTCACTGCGGCCGCGCGCGCTGCGCGATCTCACGACCCAGGCCGAGCTCATTCGAGTCAATACCACGGCGGCCCTGGCCTTCCAGGATCCGCGAGCGGCGGCGGAGAACCTCGCCACCCTTCGCGCCAAACGGGAGATCGAGGCGGCCGCACTATACACTGGTGACGGCCGCCTCTTCGCTTCTTACCGGCGGGATCCGCGAGCTCCCCTGCCATTCAGTGCTGCACCCCGAGCGCGGGTGCATTCCTTCCAGAATGACCGGTTGGTGCTCAGCGAGCCGGTGGTGGATCAGAGCCAGACCCTCGGATGGCTGGTGCTCCAATACCAGCCGTCGCCTCTATGGACTCGGCTCCCGCAGTACGGGATAATTGCCGGCGTGGTGCTGCTGGCCCTGCTCACGGTGGCGATACTCCTCTCCCGGCTGCTGCAATCCAGCATCATCGCCCCGATCGGACGTCTGGCCGACGCCAGCCGGGCGGTCGCCGCCTCCAAGGACCGTCAGATCCGGGCCGTGAAACAGGCCGACGACGAGATCGGGCATCTTACCGATGCCTTCAATGAGATGCTCGCCACGCTGGAGTCACGAGAGACGGCGCTGCGGGAGAGCACCGTCCAGCTGCTCGAGGCAATGACGGTGGCACGGATGAGCAGCTGGGCCTGGGATATGGAGCGGGAGACGATCTCCTGGGGTGGGGAGGAGGGCCGGATCTTCGGGACCACAGGGAGGCCGCGCGACGCCCGCTTGCAATCTTTCCTCGACGTGGTCCATCCGGCCGACAAGACCAACGTGGAAGAGGAACTCTGGCGGGCGGTGCGCAGCGGGGAGCGCTGTGACCTCGATTTCCGGGTGGTCGACCCGAGCGGCCGTATTCGCTGGCTCAGCCTCAGGGGTCAGGCGACCGGGCCCGACGGAACGGCGAAGACCCGGGTCGTCGGGCTGGTAATGGATGTGACGGACCGCCACCAGCTCGAGGAGCAGCTGCTCCAGTCCCAGAAACTGGAGGCTATTGGCCGCCTGGCCGGCGGGGTGGCTCACGACTTCAATAACCTGCTCACCGGCATTCTGGGCTACGCTGGCTTTGCCCTGAAGAGCATTCCACCAGGCCATCCGGCCCACATTGACATCGTCGAAATTGAGCGGGCTGGGGAAAGAGCAGCGGCTTTGACCGGACAGCTGCTCTCCTACGCCCGCCGGCAGATGGTGGCCCCAAAGCTGGTGCAGCTGGATCAGCTGATGCAGAACCTGGAGAATCTGCTGAAGCGGCTGCTGGGGGAGGACGTTTCCCTGCAGACCCGCTACGCCGATAACCTCTGGCCGGCCCGGATCGATCCGGGCCAGTTCGAGCAGGTCATCCTCAATCTCGCGGTGAACGCGCGCGACGCGATGCCGGACGGAGGGCAACTCACGGTCGAGACCCGCAACGCTACCCTCGATGAAGCGTATACCGCGCAGCACCCCGAAGTGGCTCCCGGCCCGTATGTGATGCTCGCGGTCACCGACACTGGTCATGGGATGGACGAGACCACCCAGGCCCGCATCTTCGAGCCGTTCTTCACCACCAAGGAACAGGGGAAGGGCACCGGACTGGGTTTGGCCGTCATCTACGGGATCATCAAGCAGGCCGGCGGGCATATCTGGGTCTACAGCGAGCCGGGGAAGGGAACCACATTCAAGGTCTTTCTGCCCCGGGCCACGGGAGAGGACGAGCTGGCCCCGGAGCTGGAGAGCGCCGACGTCGCGTCGGTTGCGGGAACGGAAGCGCTGCTGGTGGTGGAGGACGAGCCGGTGGTGCGCAGCCTTGCGGTCAGGGCGTTGGTGGATCAGGGCTACCGGGTACTCCAGGCTGCCGATGGACCCTCAGCGTTGGCCACCGCGAGGGCCTATGATGGTGAGCTCCACTTGCTGGTTACAGATGTAGTCATGCCCGGAATGAACGGCCGGGAGCTGGCTGACCGGCTGGCTGCCGACCGGCCGGGGATTCGGGTGCTCTACGTCTCCGGCTATACCGACCATGCCGTCGTGCGCCATGGCGTGCTGGAGGAAGGGATCGCGTTCCTCTCCAAGCCGTTCGATCTTCGGGATCTCACCAGGACTGTGCGGGAGGTGCTGGACAGCGGGCGAATTGGACGAGAGGCGGTGCCTGGCACCGAGCGTTCACCGGGCTGAGCGACTCGCGATCAGATCTTTGACCATGCTGACCAGTTTTTCCAGGGGGAAGGGTTTTTGCAGAAAGGGCGCCGAGCTGCGGGGGGAGCCGCGGCGGAAGATATCGTTCACATCGTAGGCTGAGATGTAGAGGATCGGGAGATCGGGCCAGCGCTGGGCCAGGCGGCGCCCCAACTCCCGCCCATCCATTCCCGGCATCACCACGTCGGTCACGACCAGGTCGACGGTGTCCGGAGCCGACTCCATCAGTTCCAGGGCCTCCGCTCCGTGAGCCGCCTCCAGGGTCCGAAAACCGTCGGTCTCCAGAGTCCGGCAAACCAGGTCCCGCAACCCGGGCTCGTCGTCCACCACGAGCACTACGTGCTGCGGCTGGCCGGAGGATGGTTCAGATGTGGAAGTGGAGGGTGGGGCCACCTTCGCAAGTTACAATAGCAGGTATCATGCGCCAGGGGCAGGATTTCCTGCGCCCCGGCGGCGAGAGGGGCCGCCGGCGCGGCCCCCGAGTGCTGACCGGCTAGACCGTTCGCCGGCCCGAAATGAAATTGATCAGGAAGACCACCACCGCGACCACCAACAGGAGGTGAATTAGGCCGCCGGCCACGTGGAACACACCCCACCCCAGAAGCCAGGCAACCAGCAGGATAACGGCAAGCCAGACCAGCATGGACCATTCCTCCACTCAGGGTAGAAGTCACCGTGCCCCACAGTATAAGGGCCGCCCGAGGTGGGGGCTGTGAGCATCCGCACCGATTCCCCCCAACTTCTTGGCTGAATTAGGTATCTAGGTCACAGAACCGGTATCCGCAAAGGCCCAGCTTAACCTGCCAGCGCTTCCCGGTGCGGGCCTATTGTCGAAATGGAATCAGTACTTCTTATCGGGTCGGGTTCATGAACGTCGAGTTATACCGGCTGCTGGTCGAATCGGCGGTCGACTATGCCATCTTCCACCTCAGTCTCGATGCTCTTATCGAGAGCTGGAATCCGGGCGCGGTCCGGATCTTCGGGTACGAACCGGGCGAGATCATTGGCAGACACGGATCCATTCTCTTTACCCCGGAGGACAATCTCGCGGGAGCGCCCGAGGAAGAGGCACGGAATGCTGCCAAATCCGGCCGGGCGGAGGATTCCCGATGGCACATCCGGAAGGATGGGTCGCGCTTCTGGGCTAACGGCGTCATGCTCGGGCTTCGGGACGATGGCGGTAACCTGATCGGCCTGGCCAAGATCATCCGGGATGACACCGAGCGTAAGCGGGCGGAGGAGCAGCTTCAGTTCCAGCAGAACCTGGCCGACGCGATTACGAGCAACGCCGCCGAAGGTGTTTTGCTGGTCGACAACGAGGGCAGGGTGACGTTCATCAATCGGACGGCGCAGTCCATGCTGGGCTGGACCCAGGAGGAGCTCTTGGGCGAGGTGCTCCACGACAAGCTGCAAAATTGCCGCCCGGACGGAACCTCACGCTCCAGCGACGACTCGCCCCATATGGAAGTTCTCCGGACCGGTGAGGCCCTTCGCAGTCATGAGGATTATTTCCTCCACAAGAACGGCCAGATCGTTCCGATCAGCTGCTCGGTGGCTCCGATCCGATCCGACAGCGTCGTTGCCGGAGCCGTAATGATCGTCCGGGACTTGACGCAACAGCGACTGGCGGAGGCTACCCAGCGAGAGAACGAACAAGCACTCCAGCAGGCCCAGAAGCTGGAGAGCATCGGGGTGCTGGCCGGCGGCATTGCCCACGACTTTAATAATCTGCTCACCGGTATCATGGGGAATGCCGGCCTAGCCCGGCGAGCGATCACTGCAGGGAGAACCGAGCAGGCGGCGAACCGGCTGCGGGACGTGCTCTCGGCCAGCGAGCGCGCAGCCGATCTCACCCGCCAGCTTCTGGCCTACGCCGGCAAGGGAAGGTTCGTGATCCTTCCGGTGGATCTGGCCAGGCTGGTAAGCGAGGTCAGCACCCTTATCCGGGCTTCCCTGTCCAAGAAGATCACGCTGGTCATCGACGTGCCTGAAGATTGTCCCCTGGTGGAGGCTGACAGAGCTCAGCTCCAGCAGCTGGTCATGAACCTGGTGATCAACGGGGGTGAAGCTATCGGGGACGACCCCGGCACCCTCAGCGTCCGCGTCCGCACCGAGCACTTCACCGAGCGGCGGGAGCGGCCGCGGGCGGAAGGCTTCCCCATCGTCACCGGCAACTACGTCCGCGTCGACGTGACCGACACCGGCGCTGGAATGGACGAGGAAACCCGAAGCCGGATCTTCGAGCCTTTCTTCACCACCAAGTTCTTGGGTCGCGGGCTGGGACTCTCCGCGGCGCTCGGCATCGTTCGCGGCCACCGCGGCGCCATCAGCGTCCGCAGCGAGCCGGGCCAGGGCACCACCTTCACCGTGTTACTGCCGGTGCATCGCGAGCTCCGCCGGACGGAACGGGTAAGCGGCCTTTCCGTGGTGGACCGCGAGATCCAGGGGACGGGCACCATCTTGGTTGCCGATGATGAAGAGGGGGTGCGCTCCTTGGTGGCGAGCGTGCTGGGGGACGCAGGCTACACCGTCGAGCTGACGGCCGATGGGGCCCAGGCGGTGGAGCGGCTTCGGCGCCTGGGCGATGATGTGCGGCTGGTGCTCCTGGACCTCACTATGCCTATTCTCAGTGGGGCGGAGACGGCCACCGAGCTCCGGCGCATTCAGCCCGAGATTCCGATCATCGCCATGAGCGGCTACGGCGACATCGAGGTGATGCAGCGCTTCAGTGAAGCGGGCGTCACCGACTTCCTGCCCAAGCCATTTACTCCGGATCAGCTGGCCGCCAAGGTCCGCGACGCGCTGGCCCCGGTCAGCTGATCAGCGTTTTTCCTCCGTCACGTCAAAATCAGAAGAGGTAGCGCGCTCCCGCCTGGAACTGCCTCGGCTCGCCCAGACCCGTCCGGATGGTGCCGTCGAAAACCAGGAAGGTGCCCGCAGTGGACGGATCCTTGAAGTTGTCGTGGTCAGTGAGGTTGAAGGCTTCGAAGATCAGCTCCAATATGCCCCGCCGCCCAAAGTCCAGAGGCTTCGACAGGCGAAGGTCCCAGGAGAAGTATGCATTGTCCCGGCGGATGGTGTTGCGCTGCAGCACGTGTCCATCGGGGCAGATCCGCTGAGAGGGCTGTGAGGCGCGAACGCCGGTGCCCACGTTGGCAGGACCGCACACCTCCGAGGCCGGCTGGGCCGAGTATGCACTCAACCGGTTGTTCACATAGATGTCGCCCGGCAGGATCGCCAGCAGGTACGCGTTGAAGCGATGCCGCTGATCCCGGTCGCTCCAGTTGTACTCCTTCTCCAGCGAGTCGGCCCGGGCATACCGGAAGGTGAACGGATCCCGCTCGTTGTCGTCGTCGGCCTTGTCCCAGGACAGGGTGTAATTCACCTGGAACTGGAGCCCAGTTCCCACTGTGCGTTTCACCTCAGCCGTAATCCCATTGAAGCGCGACTTGGCGGTGCTCTGGACCACGGTCAACGAGCCCAGCCCGGGTGCTCCGCCCGGGGCGAAGTCGGTGTCCCAGGGGCCGGCAACCCCATCCCCGAACACCGGATCGTTGGCATTGAGGAAGCGGGTCAGGTTATCGGTCCGGGCATGAGTGGCGCTGAGGCCGGCGGCAATACCGCTGTTACCGATCTCGCGCTCGTAGCCCAGGGTCGCGGTGAAGGTCCGGGGATTCTGAAAATCCTTGTCGAATACGAAAATGCCCGGCTCGAAGGGAGCTCCAGGAGGCGTCGGCAGGAGATCGCCGTACGCCGGTGGCGGCCCGAGAATCGGGGTGAGCTCGCTGTTCCGGAAGATGGTCTGTCCTCGCGATCCATCGGTGCTCCGGCTGCTGGCCAGGTTCAAGCCCGGAATCCGGGCGTAGTACAGGCCGGCGTTGGCTCGGATTACCTGCCTGCCGTCGCCCTTGACGTCATAGGCAATACCGAGCCGGGGCTGGAACATCGAGTAGTCGGACGGAATGGTGCCGTCCCCGGGGAACTCGAAACTGCCTGCCGGCGTGGTCGAGGTGGTGCCGATCAGCGGGAAGTAGAACAGATCCGGGATCGGCGTAATCAGATCAGGCTGGATCTGCGCCTCCCACCGAAGCCCGTAGTTCAGCGTCAAATTGGAGCGGGGCTTCCAACTGTCCTGGAAAAACAGTGCTACCTCGTTTTGAATGATGGTCTGGGTCCCTGCCTCGTCCACAGTGAGGCCGCCTAGCCCGGCCTGTTGCAGGTACAGCGCCACCGGCCCCGTAATCGTAGTTCCTGCAGGACAGGACCCGGTAGCATTCGAGCTACCGTCGGAGCATTCGACGTACTGGTTGCCATTGGCAACATATCCCAGGAATCCAGGGACGGAGGTGAACCCGATCCTCCCGTTGCCGAAGCCACGGAACGTCTGGGTGACGCCGGTCCGATTCCACTCCGCGCCAAACTTGAAGAGGTGATTGCCGCTCAGCATAGACACGTTGTCCAGCAGCTGCAGCCGGTAATCGTGGGCATCGACCGGAATGAAGAACGGCATGCCCACCCGGTAGCCCTGGAACGACCCGTCGGGAGCCAGAAACCCGACGTCGGTATCGGGGAACGGCCGGGTGAATCCGGGATTGGTTGCTCCTTCATAGGGGCGGGGCCGGTCCTCCCGGGCCCACTGGAACCGGAACTCGTTGGATAGCGCCGAGGAGAAGAGCGACGTCAGACTGCCGTTGACCGCATGGGAGAAGTCGCGTTCGAGAGCGTTGGCGCTCCGGCCCCAGAAGTCGACGTCAAAAGTCCCGTTCTCCTGGCGCGAGTTGGTGTAGTTGTATTTGAGCGAGGCGTTGTGCTGCCGTCCCAGGCGGAAGTCGAGCTTGGCCAGGAATACGTTGGCGTCGTTGGTCCGGCTGATGGGTCCGAAGTCGCCCGCGAGTGAGCCCCCGAACGCCGTGTCGGTAAAGGCGATCAGCGCCGGGTCGATGGCGCCTAGCCGGTCGGTCTGTTTGGTCTCGTCGTAGACCTGCTGGTCGTAAGCCAGGAAGAAGAAGGCCTTGTCCCGCATGAGCGGCCCGCCCAGCGTGGCGCCGAACTGGTGCTGGGCAAAGTCGGGAGTGAATCCGGTGGAGGTGCCCCCGGTGAACGTGTGGGAGAAGTCCGCCGAGAGCGCATCGTACTTGCCGAAGTAGTGAGCGGAGCCGTGGAACTCGTTGGTACCGGATTTGGTGATGATGTTGACGAATCCACCGCCGGAGCGCCCGAACTCCGCGTTGGCGCCATCAGACACCACCACGAAATCCTGTACCGCATCGAGATTGAAGGTGAACGGCGGCCGCTGACCGCCCCGCTGCTCGCCGAAGAAGGGGTTGTTGAAGTCGGCGCCGTCGACCGAGACGTTGTTGTGGATCCCTCGCTGACCCCCGATGCTGAGCTCGTCGCCATCGGGCCCCTGGACCGTTGCCACATTAGGAGTCAGGGTCATGTAATTGAAGACGTTGCGGCCGTTGTTGGGCAGGCCCTCCACCACTTCCGAGCTGAGCCGGGTAGCCGACTCGGAGCTGTTCACATCAACCGGCGTCTCGGCTTCCACGGTCAGCTCTTCGAGCTGGACCACTTGGGGGGCGAGAGCGAAGTCGACCTGGGCGGTCTCGCCCAGCCCGACCGCAACGGTGTCGCGCCGGTCCTCCCGAAACCCGAGGGCCCGGGCCCGCACGTCGTACTCTCCCACTCTGAGGAGAGTGGCCACGTACACGCCGCTGGCGTTGGTGCTGAGTGTCCGCTGGGCATTGGTGCCGTGGTGACGCAAGGTGACCACGGCGTCGTCGAGTGGGCGGCCGGTCGAGTCAGTGACCGTGCCTCGAATGATGCCGGTAGAGGCCTGGGCCTGGGCTCGAAGAATTCCGGGAATGCTCAGGAGGATGGCAACTAGAAACCAGATGGAAGCGCGAGGCTGACGAGACAGATCCATGGAGCGAGGATCCTTTCGAGAAGAAAAGGTCGCGGACATGGCACTCGACGGAGGGGACGGCGATAGCTTACCCCGCGTTTGACGCGGTGGCAAGGATCAGTCTTTTCTATCTTCCAGCCGGTCCTTGACCCCCTCGACCACTTGGGCGGTGGTGGAGCGCAGAGCTTTCCAGGTGCGTTCGCCGGCTCGGCGAACCGTCTTGAGGCCACCCCGCGCGGCCTGAAGGCCCTGTTTCGCCCGTCGCTTTAGAGTCGCCTTTCTGCTGGCTCGCTTTGCGGCTCGTCTGCTCGCCGCCTTCGGCGTGGGCCGCTTCTTGGCCGACGACGACCGCTTCTTGGCCGACGCCCGCTTGGCACCACTGCGCTTCTTCCCGGTTCTCGCTTTCGCGGACTTCCTGGTGGGGGCCATATGGTCCTCGGCTGTGGTGGGATACGGCTAATGTACTGAACGACACAAACGGTACGCTGGCACCCTGCCCGGTGGCCGTAGCGCAGGTCACCCAGGCATCCTCGGTGTAAGGCATATCACAGACACTGACCGACCTTAAATTGGAGCTTAGTCATTCCGCAGGCCACTCCGGCCAGCTGCGGATTTTCGGGAGCATAGCATGACGGAGAGCGGGGCAGCGCGCCGCATCAGCGGTTCCGGTATTCTGGCCCGCGTCTCGGCTGGGGCACGGTCCCGCCAGGATTGGGCCCGCATTGGGTTACACGTCCGGGGCCCGCTGCTAACGCTCGCAATGGCCATCCTGTTCCACCAGATGGCGCAGCACGGCGTCCCCTTCGACCAGCCCTTTCCGTTCCTCCTCCTGGCGGTCATCTACTCCGCATATAGCGGGGGACTCCGATCTGCGGTGATCAGTGGACTGGTTACCCTGTTGTATGGCCTAGGCCTCCTCTCGGAACAAGGCCCGCTGACCCACTATACCCCGCAGAATGCCTACACCCTCCTCGCTCTCACCGTCGCTCTTGTGCTTGCCGTCGCGCTGGTCGTTCGGCTGAAGCATGCGGCGGAGCGGGCCCACGGCATCGAGCTCTCCCGGCAGGAAGCCGAGCGGTTGGACCGGCGGCTGGTGTTCTTTGCCGAAGCCAACGTGATTCTGGCCTCGTCGCTGGACTATGAAGCGACGCTACGAGATCTGGCTCGCCTCATTGTACCCAATCTGGCCGACTGGTGTGCCATCCACGTCGCAAGCGAGTCGGGCTCGCCGCGGTTCATCGCCGGCGCGCACCGGGACCCGGCCAAGGACCTGCTGGTGCGCGCGCTCTGCGAGTACGGCTCGCGCCGGGCGCCGTTCGGCTCCGCGCGCGAGCGGGGAGACTTCGGTCCTATCACCGACGAGATGCTCCGGAGCAGCGCGGAGGATGGCGAGCAGCTGAAACTGTTCCGCGCCCTGGTGCCGGGATGGTTTCTCCGGGTTCCTATGATTGCCCGCGGGCATTCGGTGGGCACTATGACCCTGGTGGTCGGACCCGAGTCGGGCCGGGATTATGGACCGGGGGATCTCGCTTTTGCCGAAGAGCTGGCCGCTCGCGCCGCTCTGGCCGTGGACAATGGCGCTCTGTACCGCGCCGCTCGGGAAGCAGATGAGCGCTACGGCATGCTGTTCGGCAACAATCCACAGCCGATGTGGGTGTTCGATGTCGATACGCTGGCATTCCTGGACGTGAACGACGCGGCCGTCCGGCACTATGGGTACAGCCGGGAAGAGTTCCTGGCCATGACCGTGCTCGACATTCTACCCCCCGATGATGCACCCGGGCTGCGCCATGGGTTGGAGCGCACTGGAGCCTCCCGGGGCGAGGTCGCCTTGATCCAGCATCAGCGCAAGGACGGCACCATCATCGAGATGGAGCTGGTCTCCCACGAGATGGAGCTGGATGGCCGGCGCGCCCGCCTGGTCCTGGCGACCGATATCAGCGAGCGAACCCGCACTCGGGCGGCACTCTACCAGAGCGAAGAACAGCTGCGCCAGGCGCAGCGGATGGATGCAGCCGGACGGCTCGCGGGCGGCGTGGCCCACGACTTCAACAATCTGCTCACCACCATTCGCGGCTTCAGCGACCTGCTGCTACGCGACATTCCGGCCACCGACCGCCGGCGCAAGGACGTGGAGCAAATCAAGAAGGCCGCTGATCGCGGCGCGGTGCTCACTCGGCAGCTGTTGAGCTTCGGACGACAGCAGACGCTGGAGCCGCGCTCGATCGAGTTGAATGCGGTGGTGACCAGCATGCATGGCCTGATCCAACGGCTCATTGGCGCGGATATCCGGCTGGTCACCGAGCTGCGACCCGGCCTGGGCGAGGTGATGATGGATCCGGCTCAGTTCCAGCAGGTGCTGGTGAACCTGGTCCTCAATGCCCGGGATGCCATGCTCTCCGGCGGCACTCTGACCATCGAGTCCGGCGAACGCCAGATCACCGGCGCCACCCGGGGCCGCTCGGTGAAGCCAGGCTGGTATATCGTCCTGGCCGTGAGTGATACCGGCAGCGGCATGGACGGCGATACGCTCTCTCACGTGTTCGACCCGTTCTACAGCCCTGCAGGGCCGGGCAGCCGCAGCGGCCTGGGTTTGTCCATCGTGTATGGCATTGCCAAACAGAACGGCGGTGTGGTTCGGGTCTCCAGTGAGCCCGGACTCGGCACCACGGTCAAAGTCTTTCTTCCCCGGATCGAATCGGCGGAGCAGCCCGCTGCCGAAGCCCCGACTTCCCTGCGGGGCGACGAGACCATCCTGGTGGTGGAAGATGAGGACGGCGTGCGAGAGCTGATGTGGAAGATCCTGACCGACCACGGCCATACCGTGCTGGAAGCGCGGCACGGCCGCGACGCGCTCACCGTCGCCGCCGGCCATCCGCACCCCATCCAGCTGCTGGTGAGCGATGTGGTCATGCCGGAGATGGGGGCCGGAGAGCTGGCGGAGAAGCTCCGGGCCGAGCGGCCGGAGATCAAGTTGCTGTTTGTGTCAGGCTATACCAACGATGAAGTTGTACGCCGCGGAGTCAGTCGGAAGGATGTCGCGTTTATTCAGAAGCCGTTTACGGCGGAAGAGTTGATGCGGAAGGTGCGTGAAGTCCTGGACAGGAACCAGGAGCCAGGTACCGGTAACGCGGGGTGATCCTCTTACCTCACCCTTGCCTGTAGCCCCCGCAGCACGTCCGTACTCACGTCCCCCCGCAGGTACAGCATCACTTCGCCAATGGTCCAGCGCAGGCTTCCCGAGGGACTTGGCGCCGAAGGGGCGTCCGTCCGCTGCTGGTCCAGCAGAATCAGGCGCCCGCGGGCATCGGTGTAGACCACTCGCACCACCGGGCGGCTGGAATTAGTGCCGGGAATGATCTGGCTGCGGGTCAGCCCGATAAACTCGGGCGTCATTCCCTCGATCACGTGCACCGGACCTCCCAGCTGCCTCACCGCCTCATCGAGACCGATCCGCAAATACACCTGAGCTCGCTGCTCTAAAGTGGGCGGACGAGCTGCCGGCTCCGCCGCGGCGGTCTCGGCCCGGGCAGCAGGGGGTAAGGCGGCGGTGGCCGCATTGGCCCGCTGGCGGCGGCGCTCCCGGTCCAGTTCGGCGAGCGCAGCAGCAGCGGCGCGCCGGGTGGCCAGCCGATCCTCCTCGCTGGCTCCGGCTGCAACTCCGCCCTGGGCGGCAATGACCGAGTCGACTGCGGTGTCCGACGCGGCATCCGCGGCGGCGACCTTGGCCTCGTTCAGACTATCGGTCGACGTATCCCCGGCCGCGAAGCCCATGGAATCGGCTGCAGCAGAATTCTGGGTGTCGGGTGTTGCGCTTTCATCCACCCGAGCCACCGATTGCGACTTCTGCTGAGTCGCAACGGCTGCCGGCCGGCTTTCGTTCCTCGCAGCCGGGATGCGAGGCTGAGGCCGGGCCGTCCGCGCTGGAGCGGCGGCGGTGGACTCCGCTCTCCTGGTCTCTTCGCGGCTGGCGACCGCCGGCGGCACGGCCGGTGAAGCTGAGGTAAGATCGCGCTCGGAAAGAACGGGGTGACTCGGGCCGATGGCGCCGCCGATCATCTTGCCCCCATACACGACCACAGCCACAGCAGCGGCCCAGCGCAGGGCCCGCAGCCACCGCTTCCGCCGCGCATTAGTGTCGATCGGATCGGGGACCAGCAGAACCGGCGGCTCCTCCCAGGAGGGCGGCTCGCGGTCCCGGAATGGAGGTGGTGCGGGGCTGCGGGGAGATTCGTGGCGCGCGGAAGAGGCTCCGGCCGGGACCTCCACGGCTCCGACCAGCCGGTCGGCTTCGGCCAAAACCTGCTTCACTTCCTGGAGCCGGGAGCCGCAGGCCACGCAGCTGCCCAGGTGCTTCTGGATCTCGCTGACCTCAGCCAGATCCAGCTCCCCGTCGAGCAGGGCATGCAGCGTGCCTTCATCAAGATGCGACATTGGTTCCCCGTTCTCCTGAGCGATACGCCTCGACCAGCCGGCGCCGGGCCCGCGCCAGCGTGGTCCCGACGGCCCCTTTGGAGAGTCCCAGCGTAGCCGCGATCTCTCCGTAGTTGAACCCCTCAGCCTTGAGCAGCAAGGCTTCCCGATCCCGTTCGTTCAGGGTCGCCAGCGCTGCCCGAACCGAGGTGGTCCGCTCGTTCCGTTCGAAGTCTTCGTCCGGCCCAGGGGCCGGCGGTGTGTCGGTCCGGAGCAGCTCCAGGCGGCGACCCTGGCGAACGTGCTTGCGGCCATCCTCCCGCACCAAGTTGAGCGCCACGGCGAAGAGCCAGGGGCGAGGGTTGTTGGGTGGCGCCGCCACTGCCCGGGCAAAGGTCTCCTGAGCCAGGTCCTCGGCGCGATCCCGGTCTCCCGTCCGGCGATACAGCATCCGGACGAGAGACTCGTAGTACTGCTCGAAAAGCTCCGTCAGATCGGCGGTCATGTACCTCCGAGCACCCCCACCAGCTGCTCCCATCGGGACTCTTTCCTCGCCACCGGCTCCGGCAACACTCATACCAAGCCTTAAATATGCCTTGCCGGACGCTGCTTAGCAGTGATGGTGATCCTATTTGCGCCCACCGGCACAGTCCAGAGCCGACCGGCTTCAATCCAGGGCGAGGCCGTCCGCGGCGAGCTGGGCCTCGGCATCAAACCCTTGAAATGAGAGGACTTGGAGGGTCGACCGGGTCCTAAGAGATGCGCGGGGCCACCAAAGTTGCACGCCCGGCAGGCTCGGCCTCGGCAGGAGCCGACTGCACCACCCGCCGAAGCACGTCGACCAGGTCCTCGGCCAGGAAGGGCTTCTGGAGGAAGGCGGTCAGGTCGGCTCCGCTCGCGCTGAACTGGGCGGCCACCGATTCTTCGGTGTAACCGCTCATGATGATTACAGGCAGGTCCGGGCACATCTGACGCAGCCGGCGGAAGACCTCCTGTCCGCCCATGCGAGGCATGGACAGATCCAGCAGTACAGCGGTTATTCTGGACCGAGCCTGCTCGAACCGCTCCAGGGCATCACGTCCATCCACCGCCAGGAGTGTGTCGAAGCCGAAATCCTGAAGGATGCGGTCAGCCACCTCGCGAACGCCCTCCTCGTCTTCGACAACCAGCACTGTCCCGCTGCCCCGCCAGTCGCTGCGGGTTGCGGATAGCTTCTCCGGCTCCCGCACACCTCCGGCCACCGCGGGGAACAACACCCGGAATGTGGTTCCTTCCCCCGGAGCCGTCCGAATTCGAATCAGGCCCTGGTGACCCTGCACAATCCCCATCACGGCCGCCAATCCCAGCCCCCGGCCGCTGAACTTGGTGGAGAAAAACGGATCGAAGATTCGGGAGAGTGTGTCGGGTGACATCCCTCCACCGTTATCGGCAACCTCGAGATACACGAAAGGCGTTTCGCTGGGTGGTTGGGCATCACTGCCTTGGACCAGAGTGCCCGTGCCGGGATCGCCGACGGCTTCGGGACTGAGCACCCCGGTTCGAAGGCTGATGGTACCCCCGGCGTCCCCCAGGGCATCGGAAGCGTTGGTAATCAGGTTCATGACGATCTGGCGGATCTGGGTGGCATCGGCGTTGATCGCCGGCAGATCCGGCGCCAGTTCCCACACCAGGGAAGCCTGCTTGGAGATAGCGGTACGCAGCAGTGTTGCCAGCTCCCGGACTTCCTGGGATAGGTCGAGGTGGCGAACGACAAACGCGCCCTTCCCGGAATAGGCCAGCATCTGCCGGGTCAAATCGGCGGCACGGATGGTGGCCCGTACCACCTCCTCCAGGGGCTCCCGGGCAGGCGACCGCAGGGGTAGGCGGCTCAAGGCGATATCAGCATTTCCCAGCACCACATGCAGGAGATTGTTGAAGTCGTGCGCGATCCCCCCAGCGAGCACTCCGATACTCTCCAGCTTCTGAACATGCCGGGACTGCGCCACGCTCGCTTCCATCGCGCGACGAGCCGCCTGTTCCCTTTCGAGCAGTTCCTCCGACAACTGCTGTGCAGCACGGAGGTCGGTCGTGCGCTCGAGAACCCGGGATTCCAGCTCGGCGTTCAAGGTCCGGATCTGCAGAGCCATGCGCTCCTGCTCGGTGACGTCCCGAATCAGCCAGCGAAAGCCGATGGGCGCCTGGTCCGGACCATGGGCAACCGAGTAGGTCAGCTCGACATACAGACGAGTGCCGCCGCGGATTCGCAACCGGAAGGGGGCCGTTCGTGCCGCAGGCGTAAAGGCAGGGTCGCTCAGAAGCGAACGGAAACGTGACCGATCCTCGGCCGCTACGTACGTCGCCAGGGCTTTGCCGGCAAGATATTCGGTCGGGATGCGGAACAGCCGGGATGCGGACTGGTTGGCCTCGCGGATGATCCCGACGAGATTGGTGACCAAGTACGCGTCCGGGGCCAGCTCGAATAGTTCCTGGTAGCGCTGTCGTTCGGCATCCACCTGCAGGTGCGCCGCGCCGAGCTCCTCATTCTGCTGCCGCAGCTCCCCGTCGGCCACCCGCAGCTCCTCCACCGCGAGCTGCAGGTCCTCGATCCTCTCCTGCTTGGAGGCGCTCGCCTCCACCGCCGATGGTTCGCCCCCACTGGGTATAAAGTGGAGGTGCCCGCTCTCCTTTGAGTTCACAATAGTCCTCTGAATATCCCGACAGCCCCGGCCCTAGTGATCCGGCGCGTGTTCGTAGCGTAGAATGGTGTCCCGGAGTTCCTGCATGATCGCACTTTGGTCATAAGCGGCTTTCTGGGCAATCTCGCTCACGACTCGCAACTGCTCCGCCACATGGCGGGCCTGCGCCGCAGCTTCGCGGGCATCCTCCGCGTACCGCCGAAGCTGCTCCTGCATGGCCCGAAGTTCCTCCGCCTGGTGCCGGCTCTGTTCCTGCATCTGTCGCAGCTCCTCCGCAGAAACCCGAAGCGACTCGCCGGTCTGGCGGATCTGTTCACCCAGGACCCGCTGCTGCTCAGCCGCGTCGCGCTCCTGCTCGGAAATGCGCCGGGACTGTTCCGCTCCGGCGTCGCCGTCCTCCCGCGTCCGAACAGTACCGGAGTCCAGCTCCGGGCCGCGGAACTTATGGTTTGCCATCGCCGTGGTCCTCCATGTGGAGGATGGCGCCGCAAATCTCGGCCGGTCCGCGCAGAGGCGTGCAGGTCACCTGGCAGTGGATCGTTTTGCCCCGGCGGTTGATCGCGAGGAGGTTTACAGCCTCCTGCTCGCTTTCCCCCTGCATGCACTTCCGGAGCGCCGTACGGAGCTGATCGACCGGGAGACCGATGTCGAGATTCAGGAAGTGCTGGCCATTGACCTCGGACTCCCGCAAACCCCAGAGATCCTCGGCTCGCTCATTCCAGGCGAGCACGCGAAAGTCTCGATCGACCACTGCTACGCCGCCGCGCAAGCTGGCAAGAATAGACTGGAGAAAGGCGTTTGCGGAATTGAGGTCATCCCCCCGGATGCGGAGTTCATCGTTCATACTCTGGAGCTCCTCGTTGGTCGACTGGAGCTCCTCGTTCATGGTCTCGAGCTCTTCGTTGGTCGACTGGAGCTCCTCATTGGTGGTCTCCAGCTCTTCTACCGTGGACTGCAGCTCTTCGTTGGTGGTCTGCAGCTCCTCGTTGGTCGACTGCAGCTCCTCATAGGCGGTCTCCAGCTCCTGGCGCGATTCCTCCAGCTCCCGTTGCACCCGCCGGTAGGCCGTTACATCGGTGAAGGTGAGGATAGTGCCGGTAACGGCCCCCACGGCATTGATGAGTGGGGCCACGTGGAGGTCGAGCCAGCGACTCTCCCCCCTCTGGGTGGGCCACTCAATTTCCTTGATGACTACGGGGCGCCGCTCCGTCTCCACTTTCTCGATCAACGAGCGGAGCTCCACCGGTCGGTAGGAGAGCTGCAGGTCTTTGAGCGGCCGGCCCGCATCGCTCGATCGCAGGTCGAACAGGACCCGGGCGCGGTCGTTCACCAGCGTGAGAATGCCGGCAGCGTCGACGACGAGTTGGGCCACCGGACTCGCTTCGATGGCAGCTCCCCTGAGATATGCCTCGAATTCGTCAGTGACTGGCCGCGCTGGTGGCTCCGGCCGACGGGGGCTACGCTCGGGTAGGGCCCTGCCGTTTTTGCGAGAGAGCCTTCGCTTGAGGTCCACCGGGATGTAGGCGTGTCCATAGGCCATGAGGGTTTCGGCCCGGCCCAGTAGCAGAAAACCTTCGTCGTTCAGAGCAAAATGCAGGCGGCTCAGGATTCGCGCCTGGGTGTCGGAGTTGAGATACATCAAAGTATTCCGGCAGGTCACCAGATCGATGCGGGAGATCGGCGCGTCGTTGATGAGGTCGTGCCGCCCGAAGATGACCGATCGGCGCAGATCCTTGCGGAAGAGGTACAGGCCATCGACGTGCTCGAAGTACTTGTCGCGCAGCTCCGGCGGCACGGCTTCGACCTGCCGGTCGCTGTAAGCGGCATGCCGAGCCGTATTGAGGGCTTCGTCATCCACATCAGTGGCATAGATCTTTACCCGCTCGAGGAACTCGTCCACCCCCAGCTCCTCGGCCAGAAGCATGGCGATGGTATAGGCCTCCTCGCCGGTCGCGCAGCCCGCGCTCCAGGCGCGAATCGGCTCCCCGGGGGACTTGCTCGCGAGAATCTGGGGGATGGCGTTAGCACTCACCACGTCCCAAGCCGCCAGATCTCTAAAAAACCCGGTGACGTTGATGAGGATGGTATTGAAAAGGGTGGTGAACTCGTTGGGGTGAACCTCCAGATAGTCCTGGTATGCCGCGAACCCGTCCACCTTTATCTCATCCATGCGCTTCCTGATTCGCCGGGCGAGCGAGGCAGGCTTGTAGCCGTGAAAGTCGAATCCCCGCGCCTGGAGCAGGTACTGCAACAGCGCGGCCCATGCCGGGTCGGTCTCCGGTGGTGGAGCTTCCTGGGTGCCGGCCTCGACGTCCTCCACGTCTTCGATCGGCAGGATTCCCTCGCCACGCCATTCCCGTTCGGCCATGTTATTACTCAACCAGCCACGGCCGTTACGTTGTCAGGCGCGTCGGTCATGCGGACCCCTGTTTGCAAGACGGTGCGGATGACCGAGGCGTGATGCTCCGCGTCCATGGCCTGCTCGGTGAAGGTGGAGGCACTGCGGGCATGGCCCCGGCTGCTGGCCCGTGAGGCGAGGCGACGGGATAGCGCCGAATGTTCCTCGAGCGCGCGGAGAGCCGTCCAGAGCGCCGCCTCCAGATTTTCCGACTGGTGAATCAGGAGCGCCTCGGCGCTGTAGGCATGGCCCACTCGGCACCGGAAGCGAACCAGATCCTGGTCCTTCATCTCCCAGAGCAAGCCCTGGCACTCGGGGCAGGACATCGTGGACGTAATCCCGGGCTCGGTATGACGGTCCTCGATGCCGACTTCATCCTGCTGGTCAACGGGATCGACTTCATCAGACATGGTTCGTACCTCCAGGGCATCAATCGGCTGCTGAGTCAGCTCAGTCAACAGTTCAGCGATTTCTCCCGGGGGCAACGCGTAGTCCACTGCCAGATGCTCCATGGCGCTGGCGGGCATGCCGGGATACAGCGCGGATTCCAGCGTCTGCACCATGGCGACCCCGCCTCGCTGCTTGATGGTAATCAATCCAGCGGTGCCGTCATTCAAATTGCCGGAGAGTATCACACCGATGACTCGGGGGCCGTAACTTCGGGCGGCGGTGCGAAACAGGGGATCGATTGCAGGCCGGGAGCCGTTTTCCTTGGGTCCGCGGGAGAGCCGGATATGTCCTGCCTCCAACAGCATGTGGAGGTCGGGCGGCGCCACATAAATTCTTCCGGTCTGAATCGGCTCTCCGTCTTGAGCGTGTCGGGCGGGCAAGGGTCCGGCGCGACTGAGGATGCTGGGAAGAATGCTCGAAGCCGAGCCAGGGAAGTGAATCACCACGAACAAGGACCCAGGGAAATCACGTGGCAGGTGGCGCACCAGCTCGACCACTGCTTCGATCCCGCCCGCGGAGGCTCCCACTACTACGATGTCCCGTACAGCCATACGATCTCCCTAGGCCAGCCCCAAAAGCTAGCGCCCAATCCAGTGGGGGGCAAACGTATGTCATTATCAACGTCGAGATCGCTTCGGTGCGGCTCGAAGCCGCGCGCGAGCCCTGTGGTGGCAGGGTAACTGCATGATTATTTTCTAGTTAGACTAGAATAGGGGGCTCAATGCCGACCGGAACCGCGCCCGAAACAGCGACTACCACCGACACCTTTCCCATAAACGGAACCGACTTCGTCGAGTTCTACGTGGGCAACGCCAAGCAGGCCGGTCACTACTACCGGACTGCCTTCGGCTTTCAGCTGGCTGCTTACCGAGGACCCGAGACCGGTACCCGGGACCGGGCCAGCTACCTGCTGGAGCAGAACAAGGTTCGGCTGGTGCTGACCTCGCCGCTGACACCGGATCACCCAGCGGCGACCCACATTGCTCTCCACGGGGATGGGGTGCGGGACATCGCACTCTGGGTGGACAACGCGCGGGAGGCGTTCGAGCTTGCCGTGGAGCGGGGTGCCAAGCCGGCCCAGCAGCCTACCGTGCTGCGGGACGACAATGGCGAAGTCGTACTCGCCGCGATCCACACCTACGGGGATACCATCCACAGCCTGGTCGAGCGGAAGAACTATCGGGGATCTTTCCTGCCCGGCTTTCAGCCGGTCACGCCCCGATACAAGCCGTCTCCGGTCGGACTCCAGTACGTTGACCATTGCGTTGGCAACGTCGAGCTGGGGGCCATGAACAAGTGGGTGAACTTCTACCAGGACGTGATGGGTTTTCGTAACCTGATCTCCTTCGACGACAAGGACATCTCCACCGAGTACTCGTCACTCATGTCCAAGGTGGTGGCGAGCGGGAACGACCGGATCAAGTTCCCGATCAACGAGCCGGCTAAGGGTAGGAAGAAATCGCAGATCGATGAGTACCTCGAGTTCTACCGTGGGCCTGGCGTGCAGCACCTGGCTATTGCCACCAACAACATCGTCGAGACCGTCTCCGCGCTGCGGGATCGCGGGGTCGAGTTCCTTCAGGTGCCGAAGACGTACTATGAAACGGTGCTCGACCGGGTGGGCCGGATCGATGAGGATCTCGCCCCGCTCCAGGAGCTGGGCATCCTAGTGGACCGGGATGACGAGGGGTATCTCCTGCAGATCTTCAGCAAGCCGGTGCAGGACCGGCCCACGCTCTTCTACGAGATCATTCAGCGCAAGGGCGCCAAGAGCTTCGGGAAGGGCAATTTCAAGGCCTTGTTCGAGGCGATCGAACGGGAGCAGGCCCTGCGAGGGAATTTATGAAAGGTGTGAGCGCTCACCGCTCACCTTTTGGAGGTTGAGATGCCGATCTATCACACCATGGGTCAGGTTCCGCGGAAGCGGCACATTGCGTTTCGGAAGCCGGACGGCGGGATCTATGCCGAAGAGCTGATGGGCCACGAGGGATTTACCGGCACCTCCTCGCTGCTCTATCACACGTACCCACCAACCACCGTCAAGTCGGCCAAGCGGCTGCGCGAGGTGAAGTACGAGGCGGATCCTGACAATACACTCCGTCACCGGCACTTCCGCACCTCCAAAGTAAAGAAGGGCGGGAGCCCGACACTGGATCGGACCCCGCTGCTATTCAATAACGAAGTGGCGATGCTCTACGTCGAGCCGGACGAAAACGACGCCCACTTCTATCGCAATGCCCAGGCAGACGAGCTGGTTTACGTGAGCAAGGGATCCGGTACCCTCGAGACCATGTACGGAGATCTCCCTTACCACGAGGGAGACTATCTGGTGATCCACCGAGGCATCATGCACCGCTACCGGCTGGACCTGAGCGGCGGCCCCACCAAGCTTCTGATCATGGAGAGCCGAGGCCACGTGCGCTGGCCCAAGCGGTATCGGAATGAGTTCGGGCAGCTGATCGAGGGAGCGCCCTACAGCGAGCGAGACATCCGCCGTCCCACCCAGCTGCGAACCCATGACGAGCGAGGCGACTTTCGGATCCTGGTGAAGCAGTACGATGGCCTGAACGAAATCATTCTCGACCACCATCCCTTCGACGTGGTGGGCTGGGACGGCTACTTCTATCCCTGGGCCTTCAACATCCACGATTTCGAGCCGATCGTGGGCCGGGTGCACCAGCCGCCTCCGGTGCACCAGACCTTCCAGGGCGACGGGTTCGTAGTCTGCAGCTTCTGTCCCCGGCCCTATGACTTCCATCCCGAGGCGGTGCCGGCGCCCTACAACCACAGCAACGTCGACTCTGACGAGGTACTCTACTACGCCTCCAGCGAGTTCATGAGCCGCAAGGGCATCGAGTTCGGCAGTATCACTCACCATCCTGACGGCATTCCCCACGGACCGCACCCGGGTCGGGCAGAAGCCAGCATCGGGGCCAAGTACACCGAGGAGCTGGCTGTGATGATGGACACCTTCCGGCCGCTCAAGGTGGCCAAGCCGGCGCTGTCGATCGAGGATGCCGACTACCACAAGTCCTGGCTCGACGCCCAGCACGCCCAGTTCAACCCGCCGACGACATGAGGCCGGCCCACATGGGCCGGCAGCGGGGCAGCAGGGCAGTGGGGCAGGGCGATGCCGGTCAGAGATGACGACGCGCCGCTCTGGACGCCGAGTCCCGACCGCGTCGCGCGGGCGAATCTCACCCATTTCCTTTCCCACGTTCAAACCAAGCGGCCGCCTGGAGCGGAAACGGTCGGCGATTTCGCCTCGCTCTATCGCTGGTCGGTAGATCGCCCCGACGCTTTCTGGCCCGAGGTCTGGCGGTACTGCGGGGTTGTGGCCGAGGAGCGGCCGGGCCGTGAGCCCTGGGACCAGGTGGTCCTCGGACTCGACCGCATGGCGCCACCCGACCCGAAGCTCGGCCCCCGCTGGTTCCTGGGCGCCCGACTCAACTTCGCCGAAAACCTGCTCCGATATGACGACTCGCACCCCGCCTTGGTCTTCTGGAATGAGCAGGGCCGCCAGCGGGATCTGACCTACTCCCAGCTCAATGCCGAGGTGCGGCAGGTTGCCGCGGCTCTCGCGCGGCAGGGCGTGGTGGCGGGCGACCGGGTCGCTGGGTTTCTTCCCAACCTGCCCGAGGCAGTCATCGCCATGCTGGCAGCCACCAGTATCGGCGCGATCTGGTCTTCCTGCTCGCCGGATTTCGGTGCCAACGGTGTGTTGGATCGTTTCGGCCAGATCCAGCCGAAGGTGCTCTTCTGCGCCGACGGCTACCGCTACGCTGGGAAAGAGATCGACTCGCTCGCTCGAGTGCGCGAAGTTCGGGACAAGATTTCAGAGATCGAACGGGTAGTGGTCATCCCCTACCGGAATCGAACTCCGAAAATCGGAGAAATACAGAACGCGATTCTGTGGGAAGACTGGGCCTCTGTCCTCCTCTCTGCCTCTCCGCCCCTCCGCCTCCCATTCGACCATCCCATCTACATCCTGTACTCCTCCGGCACTACTGGGCTCCCGAAGTGTATGGTCCACGGCGCCGGCGGCACGCTGCTCCAACATCTCAAGGAGCTGGTGCTGCACACCGATCTCCGGAGGGAAGACCGGATCTTCTACTTCACGACCTGCGGCTGGATGATGTGGAACTGGCTGGTCTCCAGTCTAGCTGTGGGGGCTACGGTGTACCTCTATGACGGCGCGCCGCTCCACCGTCCCAGCCTGCTCTGGGACATGGCAGAGCGAGAGCGCATTACTGTGTTCGGCACCAGCGCCAAGTATCTGGCGCTGTCGGAGAAGGAAGGGGTCGAGCCGGCGCGCAGCCACGATCTCACCGCCTTGCGTGCGATTCTTTCGACCGGGAGCCCGCTGGCCGGACACAGTTATGACTATGTGTACCAAAGGGTCAAGCCTGACGTGCACCTGGCCAGCATCAGTGGCGGCACCGATATCGTCTCCTGCTTTGCCCTGGGCGATCCCACGGGTCCGGTCTGGCGAGGAGAGCTGCAGACCAGCGGCCTCGGCATGAGGGTGGAGGTGTTCGACCCCGAGGGCCGTCCGGTCCGGGAAGCCGAGGGTGAGCTGGTCTGCACCCGGCCTTTTCCCAGCATGCCGGTCCAGTTCTGGGGCGACCCCGAGGGTACCAAATACCGGGCCGCCTATTTCGAGCATTTCCCGGGCGTCTGGCGGCACGGAGACTGGGCTCGGATCACCCGGCACGACGGCCTGGTCATCCTGGGTCGGAGCGATGCCACGCTCAACCCGGGAGGGGTCCGAATTGGCACCGCCGAGATCTATCGCCAGGTAGACCAGTTGCCGGAAGTCGTTGAAAGTCTTGTAGTTGGCCAGGAATGGGAAGCCGACGTCCGGAT
>Ga0075421_100002034_pt1 | contig 23998 bp, 18 predicted proteins | sample SoiMetdeltSBSDD5_FD_75292 | JGI IMG/M metagenome (GOLD analysis project Ga0075421, IMG submission 75292) | Bulk soil microbial communities from a Populus tree surrounding site in Tennessee, USA - Soil MetaG P. deltoides SBSDD5 | ecosystem: Environmental > Terrestrial > Soil > Tree plantation...
CTAACTTGTCCCGCACACGCCGCATTCGCGGCGGTTGCGATGAAAGGAGAAGCACATGAGTAGCGCACGATGGAAAATGGCCGCGGGCGCGGCGGTTCTCGCCGCGACCTTCGGCTGGGCGGGAATCGCCCAGGCGCAGTTGGGCCTGCCGTTGCCCTGCCTGCCGGGATTGTGCGGAGGCGGAGGCGGTACGGCCACGGTAGTCGGCCAGGCCGCCGGCGTGACCGCCACGGTACTGGGCAACGTAGTGAACCTCGGCGACAGCGGCACGGTGAGCGACCCGTCCCAGCCGGTCGGCGGGGGCCAGCCCTTGGGCAGCATCCCCGGCCTGCTCAGCGCCGAGTCGCTGCATTCAGCGGCGATGGCCTGGACCGACCAGGTGGGCTCGCAGGCCTCGCTCAGCAATCTCGTCCTGACGGTCGCCGGCCTGGGCATCACGGCCGACTTCCTCGGGTCCGAGGCGCTGGCGATCGCCGGTGGAGCCCTCAGCGGCGGGAGCGCCATCGAGGGGTTGACGATCGGCGGGGTTGCGGTTCCCGTTACCGGATTGCCCAACCAGCAGGTCTCGGTGCCGGGCCTGAGCGTGATCCTCAACGAGCAGACGCAGACCGCCAACGGCATCGTCGTCAACGCGCTGCGCGTACGCACGCTCGACGGCCTCACCGACGTGGCCCTCGGCTCGTCGCGCGCCGGAATCTGAAAGGAGCCATGACCATGAAACACGCACTAAGACTCCTCTGCGCGCTTCCCTTCGCCTTCCTCGCCGGCCAGGCGCAGGCGCATTTCATTCCCGCGCCCTGCGACTTCATCACCGGCGGCGGCTGGGTGATCGCCGATTCGGGCGCCAAGGTGAATTTCGGCTCCCACGGCGGCTGCAAGAACGGCGAGTTCTGGGGCCACGTCAACGTGCTCGACCACAGCACCAATCCGCCGGGGCACCTGAAGAGCACGCGTATCACCGGCTACCTGATGGATCCCGAGCTTCCCAACGCGCGCGACATCTGCGGCGAGGGCGAGGTGACCTTCCAGGGCAGCCGCTTCAATACGCGCTTCCGGGTGCGCATGGAAGACAACGGCGAGCCCGGCGGTTCCGACCGCTTCGGCGTGCGCCTGGGCAACGGCTACGTCGTCACCACGCGCGAGCTGGGACCGGCGGGACCGACGGGCGGCGGCGGCAACATCCAGCTGCACAAGCCCAATCCGTCGACCACCGGGCCGACGCCCGCGCCGACCGAGTTCGACATGTGCCAAGGGCTGGGGCATCCCGGCAACTGAGCGCTCGACCGGAAAGCGCAGTACCAACCGGCGGCCCCTGGCCGCCGGTTTTTTTTATTGCACCGAGATGGCGCCGCTGGCGTCGATGGCCGCGGTGGTGGTCCCGATGCGCACGGTCCACACGCCGTCCTGCTGGCTGGCGCTCGCCTCGACCGGGGCGCAGCCCACGCGCAGCAGCGCGATGAACTCCGCGGCGCCGCTCGGTACCGTGGCGGCGAACACGCCGTGCCACTGGCGCGTGCCCGTGAGCGGCTCGGCGCTCCACTGATCGGTCTGCGTGAAGCCCATCGCGGGGCCCGCCAGCATGTCCACGCACAGGCTCTGGCCGCCGTTGTCGATGCGGATGGCCTGCGCGGAGAGCAGGCTCATCTGCTGCGCGGCGTGGATGTTCCATTCCCAGCGCCGCGCGGTGGCGGAGGCGAGCCGGTCGTAGACCAGGATGCGGTCGGGCCGCAGGTAGAGGAGCGATCGCCGGGCGTCGGTCAACGCGCCGCCGTAGGCGGCGGTGGCGTCGCCCTGCACGGTGTCGTGGGCGGCCTGGTGCTCGAAGCGCGTCAGTGCGCCGGGTGCGTAGCCTCCCGCCTCGTACACCAGCTGCCCCTGGCCGCCGTCGTAGGTGATGGCGTTGTGCGCGCGCGTCTGCTTGTACCACTGCCACCAGTGCGGCGTGGCATAGCCGTCGAAATGCCCCGAGTCGATGGCCAAGGGCACGCCGCCGGCCACCACCACGAAGCCGTTCTGGTCGGCGTGGCTGTGGTTGTAGGAGGCGAAGCGGCTCGACTTGAAATACACCGAGGTGCGTGCCGGATCGGCGAGCGCGCTGTGCATCGCCGCCCAGCCGACGGAAGGAAACACGGCGCCGTCGGCGGCCCCCACGGGTAGCGGCGCCGGGCCGGGCGCGGCGAGCGGCGCGAGGATCATCTCCAGCCGGCTCGCGTCGCCGGCCGCGAGCTGCGCGGCGTACCAGCGCGCGTACGGGTCAGGGTTGAACGCGGCGTAGGGCCTGGCGAGGCTCGCCCAAAGCTGCGCGTCGACCGGCAGCTCGGCGCCGTCGCCGAAGGTGCCCGAGGGCGAGCCCGGCGGCAGGAAGTACGCGAGGTAGCGCGCATAGTTGCGCACCCAGGCCTTCTGCGCCACGTCCACGCCCACCGTCCAGCGCAGCGCGAACCAGGGCAGCAGCCGGCTGCCCGAGTCCCACACGGAGTACGCCGTGCCGTTGGCGTAGGCGCCATCCTCGCCGCCCCAGGGGCTGGTCCAGTGCAGCGCGAGCGGCAGCGTCTGGCGCAGGCCGTTCCAGGCCTCGGGAACGTCGCCGGCCAGCAGCACGCACAGCAGCGCCAGCGTGGCGAGGTTGGCGTTGCCGTGCGAGTCGTAGGGGTGCACCGCGACGCGCGCGCGGCCGCCGATCAGGTCGTCATACATGGCGCTGCCGCGCGCGAGGAGCGGCGCGCGTACGAGGCTCTTCTGGTTCTCGTCCAGGCCCGGGTGCAGCCAGTCGTAGGCGAGGGCGAGGCTCCAGCTCAGCTCGCGCGAGGCGAGGTCGGCGGCGGCGTGGGAGGTGCTGCCGAGCGGGTCCCAGGCCGCGAGGCCCAGCATCCGGCGCTGCGCCTCGGCGAAATACGCCTCGTTGCGCGTGGCGAGCCAGGCGAGCGCCGCCTCGAGCATGCGCAGAGAGGCGTCCTGCGCCTGCAGGTGGATCTGCTCGAGGGTGCCGCCCGCCGGTTCGAGGGGCAACGGCGCGCCGAGATGCGCGTCGACGCGCGCGCTGAGCTGCGCCAGGCCCGCCTGGCGTTCGGCGAGCATCGCCTGCGCGCTCGCCGCATCGGGCAGGGCGCGCGGGCGCGGCTTGGATACCGCGCGGCCGAACAGCGTCTCGGCGTCCGGCACGACGAACGGCACGGCGCCCTGGCCCACCGTGAAGCGCCGCGCGCGGCTCTCGAGCTGCGTGCCGGCGCTCTCCAGCCGCACGCGCCAGGCGTACTCGCCGGGGGGCAGGGCCTCGTCCCAGTTGATCCAGTTCTGCGGGGCGGCAAGGCTGCGGCTGCTGCCGTCCGGATACTGCAGCGTGACGGTGTAACTCGCCTGTGCGTCGTGGTCGGGCCAGCTGATGTCGGGAGGGGATTGCTCCACCACGGCGCAGTCCGCCGGCCGCGTGATCACCGTCGAGGCGCTCATCGGCACCTGCGTGATCCAGTCGGGGGTGGGATCCGGAACGCAGGACTGGCCCTGCGCCGCGAGCGGGACGCCCGCAGCGAGGGCCAGTGTCCAGGCGCGGAGCCGGCGCATGGCGGCCATGCGGCCAAAATACGCCGTTCGCGCAGCGCCTCCTGCCAGCCGGCATGCGCCGACCGGACTAGGGCCGGCTAGTTCTTCACATTGACCGTGACCGGTTCCGAGACGGTGCGGTTGCCCGCCGCGTCGCGCGCGATCGCGGTCAGGGTGAAGGTTCCGTTCGGCACCGACTTCGTGTGCGCAACGACCGAGTAGGGCGCGCTGGTGTCCTCGGCGCCGAGGTTGATGCCGTTGTACTGGAACTGCACGCCCACCACGCCGACGTTGTCCGTGGCGCTCGCGGCGATGGTCACCATGCCCTGCAGTTTCGACCCGGTGAGCGGCGCGGTGATGCGCACCGTCGGCGCGATCGTGTCGCCGGTGCGCGCCTGCACGACGCTCGTCCAGGCCGAGTGGTTGGGCACCGCGTCGAAGGCGCTGACGCGGTAGCTGTAGGTGGCGCCCGTGGCGAGGCCGGTATGGCTGTACGAGGTCGACGAAGTCACGGCCAGCGGCGCGTCGTTCAGGTACACGTAGTAGCCCGTGACGCCGACGTTGTCGGTGGACGCGTTCCAGCTGAGGTTCACCTGCGTGCCGGAGACCGCGCTCGCCGTCAGGCCGGTGGGCACCGAGGGCGCCTGCGTGTCGGCGGTCGTGGTGGTGGCCGGGACGGCCGCGGTCCACGCCGAGTGGTTGGGCACCGCGTCGTAGGCGCTGACGCGATAGTGATAGGTGCTGCCTGCCGCGAGCCCGGTGTGGCTGAAGGACGTGGCGGTGGTCGTGGCGAGCGGCTGGTCGTTCAGGTACACGTAGTAGCCGGTGACCCCGACGTTGTCGGTCGAGGCGTTCCAGGCGAGGTTCACCTGCGTGCCGGACACCGCGGTCGCCACGAGGCCGGCGGGCACCGTCGGCGCCTGCGTGTCAGCTACCGGCGTTTCCGTCGTCTTCAGCACGAACGCGGCGTGGTGGCCGGCGAGCGGGATCGTGTTGACCACCGGCAGCAGCTCGGCCAGCGTGCCGAGCGTCGCGCGCGTGAGCAGGCGCAGGGCCTGCGGCAGCGCGATGGAGGCGACGTCGCTGGCGGTGGGGTTGACGTACACGTAGCCGCGCTCGAATTCGCGCCAGTACACGTTCACGCCGCCGATGGTGGTGACGCGGTAGGCGCCCAGCGCGCGGCCGAAGTCCAGGCGGTCGTACTCCTCGAACCAGAAGATCCGGTTGTAGTCGTTGCCGTCGACGAAGGTGAAGTAGGCATTGCCCCGCTGGTCGTTCTTGCCGAGCAGGAACGAGCCCAGCGCGTACCACAGGGTCTGCCCGAAGCTGACCGGGCGGCCCCAGTTGTCGGTGCCGCTCTGGCCCTCGAGCAGGTCGGTGTGGCTGAGCATGGCGACCGCGGAATTCTGCATCGCGCCCATCACGTCGACCTGGCGCTTCCAGCTCTGTTCCGGGAAGAACTGCGTGGCGCCGTCGCCCCACTTGACGGCGAACGCGCCCTCTTCGAGCAGCACGTCCGGCGGGCTGGCGCCGTTGTCCAATTCGAGCCAGGCGGAGACTCCCTCGGCCGAGGCCGTATCGCCCTTGTTGCACCAGAGTTTCTGCCCGTAGGCGTGCACCCCGGAGGCGATGCCGCCGGTGAACGCGTTCATCGCGGCCGACCACGCGGCGTTGCTGGGATAGCGCGCCGCAGTCGCGCTGTAGCCGCCGGCGGCGGACAGCGTGAGGCAGTTGTCGACGAACACGCCGTCGGCGGCCCAGGGCTGGTCGATGATGTCGGCCTTCACGCCGGCGACCCAGTACTGCTGGTAGGCGGCGCTGCCGAAGTCCATCAGGTGCCAGTAAGTACCCTGCGAGGTGTTCGAATAGGCCTTGTTGTAGATGCGCTGCCCGCCGGCGTCCTGCAGGAACAGCCCCGCGTTGTTGCCGTTCAGGCTGCCCATGGCGTGGCCGCGCGATACGTTGTAGCGGCCGAGGTTGTTGAGCGACACCTGCTGCGCGGCGTCCATGTAGTTGGAGGATTCCGGCCCCATCTGGTACAGGTAGATCTGCACGTCGGGGTTGTAAGCCTTGATCGCACTCCAGGTGCCGCCGCCGATCTGGTTGTAGCGGAAGCGGTCGATGTCGATGAGGTCGAACTTCGCCAGCTTCGGCGCGTCGGCCGCAGTCAGCGTGGGCCCGCCGCCGTAATACACGAGGAAAGTGGGAATGAACTTCGTCGAGCCCGCGTCGGCGGGTGCGGCGTGGGCGGCGCCCAGCAGCAGGGCGAGGAGCAAGTTTCTTGGTTTCATCGTCAATCCATGAGTAGTTGAAAAAGTCCGGCAATGTCGTAGGTCGACTACAAGCGCGGGCGCATGCTAGGCGCCGGGCGCAAGCGGCTCGGTGACCTGCTTCACGAACTCGGGTAATGCCTGAGGCGGCCCGGGAGAATCCGCAGGCGGCTCAGGAAGCCGCGCGCGGGCGCTAAGTGACTTGCGTGACGGATTTCATGTCCACCCCCCAGATCAGCTGGAAAGGCGGGCGGCAACGCCGGTCGTTGCCGCCCGCCATCACGAGGGAAAGGTGCAATCTCCGTGCCCGGAAAGCGGTGCTCGATGAATCAAGCGCTTGGCGGGGGCGCGATGGCGCGCAGGAACTATGCACGTTGCGCGCGCACGACCGCGCGGCGCGCGTATTTGCGCAGCGCGCGGCGCGCGTCAGCGACGATGGCCTAGCTGCGCGACAGCCAGTGGCGCAGGACGTGCAGGCAGTGCCGCGGCGTGCCGCAGCACAGGCGCCATTCGCACTCGGCGAGAAACAGGTGGAACTGGGTGCGCGGCATGCCGTTGTAGCGGCGCAGCTGTTGCTTCAGCTTGCGCCAGAATTCGTCGATGCGCGGGCTGCGCGCCGGCGCCTCGAGCGAGAGGTCGGTGGCGCGCAGCACCCGCCGCTCGCGCAGGCGCACCAGCGCCTCGCAGCGCTCCTCCGGGACGGGATCGACGATGACGCGCACCGCGCCGTTTGCTTCGCGCAACCCGAACTGCGCCTGCGGCGCGGCGCGCAGCACCATGCGCCGCGCGATCAGCTCGCGCAGGCGCCGGTAGAAGGCGTTGGAGGTATTGCGGTTGACCCCCGCCAGCGCGGCCGCCGGCCGCGCCGGGGTGCCGGCGACGAAATGCTCCAGCAACTGCTCGATCTGCGTGCGGCTCAGCCTGGAGCGGGCGAGTTTCACGCCACCAGCATGCGGGTGGACTTATTGCACGCTGTGTTCTATGCCATCCCCCGGAAGTCTTGGCCCTGTCGCGGAATCACGACGGCCTGTAGTGCCTGAACGACTGCTCTGCCGCTGTTCCCACTAATCCGTCCAGGGCATGCGCAAGGCCTCCGGCCAGCACGGTCATGTCATGGCCGGGGCCCAGTATCTCTCGCATGCTTACCCAAACCCTCACCTTGCTCTCGCTTGCCCTGCTGCTCGCCGCGCATCCGCTGCGCCATTGGGAGATGCCCGAGCCCGCCGCAGGTTCGGCGCTGCTCTGCGGCCTGCTGGTCATCTCCTTCATGGCCTGGCGCCGCAGCCGCTGGCCCGAGGGCTGAACGGTGCTGCGCGCGCTGCTCGCGGGCGCCGCGCTGCTGATCGCCGCCGCCGCGGCCGCCGCGCAGACGCTCGGCCCAGGCGACAGCATCCGCATCACGGTATTCCAGAACCCCGACTTGAGCGTCGAAGCGCGCCTGTCGGAGCGCGGCACCATCAGCTACCCGCTGCTCGGCGAGGTGGAGCTCGCCGGGCAGACGCCGGAGGCGGCGGGCAAGCTGATCGGCGCCCGGCTGCGCAGCGGCAAGTTCCTGCGCGACCCGCAGGTGAGCGTGACGCTGCTGCAGCTGCGCAGCCGGCAGGTGTCCGTGCTCGGCCAGGTGGCGCGGCCCGGACGCTATCCGCTCGAGGAGGGCAGCGCGAAACTGACCGACGTGCTGGCGCTCGCCGGGGGCATTGCCCCGGGAGGCGCGGACAAGGTGACCGTCAGCGGCACGCGCGACGGGGCGCCGGTGCAGCAGCACGTCGACGTGCCGGCGCTGATCGGCGGCGGCGCGGACAAGGTTCCCGAGGTGCAGCCCGGCGACACGGTGTACGTGCCGCGCGCGCCGCAGTTCTACGTCTACGGCGAAGTGCAGCGCGCCGGCGCCTACCGGCTCGAGCCCGACCTGCGCGTGATGGGCGCGCTGTCGCTGGGCGGCGGGCTGACCCCGCGCGGCACCCAGCGCGCGCCGCGCATCCACCGCCGCATGCCCGACGGCTCGGTGAAAGTGCTGGAGGCGCGGCTCACCGACGCGGTGCAGCCCGACGACGTGATCTATTTCCGGGAGAGCCTGTTCTAGGGCGCGCATGAGTCCGGCGCTGTTCCTGTCGGCATTGCGCGCGCGCCTGGCATTGGCCGGCGTGGTGCTCGCGGCCACGCTGCTCGCCGCCGCCGCGCTCAGCCTCCTGCTGCCCAAGTCCTACCGCGCCAGCGCCTCGCTGCTGGTGGACGCGGCGCGCGACGAGCAGTCGCTGAGCAACGTGCTGGTGCCGCAGCGCGAGCGCATCGGCTACCTGCAGACGCAGATGGACATCCTCGCCAGCAAGCGCGTGGCGCTCAAGGCGGTGCAGGACCTGAAGCTCGCCGGGCGCCCCGAGCTGCGCGCGGCCTTCGCCGACAGCACCGGCGGCGCGGGCTCGTTCGAGGACTGGCTGGCGAGCGAGCTGCTGCGCCGGCTCAAGGTGGAGGTCTCGCAGAGCAACGTGATCCAGCTCGTCTATGCCTCCGCCGACCCCGAGTACGCGGCGCTGGTGGTGAACGGCGTCGCGCAGGCCTACATCGACACCATGCTCGAGCTGCGCGTCGCGCCCACGCGCCAGGCGGCGCTGTGGTTCGACGAGCAGCTGAAGAGCCTGCGCGCCAACCTCGAGGACGCGCAGGCGCGGCTGACGAGCTACCACCGCCAGCAGGGCATCATCTCGGCCGACGAGCGCCTCGACGTCGAGAACGCGCGCCTCGCCGAGCTCTCCAGCCAGCTGGTGAAGGCGCAGGAGCAGGTGATCGAGCTGCGGGCGCGCGAGCGCCTGCCCGAGGCCCCGGCCGGCGCGCGGGTGCAGGCCCTGCAGGCGGACCTGGCGCGCGCCGAGGCGAAGCTGCAGGAGCTCGCGCCGCAGTACGGCGCCCGGCATCCGCAGATGCTGCGCCAGGAAGCGGAGGTCGGCAGCCTGCGCGCGCAACTGCGCGCGGCGGTCGCCGAAGGGCGCGCCGGCATCGCGCAGTCGCGGCGCCAGAGCGAGCAGCGCGAGGCGCAGCTCGCCGCGGCGCTCGCCGCGCAGCGCGCGCGGCTGCTCGAGCTGAAGGAGGGGCGCAACGAGCTGGCGGTGCTCACGCGCGACGTCGAGACCGCGCAGCGCACCTACGAGACCGCGATGCAGCGCGCGGTGGTGAGCCAGGTGGAGAGCCGCGCCAGCCAGACCAACGTGGCGCTGCTCAGCCCGGCAGTGGCGCCGCGCGAGGCTGCGCATCCGAAGCTCGCGCTCAACCTCGCGCTGGCGCTGGTGGCCGGCACCCTGCTCGGCGTCGGCCTGGTGGTGCTGCTGGAGATGCTCGAGCGCCGCGTGCACGCGCCGGGCGACCTGCAGGCCGCGCTGGACGTGCCGCTGCTCGGCGCGCTCGGCACCTGGAAACCCGCCACCGGGCTGCTCGGCGGCGCCACGCCCCCGGCGCTGGCCGGGCCGGGCTGAGGCCGCGTGCTGTCGCCCGAAAAGGTCCTGCCGATCGAGGGCGCCTCGCGCGTGCTGGCGCGCGACGACCGGCGCCTCGGCGGCATCCTCGCCGCCGAGGGCAAGCTCGGCGAGGCCGACGTCGAGCGCGTGCTGCGGCTGCAGCAGGCGCAGGGCCTGCGCTTCGGCGAGGCGGCGCTGCGTCTGGGCCTGGTGAGCGCCGAGGATCTGCACCGCGCGATCGCGCGCCAGTACGATTTCCCCTCGCCGCTGGCGGGCGCCGGCGCGGGCGCGGAGCTGGTGGTGGCGCGCGCGCCCTTCCACCCCTGCGCCGAGGAGCTGCGCGCGCTGCGCACCCAGCTGCAGATCCGCTGGTCCAACGCCGGCGTGAGCCCGCGCCTGCTGGCCATCGCCAGCCCGGGACCGGGGGAGGGGCGCAGCTACCTGGCGGCCAACCTGGCGGTGGCCTTCGCGCAGCTCGGCGAGCGCACGCTGCTGGTGGATGCCGACCTGCGCGCGCCGCGCCAGCACCGCATCTTCGGCCTGCGCGAGAGCGCCGGCTTGTCGGCGGTGCTCTCGGGCCGCGCCGACCGCGGCGCGCTGCTGCCGCTGGCGGACTTCGGCCCGCTGTCGATCCTGCCGGCGGGCGCGGTGCCGCCCAACCCGCAGGAGCTGCTGTCGCGGCCGGTCCTGGCGGCGCTGCTGCGCGAGCTGCGCGCCGAGTTCGACGTGATCCTGTTCGACACGCCGCCGGCGCGGCATTGCGCCGACGCGCAGAGCGTGGCCTTCCGCGCCGGGCATGCGCTGGTGCTCGCGCGCCGCCACCACACCCGCCTCGCCGACGCGAGCGCCGTGGTGCGCGAGCTGGGCGACACGGGCGCTCGCGTCCTCGGCACCGTGTGCAACGCCTTCTGAGCGGCGCGGCGGCGCAGTCGCCCGTCGCGCTGGCGGGGCTCGCGCTGGCGGGTGCGCTAGCGGGCGCCGCGATCGCGCTCGCCGACGTCAAGGCGCTCATCCTGTGCGCGGCGCTGGTGGGCTGCGCCTTCATCCTGCTCGACTTCCGCATCGGCGTGGTGCTGCTGATCGTGCTGATGCCGCTGTCGCGCAGCGCGCTGTTCCCGCACGCCATGTTCGGCGTCACCGGCCTCAACCCGGTGAACCTGCTGCTCGCGGCGACGTTCGGCGCCTGGCTGCTGCAGTCGCTGGGCGACGGCAGCTGGCGGCGCTTCCTGCCGCGGCCGCTCGCGTGGCTGTATCTCGCGCCGCTCGCCGCCGCCGCGGCGCTCGGCCTGCGCCACGTCGGGGACATCGTGCCGGACTTCTACCTCTACGGCCTGATCGAGTTCCAGGACGTGGCCGGCTACCTGCGCGACATGCTGTTCAAGCCGCTGCTGCTGGTGCTGTTTGCGCTGCTGGTCGGCGCGGCGGTGGCGCGCTCGGCAAAACCCGAGGCTTTCCTCGTGCCGGCCTGCCTGTCGGTCTGGGTGATGGGCGCGATCGTGCTCGGCTACGTGCTGCTCTCGGGCGCGGGGCTCGGCACGCTGGCGGACGGCGGCGCGCGCGGCTTCCTGTCGCCGCTCGGCATGCACGCCAACGAGTTGGGGCGCCTGTACGTGTCGGCTTACGCGATGCTGCTGTTCACCGCGGCCGGGACCGAGCGCAGCGCGGCGCGGCCGCTGCTCGCCGCCACGCTCGCGCTGGTGGTGGTTTCGCTGATGCTCACCTTCTCGCGCGGCGCCTTCCTCGGCTTCATGCTGGTGAACGTCGTGTTCCTCGTCTGGCGGCGCAGCGGCACGGTGCTGCTGCTCGGCGCGCTGCTCGCCACCGCCGCCCCGCTGCTGGTGCCCGAGGAGGTGCTCGAGCGCATCGGCGCGGGGGTCGGGCAGGGGGCCAACGCGGTGAGCGCCGGGCGCATCGATGGGCTGTGGCTGCCGCTGCTGCCCGACCTGCTGCGCAGCCCCCTCTACGGCAGCGGCCTCGGATCGATCCTGTGGTCCGGCGCCATGCTCGATGCGCAGGCGGGGGCGCCCGGCATCATCGCCGCCACGCATCCGCACAACGCCTACCTCGAAGCGCTGCTCGACATGGGCCTGCTCGGCCTCGGACTGCTCTGTGCCTACTACCTGCACGTCTGGCGCGGCCTGCGCGCGCTCGCCGCCGACGCCTCGCTCAACCCGACGCTGCGCGGTTTCTTCCAGGGCGCGGCGGCGGGGCTGGTCGCGCTCCTCGCCGTCGCCGTCGCCGACAGCAGCCTCGCGCCGCGCTCGGAGCAGGCCTACCTGTGGCTGGCGATCGGATTGATGCTCGGGTGCCGCCGGTGAGCGCCACGCGCCAGCTCGGCCGGCACGCGCTGACCCTCGGCGCGGCGAACGCGGTGGAGGCCGGCCTGCAGTTCCTGCTGCCGGTGGTGCTGGTGCGCTGCCTGGCGCCCGAGGCCTTCGGCGAGTACCGCCTGCTGTGGCTGGCGGTGGGCACGGTGATGGCGCTCCTCACCCAGGCCATGCCGGGGAGCCTGTACTACTTCCTGCCGCGCTCGGAGGCCGCGGACAAGCGTCTGTACATCAACCAGGCGCTGCTGGTGCTCCTCGCCGCCGGCGCGGCGGCCGCCTGGGCGGTGAGCGCGTGGAACCCCTGGCTGCCGGAGCAGCTCGCCGCCCTGGCGCGGCACCGCTATGTGGTGCCCGCCTTCGTGCTGCTGTGGGTGGTCGCCTCGCTCCTGGATCTCCTGCCGATGGTCGAGGAGCGCATCGCCTGGCAGGCGCGCAGCGTCGCCGGCCTCGCCGCACTGCGCAGCGCGGCGCTCGCGCTCGCCGCGGCGCTCACCGGGGAGCTCGCGCCGGTGTTCGCGGTGCTGCTCGGCTTCGTCGCCTTCAAGGTGGCGCTGCTGCTGTGGTACATCGCGCGCTTCCACGGCCTGCGGGGGCCCTGGCTGCGCTGGGGTGCGCTCGCGCACCAGGTGGGCACCGTCGCCCCTTTCGCTGCCGCGAGCACGCTCTACAGCCTGCGATCGCAGGCCGACCAGTGGGTGGCGGCGGCCCTCTTTTCGGTGGCCAGTTTCGCGGCCTTTTCCATCGGCGCGCTGCTCGCGCCGCTGCTCACGCTGCTGCGCAAGTCGGTGAGCCACGTGTTCCTGCCGGGCATGAGCCGGCTGCAGGCGGGCGGGGACCTGCGCGGCATGCTCGAGATGAACAGCCGCGCCAACGTGATGGTGGGCGCGCTCGCCTTCCCCACGCTCGCTTTCGCTTTCGCCTTCGCCGGCGACCTCGTCACGCTGGTGTTCACTGCCACCTACCTCGAGGCGGCGCCGGTGATGCGCGTGTACATCGCGGGCCTCGCGGTGCTGGTGCTCGAGCTCGCCAGCCTCACCTTCCTCCTGCAGCAGGGCGGCTTCGTGCTGCGCCTGGGCGCCGTGGCGCTCGCGCTGTCGGTGGCGCTGAGCCTGCTCGGCGCGCAGGCCTGGGGGCTCGCAGGCGCCGCCGCGGGCAGCACCGCGGCGGCGTACCTCGACCTCGCCGTCACCCTGCGGCGCGTCGCGCAGCGCACCGGCGTGCCGCTCGCGGAGCTGCAGGACTGGCGCGCGCTCGGGCTGCTGCTGCTGTTCGCCGTGCTGGCCGCGGCGCTTGCCGCCGCGCTGGTCGGACATTTCCTCGCCGGCGGCGCGCCGCTGGCGCGCCTCGCCCTGGGCGGCGCGCTGCTCGCCGCTGTCTACGCGGCGATGGCCTTCTCCTGGCCGCGCGGGCGCGGCTGGCTCGCCGCCCAGCGCTAGGCGATGCGCCTCGCCTTCGTCACCGGCTCGCTCGCGCACGGCGGCGCCGAGCGCCAGACGCTCGCGCTCGCCGAGCGGCTCGCCGCGCGCGGGCACGCCTGCGAGCTGGTGCACGTGAAGGGCGAAGCGGGCCTGGTCGAGCGCCTGCCGCCGCGCGCGGCGGCAGTGCGCAGCCTGGAGGCGAAGCGCTACCTCGACCGGCGGGCGCTCGGCGCCCTGTCGCGGCGCTTCGCCGCGCTGCGGCCCGAAGCGGTGGTGGCGGCCAACGGCTACGCCCTGCTGTATGCCTGGCTCGCCCTGCGCGCGGCGCGCTGCGCCGCCCCGCTGGTGGTCACCTTCCACACCACGCGCCTGCTGGACGCGAAGCAGGCCCTGCAGATGGCGCTGTATCGCCTGTTCTTCTGGAGCGCGCAATGCACCGTGTTCGTGTGCGAGAGCCAGCGGCGGTACTGGCGCAGGCGCGGGGTGTTCTCGCGGCGCACCGCGGTGATCTACAACGGCGTGGATACCGAGAACTACCGCGACGTCTGCGGGCCCGAGGAGCGCGCCCGCCTGCGCGCCGCCTTCGGCTTCGCGCCGCAGGACTACGTGATCGGCATGTCGGCGCTGCTGCGCCCGGAAAAGAACCACCTGCAGATGGTCGGGGCGGTGGCGCGGCTGCGCGCGCAGGGCATCCCGGCGCGCGCGCTGATGATCGGCGATGGCGAGATGCGCGGCGCGGTGGAGGCGCGCGCGCGGGAGCTGGGAGTGGCCGGCGACGTGGCGATCACCGGCCTGAAGCACGACGTGCGGCCGTACCTGGAAGCCTGCGACGTGCTGGCGCTGTGCAGCCTGACGGAAGCGTTTTCGCTCGCGGCGATCGAGGCGATGGCGTTCAGGAGGCCGGTGGTGCATTCGGCGGTGGGCGGCGCGGCGGAGATGATCATCGACGGGGAGAACGGATTCCTGTTCCCGGTGGGCGACACCGGGGCGCTGGTGGACCGGCTCGCGCGGCTCGCCGATCCCCGGGCCTGCCGGTCGATGGGGGATCGCGCGCGCGGCGTGGTGGAGACGCTGTTTACGGAGCGCGTGATGGTGGACCGGTACGAGAAGCTGCTGACGGAGCTGAAGTAGCCGCCCAACTACAACGCGTCGGACCCGCGCCACGCGCACCAGGCAGCTCCGGCAGTGCCAGTCCACCCGGCTCATTGCACGCCGCAAATCGCTGAACGTTGTCCGTCCCACAATGCCTCCCTCGAAATCGGAGGCCGAAGGGATGTTGGAACAGGTGCAGGAAACGCTGCGCGGCACCCCGCGCCGCTGGCTGGTGACCGGCGCGGCCGGCTTCATCGGCTCGCACCTGGTCGAGCGCCTCCTCGAGCTCGACCAGAACGTGGTCGGCCTGGACAACTTCTCCACCGGCAAGCGCGCCAACCTCACGCAGGTGAAAAAGGCGCTCGGCGCGGCGCGCTGGCGCCGCTTCCGCCTGATCGAGGGCGACACCCGCTCGCGCACCACCTGCCGCGAGGCCTGCAGCGGCGCCGAGGTGGTGCTGCACCAGGCGGCGCTGGGCAGCGTGCCGCTGTCGCTGGAGAACCCGCTCGCCACGCACGACAGCAACGTCACCGGCTTCGCCAACATCCTGCAGGCGGCGCGCGAGGCGGGCGCGCAGCGCCTCGTCTACGCCAGCTCGAGCGCGGTGTACGGCGACCACCCGGGGGTGCCGAGCGTGGAGGAGGCGACCGGGCAGCCGCTGTCGCCCTATGCGGCGACCAAGCAGGTGGACGAGGCCTACGCCGCGGTGTACGCGCGCTGCTTCGGCCTGGCGAGCGTCGGCCTGCGCTACTTCAACGTGTTCGGCGCGCGCCAGGACCCGCAGGGCGCCTACCTCGCCGTGATCCCGGCCTGGATCGCCGCCATGATCCGCGGCGAGCCGGTGTACATCAACGGCGACGGCAAGACCACGCGCGACTTCTGCCACGTGGACAACGTGGTGCGCGCCAACCTGCTCGCCGCCTGCACCGCGCGCGCCGGCGCGCTCAACCAGGTCTACAACATCGCCGCGGGCGAGGCGACCTCGCTCAACCTGCTGTTCGAACTCGTGCGCGCGCAGCTCGCGCCGCGCTTTCCGCGCCTCGCCGAGCTGCGCCCGCAGTACCGCGAGTTCCGCCCCGGCGACATTCCGTTCTCGGTGGGCAGCTATGCCAAGGCGGCGCGCCTGCTCGACTACCAGCCGCAGGTGCGCGTCGACGAGGGCCTGGCGCGCACCGTCGACTGGTACCTGGAGCAGCTCGCGCCCGCGGGACGCCGCATGGCCGCGCACGCCGCATGAATTCAAATCGGAAGGAAAACCCATGATCCGCACCCTGCAACAGCTGCTTGCGGCGCTCTTCGCCGCCACGCTCTACGCGCCGCAAGCCGCGGCGCAACTGTGCCTGCCGTTCCTGCCCTGCCCGGACAGCACGCCGCCCACGGTGAGCATCACCGCGCCGGCGAACGGCGCCACGGTTTCGGGCGTGATCACGTTGCGCGCGAACGCTTCCGACAACCAGGGCGTGGCCGGGGTGCAGTTCCGCCTGGACGGCAACAATGCGGGTGCCGAGGACACAGGCGCGCCCTACGAGATCACCTGGGACACCCGCAGCGCGCCCAACGGCTCGCACGTGATCGGCGCTGTGGCGCGCGACGCCGCCGGCAACAGCGCGAGCGCCGCGCCCGTCACCGTCACCGTGGCCAACGGCCCGCCGCCCCCGCCGCCGCCGCCCTCGGCGACGCAGCGCTTCGAGGAAAACCACGCCTCGGTGAGCTTCGGCGCGGGCTGGAGCGCCTCGCAGGGCGGCTGGTTCGCCTGGAGCGGCGGCGCGGCGCTGGAGAGCGCCCTGCCGGGCGCGCGCGCCACGTTCAACTTCAACGGCACTTCGGCAACCTGGATCGGCTACCGCAGCGGGCGCAGCGGCATCGCGCGCGTGTTCCTCGACGGCGTGCAGCTCGCCGACGTGGACCTCTTCGCGCGCACCGACGAGCCGCGCGCGCCGATCCTCACGGTGAAGGACCTCGCCCCCGGCGCGCACTCGCTGGTGATCGAGGCCACGGGCCTGCGCAACGCCGAAGCCATACAGAGCCTGGTGCAGGTGGACGCCTTCGACCTGCCGGCGCCCGCCGTGTCGCACCTGCAGGAGACCGACCCCGGGATGACCTACGGCGGCGCCTGGTCGCAGGAGTCCTCGGGAATCGCCTGGAGCGCGGGGGCCGCGAAGGTCAGCGAATCCACGGGCGCGCGGGCCACGCTCGCCTTCCGCGGCACCGAGATCGCCTGGCGCGGCTACCGCGGGCCGGACGCCGGCATCGCGCGCGTGTACCTCGACGGCGCGTTCGCCGCCGAGGTCGATCTGTACGCGCCCTCGCATTTCGTGCAGGACGCGGTCTATGCGATGCACGGCTTGCAGGACGGCATGCACAGCATCGCCGTCGAGGTGAGCGGCCTGCGCAATCCGTCCGCCAGCGCCGGTCGCGTGGTGGTGGACGCCTTCGACGTGACCGCGCCGGGGCTGCGCACGCAGGAGACCGACGCCGCGGTGAGCTACACCGGCACCTGGACGCAAGGCAACCGCAACCGCACCTGGAGCGAGGGCACGGCGGCGGTGTCCAACACCCCCGGGTCGCGCGCCATTTTCAGCTTCAGCGGCACCGAGGTGCGCTGGGTCGGCTTCCGCGCGGAGCGCACCGGCATCGCCAGGGTGTACCTGGACGGCGTGTTCGTCGCCGAGGTGGACACCTATGCCGCCGGGGCGGAGGGCTACCAGGCCACCGCCTACACGATCGCCGGGCTGGCGCCGGGCGCGCACACCCTGGAGATCGAGGCGACCGGCCGCAGCCACCCGGCCGCCACCAACAACTACGTGGCGGTGGACGCCTTCGACGTGGTGCCCTAGGCCCGATGTACGCCTCTTTCGCCTACCGCCGCAGCCCGGTGCGCCTGCAGGAGTCGCTGATCGCGGCGCGCGCGGCGCTGCGCGCGCGCCTGCGCGAGGGGCGCTCGTTCTGCGCCCTGTCGGCGCAGGTCGACGACAGCCAGTGGTGGTCGGCCGCGGAGCTGCGCGCCTACCGGGAGCGCAGCCTGGACAACCTGCTCGCCTTCGCCGCGCGCGAGGTGCCGTACTACCGCGAGCGCGTACCGGCGGGCACCCCGCCCGGGCAATGGCCGCTGCTCGACAAGGCCGCGGTGCGCGCCGCCGGCCGCGCGCTGCTCGCCGGCCGCCGGCGCGGACCGCTGGTGCCGGGGAGCACCAGCGGCACCAGCGGCGCGCCCCTGCCGCTGTGGCAGGACCTGGCCGCCATCAACCGCGAGAACGCCTTCGTCTGGCGCCAACTGGAGTGGGCCGGGCTGCGGCGCGGCGAGCGCCGCGCGTGGATGCGCGGCGACATGATCGTGCCCGCCGCGCAGCGCGAGCCGCCGTACTGGCGCATGAACCGCGCGGAGAACATGCTGATGCTGTCCTCCTACCACCTGGCCGAGTCGAGCGCCGCGCCCTACCTCGCGGCGCTCGCCGAATTCGACCCGGTGCTGATCCAGGCCTACCCGTCCTCCATCGGATTCCTCGCCGCCTGGATGCTCGCCAGCGGCCAACGTTATCGCGGCCCCGCGCTGCGCGGCATCGTGACCTCCTCCGAGACGATGCCCGCGGCGCGGCGCCGCGATATCGCCGTCGCCTTCGGCTGCCCGGTGTTCGACTGGTACGGGCAGGCCGAGCGCGTCGCCGCAGCCGGCACCTGCGAGCACGGGGGCTTGCACCTGCTGGACGACTACTCCTGCGTCGAGCTGCTCCCGGCCGGCGACGGCTGGCACGAGCTGGTGGGCACCGGCCTGAACAATTACGCCATGCCGCTGATCCGCTACCGCAGCGGCGACCTGGTGCGCCCGGCGCCCGCGGGGCGCATCTGCCCCTGCGGGCGCGACTTCCCGTTGCTCGAGAGAATCGCCGGCCGCGACGACGATGCGGTGCGGCTGCCCGACGGCCGCGTGATCGGGCGCCTGGACCACGTGTTCAAGGGCGTCGGCGGCATCATCGAGGCGCAGCTCCGCCAGGAGCGCGACGGTGCCCTGACCGTGCTGCTGGTGCCCGGCCCGGATTTCGGCGCGCCGGCGCGGCGCGCGCTGCTCGGCAATCTGCGCGAGCGGCTGGGCGAGGAGCTGCAGATCGAGTTGCGCAGCGTCGACGCGATCCCGCGCGGCGCCAACGGCAAGTTCAGGGCCGTGGTGAGCGCGCTCTGAACCGGCGCGGCCCCCGACCATGTGCGGCATCGCCGGCGCGCTGAGGCTGCGCCCGGAGCGCAGCGCGCCGCTGCCGCCGGAGGCCGCGGCGGGCATGCTCGCCGCACTGCGGCTGCGCGGCCCGGACGGCGAAGGCGAGTGGCGCTCCGCCGACGGCCTGTGCTGGCTCGGCCACCGCCGCCTCGCCATCATCGACCTGCAGGGCGGCGCGCAGCCGATGGCCAACGAGGACGGCAGCGTGTGGACCGTGCTCAACGGCGAGATCTACAACCACCTCGCGCTGCGCGCCGAACTGGAGGCCCTCGGCCACCGCTTTCGCACGCGCAGCGACACCGAGGTGCTGGTGCACGGCTACGAAGCCTGGGGCGCGCAGGGACTGGCCGTGCGCCTGCAGGGCATCTTCGCCTTCGCCGTGTACGACGCCGCGCGGCGCAGCCTCGCCCTGGTGCGCGACCCGCTGGGCGTAAAGCCGTTGTACTGGTGGAGCGACGGCGCCCAGCTGCTGTTCGCGAGCGAAATCAAGGCGCTGCTGCGCCACCCGGCCCTGCGCGGGCGCCGGGTCAACCGCGCGGGCGTCGCGCAGATGCTGGTGACGCGCTACGTGTCGCGCCCCGCCACCATGTTCGAAGGCGTGTTCCGCCTGCCCGAGGGTTGCTGGATGCAGGTGGCGGCGGGCGCCGCGCCGCCGCCCCTGCCGCAGCGCTACTGGGACGTGCGCTTCCGGCCGGAGCCCATCGACGAGGGCGAGGCGCTGGTCGAGCTCGATCGGCTGCTGCGGCGCACGGTGAGCATGCAGCGCATGTCCGAGGTGCCGCTCGGCGTGCAGCTCTCCGGCGGGGTCGACAGCAGCCTGGTGACCGCGATGCTGGACAGCCTGCGGCGCGAGCAGGGCGACCCGGCGCCGGTGCAGACCTTCGCGGTGGGCTTCGACGTGGCGCAGTACAGCGAGCTGGCGCACGCGCGCGCGGTGGCCGAGCACTGCGGCACCGAGCACCGCGAGATCACGGTGGGCTTCCGCGATTTCGCCGCGCAGCTGCCGCTGCTCGCCTGGCTGTACGACGAGCCGATGGGCGAGCCGCCCGCCATCCCCACCTACCTGATGTGCCGCGCGGCCAAGCCGCACGTCACGGTGATGCTGTGCGGCGAAGGCGCGGACGAGCTGTTCGGCGGCTACTCCAAGTACGTGTTCGACGGCTTCTCGGCGGCCTTCGACTGGATGCCGGCGGCGGCGCGCGCGCTGCTGCTGCGCGGCCTGGCGAGCGGCATGCCGTTCGGCGGCCGGCGCCTGCGCAGCATGGCCGAGATCCTCTCGATCGACGACGCCCCGCGCCGCTACGCCTCCTGGTACGGCGGCTTCGACACCCGCCTGCAGGGCAGCGTGCTGTCGGCGCGCCTGCGCGCCGAGGTGGGCGACGGCGGCCTGGCGGAGATCTTCCGCGCGCTGGCCGGGCAATGCGACAGCCCGCACGCCTTCGAGCGCTTCCTGTACTGCGACCAGCATTCCCGCCTGGTCGACGACATCCTGGTGAAGGGCGACCGCATGAGCATGGGCGCCGGCATCGAGGCGCGCGTGCCGTTCCTCGACCACAAGCTGGTGGAATTCGCCGCGCGCCTGCCGCGGCGAATGAAGGTGAGCGGCCTGCGCTCGAAGGTGCTGCTCAAGCAGCTGGCGGCGCGCTACCTCCCGCCGCAGGTGGTGTACCGCCGCAAGGTCGGCTTCACCGTGCCGCTGACGCGCTGGTTCGCCGGCCCTTGGCGCGCGCTGCTGCACGACGTGCTGCTGTCCGAGCGCTGCCTGGACCGCGGCTACTGCAATCCCGGCGTGGTGCGCGGCATCCTCGCCGACCACATCGCGCGGCGCGTGGACCGCGAGCAGGGCATCTGGCTGCTGCTGGCGCTGGAACTGTGGCACCGCCTGTTCGTGGACGACGACGGCAGCGAGGCGGCGGTGGCGCGGGTGCAGGCCGACTTTGCCCGCTCGCTGGGCACTCTGGACCGCGGCGCCCTGATGCCGGGGGTTGCGGTGAGCGCAGGAGTCCTCGGGAGCTGAGGCCATGACCGACATGACCATGCGATTGCGCGCGACCACGCTCGCCACCCTGCTCGCCGCGGGCGCCAGCTGCGCCCTGGCGCAAGGCAGCACCCTGCTGTTCAGCTCGGGCTTCGAGCAGGGGACGGCGCTGCGCCCGATCGACCAGGGCGACTGCTGGGCAACCGGGTGCTTCCAGCGCTTCGAGGGCAGCGACGCGACCACCGGTTTTGCATGGCCTCCCGCGATCTGGGGCGGCGGCGCGCTGCTGTTCCTGCTCGCCGATGCGCCGGTGGATGCGGCCACGATCGGCGACTACTTCTCCCAGCAGATCGTGACCGCGACGGGGCGCAGGGGCTCGCCCACGCGCGTCCTCTACAGCCTGACCACGCAAAGCGGCTGCTGCGGCGCCGACGGCCAGCTCGGCGGCGCTACGGCGGCCAATCTGCTGCTCGCGCCGCTGCGCGAGGAGGGCGACCTGTACGTGAGCTACTGGCTCAAGCTGCAACCGGAGGCGGTGCCGGTGCGCGAGCGCGGCGGGCTGGACCCGCAGGACCCGCAGCACTGGCGCTTCGTGTTCTCGTGGAAGACCGGCAGCGCCGTGGGCATCGACGACGGCGACTATCGCGTGATCCTCAACATCGCGAGCTGGAACCGGCCCGGCGCGCCGCATCCCGGCAGGCCGTACTGGGAAGTCCGCGGCGACAACGCGGCGGGCGCCGACCCGAACTACGTGGAGTTCTGGCGCGTGGAGAACCGCGGCGTCCCGGTGCCGCTGGGCGAATGGTTCAAGTTCGAGGCGTTCTGGCATCGCAGCACGGGAGACGACGGCCGCATCTGGATGGCGGTGAACGGCCAGGTGATCGCCGATCGCGCCGGGCCGAACCGCATTGCCCGCGACATCAACCGCATCGCCCTGTCCGGCGTCTACAGCGGCGAGCCTTACCCGCTCTACCAGTGGCTGGACGATCTGCAGATCTGGAGCGGGTTCCCGCCGGAGTGCGCGGATCCCCCGTGCGCGCCGCGCTAGCGTCGGCCCCGGGCGCCGCGGCCCGGCGCAGGATCGTCGTGTTCGCGCCCTCGCTGCAGGCGGTGAGCGGCGTGTCCACGCACGCGCGCATGCTGCTCGCGTCCGAGCTGTCGCGCGAATTCGAGCTGCTGCATTTCCAGGTCGGCAGCGAGGGCCGCGGCGAGAACGCGCTGCAGAAGCTCGCGCGCCTCGCCCTCAGCCCGCTGCAGCTCGCGCTGTTCCTGCTGCGCACCGGCGCGGACACCGTGCACCTGAACGCATCGCTCGATGCCAGGGGCTACTGGCGCGATCTGGTCTACTGGGCGGTCGCGCGGATGCTGCGCCGCCGGGTGATCAACCAGGTGCACGGCGGCGCGCTGCCGCAGGAGTTCTTCCGCGGCCACGCGCTGCGCACCTGGCTGCTGCGGCGCTTCCTGGTGCGCAGCGACGCGGTGACGGTGCTCTCCAGCGCCGAGCTGCGCGCCTACCGGGCGTTCGATGCGCGCATCAAGGTGCGCCTGGTGCCCAACGCCATCGACCCGGCGGGCCTGCTCGACGCGGCGCGCGCCGCCGGCGCCGGCGGGCCGCTGCGCCTCGCCTACCTGGGGCGCCTGGCGCGCGCCAAGGGCCTGCTGGAGCTGGTGGAGGCGCTCGCCCTGATGGCGGGCGCCGGGCGCGACTTCACGCTGCGCATCGGCGGCGGCGGGCCGCTGGAGGCCGAGCTCGTCGCCGCGGTGCGCGCCGCGGGCCTCGCCGGGCGCGTGCACTTCCTCGGCACCCTCGCCGGCGCGGACAAGGCGCGCCTGTGGCTGGACGCCGACGTGTTCGCGCTGCCCTCGCATTTCGAGGGGCTGCCCTACGCGCTGCTCGAGGCGATGGCAGGGGGCTGCGTGCCGGTGACCACGCGCCTCGCCGCCATCCCCGACGTGGTGCGCGAGGGCGAGCACGGCCTGTTCGTGCCGCCGCGCGATCCGCGCGCGCTGGCGCGTGCGCTGGCGCGGCTGGACGACGACCGCCATGCGCTCGCGCGCATGTCGGCGGCCTGCCGCCAGCGCGTGCGCGAGCACTACACCATGGACCGGCTGGTGCGCGACCTGCGTGAGCTGTACGCGGGCGCGGAGTGAAGGCGTGAGCGCGGGACTCGCCTGGCGGCTGCACCGGCTGCGCGCCATGCGGCCCGCCGAAATCGGCTGGCGCCTCGGCAGCGCGCTCGGCGCGGCGCTCGAGCGCACCGGCATCGGCCTGGCGCGCGACGCGGGCCCGGGCGCCGACACTGTCGGGGCGCCCTGGGCCAGGCCGCTGCCGTGCGGCTTCGATGCGGCGCCGACGGTCGCCGCCGCCGAGCGCCTCCTCGCCGGACGCTGGGACGTGCTTTCGCTCGACGACTGCCTGCTCGGCTTTCCGCCGCGCTGGAACTGCGACCCGAGTACCGGACGGCAGGCGCCGCTGGACTACGGCAAGGGCATCGACGTCCGGGACCCGCGGCGGGTCGGCGACATCAAGCATCTGTGGGAAATCAACCGGCACCTCGAGCTCGTGACGCTGGCGCAGGCCTGGCACCTGACGGGCGAAGCGCGCTACGCCGAGGGCGCGCTGCGCCTGCTGGAGACCTGGCTGGAGCAGTGTCCCTATCCGCGCGGCGCGCAGTGGGCGAGCGCGCTCGAGGCGGCGGTGCGCCTGATGAACTGGGCCACCGCCCGGCAGCTGCTCGGCGCCGCGGCGGCGCCGCTCACGCCGCGCTGGGCGGCCGCGGCGTTCCAGCACTGCCATTTCGTCGCGCGCAACCTGTCGCGCCACTCCTCGGCGAACAACCACCTGTTCGGCGAGCTCACCGGGCTGCTGCTCGGCGCGCTCGCCTGGCCGCGCTGGCCCGAGTCGCGCCGCTGGCGCGAGCTGGCGCGCGCCGGGCTGGAGGCGCAGGCGGTGACGCAGAACGGCGCGGACGGGGTGAACCGCGAGCAGGCGTTCTGGTACCACCACGAGGTCGCCGACATGATGCTGCTCGCCTTCCTGCACGGGCGCGCCAACGGCGTGCATTTTTCGCGCCGCTACACGTTGCGGCTGGAAGCAATGCTCGAATTCATCGCCTCGGTGATGGACGCCGGCGGCCAGGTGCCGATGGTGGGCGACGCCGACGACGCGGTGATGGTGCGCTTTTCGCGGGCCGCCGGTTTCTCGCCCTACCGGTCGCTGCTCGCCACCGGCGCCGTGCTGTTCGACCGCGGCGACTTCAAGGCCGCCGCCGGCGGCTTCGACGACAAGAGCCGCTGGCTGCTCGGGGACGCCGCCGCGGCGCGCTACGCGGCGCTGCCGGCGGACCCGGCGCGCCCGCCGCGGCTCGCCTTCCCCGAGGCCGGCTACTACGTTCTCGGCGCGGACTACGGCACGCCGCGCGAAGTGAAGGCGCTGGTGGACGCAGGTCCCCTGGGCTACCTGTCGATCGCCGCGCACGGCCATGCCGACGCGCTGCAGATGACGCTGTCGGTGGCCGGGCGCGAAATCCTCGTCGACCCCGGCACCTATGCCTACCACGGCGAGCCGCGCTGGCGCGACTACTTCCGCGGCACCTCGGCGCACAACACGCTGCGCGTGGACGGCGCCGACCAGTCGGTATCCGGCGGGCCGTTCCTCTGGCGCGAGCACGCGTCCGCTCGCTGCAGTTATTTCGACGTCGGGGTGGAATCGGA
>Ga0075421_100002036_pt1 | contig 23984 bp, 19 predicted proteins | sample SoiMetdeltSBSDD5_FD_75292 | JGI IMG/M metagenome (GOLD analysis project Ga0075421, IMG submission 75292) | Bulk soil microbial communities from a Populus tree surrounding site in Tennessee, USA - Soil MetaG P. deltoides SBSDD5 | ecosystem: Environmental > Terrestrial > Soil > Tree plantation...
GAAGCGCTGTACTACCCGTCGACGTTTCACGCTGTGGCAGCGGTGTTCAGCCAACTCACCGGCGCCGCACCGACCACTGCGTACACGCTGAACTCAGTGGCCGCTTCGGTCTGGCTGTTCCCGGTCAGCGCCGCGACTCTGACGTGGCACCTGCTGCGCACCCGAACCGACGAGTGGCGTACGGCCGGCGCCGCCGCCGCCGCAGCCGCACTGTCGGGTTCGTTCACCGCGCTCCCCTACATCGAGTTCGACACGGCCTCGATGCCCAACCTCGCCGCCTACGGCGTCGCCGTCCCGACCATGGTGCTGGTGGTGTCCGCGCTGCGGCACCGCGACCGTATTCCGCTTGCGGTGCTGGGGCTGCTCGGCGTGTTCTCGGTGCACATCACCGGTGGCGTGGTGACTGTTCTGTTCGTGGCTGCGTGGTGGTTGTTCGACGCGCTGTGGCATCCCGTCCGGGGCCGCGTCGCCGACTTCGTCAATCTGCTGCTCATTGCGATTCCGACGGTGGCACTGCTGCTGCCGCAGTTTTTGGGCGTGCTGCGGCAGGCCGAGATCATCGTCGGGCACGCGTTCGTCACGCACGAGGGCAAGAAGCGCGGACTGATCGACGCAGTCGTGCAGCACACCCGGCATCTCAACGACTTCCCGATCCAGTGGGTGCTCATCATCTTGGCCGCCGTCGGCGGGGTCGTCCTGATTTACCGACGGGTCTGGTGGCCGCTGGCGGCCTGGTTCCTGCTGGTGGTGTCGATCGTGCATTCGTCGGCGCCGTTCGGCGGCCCCATCGGGGAGCTCACCGGCAAGTTCAGCGACTTGTTCTACAGCGACCCGCGGCGACTGTCGGCGGTGGTCACGATGCTGCTCACCGCGGCCGTCGGCATCGGCGTGTTCACGCTGGCGTCGGTTGTCGTCGCAGGCGGGCGCCGGCTGGTCGGAAGGGGCAGTCCACGGGCCTGGAACGCGGCTACGGCCGCCATCGTGGTGGCCGTCAGTATCGGCATCGGGCTCGCGTATCTACCGCGGGCCCAGTTTCTGTTCGGCGAGAAGTACGACAGGGTGATCGTCGACTCCAAGGACCTGGAGGCGTGGGCGTATCTGGCCACGTTGCCGGGGGCGCGCGACACCCTGATCGGCGACGCGAACACCGACGGCACAGCGTGGATGTACGCCGCCGCCGGGCTACATCCGCTGTGGACTCACTACGACTACCCGGTGCAGCAGGGTCCGGGTTACCACCGGTTCATCTTCTGGGCCTACGCCGACGACGCCGACACCGACAAGCGGGTGGCCGAGGCGGTCAAGGCGCTCAACATCCGGTACGTGGTGACGAGCACACCGGTGGTCCGCGGGTTCGTCATGCCCGACGGGCTAGTGTCGCTAGATAGGTCGCGGTCGTGGGAGAAGATCTACGACAACGGCGAGGCCCGCATCTACGAATGGCGCGGAGAGGAAAAATGACTGCCAACACCGACGACGACAACATCGAGATCATCGGCAGCGACGCGAGCGCGGCTCTCGACGCGGACGCCGATGGCAAGTCGTTGACCGATCTGGTCGAGCAGCCGGCGAAGGTGATGCGGATCGGCACCATGATCAAGCAGCTGCTGGAAGAGGTGCGCGCCGCTCCGCTGGACGACGCGAGCCGCAACCGGCTGCGTGAGATCCACCGCACCAGCATCCGCGAGCTCGAGGATGGGTTGGCGCCGGAACTGCGTGACGAACTCGAGCGGCTGACGCTGCCGTTCACCGAGGACGCCGTTCCGTCGGACGCCGAATTGCGGATTGCCCAGGCTCAGTTGGTCGGCTGGCTCGAGGGCCTGTTCCACGGCATCCAGACCGCGCTGTTCGCCCAGCAGATGGCGGCCCGTCAGCAGCTGGAGCAGATGCGGCAGTTACCGCCCGGTGTGGCGGCGCCCGGACAGCGCGGCGGCCCGGGGACCGGTCAGTACCTGTAGGTTCCGTTGTCCCTTCCGCACATCGAGACCCACAACGCGTGGGTGGAGTTTCCGATCTTCGACGCGAAGACGCGCTCGCTGAAGAAGGCGTTCCTCGGCAAGGCCGGCGGCGCGATCGGACGCAACGAATCCAACGTCGTGGTCATCGAGGCGTTGCGGGACATCACTATGTCTCTCGAACTCGGCGATCGGGTCGGGCTCGTCGGGCACAACGGCGCGGGGAAGTCGACACTGCTGCGGCTGCTGTCCGGGATCTACGAGCCCACCCGCGGCGTGGCTTCGGTGACCGGCCGGGTGGCCCCTGTGTTCGACCTCGGCGTCGGGATGGATCCGGAGATCTCTGGATTCGAGAACATCATCATCCGCGGGCTGTTTCTCGGTCAGACGCGAAAGCAGATGCTGGCCAAGGTGGATGAGATCGCGGAGTTCACCGAACTTGGCGACTACCTGTCGATGCCGCTGCGTACGTACTCAACCGGGATGCGGGTGCGGTTGGCCATGGGTGTGGTCACCAGCATCGACCCGGAGATCCTGCTGCTTGACGAGGGCATCGGCGCGGTGGACGCCGAGTTCCTGAAGAAGGCGCAGACACGGCTGCAGAGCCTCGTCGAGCGATCCGGGATCCTGGTGTTCGCAAGCCATTCCAACGAGTTTCTCGCCCGGCTGTGCAAGACCGCGATGTGGATCGACCACGGCACGATCAAGATGACCGGCGGCATCGAGGACGTCGTGCGCGCATACGAGGGCGAGGACGCGGCGCGCCACGTGCGAGAGGTCCTCGAGGAGCACCGAGGCGATTGGTCGCCGACAGACGGCTCCAGCGCCGACTGGCCTGCAACGGCGATGAGCGCCTCGCGCGAAGAGCAGACAGCATTGCCCGATGACTGAGTCGGTATGCGCGGTGGTGGTCACGCATCGGCGTCCCGACGAACTGGCCAAGTCGCTGGATTCCGTGTGTGCACAGACCCGCGCCCCCGATCATCTGGTGGTCGTCGACAACGACGACGACGCACGGGTGCGCGACATCGTGGCCGGCCAGCCGGTCGCGACCACCTATCTCGGGTCGCGCCGAAACCTCGGTGGTGCAGGCGGTTTCGCGTTGGGCATGCTGCATGCTTTATCGCTCGGAGCGGACTGGGTGTGGCTGGCCGACGACGACGGCAGGCCACTGGATTCCGAGGTGCTTGGCACACTGTTGACCTGTGCTTCGCGGCACGGACTGGCGGCGGTGTCGCCGATGGTGTGCGATATGGCGGATCCGCAGCGACTGGCGTTTCCGTTGCGCCGGGGCCTGGTGTGGCGGCGGCGAGTGAGCGAACTGCGCACGGGCACTGAAGATCTGCTGCCAGGCATCGCATCGCTGTTCAACGGGGCACTGTTTCGGGCGTCGACGCTTGAGGCGGTCGGAGTGCCGGACCTTCGGCTGTTTGTGCGTGGCGACGAAACCGAACTACACCGACGACTGGTGCGCTCGGGGCTGCCGTTCGGTACCTGCCTGAACGCGGTCTATCTGCATCCGCAGGGCAGCGACGAGTTCAAGCCGATCCTCGGCGGGCGGATGCATACGCAGTACCCCGACGACGCCACCAAGCGGTTCTTCACCTACCGCAACCGCGGCTATCTGCAGTCCATGCCGGGCATGCGGAAACTGGTGTTCCAGGAATGGATGCGGTTCGGCTGGTATTTCTTGGTGACACGTCGTGACCCCGCCGGGCTGGCGGAATGGATTCGGTTGCGGCGCTTGGGCCGACGCGAGAAATTCGAGAGGCCTTCACAATGACGTTCACCGACGCGGCCGCGCAGTCACGCACGATGAGCCGCGCGTGGGGCGACCTCGTCGCCGGCTTCAGTAAGCGCGAGCTGTGGCTGCACCTGGGCTGGCAGGACATCAAGCAGCGCTACCGCCGTTCCGTGCTCGGCCCGTTCTGGATCACGATCGCGACGGGCGCTACCGCGGTCGCCATGGGGCTGCTGTACTCGAAGCTGTTCAAGCTGCCGCTCGCCGAACACCTGCCGTACGTCACGCTCGGCCTGATCATCTGGAACCTGATCAACGCGTCGATCCTCGAGGGCGCCGAGGTGTTCGTCGCGAATGAGGGCCTCATCAAACAACTTCCGACGCCGCTGTCGGTGCACGTCTACCGACTGGTGTGGCGTCAGATGATCCTGTTCGCGCACAACATCATCATCTTTGTGGTCATCGCGATCATCTATCCCAAGCCGTGGAAGTGGACCGACCTGGCGGTGATCCCGGCGCTGGGCCTGATCGTGCTCAACTGTGTATGGGTGTCACTGTGTTTCGGCATCCTGGCCACTCGGTACCGCGACATCAGCCCGCTGCTGTTTTCCCTCGTGCAGCTGCTGTTCTTCATGACACCCATCATTTGGAACGAGTCGACGCTGCAGCAGCAGGGCGCGGGGGCATACGCGAAGATCGTCGAACTCAACCCACTGCTGCATTACCTCGACATCGTGCGGGCGCCGCTGCTTGGCGCCGATCAGGAGTTGCGGCACTGGCTGGTAGTGCTGGCGCTGACTGTGATCGGTTGGATCATGGCGGCGTTCGCGATGCGTCAATATCGGGCGCGCGTGCCCTATTGGGTGTAAGCCCTGCTGGGCTCCCATGCCGTGATTCGCGGAATCCAGCGCGGAACGTGGCGACGGTACTCGTCGTAATCGGCACCGAAGCGCCGGCGGAGATGCGGTTCCTCGACCGTGCGGATCGCGATGAGCACGCACGTGAAGAAGAACGCGAACCAGCCGAGCAGCCACGGCGATGCCAGCACCGCTGCCGTGCCGAGCTGAATGCAGAACACGCCCGTCATCATCGGGTTGCGGACGTGCCGATACGGGCCGCGGACAACCAGTTTGACGGGTGATCCGATCGCGAGTGTGCCCTCGCCGACGCGGTCGAACAGCACCACGGTCCACACCAGCATGCCGAGGCCGCCCGCGATCAGCGCAATGCCGGCGGTGACGAGTAGCAGACCCGGCACGGTGCCGAGATCGGGTGCATCAACACCAGTGAGCCCCACTATCGCGGCCGGAATGAACACCGTCATCATCGCCGGCGCCAGCAGCACTGACAGCACGTGCCGCCACCAGAGTGTCCGTCGAGCCATCGTGTATTCCTCCTTCTTCAACGGTTGTTCAAGAACGACGCTACGCTTGCCGCGAACAAACATCAACGGGTGTTGAAGTACGCTTTCGGGCATGGCGGAGAGCCGGAGAACCGGCCGCTGGCGCACGGGGCAGCAGAGCAAGCAGCGCATCGTCGAAGTCGCGCGCGAGCATTTCAAGCAGGGCTACGAGCAGGCCACCGTGCGCCGGATCGCGGCAGACGCCGGCGTCGACGTCGCGATGGTCTACTACTTCTTCGGAAACAAGGAAGGCCTGTTCACCGCTGCGGTGATCGACATTCCGGAGCATCCGCTGCACGAGCTGGCCGGCCTGCTCGACGACGGCTTGGATGGGATAGGCGCACGTCTCGTCCGGCGCTTCGTCGAGCGCTGGGACGAGGGCGACACCTTCGAGCCCCTACTGACAGTGTGGCGATCGGCTGCCGATCAGCCGCTGGCCCGCAAGCTGCTGCACGACACCCTGGCCGGGCCCGTCGCCGAGCGGGTGGCTTCAGAATTCGGCGTCGACGACGCGGTGTTGCGGGTCGAGTTGGTCGCCTCGCACCTCATGGGGCTGGCGTTCGCGCGTTATCAACTACGGATCGAACCCATCGCGTCTGTTGGCGTCGACGAGCTTGTCGCGTGGATCGGACCGACCGTGCAGCGGTACCTCACGGGTCCGACATCCGTGGGCCCTGACTCGTAGTTATCCCCAGTCCTGAATTCATCCACAGGCTGGCGTTTGGCGGTGGTGGGATGTCGGGCCGGCCGGAAGAATCAAACATGTGTTCGAAGGCGCTGGTGATCCGGAGTTGCTCGCGGCCATGGGTGAAGCCCAGCAGGCCGAGCGGGCCGCGTTCGCGCGCCAACTGCTGGCGGTCGGCGAGTTCACCCATCGCCGCATGGAGGCGGTGTATGCCGAACATGACTTCTGGTGTGTCGATGACTGGGAGGCCATCGCCGCCGAGATCGGCGCCGAGTTGGGCATCAGCCGCGGGCGCGCGTCTTCACAAATGGGCTACGGCAGGGCCCTGATCGAACGCTTCCCCAAACTGGCCGAGGTGTTTGCGGCCGGTGCGGTGGACTTTCGGGTCATCGCCGCAGCCATCTTTCGCACCGACCTCGTCCACGACAACGACGCGCTCGCGGTCATCGACGCGCAGCTGGCCGCCAAGGCGCCGGCCTGGAACAAACTGTCCCGCGAGAAGATCACCGAACTCGTCGACTGGCTGGTCCTCGAGCTTGACCCCGACGCGGTGCGCGTCGCCAAACAGCGCGACCTCGACCGCCACCTCGAAGTCGGGCCGGGCCAACACGGGATGGCCGAGATCTGGGGCGAGGTCCGCGGCCCGGATGCGGCCGTCTTTGACGCCAAACTCAACGCGCTGGCCGCCACCGTGTGCCCGGATGATCCGCGCACCACCACCCAGCGCCGCGCCGACGCCCTGAGCCCACTATCCGCAGGTGCCACCCATATGGCGTGCACGTGCGGGAAGCCGGACTGCCCCGCCGCGGGCACCGACGTGCCGGCCATACCGGTGGTGATCAACGTGCTGGCCGAGGCCGCCACCGTCGAAGGCAGCAGTGACAAGCCGGGATATCAGCCCGGCTATGGCGCCATCCCGGCCGCGACCATTCAGGAGATGGCCAAGACCGCCTCCCTGCGCCCCGTCCCCAGCGCGAAGGATCTGGCCGCCGAACCGCAGTACCGGCCCTCGGCAGCACTGGCGCGGTTTGTGCGGTGTCGGGATCTGACCTGTCGCTGGCCGGGCTGCGACCAACCCGCCATCGGCTGCGACATCGACCACACCGTGCCCTACCCGCACGGGCCCACCCACCCGTCAGACACCAAGTGCTACTGCCGAATCCATCACCTGTTCAAAACCTTTCACGCCGGACCGGCCGGCTGGACCGAGATCCAACTACCCGACGGCACCATCAGCTGGACCTCACCACGCGGACGCACCTACACCACCCAACCCCTCGGCGCCCAGTTCTTCCCCCAACTCGGGTCGCCCACCGAAACATTGATCCTGCCCAACAGCCCACCACTCAGTCCGCATCGCGGGTTGGCCATGCCCAAGCGAAAACGCACCCGCACCCAAGACCGCGCCTACCGGGTGCAACACGAACGCGCCCAAAACCGCGCGCGCTACGAAGCCGACCCACCACCCTTTTAGTTCCCAGGCACTTCGCAGGGTGCTCGGCCGTTGTCGGAATATGAGCATCCCGCCATACGAACCACCGAAGGCCCCTCCGTCACCGGGTGCGGGGAACACGCTGCTGTGTCCCAAGTGCGCCGGCGTCATGAAGACGTACGAGCGCAATGGCATCCACCTCGAGCAGTGCGATACCTGCCGAGGCATCTTCCTGGACTTCGGTGAGCTGGAGTCGCTCATCCAGATGGAGAACCGGTTCGTGCAGGCGGCGCCGCCTCCGCCTCCGCCTCCGCCGGCTCAACATGGCTACGACTACGGCCCCGGTTGGGGTCATCGCGGCAACAAGCACTACCGCAAGCAGGGATTCGGCAGGCTGTTCTTCTCTAGCTAGCTAGGCTTCGCTGCAATGGGCGTACTGCGCCGTCGCGCGAAACAACTTGCGGGCCCCGCCTCATCGGAGCAGGCCACCGCCGAGGACAGCGACGCCATGTACGCCCTTGGGTATCGGTACTCACAGCAGACGGATCCACCGGATCTTGAGCAGGCTGGCGACTGGTACCGCCGTGCTGCCGACGCCGGGCACGTCGACGCCATGTACATGCTCGGGTACCTGAACTCGCAGCAGACAGAGCCACCCGATCTCGACGCCGCGCGCCGCTGGTTCGAACGCGCCGCCGACCTCGGCGACAGCCGCGCCATGAACAACCTTGGCGCACTGTACGCGCACCAGGCGCAGCCACCGGATCTCGACGCGGCCCGCGCTTGGTACGAGCGTGCTTCCGAGGCAGGCAACAGCGACGGCATGTACGGCCTCGCGGAGCTGCACGCGGCCTTGATCGAGCCGGCGGACCTCAATGCAGCGATCCACTGGTATGAGCGCGCAGCCGACGCTGGACACGTCGCCGCAATGAAATGGCTAGGAGACTTCCACGCGAACGCCGACCCGGCGAATCTCGAAGCGGCGCAACACTTTTACCAGCAAGCCGCCGACGCAGGTGACTCTGACGCCATGTACGGCCTCGGGATCGTCTATCTGAAGTCGATGGATGAGCCGGACCTGCCTGCCGCGCGCGAGCTCTTTGAGCGAGCAGCCGAGGCCGGACACCGGGCCGCCATGTACTGGCTCGGAATGGTGTGGGCGAACTACGCCGAGCCACCTGACCTGGCTAAGGCTCTCCAGTGGTTCGAGCGTTCCGCCGACGCCGGCCACATCGGCGCCATGACGGCACTCGGAAACCTGTACGCACAGGTGATGCAGCCGCCGGATCTCGCTGCGGCCCGTCACTGGTATCAGCGCGCCCGCGCCGGCGGTGACCGCGGCGCGATGCACAACCTTGAGGTGCTCTACGAGGACTCGACACCAACGCCACCGGGCTGGGGCACGCGGCCGCCGAGCGAGGAAGAAATGGATGCGATGCTCGAATGGCTCGACGGGCCGGGCACCGCCCTCGAAGACGTGTTTGAGGCGTCGGGTCCTGCGCTTGATGAAGTCACCGATGCTTTCAAACATGGGGACGAGGCGGCAGTCAGAGCCGCATGCACCAAGGTCGCTCGCCTGCTCACCGACGAGCTTCCAGCTTCACTACCAACACCCGATCCCGACCTCACTCGGGCACTGCAAGCACTGATCGACGACGCCAACGAGATGAGCTGGGCCCAGCGCGAACTGGCCGACTCGCCGACACCTCAGCAACGGGAAACGATGCAGAGCCGTCTTGGCGATATCGCGACAAGCATTCACGCACTGCTTACAATCTTCGAACGCAACGACGCGATTCTCGAGTCGGCGGGTCGGGGCTGACCTAAAGCATCCGCTCGCAGGCGGCGCGCAACAGTTCGTCATCCGGATGGTGCGCAGCGGCCTGTACCACCGCAGCGCGCGCGAACGGCTCGAGCACCGGCCACGGATCACCAGCTGGCACGGCCGGTCCGCCAGCGTCACGGTATGCGTCGAGGAACGTGGTCCAGTCGTCATCGGGAATGAGGCCAGCCCCCCAGAAGCCCGCGGGCCGGGCCAGGTCCCAGGCCGGGTCACCGACACCGAGATCGTCGACGTCGATGAGCACCCAAGGCCCGGCTCGGCGGCCCAGCTGGCCGAGATGCCAGTCGCCGTGCACCAGCGTCGTCGGCCGATCCGGTGAGCCTGCCCGCCACACCTCGGGTGGTAGCTTAGCCGCCGCACGCCGCACCACGGTGTCGTCGGTGGATCGCACCATCCGCCTAAGCCGTTGCGGCCAGCCATGCGGTAGCCGCAAAGTTGTCGGCTCGCCGTGCAGTGCCGCCAGCAGCCGCCCCGCCTCGGCCCACGGCACACATTCGGGTTGTGGCGCAACGACTTCCACGCGCGGCCACCGGGTACGCCATCGCACGCCTATCGGCTCCGGTACGACGTCCAACGGCGATAACAGCGAATCCGACTCCGCCGCGACGCGGAGCCGGGTGGCCAGGACGCGTAGGTTGGTGCCCGGCCGGTGCAGCTTGCACACGACGTCGCCGTTGACGACGATCTCCGCACCGGACCGGGTCTGCATCCCTCGACGGTATTAGCGCTTGGGTATCGGCAGCCGCGTTGTCACGCCAATCCGGTTCCAGGCGTTGATGGTCAGCGCCATCGCGATGACCTGACCGAGCTCGCGCTCGGAGAACGCCGCCGCCGCACGGGCATACACCTCGTCGGAAACATGGCGGCGAGTGAGATCCGTCATCTCCTCGGTCAAGGCGAGCGCCGCCTGCTCCTGCTCGGTGAAGATGCCCTCGGCCTCTTCCCACGCGGGCAGCAGCGCCAACTTCTGGTCACCGATGCCGCGCTTGCGGGCGTCGGCGGTGTGCATGTCGATGCAGAACGCGCAGTGGTTCATCTGCGACGCACGGATCTTGATCAACTCGGCCAGGTCCGGGTCGAGGTCCTTGGCCGCGGCGGTGTTCAACACCACCATCGCCTCATAAACCTCGGGCGATACCCGGTTCAGGTTGATGCGGCGTTGCTTGTTCACGGTTGCAGTCATGTCGGCTCTTCCTAACGGCGCGGCGGTTCGAGGCGGATCGTCACGTTGATACGGTTCCACGCATTGATGGTGACCGCCATCGCGATGACCTGACCCAGCTCACGGTCATTGAAAACGGCTGCGGCGCTTGCATAGACGTCGTCGGGGACGTGGCCGTTGCCGAGCTCGGTGATGGCCTCCGTCAGCGCCAACGCCGCCCGCTCACGTTCGGTGAACAGCTGCCCGGCTTCTTCCCACGCTGCGAGGACGTCGAGCTTCTGCTCGCTGACGCCGTGCTTGCGGGCGTCACGCGTGTGCATGTCGAGGCAGAACGCGCAGTGGTTGATCTGCGAGGCGCGAATCTTGATCAGCTCGCCCAGTTCGGCGTCGATGTCCTTGGCGGCCGCATTGCTCAGCACCATCATGGCGTCGTACAACTCGGGCGACGTCTTGTAGATCTGCACCCGGTCGACGGTGGTCTTTGGTTCCAGTGTCTGTGTCATGCCGTCAACGCTAATACCGAAAGACCCATCTACATGGTTCAATATTCCTATGGATTCATGGGCCAATTCGGGGACCCGCGACCTGCACCTCGATCTGCGCCAGACCATCACACCGGGCGCTCGCGGGGCCCGTGACCTGCTGCTCAGTGCTCTGCGCGACGCGGTGCGATCGGGCCGCCTGGCACCCGGCACCATGCTGCCGCCCTCTCGCACCCTGGCCACCGATCTCGGATTGGCCCGCAACACTGTGGCCGAGGCCTACGCCGAACTCGTCGCCGAGGGATGGCTCGCGTCGCGCCAAGGCGCGGGCACCTGGGTGGTGAACGTCAGCGGCGCGGACATACCCGCAACACCCCGCGGCGTCCGCGTCGTTCCGACGCACAACCTGTCGCCCGGCTCTCCGGACGTGTCCGAGTTTCCTCGCACCGCATGGGTGGCCGCCACCCGCCGCGCCCTCGCCGATGCGCCGACCGAGGCGCTGCGGATGGGCGATCCACGTGGCCGGCCCGAACTTCGCAATGCGCTCGCCGAATACCTTGCCCGGGCGCGCGGCGTGCGCACGTCGCCGGAGTCGATCGTGATTTGCGCCGGCGTCCGGCACGCGGTCGAACTGTTGACACGGGCCGTCGGCGGCCCGATCGCCGTCGAGGCCTACGGGCTCTTCATCTTTCGCGACGCCATCGACGCGTTGGGGACATCGACCGTCCCGATCGGCCTCGACGAACAGGGCGCGGTGATCAGCGACCTCGACGAGTTGGACGTGCCCGCCGTGCTGCTCACGCCGGCCCACCACAACCCGCAGGGCATGCCGTTGCACCCGTCGCGGCGCACTGCCGTCATCGATTGGGCGCAGCGCACGGGCGGATACGTGTTCGACGACGACTACGACGGGGAATTCCGGTACGACCGTCAACCCGTCGGCGCGCTGCAGGCGCTGTGTCCCGACCGCGTTGCCTACCTCGGGTCGACCAGCAAGAGCCTCGCGCAGACCTTGCGGCTCGGTTGGACGGCGCTGCCCGACGAGCTCATCGACCCCGTGATCGCCGCCGCGGGTGGCGCACAGTTCTACGTCGACGCCATCAACCAGCTCACGATGGCCGAGTTCATCGCCAGCGGTCAGTACGACCGCCACATCCGGAGGATGCGCGGACGGTACCGGCGACGCCGCGACACCCTCATCGACGCGCTCGCCGGATTCGACGTCGGCATCAGCGGTCTGGCCGCGGGGGTGAATGTGCTGCTGACCCTGCCCGAGGGCAGCGAGCACGAGGTGCTGCGACGGGCGGGTGAGGCCGGTATCGCGCTGCAGGGCCTGTCACGGATGCGCCATCCGCTGGCCGAGGTCCCCAACCGCGACGGCATCATCATCGGTTTCGCGGCCCCCGCCGAGCATGCGTTTGCCGCGGCCGTCGAGGCCCTGTGCGGGGTGCTGAGGGCCAGCGGCCTGGGTGGCTAAGCTGCCCGGGTGGCCGAGCCCCCGATGTCGCCGAACCTGACTCTCAAAACCCAGGCGTGGCGGTTCATCGTCACCGGCGGTTTCGCGGCGATCGTTGACTTCGGCCTCTACGTCCTGCTGTACAAAGCGGTGGGCGTGCAGGTCGACCTGGCCAAGGCGATCAGCTTCATCTTCGGCACCATTACGGCATACCTGATCAACCTGCGATGGACGTTCCAAGCAGAACATGGCATCGCCCGGTTCATCGCGGTCATGGCGCTGTACGGAATTACGTTCGCCGTGCAGGTCGGCCTCAACCATTACTGCCTGCATCTGTTCGACTACAAGGCGTGGGCCGTGCCGGTGGCGTTCGTTATCGCCCAGGGCACCGCGACTGTGATCAACTTCATCGTCCAGCGGGCGGTCATTTTCCGGCTGCGCTGAGCCAAAAGGGTCAGGCGGTACCCTCGTCACGATGTTTGAGACCAGTACCCAGCGCCTCACCGGCTGGGCCCGCACCGCGCCGAGTGTCGCGCAGGTGCTGTCGACCCCGGACCCCGAGGTGATCGCCAAGGCCGTGTCGCAGGCCGACAGCCGGGGCGTGATCGCGCGCGGACTCGGCCGCTCGTACGGCGACAACGCCCAGAACGGCGGCGGCCTCGTCATCGACATGAACGCGCTGAACAAGATCCACTCGATCGACGCCGACAGCCACCTGGTGGATGTCGACGCGGGTGTCAATCTGGACCAACTGATGCGCGCCGCTCTGCCGTGCGGGCTGTGGGTGCCCGTGCTCCCCGGCACCCGGCAGGTCACCATCGGCGGCGCGATCGCCTGCGACATTCACGGCAAGAACCACCACAGCGCAGGCAGCTTCGGCAATCACGTGCGGTCGATGGACCTGCTGACCGCCGACGGCGAGATTCGTCAGCTCACCCCGGACGGTCCGGAGTCCGAGTTGTTCTGGGCGACGGTCGGCGGCAACGGGCTCACCGGCATCATCCTGCGCGCGATCATCGAGATGACGCCCACCGAGACGGCCTATTTCATCGCCGACGGCGACGTGACCGCCAGTCTCGACGAGACGATCGCATTCCACAGCGACGGCAGCGAGGACAATTACACGTACTCGTCGGCGTGGTTCGACGCGATCAGCGCGCCGCCCAAGCTCGGCCGTGCCGCGATCTCCCGCGGTTCGCTGGCCACAATCGACCAGCTGCCGAAGAAGTTGCAGCGCAATCCGCTGAAATTCGATGCGCCGCAGCTACTTACGATTCCCGACATCGTGCCCAACGGCATGCTGGTGGGCAAGTACACATTCATGCCGATCGGCGAGCTCTGGTACCGCAAGTCAGGTACCTACCGCGGCAAGATCCAGAATCTGACGCAGTTCTATCACCCGCTCGACATGTTCGGGGAGTGGAACCGCGCCTACGGCCCTGCGGGCTTCGGTCAATACCAATTCGTCGTGCCCACGGAGGCCGTCGAGCCCTTCAAGGGCATCATGTACGACATCCAGCAGTCGGGGCATTACTCGTTCCTCAACGTGTTCAAACTGTTCGGCCCGGGAAACCAAGCGCCGCTGAGTTTTCCGATCCCCGGCTGGAACGTCTGCGTCGACTTCCCGATCAAGCCCGGCCTCAACGAGTTCCTCAACGAGCTCGACCGCCGGGTGTTGGAGTTCGGTGGCAGGCTCTACACAGCCAAGGACAACCGCACGACCGCCGAGACCTTCCACGCCATGTACCCGCGAATCGACGAGTGGATTGCCGTGCGCCGCAAGGTGGATCCCAACGGCGTGTTCGCCTCCGACATGGCCCGACGCTTGGAGCTGCTCTAGATGGTGCTCGACGCTGTAGGCAATCCCCAGACCATTCTGCTGCTCGGCGGCACGTCCGAAATCGGGCTCGCCATCTGCGAGCGCTATCTGCGCAACGCATCGGCGCGCATCGTGCTGGCCGAGCTCCCCGACCATCCGCGACGCGACACCGCCGTCGAGCAGATGAAGGCGGCGGGCGCCAAGTCCGTCGAGGTGATCGACTTCGATGCCGTCGACACAGACAGCCATCCAAAGGTCATCGACGCTGCCTTCGCCGGTGGCGATGTCGACGTGGCGATCGTCGCATTCGGCCTACTCGGCAACGCCGAAGAGCTATGGCAGAACCAGCGCAAGGCCGTGCAGATCGCCGAGATCAACTACACCGCAGCGGTTTCGGTCGGGGTGCTGCTCGGCGAGAAGATGAAAGCGCAGGGCTTCGGCCAGATCATCGCCATGAGCTCCGCTGCCGGCGAGCGGGTCCGACGGTCCAACTTCGTCTACGGATCCACCAAGGCCGGACTCGACGGCTTCTACCTCGGCCTCGGGGAAGCGTTGCGCGAGTACGGAGTTCGGGTGCTGGTGATCAGGCCGGGTCAGGTGCGCACCACGACGACTATCGAGCACTGGAAGTCCACGGGCGCCAAGGAAGCGCCGTTCACCGTCGACAAGGAAGACGTTGCCGAGTTGGCGGTAACGGCATCGGCCAAGGGCAAGGAACTGGTATGGGCGCCGGGGGCGTTCAGGTACGTGATGATGGTGTTGCGACACATACCGCGGCCCATCTTCCGCAAGCTCCCCATCTAGCGATGCGTGGCGCACTGGCCGTGATCGGCCAGATGGCGGTGGCGGTCGCCGTGGCGGTGGTCGTTGCGGTGGTCTCGCTTGTCGCGATCTCCCGTGTTGAGTGGCCGGCGTACAACTCGTCGAACCAGCTGCACGCGCTGACCACCGTCGGCCAATTCGGTTGCCTGGCAGGCATCTTGGCGACTGGCTGGATTTGGCGTCGCGGACGCCGCCTGCTCGCGAAGGCCGCGGCGGTTGTCTTCTTGTCCGCGTTCGCGGTCGTCACGCTGGCCATGCCGCTCGGCGCGACCAAGCTTTACCTGTACGGCATCTCCGTCGACCAGCAGTTCCGCACCGAGTACCTGACCCGGCTCACCGACACCGCCGGCCCACACGACATGACCTACTACGGTCTGCCGCCGTTCTATCCGCCGGGCTGGTTCTGGCTCGGTGGCCGGCTCGCCGCACTGACGGGCATGCCCGCGTGGGAGGTGTTCAAGCCGTGGGCGATCATCTCCATCACGATCGCCGTGGTGCTGGCGTTCGTGTTGTGGGCCAGCATGGTTCGCTTCGAGTACGCGCTGATCGTCTCGACCGCCACCGCCGCCGCCGCACTGGCCTACTCACCCACCGAGCCGTACGCCGCAATCATCGCCGTGCTGCTGCCTGCGGTATTCGTGCTCGCGTGGTCCGGTTTGCGCGGCGGCACCCGAAACGGCGGCTGGGCGGCAGTCATCGGCGTCGGCATCTTCCTCGGAATCGCTGCGCTGTTCTACACGCTGCTGTTCGGCTACGCCGCGTTCACGCTGGCGGTCATGGGGGTGCTGCTCGCGGTCGCGCGCAGACGTCTCGAGCCGTTGCTGCGGCTCGTCGTCATCGCGGTGATCTCGGGCGCCATCGCGCTGCTCGGCTGGGGTCCTTATCTGTGGGCAGCGCTACACGGTCAGCCCGCCGACTCGGGCACCGCCCAGCACTATCTGCCGGAGGCGGGCGCATCGCTGGAATTTCCAATGCTGCGCTTCACCCTGCTGGGTGCGTTGTGCATGCTCGGCACGCTGTGGCTGGTGTGGCGCGCCCGCTCGTCCACGCGCGCGGGCGCGTTGACCGTGGCGGTGCTGGCTGTTTACGCCTGGTCGCTGTTGTCGATGCTCAGGACGCTGGTCGGCACCACGCTGCTGTCGTTCCGGCTTGAGCCCACCCTGACGATCCTGCTCACCGCGGCCGGCGCGTTCGGGTTCATCGAAGTCACCCGTGCGCTTGCTGCCCGCGTCAGGCCCGAGAATGCAAGACGCGTCGTCGCGGCCGCCGCCACCGTCGGCGCGATCGGCGCACTGACCTTCAGCCAGGACATTCCGGACGTGTTGCGCTCGGACATCGTCGTCGCCTACACCGATACCGACGGCTACGGCCAACGCGCCGACCGGCGGCCGCCCGGCGCCGAGCAGTACTACCGCGAGATCGACACCAAGATCCGCGAAACCACCGGCCTGCCGCGCGACGAAACGGTTCTGCTGACTGCGGACTACAGCTTCCTGTCCTACTACCCGTACTACGGCTTCCAGGGTCTGACGTCCCACTACGCAAATCCGCTCGCGCAGTTCGACCAGCGCGCGGCCGCGGTCGAAAACTGGGCCACGCTGACCACCGCTGACCAGTTCATCGCCTCGCTCGACAAACTGCCGTGGAAGCCGCCTACCGTGTTCTTGATGCGCCGCGGCGCCAACGACGCCTACACCCTGCGGCTGGCCTCGGACGTCTACCCGAACCAGCCCAACGTCCGCCGCTACCACGTCGCACTGGACAAGGCACTGTTCGACGACCCGCGATTCGACGTCTCCACCGTCGGGCCCTTCGTGCTGGCGATCAGGACGGGCTGATGGCCACGGACACGGCGCCGCAAACAGGCCAATTACCATCAAGCCCCGTGACCGCAGCGGGCAACCATCGCACCGCGCGCATCATCGCCATCGTCGCCGGGTTGCTCGGCGCGGCGCTGGCGATCGCCACTCCCCTGCTGCCCGTGACGCAGACCACGGCCCAGCTCAACTGGCCGCAGAACGACGTGCTGCAGAGCGTCAACGCGCCGCTGATCGGATACGTCGCCACCGACTTGAACATCACCATTCCGTGCAGCGCGGCCGCGGGACTGGCGGGGCCGGAGAACCGGGGCCGCACGGTGCTGTTGTCGACGGTGCCGAAGCAGGCGCCGAAAGCCGTCGACCGCGGGCTGCTCATCGAACGGGTCAACAACGATCTGCTCGTCATCGTCCGCAACACCCCGGTGGTGGTCGCCCCGCTGAACCAGGTGCTCAGCCCGGCGTGCCAGCGACTCACGTTCACCGCGCACGCGGACAAGGTCGCCGGCGAATTCGTCGGCCTGGTGACGGGTCGCGATTCCGACGATCCCGGCAAGCCGTTGCGTGGCGAGCGCGGTGGCTACGACTTCCGCCCGCAGATCGTCGGCGTCTTCACCGATCTGTCCGGACCGGCGCCGCCGGGCCTGCAGTTCTCGGCGACTATCGATTCCCGCTACAGCACGTCGCCGACGCTGTTGAAAATGCTGGCGATGGTCGTCGGGGTCGCGCTGACGGGAATCGCCCTCGGCGCGCTGCACGTCCTGGACACCGCCGACGGCAGGCGGGTCAAACGCGTTCTGCCACGCAAGTGGTGGTCGGTGACGCCGCTCGACGGAATCGTGACGGTCGTACTGGTGTGGTGGCACTTCGTGGGCGCCAACACATCCGACGACGGCTACATCCTGACCATGGCCCGAGTGTCCGAGCACGCCGGCTACATGGCCAACTACTACCGATGGTTCGGTACGCCTGAAGCGCCGTTCGGCTGGTATTACGACCTACTGGCGCTGTGGGCGCACGTCAGCACCAACAGCGCCTGGGTACGGCTGCCCACCTTGGTGATGGCGCTGGCGTGCTGGTGGTTGATCAGCCGCGAAGTCATCCCGCGACTCGGCCACGCGGTGAAGACCAGCCGCGTCGCAGCGTGGACGGCTGCGGGCATGTTCCTGGCGTTCTGGCTGCCGCTGAACAACGGGCTGCGGCCGGAACCGATTATCGCCCTTGGCATTCTGCTGACCTGGTGCTCGGTCGAGCGGGGCGTCGCGACGAACCGCATGCTGCCGGTGGCCATTGCGATAGTCATCGGCGCGCTCACGCTGTTCTCCGGGCCGACGGGCATCGCTGCCGTCGGCGCCCTCCTTGTCGCGGTCGGTCCGCTGAAAACCATTGTGGCCCGCCATACTTCGCGGTTCGGCCATCTGGCCCTGCTGGCCCCGATCCTGGCCGCCTGCACCGTGACGATCATATTGATCTTCCGCGACCAGACGTTGGTCGGCGAGATTCAGGCCAGCACCTTCAAGTCCGCGGTCGGGCCCAGCCTGAGCTGGTTCGACGAGCACATCCGCTACGAGCGGCTATTCACCACCAGCCCCGACGGCTCGGTGGCGCGTCGGTTCGCGGTGCTGACGCTGCTGCTGGCGCTGGCCGTTTCGGTGGCAATGTCGTTGCGCAAGGGCCGGATTCCCGGCACGGCGCTCGGCCCGAGCCGACGCATCGTCGGCATCACAATCATCTCGTTCCTGGCGATGATGTTCACCCCCACCAAGTGGACACATCACTTCGGCGTGTTCGCCGGCCTCGCGGGATCGCTCGGGGCGTTGGCCGCGGTGGCCATCACCGCGACGGCGATGAAGTCGCGACGCAACCGGGCGTTGTTCGCCGCCACGGTGCTGTTCGTCATGGCGTTGTCGTTCGCCACCGTCAACGGCTGGTGGTACGTCTCAAACTTCGGTGTGCCATGGTCGAATCAGTTCCCCGAGTGGAGGTTCGGCTTCACCACGTTCCTGCTTGGTCTGTCGGTGCTGGCGCTACTGGTGGCAGCGTGGTTCCACTTCTCCGGCCGCGACGAATCGCCGCCGACCCGGCGCAATTGGCAGCGAATGGTGCAGTCCCCATTGGCGATTGCCGCCTGGCTACTGGTGTTCTTCGAAGTGCTTTCGCTGACACTGGCGATGATCGACCAATACCCGGGATGGAGCAACGGCCGCTCGAACCTCGAAGCACTCGCCGGCAAGACGTGCGGGCTGGCCAACGACGTCATGGTCGAACAGGACTCCAACGCCGGACTTCTGAGTCCGATCGGCGTACCGGTCGGCGAGGCTTTGGGCTCGGTCACTGCAGAAGGCTTCGGCCCCAACGGCATTCCCGCCGACGTGTCGGCCGACCCGGTCATGGAGTCGCCGGGCACGTTCAACTTCGCCGACACCGAAACCGGCACGGTCAGCGCCAACGAGGCAGGCACCGAGGGCGGCACCACCGCCGCGGCGGGCGTCAACGGATCGCGGGCCCGGCTGCCCTACAGCCTCGATCCGGCCCGCAACCCGGTGATGGGCAGCTGGCGCAGCGGCACCCAGCAGCCGGCCGTGCTGCGCTCCGCGTGGTACCAACTGCCGCCCCGCGACAAGGCCGGCCCGCTGCTCGTCGTCTCGGCGGCCGGGCGCTTCGATCCCGGCGAGGTCATCGTGCAGTGGGCCAACGACAAGGGCGAGCCGGCTGGAGGCGTGGGCTTCGCCGACGTCGGGTCCGCCCCGGCGTGGCGAAACCTGCGGGCCCCGATGGCAGCGATACCCCGTGACGCCACCCGGATCCGGCTGGTTGCCACCGACGACGACCTCAACCCCCAGCACTGGATCGCTGTCACCCCGCCGCGGATCCCCGAGCTGCGCACGCTGCAGGACGTCGTCGGCTCGCAGGACCCCGTGCTGCTGGACTGGCTGGTCGGCATGGCGTTCCCGTGCCAGCGCCCGTTCGGTCATCAGTACGGCGTCGTCGAGGTGCCGAAGTGGCGCATCCTGCCCGACCGGTTCGGCGCGGAGGCCAACTCGCCGGTGATGGACAACCTCGGCGGCGGGCCGCTCGGCATCACCGAACTGCTGCTACGGCCCACCACCGTGCCGACCTATTTGAAGGACGACTGGTTCCGCGACTGGGGCGCGCTGCAGCAGCTCACGCCGTACTACCCGAACGCCCAACCGGCACGGCTGGATCTCGGTTCGGCAACTCGTAGCGGACTCTGGAGCCCGGCGCCGCTGCGCCATTAAGTCCGTCGCCTACCATCGAGCCTCGTGCCTGCCCACCGCATCGCCCGGCTGATCGCCGTCGTCGCAGGCATTGCGGGCGTGCTGCTGTGCGGGCTGGCGCCGCTGCTACCGGTCAAGCAGACCACCGCGACCATCGTCTGGCCGCAGGCCCCGGGGCCGAACGGACTGGTCAGCGACGTCACCGCGCCGCTGGTATCCGGCGCCCCGCAGGCGTTGGACGTCTCGATTCCGTGCCGGACGATCGCCACCCTGCCCGCAGCAGGCGGTGTGGTGCTTTCCACCAACCCGCCCGGCGGCATCGAGTCCAGCCGCAACGGGCTGTTCGTCACCGCCAACGCCGCCAACGTCGTCGTCGCCTTCCGTGACTCCGTGGCCGCGGTGGCGCCGCGCCCTGCCGTCGCGTCCGGCGCATGCAGCGCCCTGCACGTCTGGGCCAACCCGGGTGCCGTCGGGGCCGACTTCGTCGGCATACCTGGCGCGACCGGCACACTCTCCGCGGAGAAGAAGCCTCAGGTGACCGGCGTGTTCACCGACCTGCAGGTGGCTGCTCAGCCGGGGCTGTCCGCCCGCATCGACGTGGACACCCGGTTCATCACATCGCCGACCGCGCTGAAGCTCGGAGTGATGGTTCTCGGCGTGGTCTGTGTGGTGGCGTCGATCGTCGCCCTTGCGGTGTTGGACCGCCGAAGCGGTCGCAGGGTGCGCGACGCCTGGCGGCGCTTCTGGCGGGTGAGCCTGTCGACGTGGATCGTCGACGTCGGGGTCATCGGCACGCTGCTGCTCTGGCATCTGATCGGCTCGACCTCGTCCGATGACGGGTACAACCTGACCATCGCGCGGGTGTCCGCCGACGCGGGCTATGCGGCCAACTACTACCGCTTCTTCGGTGCAACCGAGGCACCGTTCGACTGGTATCAGTCGGTGCTCGCGCACATGGCGGCGATCACCACGGCAGGCGTGTGGATGCGGCTGCCCGCCACCGCGGCGGCAATCGGGACCTGGCTGATCATCAGCCGCTGTGTGCTACCGCGACTGGGCAGGCGGCTGGCGAACAACCGCGTCGCGGTCTGGACTGCGGGAGCGGTGTTCCTGGCGGCGTGGCTGCCGTTCAACAACGGCCTTCGGCCCGAGCCGCTGATCGCATTCGGTGCGCTCGCGGCGTGGATCCTGGTGGAGGACGCGATCGCCACCCGGCGGCTGTGGCCCGCTGCGGTCGCGATCATCGTCGCCGTCTTCAGCGTGACGCTGGCGCCGCAGGGCCTGATCGCGATCGCCCCGCTACTCGTCGGCGCGCGAGCCGTCGCGCGAATCATCCCGAGCAGGCGCCCGATTGACGGACTGCTCGCCCAGCTGGCTCCGCTGGCGGCCGCGCTGGCGCTGATTTTTGTGGTCATGTTCCGGGACCAGACGCTGGCCACCGTCGCGGAATCCGCCCGCATCAAATACAAAGTCGGCCCGACGATCCCCTGGTATCAGGACTTCCTGCGCTATTACTTCCTTACGGTCGAAGACAGCGCCGACTCCTCGCTGACCCGTCGCTTCGCCGTGCTGGTGCTGATGCTGTGCCTGTTCGGCATGCTGGCGGTGCTGCTGCGGCGGGGTGGCATGCCTGGCATGGCGAAGGGCCCGGTGTGGCGGTTGATCGGCGCCACGGCGGTGGGTCTGCTGCTGCTGACCTTCACGCCGACCAAGTGGGCCGTGCAGTTCGGCGCATTCGCCGGCCTCGCAGGCGCATTGGGTGGCGTGACGGCGTTCGCATTCGCCAGGGTCGGGCTGCACAGCCGTCGAAACCTGGCTGTATATGTGACGGCGCTGCTGTTCGTATTGGCCTGGGCCACTTCGGGTATCAACGGCTGGTTCTACGTCGGCAACTACGGAGTGCCGTGGTTCGACAAGCAGCCGGTCATCGTCGGGATCCCGGTGACGGGGATCTTCCTGGCGCTGGCGATCGCGACCGGGCTGCTGGCCGGCTGGTTGCACTTCCGGATGGACTACGCCGGGCACACCGAGGTCGCCAATACCCGCCGCAACCGGGTGCTGGCGTCGACGCCCCTGCTGGTGGTCGCGGTCATCATGGTCGTGCTCGAAGTGGGTTCGATGGCCAAGGGCGCCGCGCAGCGCTATCCCATCTACACCACTGCCAAGGCCAACGTCGATGCGATAGCGTCGGGACTGTCGAGCTCCAGCTGCGCGATGGCCGACGACGTGCTCGTCGAGGCCGATACGAATGCCGGTCTGCTGCAACCTGTTCCGGGTCAGCGCTTCGGCCAGTACGGGCCGCTTGGCGGGGAGAGTCCGGTCGGCTTCACACCCGACGGGGTGAGCGACACTCTGGAACCGGCCGAGCCGGTTACCGCCAACCCCGGCACCGTGAACTCCCCCGGGTCTCCCAACGAGCCGAACATCGGCATCGGCTATGCGGCGGGCACTGGCGGTGGCTACGGGCCCGTCGGCATCAACGGCTCCAACGTCTACCTGCCGTTCGGTCTCGACCCCAAACGCACGCCGGTGATGGGCAGCTACAACGAGAACACCGTTGCAGCCAAGGTCACTTCGGCGTGGTATCAGCTTCCGCCTCGCGCCCCTGATCGTCCGTTGGTGACGGTCGCCGCTGCCGGGGCGATCTGGTACTACGAGGAGGACGGCTCGTTCAACTACGGCCAGTCGCTCAAGCTGCAGTGGGGCGTGCATCGTCCCGACGGCAGCTTCCAGCCGCTGGGCCAGGTTCAGCCGATCGACATCTTCCCCCAAAAGGCCTGGCGCAACCTGCGATTCCCGCTGGCGTGGGCGCCGCCGGAGGCCAACGTCGCGCGCATCGTCGCCGACGATCCGAACCTGTCGACCGACCAATGGTTTGCGTTCACCCCGCCCAGGGTGCCGGTACTGGAGACCGCACAACAACTCCTCGGCTCGCAGACGCCGGTGCTGATGGACATCGCCACCGCGGCGAACTTCCCGTGTCAGCGCCCGTTCTCCGAACACCTTGGCGTTGCCGAACTTCCGGAGTACCGCATCCTTCCGAACTTCAAGCAGGTGGTGGTGTCGTCGAAGCAGTGGCAGTCCGCCGAGGGCGGCGGCCCGTTCCTGTTCATCCAGTCGCTGCTGCGCACCTCCACCGTTCCGACGTATCTGCGCGACGACTGGTACCGCGACTGGGGCTGGATCGAGCGCTACGACCGGGTCGTACCCGCGTCGGTCGCGCCCAACGCCGTCATCGATCAGGGCTCGGCGCGCGTGTTCGGGTGGAGCCGCAGTGGACCGATTAGGGCCTTGCCATGACCCGCGGGACGAAGGCGAGTGAGGATCGCAGCGAGGAACGAGCGAGGACCGGAGGGCCCACGCCCGAAGGGCAGGGGACGAGCCGGAGTCGGGCCATGAGCCAAGACGTCAGGATCGCCCGGTGGACGGCGACGATCGCGGGCCTCATCGGCTTCGTGCTGTCGGTCGCGACGCCCCTGCTGCCGGTCGTACAAACCACGGCGACGCTGAACTGGCCGCAGAACGGTCAGCTGAATAACGTCACCGCGCCGCTGATTTCGCAGGTGCCGGTGACTATGACGGTGACGGTGCCGTGCGGTGTGATCCGGGCGATGCCGCCCGCAGGCGGCGTGGTGCTGAGCACCGCGCCGAAGGACGGCAAGCAGGCGGCGCTGCAGTCGCTGTTCGTCAACGTCAACGCCCAGCGGGTCGACATCACCGACCGCAACGTGGTGATTGCAAGTGTGCCGAGGGCGCGGGTGGCCGCACCCGAATGTCAGCGCATCGAGATCACCTCGTCGGAGGCGGGCACCTTCGCCACCTTCGTCGGACTGACCGACCCCACCACCGGCAAGGAACAGCGGACCGGATTCCCCGACCCGAACCTGCGTCCGGCGATCGTCGGCATCTTCACCGACCTGACCGGACCCGCGCCTCCGGGATTGAGCGCGTCAGCGGTGATCGACACCCGGTTCTCCACCAAGCCAACGGCTTTGAAGCTGGCGGCGATGGTGCTGGCCATCATCTCGACGATCGTCGCGCTGGTCGCCTTGTGGCGGCTGGACCGACTCGACGGCCACCGGATGCAACGGTGGATTCCGCAGCGATGGCGCACGTTCTCCGCCACCGA
>Ga0075421_100002037_pt1 | contig 23970 bp, 9 predicted proteins | sample SoiMetdeltSBSDD5_FD_75292 | JGI IMG/M metagenome (GOLD analysis project Ga0075421, IMG submission 75292) | Bulk soil microbial communities from a Populus tree surrounding site in Tennessee, USA - Soil MetaG P. deltoides SBSDD5 | ecosystem: Environmental > Terrestrial > Soil > Tree plantation...
GGTGAGTTGGCGCGGAGGCACGAGTCGCGCCCAGGCCGTGCGTCCGGAGAAGCAAAGCGCGTCGAGCCAGGCCGGATCGTAGTTCGCCACCCGAGCCGGCAACATGTCCGCTTCCCACGCCACCGCCGCGGCAGAAAATCCTTCCAGTTGCTCGACCACTCGGGTCAGCGCCGCGGGTCCTTCGGCCCGCGTTCCGGTCGCGAGCCCTTGCCACTGGAACAAGAAGCGCAGGAACTCTTCGGCGGTGACGGGTTCGATCTCCTGCCGCAGTCGGTTGAGCGTGTAGCGATGAATACGGGCCAGCAGCCGCCGATCGCACCACTCTGTTTCAGACACACCCGGGGTGAATCGTCCCCGGAGCACCGCGCCTTCGCTTTCCAAAGCCACCAGTGATGCTTCAAGGAAAGCCCCCGCCATTCCCAGAGGTTCTCCTAAGGTCTCCGCCGTGACCGGTCCCAAGGATTCGAGGCGACCACGCACGAGCTCGAGCAATGCTTCGTCGCGGCTCGGAGACCGCGGTATGGGGGAAGTGATTGGTGGTTCCAGATGCGCGTCGGGAAGCGCGGCCGAGAAATCGGGCAAGCGTTCCGCCGCGACCCAGAGTCGGAGCGAGCCGGCCGTAAGCACGGTCGCGCGGCGATCCGCAATCAGCGTCGCCAAGTAATCGCCCCATCCTTCGTGCGCTCCTTCGTCGGCAGTCACGAACCCCAGGATCATGAGCGCGTCGTGGAGCTCATCGGCAGTCGCCGCTTCCGGCCACGCTTCCGAACGAACCCGATCGATGGCCGTGGGATCCAAGGCCCCCAGATCCGATGCCGTTTCCGGATCGAGCCAGCGGCGGCTCATCACCGCCTGGGTGCGCCGCTCCTCGAGCGGCGCATCATCCAGAAATGCGTAGGGTTTGGCGTTCAGAATTTCCTGGGCCAGGGGTGAAGGCTCCGGCAGATCGCGCGCCACGACGCCCATCTTTCCCGACACGACATCGCTCAGGATGTGCTCCAGCATGTCGATGTCCATCGCCTCAGTCAGGCAATCGCGAATCGTTTCTTGAACCAGCGGGTGATCGGGAATCTCACGCTCGCCGACCAGGTTCTCGGCGCAGGCTTTTTGGTCGGGGAAGGTCAAGGTGAGGAGATCCTCGGCCTGCATGCGCTGAAGCTGAGGCGGCACCTTCTTCCCGCCCATGAAGCGAAGAATGGCGAGCGCACGACCCGCATTCCATCGCCATCGGACCGCGAACATCGGCGCATCGAGCAATGCCTGCACCAAGAGCTGCCGTACGCTGTTCGGATGCAGATACTGGAACACCTCTTCTAACGGAAAACTGTGCGTGGGACCCAGCGAGAGAACGATCGCGTCCTCGCTTGCCGCCGCTTGCAGCTCGAAATTGAACTTTCGGCAGAAGCGTTTGCGAAGCGCCAGCCCCCAGGCCCGATTCACCCGGCTCCCGAACGGGGCGTGCAGGACAAGCTGCATCCCGCCGGACTCGTCGAAGAAGCGCTCTAGGACCAAAGTTTTGTCGGTGGGAAGAACGCCCAGCGCCGCTTTCGAGAGCGCCATGTAGTCGACGATTTGTTCCGCGGCGGACTCGGGAAGTCCTCGAGCGGTTAGTGCCGCCCTCGTTTTGTCGAGAGCGGCCCGATTGCCGTTGCCGTTCTCGGCGGGCGCGTGATCGGCGCCGTATCCATGCTCTTCCAGCCAAGCCCCAATCTCCTCGCGGAGCCGCGAAACAGCATGGGATAGCTCGGCGGTTCGGGAGGGCGCTTCGCCCAGCCAGAAGGGAATCGTGGGCGGCTGGCCGTGCGCGTCTTGTACGCGAACGATCCCGGTTTCCACGCGCAAGATCTGCCAGGAGGTGTTGCCGAGCTGGAAGATGTCGCCGGCCATGCTCTCGATCGCGAAGTCTTCGTTGACCGTGCCGACCATCGTTCCGGCGGGCTCGAGCAGCACTTGATAATCGGCCGTATCGGGAATGGCGCCGCCGGACGTAATCGACGAGAGCCGTGCGCCCCGCCGCGCCCGTAACCGGTGATTCACCGCATCGCGATGCAAATAGGCGCTCCGCCGTCCGCGACGGGTCGAGAACCCCTCCGCCACCATTTGGATAACGGCCTGAAATTCTTCGCGCGACAGGTCGCGATACGGGTACGCGCTCCGCGCCCATTGATAGAGGTTCTCCTCCTGCCATTCCCGCCCCGCCACTTCGGCCACGATTTGCTGGGCCAGAATATCGAGTGGCTTGGGAGGAATATGCAAACGGTCCAGCTCGCCTCGGCGCACGGCATCCAACAAGGCCGCGCACTCGACGAGCTCGTCCCGAGACAAAGGAAAAATGCGTCCCTTGGGGAGGCCGGTCACCGCGTGGCCCGATCGACCTACTCGCTGCAAGAAGGTGGCGATGGATCGCGTCGATCCGAGTTGTACGACAAGATCAACATCACCGATGTCGATCCCCAGCTCCAGGGATGCCGTGGCGACGAGCGCTTTCAGTTGCCCGGCTTTGAGCCGCGACTCCGAACTCAACCGTTGTTCGCGCGAAAGACTTCCGTGGTGCGACGTCACGACGTCATCGCCCAGATGATCCGAAAGATGCCGCGCCACGCGTTCCGCCATACGGCGCGTATTCACGAACACGAGCGTGGTGCGATGCTGTCGCACGAGATCGGCGATCCGCTGGTGAACCTCTTCCCATACATCCCCCGACATCACGACCTCGAGGGGAGAGGCGGTCATTTCGAGGGCCAAATCCAGACGCCGGGTGTGACCGGTATCGATGATCGTGCAGTCGGGCACGCCGTTCATATCGATGTGGGTGTTGCCCACCAGGAATCGGGCCACTTCTTCGATCGGTTTCTGCGTGGCGGAGAGACCGATTCGGGTGAGCGGCGCCTCGGTCAGCGCGGCCAATCGCTCCAGTGACAAGGCCAGATGCGACCCGCGCTTGGTTCCCGCGACCGCGTGAATTTCATCCACGATCACCGTGCGCGTTGTGCGAAGCATTTTCCGGCCGCGTTCGCTGGTCAGCAGAATGTAGAGCGATTCGGGGGTCGTGACCACGATGTGCGGGGGCCGGCGAGCCATGATCTCGCGTTCCTTGGCCGGGGTGTCGCCCGTCCGGACCATGGTCCGGATTTCGACCTCGGGAAATCCGCGGATGGCCAGCTCGGCTCCGATTCCAGACAACGGCTCCTGCAGGTTTTTCTGGATGTCGTTGGAGAGAGCCTTCAAAGGCGAGACGTACACGACGTGCGTCTCATCGGTAAGTTCCCCGCGCTCAGCCACCCGCACCAGGTCATCGATTGCCGCCAGAAAAGCGGCCAACGTTTTACCTGAACCGGTGGGCGCGGCAATCAGGGTGTGGCGCCGGCTTTGAATGCTGGGCCAGGCGCGGGCCTGGGGAGCGGTGGGCTCCGGAAAGCGCCCATCGAACCAAGCGGTGACGGCAGGATGAAAACCATTGAGGGCCATGAACGGGTCCTTAGCAGGCTGCTAAAAGCCACCTTGAACGCGGGGGAGGAGCGGGCGAATCCTGCCCCCATCTTACTCCCTCGCTCTTGTCTCATCAAAGGCTACAGATTGGGTCCCTTTTGGCATCCGGACGTATGCTTGGATCGGTGTATGAGAAGGGAGGAGGATCATGAAGAACACTCCAGAATCGATTGCCTTGTTTCTTCGCGGCAAGCGCATCGCGGTCGCCGGCGTCATTGCCAAACGGTAATCAATTCTCGCTTGCTTCTCGGGAACCCGTCCCGTTAACTCCGGTAGGAAGCGTTGGGGTCGTCCATACACGGGGAGGACGAAACAATGAAAACGAGACGGATTCCCTTAGCAGTCATCATCGCTTCGGCGGTTCTGGCGCCTGCGATAGACGCTGACGAGAACTTGCCGGTCTACCTGAAAGATCGAGGAACGGGTATCGCGACCTCGATGTTCGGGACGTACGTTCGGTCGGGCGAGCTATTGATTTATCCCTTCTTCGAGTACTACCACGACAACAACCTGGAATATAAACCGTCCGAGTTGGGCTACCCGTCCGACGAAGATTTCGAGGGCAAGTACCGCGCTTACGAAGGCCTCATCTTCGCGAGTTATGGATTCAACGATTGGTTGGCCATGGAGATCGAGGCGGCGGTGATCGATGCCAGGTTGAATCGGGATCCCAGCGACGTTTCGGGAACTCCCGACGAGATTCACGAATCGGGAGTGGGGGACGTGGAGGGTGAGATCCGGGTTCGATGGCTTCATGAAAACGAACACCGCCCCGAGGCGTTCAGCTTTCTCGAGGTCACCGCGCCGGTGCAAAAGAAGAAGCTTCTCATTGCCACCCCCGACTGGGAGTTCAAGCTCGGCACGGGGCTCATTAGAGGCTTCGGGTGGGGCACGATGACCATCCGGGGAGCGGTGGCTTATTCCATGGATGAATCCAAGCTCGAGGTGGGGGAATACGCGATCGAATACCTGAAACGCCTCTCCGATTTCTGGCGCATCTACGCGGGGGTCGAAGGGGAGCAAGACGAGGTGGAGCTGATCACCGAGGCCCAGCTCCATTTCAGCCGGTCGGTTTTTCTGAAGCTCAACAGCGCGTTCGGTCTCACGCCCAAGGCTACGGATTGGGCTCCCGAAGTCGGAGTCATGTTCAGCTTGCCTCTCCGCGAGGAGTGACTCAGTCCTTAATGCGCGCTTCGATGCGGGGGTCGGGAATGAGCCACATGATCGCCACTACGACATAAATGGCCCCCGCGATCCATTGGTTGAGGAAGGCCAGTGGTATGGCCACGGCGTACATGGCCATCGAGATCGTTTCCTTGGGGTCCTTGCCCACTGCTTTGGCCAGGTCCGACGTTGGTCCTTCTTCCGCGATCAATGCCTTCTGGAGCAGGGTATACGCCCCGCCCGCAATGAGCAGAACGAGGCCGTACACAGCGGTGGGAAGCGGAGCGAAATGGTTTTCTCCCATCCACCCGGTAACGAACGGGATGAGGGAGAGCCAGAACAACAGATGAAGGTTTGCCCACAAGATCTTGCCGTTAACACGTTCCACCGCTTGCAGCATGTGATGATGATTGTTCCAGACGATGCCCAGATAGATGAAGCTCAGCACGTAGGTCAAAAAGATCGGGTATATCGAGCGAAGCGCGGCCCAATCGGCGCCGTGGGGAATCCGGAGCTCCAAGACCATGATGGTGATCAAGATCGCTATCACACCGTCGCTGAAGGTTTCGAGACGATTCTTGTTCATGATGGCGCTATAATATCGGTTTACGTCCCGAGGTGAAATCGCCGCCCAGGGAGGATTCAATGCGAGCCGCGCGAACAGCAGTGATCTTCGTCCTGTTCGGATGGGGCCTTTCCGCGTGCAAACAGGAATCCACCGAAAGCACGATTGTTACCCGGTCGACCGGCTCGGAAGGGGACGTTCAAATAATCGTGTCCGCCACCCCGAATTCCGAAGGTGGTCTTTTGATCACCGGGACGGTCAAGAACATGGGGAAGGATACGTTTCGCTACACCGCCACCTGCGGCCGCGCGGACATGGATTTTCGCTTCTCGGATGCGGAAGGGCATGAGCTCCGGGTCACGAATCCGTGCGAGCCCCAGCCGATGATGGACTGCCCGACCGCGCTGGGAATCGTCCTCGACTCCGGCGGCACTGCGTACGCGCAGCACTGGTGGAGCGGCAAGTTATGGGACGGTTGCACCGGTACCGAGGCTTCGGCAGGCGACTATCGCGTGACGGTGACCTTCAGGTTTTACCAGGACATCGAGGTGGGCAATGACCAAGTGGAAGCCACCGGCACATTCCACTGGTCGCCTTAGCCTGGTATCCGCGACTTAGTGCGTCCCGGCCTGCGTTCCGGTGAGGGACGCCTTGATCCAGTCGTCCACGAGCTGACCGAGAGTCCCCAGATCCACCGCGCCATCCTGCAGCACGACATCATGGAACTGCTTGATGTCGAATCGGTCGCCCAGCTCCTGTTTCGCCTTGTCACGTAACCGCAGAATCTCGCGCTGCCCCAACTTGTAGGCGAGGGCCTGCCCCGGCCAGGTGATGTAGCGGTCCACTTCGTTGGCGATGTTGTTCTCCGCCAGCACCGTGTTCGCGATCATGTAATCGATCGCCTGCTGTCGCGTCCATCCCATCGCGTGCATACCGGTGTCCACAACCAGCCGGCAGGCGCGCCACGAGTCGAAGCTCAGCATGCCGATGCGGTCCACGTCCCCGGAATACAAGCCCATCTCGTTGGCCAGACGCTCGGAGTACAGGCCCCAGCCCTCCACGAACGCGGTCACGCCGGCGTACTTGCGGAACTCGGGCAAGCCCTTGAGCTCTTGCGCGATGGCGATTTGAAGATGATGCCCCGGCACCGCTTCGTGAAACGCGAGCGCCTCGGCCTCGTAGCGCGGGCGGGTCTCGGGAGCGTAGGTGTTGATGTAGTAAGACCCCGGCCGTGAGCCGTCCACCGCTGGTTGCCGGTAATAGGCGATGGTCGAGTTCTTCTCCTCGTGCGCTTCCATGCGCACGACATTGCAGGGCGCTTTGGGTTGGATGTCGAACCAGCCCGGCACCTTCGACTCGGCACGCCGGAGCGCCTCCTCCGCTTTCGCCGCGACCTCGTCACGCGTCTTGAAGTGCATGGCGGGGTCGGTGCGCAGACGCCGGTGAATCTCCGCGAGATCGTCGGTCCCTAACACTTTCTTCCCCAGTCCCCGCATCTCCTCGTTGATCCGGGCCACTTCATCCAATCCGACCTGATGAATTTGTTCCGGGGGCAGGGTCAAGGAGGTGTGGCGCAAAATTTGGCCCCGGTAGCACTCGGCGCCGCCGGGAACGTGCATGATCCCGGGGTGATCGTTGTCGCGCGCCTTGGGCAACACTTCGGCGCGCAACACGTCGCGATACCGCATCAATGCCGGCTTCACGCCGTCATTGACCGTGCCCATCAGGGTTTTCGAGAACTGAGCGCGCTCTCCAGACGGCCACGAGGACGGCGGATTGAGGGCCGGCTTGGCCAGCGCCCATTGCTCCACGGGAGTTTTCTCGAGCTCGTCGATTTCAGCGATCGTCCGTTCCACCTGGGCCCGGATCGATACCTTGCCCGCCTTCAGGCCCCGGCGCAGGTTCGCGACCTGCTGATCGAAGTAGGCCGGCATGGCCTTCCATCGCGCGATCATCGCCTTACCGCTCGCGGGATCGGTGAGGCTTTGGTACGAGGGGACGTTGAAGAACTCCACTTGCGCGCCGCCCAGGGGATCCACCACCCAGTCCTCGAACCCGCACCCGAGCCCGGCCATCTCGCTTCGGATCTCGAACAGGAGCGCGTTCCGCGTGATCTTGTCCTCAGTACCCAGCGTGGCGACGTCCACCGCGGACACTTTTTGCTCGAATCCTTTGAGCCAGCTCAGCTGATCGGCGATCCCCTTGGGCGTGATATCGGGCAACCGGTCGTCGTAGCGACGGTCGCCCAGCTGGGTGGCATCGAGAGGACGGCTCTGGAGCGAGTGCTCCCAGTATTCGTTGGCCAACTTCATGAGCGCCTCCGAGGACGCGTCCCCGCGGGCCGTGTCCGAAAGGAAAAGCAGAGAGGGCAGCAGGCTCAAGAGAACGACGTTGCGTTGAAACATGTGGGTACCTCGGGGAAGAGAGGGACCGAGAATACCGTAACCGCCTTTTTCTCCAAGAGGATCTTGGCGCAGACGTCGGCCGTGGTATCGTTTCCGCCGCGTCGTAGGACACCAACTTTTCGAGGCCAGGTCTGTCTTTAATGCGCATCCCGGAATAGACCCACCGGGGGGAGGACGTCATGATGCGACCTAAGCTTTTGGTAGTGAACATGTTGACCGCTGTGGCCCTCGGGGCCGCGGTATCGGCCTCGGCCGGACAGCCCGCCAAGAACGCTCCGAAAAAAGAACCTGCGGCGGTCTTGGCCGTGGTGTCGGGGAACGTGAACGTCCTCCGGGGGGATGCCAAGCTGGATGGCTCGTTCGGGGCGGCTCTGCAGCCCGGAGATGTGGTGGAAACGGCCTCCGGAGCACAAGCGGCCGTGCTCTTCGATTCCGGCCAAATTATCGAATTGGGGCCGGGGAGCCGGATCACCATCGGCTCTGTGCCGGCCAAGGGCGGGGATAGCCCGGCCATGGCCCAGATTCCGGATGCGCTGTCCGGTGGACTCAACCGTTTCGCCCGAAGCACCGACGGCGCCGAAGGCATGTCGGTTGTCCCCGGCACCGAGGACCTTCGTGGTCCGGCCAAGTCCCAGAAGCCCAATCCACTGAGCCCCCGTACGACCCTGGTGGCTCCCGGCGCCCTGACCTTCACCTGGTCCCCCATCGAGGACGTGCTCGAGTACCGCGTGAAGCTCGAGGGGACCGGCAAAGCTGCCGGCACGTATACTTCCTCCGCCGCGAGCTGGACTGCCCCCAAGGACGGTTTCGCTCCGGGCCAGCGCTGGACGTGGAGCGTGGAAGCGGTCACTGCGGACGGAAGCATCTCTTCGGACCCGGTGTCGTTCAATGTGGCCAGCGCCGACCAATACAATGAAATCTCAGCGCTCACCGACCGCCTCGATCCGCTCGTCGCTTCGGGCGACCCAACGCGCATGGATACTGCGGCCTACCTGCTCGGAAGCTACTGCCGGAGCGCCGGGTTCTATGGCGATGCCATCTCCCAGCTCGAAGGGTTGTCGAAGCGTCATCCCGATCGTAAAGAGCTGCATCAGGAGCTGGGTGCTCTCTATCAGGCCATCGGCCGGGATGACAAGGCGGCCGCGGAGTACAGACTCGCGCTTCCAAATACGAACTAGTTTGACGCTCGATTCTCGACTCAGAGCCGGAACGCACGTTGCCTTCCGGCTCTTCGTGTTATTGGGTACTTGGTGCAGCTTCGCGAGGGCTTCGGAAGCGTCACCACTCGAGTCCTACCGAGCGTTACCTCCCGACAGTAGCGCCGCGCATCAGGCCGTGATCGCGGAAAACGTCAAAGCGTTTCGAGTCGATTTCGACGGCGCGCTGGCCGGGGCGGCCAAGAAAGATCCGCGCTGGACGTCCCTCTTTCCTGAGGCGGCGACGGACTACCTGAACGTCACCGGCGACTCGTTGCTCCTCTCGGATGTCACGTTCGCAAAGCGTGCGAGCGCCGCGCAAAGAAAGAAATGGTACGAAGCGACGGGCTGGGATGAAACCGCGTCCGGTTTGCAGAATTCGGATCCCGCCAAGGCCTCGAGTCTGTTTCGTCGCGCGGCGGAGTCGTATCGAGACGTCGGGCATCTGCGCCGTGAAGCCGTGGCGTGGGGGTCCCTGGGGGTTGCGTGCTGGAACGCGCAAGACTTCGACTGCGTAGCCGATGCATATCGTCGCGCCCTCACGAAACGCAAGGCGCTGGGCGATTCCCTTCTCATCGGACGCACGCTCAATGGTCTTGGATCGCTTCATTTCCAGCGAGCGCAATACGACAGTGCGCTGGTTTTTTACGAGCAGGCAAGAGCGGTGCGGGAGCGGCTCGGCCGGCCGGCCGATCTCGGCACTACGCTCGCCTACATCGGCAACGTGTACTACCGGCTCGGGAACCTGGGCGCCGCCAGAGCCCGGTACCTCGAGGCCCTCGAGCATCTGGGACCGAACGGTCCCCAACGATCCATTTCGGACGCGCGTACCGGTCTGGCCAACGTGCTCTCCGAGCTGGGTGAGTATCGGGAAGCGGCTCAGATCTACCGTGAGGAAGCCCAGGCCGCTGACCTGCGCGGAGATTCACGGTGGGGAGGAATCCTCCGCGGCAATCTCGGGCTCGAGCTCTTGCGTTTGGGCAACCACTCCGAAGCGCTCCAGGAGCTCAAGGCCGCGCAGGACACCCTGACTGCGGTCAAGGATACCTATGAGCTCGCACGGGTCATGAATCCGATCGGGCTCGTCTACTTGGATCTTTCCGATTATTCCCGCGCCCTCAAGGCGTTCGAGGATGCGGAGCATTTGGCCGGCGCTTCCCAGAATCAGCCTGTTCTGGCGAGCGCACTCGTCAACCTCGGGTCGACCTATGTCGAGATGAAGCTCTTCGATCGCTCGCAATCGACCTTTGAACGGGCGCTCCATGAGTACCAAGCCCTCGAGGACAGCTTGGGTATGAACGAGGCCTACTTCAAGCTCGCGCTCGTGAAGCAAAAGACCGGGCAATTCCAGGAGGCCTTGGAGATCCATCGGCGAATCTTGGCCTGGTACGAGCAACAAGGTCTCTTGGGGCGGGTCGCTTATTCCCACGGCACCATCGCCTCAGTGCTGGACGATCTCGGCCAGTCCGACCAGGCTCGACGGGAATATGGAGTGAGCGCGGATCTGGCCCGAAAACTGGGTCGGAGCGATGTGCTCTGGCGTTCTTATCTAGGAGTCGCGAACAGTTTCGAGCGCGCGGGAGTGTTGGACAGCGCCCGCGTCTACAACGAGAAAGCGATCGACGTGCTGGAGAGCATGCGCGGGCGCAGCTTCTCGGAGGAGACGAAGGCTGCGTTTCTGGGCCGGTGGTCCTATGTCTACGAGGCCCAGATTCATGTGCTGGCCAAGTTGAACGCACAGAGACCTTCGCCCTCCCTCCTGGAAGAAGCCTGGACGACGGCGGAACGGGGGAAGGCGCGCGCCTTCCTGGATGCGATGGCGGCAGGAAGCTTGGATCTCGAATCGACGCTTGATCCGGAGACGAAGGCGCGAAAGAAGGAGCAGGACCTCATCGCCAACGATCTGCGACATCGATTGCGAGAGGCCACGTCGACCGTGGCGCCAGACACGCTAGAGGCCTGGAAAAAGGAATTGCGAGCTGCTGAGGCGCGTGTGGCGGAGATCGAGGAACGTGCCCGGCTCAGCAATCCCCATTACGCAACCCTGGGAGTGGAGCGGACCATGTCCCTGGGCGATGTCCGTCGCAGGTTGCTGCATGAAGACGGTGCATTGCTCCTCGAATATGCGCTGGGCGATTCGGCCTCGTACCTTTTTGCCGTCACCAACAAGGAGAGTCGGCTCTACGCGCTTCCTCCACGAACCCAGATCGAAGACAAGGTGCGGAGCTTGCGTTCGGTGCTATCCAGCCCTTCGGCAAAGGGTGATGCCGAGTTTGTGGAGTCCGCCACCTTTTTGTATCGAATGGTGCTTTCCCCGGCCAGGGACTTGCTGTCCCGAAGCAGGAGTGTGGTCATCGTGCCGGATGGACTCCTGCACTTGCTGCCGTACGAGGTGCTCTTCGAAAAAGCTGGGTCACCCGTTCCGGGCGAGGAAAAGGATCGGGGGGCGTTCTTTGCCAAGCTGCCGTTTGCGTTGGGAAGCCGACGAGTATTTTACGGCCCCTCGGCAGGTGCGCTTGCCCTCATGGCGTCTCAGAAGGGAGCCGAGCTCCAAGGTCGGCGCCTGCTCGCAGTTGGAGATCCGGTCTTCGTCGCCGCCGGCTCCGGTCAGGACTCCACCCAGTTGCGTCCGCTGCCCGAAACGCGGACGGAAGTTGAATCCATTGCGGCGCGCTTCCGTCCCAATGAACGTGACGTGCTTCTGGGCGCCGCGGCGCGGGAAAAGACTGTTACCGCGCCCGATTTTCTCGCGAAGTACCGCATCATCCATTTCGCCACCCACGGTCTGGTGGACGAGCGCCATCCCGAACGCTCGAGCTTGGCCTTGTCCTATCCCCAGGACCCTCAGGAGGATGGCTACCTGCAGGCCTCCGAGATCTATCGTCTCCACATGAACGCAGACCTGGTGGTCCTGTCCGCTTGCGAAACGGGGCTGGGTCGCATGGTACGGGGGGAGGGGGTGCTCGGGTTACCCCGTGCGTTCTTCTATGCGGGGGCGAAGTCGGTGCTGGTGAGTCTCTGGAGTGTGTCAGATCGCTCGACAGCCCAGCTCATGACGAGCTTTTATGGTTCCTTGATCGGCAAGGGTGAAAATACGAGCCGTGCCCTATCGATAGCTAAAGAAACGCTGAGGAAAAAGGGGTCGACCGCACATCCATTTTACTGGGCTCCTTTTGTTTTGATAGGACCTCCCGAGAGTGAAACCGGCCGAGCGGAAATCGACAGAACTCGTTGACTTTATTTGACTTTGACGCTATGATGCCTCCCTAACTAACTTGCCCTGCTTCGTGACTTTGGGGGGTCATGACATCTCGCGCCGCATCGGCGAACGGCATCCTTGCGACCTCGTCCGCCCATTCATTCCATGCTCGCACCTTAGCCAACGTTTTTGCTGGCTATGGGTCTTTAATGAAGATCGCTGCTCTACGGAGTTTGCGATCTCCGTGTGATTTGACCGGTTCGGCCTCCCCCGGCCGACGGGGCATCGTGCGGATCGTTACCTGCTAGGGGGAGATATGCGTCGGCTTCAATTCCCAGCTTTGGTGTTGGTTATTTCTTTCTGGATCGTACCCGTCGCCTTCGCGACCACGGTTCGTGAGATGGCGCTCAAGGACTTGGTGTCCATGGCGCCTTCGATCGTGGTCGGCACGGTGGAGTCTTCGACCTCCCGATGGAACGAAGATCAAACCCTCATCGTCACCGACGTGCGCATCCGGGTCACGGATGTCATCAAGGGACAAAACGCGGGCGAAATCGTAATTACGCAGCCGGGCGGACGCGTCGGGAAGATGCGGGTGGATGTGGATGGCGCCGTCGCCTATCGGCCGGGACAGGAAACCGTTCTGTTCCTGGCTCCGGATGCCCGTGGACGTCAGCAGGTTCTGGGCCTGTTTCGCGGTCGCTTCGATGTTGCCACGGATGCCCGGACGGGGATGAAAACGGTCCAGGGCCTGAAGGCCGCCGACTTCGCCGAGATGCACGCCGCCAAGCCTGGCCTCATCACGGAAGAAAGTGCGCCCGCTCTGCCAGCTATGGCTCTCGGCGATTTTCTGACCGGGATACGCGGGATGGTCCAGAACCCGAAGGGAGGGAGGTAGCCATGACGCACTCCACTCCTTTCTCGCTCCGGAACATTCGCGGATTGGCCGCCTCGGCCCTATTCACTCTGGCCTTGGCTTCGGCTGCCCAGGCGCAGGTCAACTTTGGGGTGAGCAGCCCTACGACCGGAGCCGGCTCGTTCAATTCCCTGACGATCGACGGCGCCAACACTAAACATCTCGCCACCTACGACTCCGTGAATCATCGCTTGCTCTACGGGACCCAGCCCGCGCTGTTTGGCTGGTCGTTCGAAACCGTCGACGACAGCGGGAACGACGTGGGCCAGTTTTGCTCCCTGGCCTTGGACGCCTCGGGCAATCCTCATATCAGCTACCACGACGCGACCACGGGGGGGTTGAAGTACGCGCACAAGTCGGGAGGAGTCTGGTCGATCGAATCCCTGAGCGGGATCAGCTTCGTTCCGGGTCCGACGTCTCTTGTCCTCGGCAGCGCGGGTGATCCATACATCTTGTACTCCGGGGGCGGAGTCAACCTCTCCCACAAGAGCGCGGGGTCTTGGACCCATGCCACCATCGCTCCCGGCGTTGCCGACGACCTGGCCATTGACCGGTTCGATCGTCTCCATGTCGTGATGCACACGTCGAATCCGACTCAAACCGTCATCAACTATGGCTTGGTGGTCCCCGGACTCTCGGTTATCGACAACATCGAAACCATTCCCTTTTCCAGCGGATTCTCGGGCGCAGTATCCGTGGATCTGGACGTGAGCTCGAATCCACACCTGAGTTATGTCGCAGCCTGTGAGTTGCACTATGCCCACCGCAGCCCCTCGGGAACATGGGCGATCGAAACTGCAGACAATGTCTCCGGGCCGGTGAAAGCCACCTCGATCCGAATCGATAAGGACGGAAGCCCACGCATTGCTTATCAGGCGGACGAAAGCAACACCGGTTGCGCCAACCCGCCTCTGGCCCCGGGCAGCCTCTATTTCACGTACAAACGGTTCGGTTATTGGGTGAGGCAGCTGGTGGTTTCAGGGATAGGGGCTCCGTCGGCCGGGGATTCGCCCTCCTTGGCTTTGGACGCATTCTTCAATCCCGTCATCGCCTTTGGGGCGGGTGGGGACCTGAGTGTGGCCGAAGGAAAACTGGTTAACGTTTGGTATACGAGCCCCAACACACTGAAGCCAACCGGTCCTGCGGACACCATCACCGCGTTCGGCAGCGGTATGGATGCGGGCGCTCCGTCCATTGCCCAGCTCCAAGGCGGCGGCAACCTCTTCAATGCCACGGGAGCCGCGGGGGTGCTGGACTCAGACAATATTCAATTGTATTTCAATCTCAGCGCGGCCCCCGTCGGGTCCTACGCCCTCATTCTGGTCAACAGTGCCGGGGCGGACACGCTCCCGAACGCGGTTGTGATTCACAACGAGGCCGTGGACTTGACGCGACTCACCACGAACGTCGCCGACGATCTGGCTCCCTCCATCGCGGGTCCAAACGGTCCCAACCGGCTCGTATTCAGCTCGGGACGCGAAGGGACACAGGATCTCTTCGTCAAGAGTACGAACACACTCATGAACGAAGATCTGTCAGCCTACCGTCTCACCACCTCCGGCGCCGCACAGTTCCCGAGCTGGAAGGCCGATGGCGCGCAGATCGTGTATCACGACTTGACCACCGATCGGCTCTATGTGGTCGATGCCACGGCGGGAGCGATTCTCGCGCCGGCCGTGCAAGTGAATACGGGAGCGTCGGCAAGGAATCCGGCTTGGAATCCAAACACGGACCTCATCGCGTACGACGACGGTACCCAAATCAGAGGGATCCACTTTCCGTCCAACATCGCCGATCCAGGAGCATTCACCGGCACCGACCCCAGTTGGTCTCCGGACGGCCAGTATTTGGCCTACATCGTCCCGGATCCGGGTGAAGGCACGGCGATCCGGACACGACAGGGCTTCCAAGCTGTTGGAGAAACCGAGATCGCCGCCGCGAACGGGGCTCAGAATGTGGATCCAGCGTGGTCGCCGGATGGCAAGTGGGTTGCGTTCGCGTCCAATCGCGGGGGCGGGGATTTCGACATCTGGGTCGCGGATGCTTCGGGCTCGGGAACCCTCATCCCGATCACCGCGAGCCCCTTGGCCAATGAGTCTCATCCGACCTGGAGCCAGGACAGTCAGTCGATCTCGTTCACCTCGAATGCCTCCGGCAGTCTGGACATCACGCAAGCGTCAAACATCCCCGCACTCTTCGATGCGGATGGTGACGGAATCCCCGATCAAGCCGATGCATGTCCGAACGAGCCCCCGCTCCTGGGCCAGATCGACCAGGACCATGACGGTTGCGCGGACCTGGGTTCGAGCTTCCGGTTCACGCGTTACTGGTCGTTGGATCGGTTCCCGATCACCATCGAGAAGAGCACGACCGGAGATCCGTCAAATCCTGACGATAGCGAGTTCACGGAATACAACCAGGCCATCGGTGCCTGGCAGATGTCCGGCCCGGCCATCCAGTTCAACTACGTCAATGGCGGTCTCAACAACGCGGTATCCGGTGACGGCCGTAACTCGGTGACCTTTACCGACCCGGATGGGTTCATTCTGGGCACGGTCGCCATCACCTTCTCTACGGTGGCGGACGACGACACCACGATCGCCGGCCATCTTTATTACCGCAACGAGATCATCGACTCGGACGTTCTCTTCAACACCCAGAACTACGCCTTTTCGACGGCCACGCATGCCGGGCCCGCCGGTGCGTTCAGCCTCAAGAACGTGGCCACCCACGAGCTGGGGCACTTCTTCGGGTTCGGCCACAGCACGCTTCCGAAGAGCACGATGTTTTACGTCGCGTATCGAGACACGGTCCAAACCAGTCTCGAGGCCGACGACATCGTGTTGGCCAAGAACGGGTATCACGGTCCTGCCCTCGCGCCGACGCTTTCCATTGAAGGGAAGGTGCTGCACGGTGAGGATGGCATCACTCCGGTGCCCGGAGCGGCCGTGTTCGCGATCACGGCCTTGAATGACACCGTTCAAATGACCGTTTCCGGTGTGGATGGCACGTATCGCTTCTTCAATCTCGCTTCGTCGGTGCGGGTCTTCATTGCGCCCTTGGACGGGAGCGGTACCGTGAACGGCCTCAAGCCCAGTGGTATTAACAGCGCCTTGGCTACCGTGGCCGAAACGAACTTCCTCCCCGAGTTCTACGACGGGGGGGCGGAATCCAACTCCGACTTCGGGACCTCGGGCGTTTTGGTGACGGCGTATCCCGAGATGAACGCCAACGTCATCACCAACCCGGACCTGGCCGGCCCACAGGTCGTGTCGAAGAGCCCGGCTGATGGCGCGACCAATGTCCCCGCCACCACGACGATCGTGGTCGGGTTCGACGAGCGCATCGACATCGCCACAGTGGGCGGCAATCTGCATCTCGAAAATCAAACCACGCATACCGGAGTCGGCGGGTCGGCTGCGTTCCTTACCCCGAGTAATTTGCTGGTGTTCACCCCATCGGCGCCGCTGGACTTCAGTACCCTTTATGTAATGACGGTGGAAACCGGCATCACGGACTTAAACGGCAATCCCCTGGCCGACAACGTCACGTTCCAGTTCACGACGCAGGCCCAACCGCCTCTGGTCGTGACCGGAGCAGCGCCGGCGGAGGTACCCATCGGAGGGACGCTCGTTCTTTCCGGAACGGGATTCAGTCCTATTGCGGGGAACACTCTCGTTTACTTCACCGGCGGGACCACGGCCACGCCCTATGCGGCCACGCTGGAACAAATTTTCGTGAGCGTGCCTCCCGGCACCCAAAGCGGAAACTTGCACGTCACGGTGGGGGCACAGTCGAGCAACGATTTTGCGATCGTGATCGTGCCGCCGCAACAACCGCCGGTGGGTGTGTTCCTGGGGAATGGAACCTTGACCGGTAACCCGCGCAAGGTGACGCTTGTTCCGAGCGGAGCGTATGCGTACGTGGCCACGACGACCGGCGTGACGGCCATGGATGCGCTTCCTTCGAGCGCCAATTTCCTTCAGACCACGCAGATCAACGTCGCCGGAGGAACGGCCGGTATTGCCGCCCATCCAAACGGCCAGCGCGTGCTGGCCATCGCGTCGAATCCGCCGGCTCTCTTGGTGATCGATGCGTTACCGACCAGCGCCTTCTTCAACACCGTGCTGCAAACGATCCCCTTGCCTGCAGAACCGCTCGGTATCGCCATGAATCCGGGGGGTGCAAGCGCGTTCATTGTGTACGCGAATCGCGTGGCGGCATACAACATGACGTCGGGACCCTCGTTCGGCCTCGAAACGCGTGAATGGAGTCAGATTGGGGTCGGTTTCCTGGGTGACGTGAGTGTTTCCCCGGACGCCGCTCAGATTTATGCCGCCACCTCGGGTGGCAAAGTGGCCGTTCTCGGTTTGGGCACCAGCGAAGGGGTGGTCGAGCTCCTGGCCGCGGGAACGACTCCCCGCGAAACCGTGGGCACGCCGCTCGCCAACGCGTTCTTTGCCGTGGATGAGTCGGGAACGCTCCGCCGGTTCGGCGCTCGCGGGCCCTTGCAGGGCACTCTCGCCGTCGGTGGGAGCTACGGCGGGTTGGCCCTCTCTCCCGACGGAAGCTTTGCCTATGCACTCAACTTCACGTTGAATCGCGTCGACGTGGTGGACGCGTTTTCCCAGACGCCGACGCTGGTGACGAGCTTCGGCACCGGAGTGGATCCGGTTGATCTCGCGGTCGGAAGCGGAGGCCGTTACTTCTACGTGGCCGGGGACGGAAGCAATGTCCTCCAGGTCTACGACGGACAGAGCGGCGTCGTCGTGAAGTCGATCTTCCCGCGTTCGGGCGGGGATCAGACCCTCATCACCGTCGCCGGAAGCGGGTTCAATGCCACGCCGGCCCAGAACGTCGTTCGCATCGGCGATACGCAACTTGGAGTCGTGAGCGCCTCGCCGACCGCTCTCACCGTGCTGCAAAGCGGAATCCTCTCCGGACCGCTGCGGGTAAGCACGGGAAGCCAGGTCTCGAATCCCATCACCTACAAAGGCGTCGACCTGGATGAGTCGCCGTTCGTTGGACTGGGCGCGCTCTACGACACGGACATCAGCGAAATGGCTCGGCTGCTCGAAACGCCGGATGGCCGGTGGTTGATCGGCATTCGTAACGATGGATCGATGACGGTGATCCAGGCAGATCCGAGCCAACCGAACTTCCTGAGGCCGGTACAAAATCTCTCGAATGCAGAGACCCAGTTGACTGAGGAAGGCGCGATGGCGATCACGCCGGATGGCCGGAAGCTCTACGTCGCCCAACCCGAAGCGTCCAACACGGCCGTGTTCGATTTGAGCGGAAGCGCCAACAATCCGCTGGCTCGGGTAAGCACGCTGTCGCATGGCGGAACGGCGTTGGCGGGCGAGTTCCTGAGCATCACCCCCGATGGATCGCGGCTCTTGATTCTCAGCGATCTCGATGACGTGGTGTACGAGGTCACAACCCAAAACGATTCGCTCCTCAACACCGGGCCGGGCGACGCCATTGGCGGTGCGCTCAACAGTCCGTCCGGTTTAGCCGTGGATCCTCGCGGGAATCGTGTCTATGTGGGTGACTCCCTGAACGGGTCGGTCAGCGTAGGCGTGTTCGACCTTGTCCGAGGCTCCGCCACGTATCGCCAGCAACTGACCACGTTCAACCTGGGCTTGGGCGTGGGCCCAAGCCAGCTCACCCCGTCGCCTCGCGGCGATTTCCTGTACTGCGGCACGGGTTACATCTTGGCGGTCACGTTCCAGAACAATCTCTCCGCGGTCGATATCCGGCCGGCGAGTCTCACCTATGGTCAAGTGCTCGTCACGCAACCCGTGGGCCTGAATGGGGGCAGCTTTGCGGTGCCCAACCACAGCGGGAACGCCGTATTCGTGCTGCACAATGGCGCTCCGGGCGGCCTGGCTGCGTATAGCAATGACGGAAATCTGAGCCCCCTGACCCTGGGCCCGTCGAGCGCTCGATTGTCCGGCAAATTCCCGCTGGTCAGCTCCCTGGACGATGCGCGTCTATATGTTCCCGCTCTCGGCGGCGGCGTTTACGTCACCGACGTTTCGGGCGTTTCGGCCGTGCACGTCATTTCCGGAGATGGACAGGTGGGGGTGGCGAACCAGCCGTTGTCCTTGCCGCTGGTCGTTGACGCGCAGCGCTTTGGCGGCGAACCCGCCGAAGGCGCAGTGTTCGTCTATGACGGATTGAACGGCGACTTCGGGGCCGGCAAGCCTATCGAGATTGTGACGGCGAACGCCCAAGGATTCGCCCAGGCCGCGTCGTACATTCCCGGAACGGCGGGGCTCGACCGAGTCGATGCCCTTTCCGGGGCCGGCACGCTGCAGTTCTTCATGAACGTCGTGGGTGACACCACGGCGGCCCCGCCCCAACTCATGGTGGTCACGCCCGGGCCCAACGATCTGCCTGGCAATCTCACCAACGTAGCGGTGGATTTCTCCAAAGCCATCGTTCCGGGCACCGTCGGAACCAACTCGCTCACGTTGCAAGCGCAGGGTGGCTTGCCGCTCGCCGGGACCTACACCTTCGCCAACCAGGGGCGCCGGATCGTGTTCGATCCAGCTCTGCCTCTGAATTTCAATACCACGTACCTGGTGATCGCCACCGCCGCACTTCAGGATTACGACGGGCATCCGCTTGCCAATCCTGGAACGTCAACATTTACCACCGGTGCAGCGCCGGCGCTCTCTCTGGCTGCAGTCAATGCCACCGCGGCATTGCCCGGCAATTTGATTGTGCTGTCGGGAAGCGGTTTCAATGGTGCAACCGCCCAGAATACGGTGGTGTTCGGTGGGAACGTAGCCGTGACGCCGGCCCAGGCCGACCCGGGCGCGCTCACGGTTGTGGTTCCCTCGAATGCGGTGAGCGGACCCGTGCGGGTCGTGGTGGGACCGGATAGTTCGAACACGTTGCCGTTCACTGTCCTTGGACAGACGGTCCCACTCAATGAGCCGCTCAACGTGATCGCGGTACCCTCCAGCGGCCAGTCGATTGCGATTCTGCCTAATGGCATGCGCGCCTACATGACCAGCCCGAGCGCGAACGCAGTCGTACCGATTCTGATTGCGACCGGCGCGGCCGAGAACCCGATCGCAGTGGGGCAGTCCCCCTTCGGTGTTGCTCCCGCCCCGAACAGCAGCAAGGTGTATGTCTCCAACTTCATCTCCAACACGGTCTCGGTGATCGGCACCGATCCCGCGGCGGCTGGATTCCATGCCGTGATCAACACGATCCCCACCGGGCTCAATCCCTCGGGCCTGGTTGTGAACCCCGATGGCCGCACGCTGTACGTGTGCAACTTCGGGGCGGGAACGGTGAGCTTCATCGATATCGACCCCACCAGCGCGACCTACAACACCGCGAAGGCGGACATCAACGTGGGATCCAGCTCGAAAGCGGTCGGGGTGAGTCCGGACGGGACGACGCTCATCGTCGGAACCGCCACCTCGGTCCTGCTCTTGAATACGAGCGATGGGAGTGCCAAGGCCGACATCAACGTGGGGTCCTCGTCCAAGGGAGTTGGCGTATCCCCGGACGGCGCGTTTGCCGTCGTGCTCTTGGATGATGGCCATCTGGTGCTGATCGATATTCGGCCGGGTATCCCGACCGACGAACGGGCCAAGGCCGACATCAACGTCGGTTCCACCTCGAAGGGCGTCGGCGTGTCTCCGGACGGCGGATCCGTGTACATCACCAAGTCCGACGGCACCGTTGATGTCTACGCAATCGTGGCTCTCGGAGGAGCGGCGGCGGCTGAACAGCCGATCACGTCGACCTTCGAGTTCAAGTTCGTCACCTCGATTCAGGTCGGAGAAAATCCGGAAGGGTTGGCCTTCGACAAGACGACTGGGCTTCTCCTGGTCGTTAACTCCGGTGACAACACGATCTCGTTCATCAACGCGAGCGGTAACTCAGCCGGTCCGGTGACCGCGATTTGCGATATCGACCCGAACTCGATCAATCCGACCTCGAAGGGCAAGTTCATCAGCGCCTACTTGCAGTTCCCACCGTTCTTGGATCCGCAGGAGGTCGTGCTTTCGACGGTCCTTCTCACCGCACTAGGGGGAAGTGTTCCCGCCGACCCGACGGCCACCTTCCTCGATCACAACGGCGATGGAATTACGGAAATCCAGGTGAGGTTCAATCGAACCGCGGTGCAGAACATTATTCCCCCCGGTGAGCCGGTTCCGGTGTCGGTGACCGGCGCCATCGATGGGCGCACGTTCGCGGGGAACGACTCGATCAAGGTCCTTCGCCCCAAGATCAAGAACCCGCACGCCGACCAGATCGTGCCGCAGCTCAGCGACCTCAATATCCAGTGGTCGCCGATCGGTCACGGGATGTCCTACAAGATGGACATCTACTACAGCCGGGACGCAGGTACGACATGGCAAACCGTGGTTGAGGGCACGGACGATGATTCGTCGTACGTGTGGACGGTGCCGAATGTGGTTTCGTCCCGGGAGTGCTTTATCCAGCTCGTCGCCAAGAACAAGAAGAACGAGGTAACCGGAGTGGAGATCATGGAAGAACCGTTCACGATCTCCGACGCGCCTTTGGGTGTGGACGAGACCCTGCCGGTGCGCTTCGCTCTGTTGCCGGCCGCTCCCAACCCGTTCACGGCGCTGGGTACGAAGGTGCGATTCGACTTGCCGGCGCCGGCCCCGGTCACTCTGCGGATATTCGGTATCGACGGCGGCGTCGTGCGGACGTTGGCGGATAACGCCTCGTATCCGGCCGGACGGCACGCGGTGGCATGGGATGGCCGCAATGAACAGGGCGTTCCCATCCACGGCGGCGTTTATTTCATCAAAATCCAGGCCGGCTCCAAAGAAGCCGTGCAAAAGATCGTTCGGGTGACTCGCTAGGCCTCCTTAGGGAGTACTGGTTTTCCCGGACCTGCTCGGGGGCGGTGCCGCAGCACCGCCCTCGAGCTTTTTTGTATTCTCGTTCCTGTTTTCGGACTGCCCTTGTGCGCGTTCGCCGGAACCGCGTACCGTTCTCCTGCCCCAGCCTTCTAAATGGACGGATCCGGAGGCGTATTGACCGAACGCCGCATTGCACATTTCGAGCTTCATGAGCTCCTGGGTGAGGGAGCTATGGGGAAGGTCTACCGCGCCACGGACCTGGAGCTCGAGCGTCCGGTGGCGATCAAGGTGCTGGGCTCGCGCACCGTCAACGATCCGTCCTTTATCGAGCGTTTCAAGCGCGAAGCCCGCCTGGCCGCGCAGCTCAACCATCCCAACATCGCCACCGTCTACGCGTTCGGGGAAGAAAACGGCGAAGCCTACATCGCCATGGAATTCGTGGAAGGGGAGACGTTGATCGACCGCCTGGCCCGCGGTCCTATGCCCATGAACGACGTCCGCAAGTACGGCCGGCAAGCGGCGGCGGCGCTGGCGGTGGCACACGAAAAGGGCATCATCCATCGGGACATCAAGCCGGGCAACTTGATGATCAATCGCCACGGCGAGCTCAAGGTCATGGACTTCGGGGTGGCTCGTCGCACGGGAGAAACCGAGCTCACCATGGCCGGGTCCTTGATCGGGACGGCCAACATCATGGCCCCGGAGCTCGTTCGCGGAGGGGCGGCGACCCCGGCCGCGGACTTGTTTTCGCTCGGGTGCGTGCTCTACGAAATGTTGACCGGACGCCCGGCGTTCGAAGGCGACACGGCGCTCACCATCTTGTTTCACGTGGCTAACGACGCGCCGGTGCCGCTCGAAAATCTGCGTACCGAAACGCCCCCAGAGCTCCGTGATCTCGTGAACGGTCTCCTGATCAAGGATCCAGCGTTGCGCTTCGGCCCCACCGCCCTTGTGGTCGAGCGTTTGAGCGAGGGCGCGACGCTGCCTCCGGGAGGAACGCTGGTGTTGCCGGCGGGGGGCGGGGGAACGCTGGTGCTCCCCGGGACCATGGTGCCACCCGCACCCAAGAAAGTTCGCCGGCCCCCGGCCAGGATCATCATGGGTGGGCTGGCACTGGTGGTGGTGATTGCGTTGGCTGGGCTTTGGATCGCCCCCAAATCAAGTGCGAGAAACAAAGCCAAACAACTCACCGCGGACGGTGAGGCGGTGATGAACACCGAACCCGAACAAGCCGAGGGATTGTTCAACCAGGCGGTTCAGGCGGACAAGCGCTACGCGCCGGCATGGAACGATCTCGGAGTGCTCTTCATGAACAGCGCCTTTCGGGTCACGCCCCCCCGCGGCGCGGATATCGACTCGGCTATCGCAAGGTTCTCGAAAGCGGCGGATCTCGATGAGAAATACTCGGTACCCCGATTCAATCTCGCCGACCTTTACCGCCGGAAAAGGGATTTCAAGAAGGCTGAATCCTATTACGACGATGTGATCCGCATGCGAAAGGGCAATGTTGCAGAGGCCTTCTGGGGACGCGCGCGCGTCAAAGAAGATACGGCCCGCGAGGCGGAGGCCATCGAGGACTACAAGTCGGCAATCAAGGAGAAAGCCACGTTTGCTCCTGCCTACAACGATGTGGGATTCCTGTTCCTGAAGATGCATGAGCCGGATAGCGCGGCAACCTACCTGAAGGCCGGGCTCGACCAGAACCCGGATTCCACCCAAGCCGCCTTCCTGTGGAAGAACTACGGGGAAGCTTTGCGCAGGAGCGGTGATGAGGCGGGTGCTGAGGCCGCGTACACCAAAGCGTTGGAGTTGCGGAAGAAGAATTTCCCCGCCGCCAAGGCCGGTCTGGCATTGGTGGCCGAAGCTTCAGGCCGGTGGGACGACGCCCGAAAACATTGGCGAGAGGTAGAACAGGATCCGGCGGTGGACAAGGCCCTGGCGGATTCGGCGGGCCGGGCCCTTGAACGACTCAAGAAGGAGGGACATTGATTGCTCGCAATTGGGTCTTTCTGCCCATGCTTTGTAGTGTGGTATTCGTGGCATCCGTACGTGCAGGCACGCTCGAAGACAACCTGAGCGCCTACACCGATCAAACCGCAGAAGGGTATTTGAAGCCGCTCCAGACCGCGTTCGGTCAGGGGCTGAACTCGAACCTGTTCACGAGCGCGGCCG